>Ga0207814_100017_pt1 | contig 363087 bp, 312 predicted proteins | sample TtaePargueraPR_7_FD_187755 | JGI IMG/M metagenome (GOLD analysis project Ga0207814, IMG submission 187755) | Aerobic enrichment media microbial communities from Bioluminiscent Bay, La Parguera, Puerto Rico - Tt and P1 (2) (SPAdes) | ecosystem: Environmental > Aquatic > Marine > Unclassified ...
CCTGCCGCCAGCGTTCGTTCTGAGCCAGGATCAAACTCTCATGTTCAATCCAAGCTTGTCTCATAGACAAACTCTTCAAAATTAACGTCTGCACATTTTGGTGGTTACCACAAATCAATCCGATCAATGATCAAATCGATCCGTCGTCTCCAGGATGCACAGACTAAACGCCATAACGCTGCCCGCGCATCCCTTCCTGCTTATCAACAATGTCAAAGAACTTAAGGACCGAAGCCCTCAACCATCCAGTCCGCGTCGCCGCATTCGCTAGCGCCGCACCCCGTCGGTGGAGGCGGGTTATAGGGCCCGCTCCCAAAACTGTCAAACCCTTTTTTGGAAAAAACTGCAGGAAAAATGCAAAAACATCACAAGTACGAAAAAGCACCGGAAACGGCGCAAAACAGATCACCGACCATTGGTTGAAATGGGCACATGACTTTTACACAGCACCCTCGAATGCAAGCCCGCCCGCCACCCAAACCTGGCGCGCCATTGCCACCGGTTCAGACGGTATTCGCGGCACATATATATGTATGCAAATCGATGCGGGCATTTTCCGATCCGTAAGGGCTGATTTCCCGGCGGATCGGCGCAGGAAAAGCGGCAATTTCAGCAGGCTGCCGATCTGCCTTGTTCTTGCCATTGTCGACTGGCATCTCAGCGCCGCCCATCAAGAGCAATGGCCTGAAAAACCTTCAACGGTTCGTAAAGGAAATCGCGCCATTATAATTCCATGGGAACGGATATGGTCGCTGCGAATTCGCGTTTCACATCGCTTGAGCTTTTATGTATAAGGTTTGAGCCGATGTTGCCACGAAGAGCAACGGGCTTGAGCGAACTGGTTATTGGTTATTAGGGGAGTTCTACGGCAATGGCCGGAAGAGACTTGGTTTCTATTGCTACTGTTATGGCAATTCTGGGGGGAACGGCCGGATATCTGTTATCCGATCATTATTCCAACGCCACAGATACTGCCCTTTCTGCCAGTGCAGCCGAAAGCAATGTTATGACCTCCCCGGTCGGGAGCGTAACCGAAACGGCAAGCATCCCCGACATCGAACCACGCCGCGAAACCGTGATCCTTGAAAAAGGATCCAACCTTATGGCGACCCTTACCGCGACCGGGCTTGAGCGGACCGTGGCCTATAACGCCATCGAGGCGCTGCGCGATGTTTACAATCCGCGCAAATTGCGGGCCGGTCAGGAGTTTGATCTTGTCTATTCCGCGCCGATGGAAGACAGCATCGAGCTTCTTGACGAACTGAGCTTCCAGCCTGATCCCGAGACCATTGTTTCCGTGTCACGGACCGATAGCGGTTTTGAAGCGTCGTCTGACAAGATCGAATTGACCACCAAAAAGAATGTCGCATCGGGCACCATCGAGCAGAGCCTGTTTCTGGCCGCCGAACGCAATGGCGTACCGATCCCGGTGCTGATGAGCCTGATCGAGCTTTATTCCTATGAAGTCGACTTCCAGCGTGACATCCAGCCGGGTGACAGCTTTGAAGTGATGTATCAGGAACTTGAAAACGACAAGGGCGAGCGCGTGCGCTATGGCGATCTGCTTTATGCGAGCATGACGCTGAGCGGCCATGAAGTGCGTCTTTATTCCTATACCGACAGCAATGGCGAAACCGACTTCTATAATCAGAAGGGGGAATCCTATCGCCGTGCCCTGATGCGTACGCCGATCAATGGCGCGCGTCTGTCTTCCGGTTTTGGCAAGCGCAAGCACCCGATCCTTGGCTATACCAAAATGCATAAAGGCATCGATTTTGCCGCACCGCGCGGAACGCCGATCTTTGCCGCCGGTAATGGAACGATTGCCAAAATCGGCCGCAATGGCGGTTATGGCAATTACATCCGCATCCGCCACAATGATTCCTATGAAACCGCCTATGCCCACATGAAGGGCTTTGCCAAGGGCCTGAAACAGGGATCGCGCGTCAAGCAGGGCGATGTGATCGGCTATGTCGGGACCACCGGCGCTTCGACCGGTCCGCATCTGCATTACGAGATCCTGAAAAACAACGCCCAGGTCAACCCGATCCGCGTCAAGATGCCCAGCGGCAAAAAGCTTAAGGGGGATGAGCTAAAAACCTTCCTGGCCGATGCCGACATCCTGCGCAAGCAATATGCAGAGCTGTCGCTTGATAACCGCAAGATCGCCAGCGCCCAGTAAGCATCATCGCACAATCGCATCGCAAAAAGCCTGCCCGTTTTATCGGAGCAGGCTTTTTTTGATGTTCGGGATACAGGGTACAGGAACGGGATACGTCAGCGGGCCCGTACAAGTGCCAACGCGCCACGGGAATGCTGGCGGTCTGATCAGACCGCCCTGCCCGATATAAGGGTAAGGGCAGCGACCTCCGCCTGATAGATAGCAGCGCGGACTTTCGGGCCGGGTCAGTCCGGAAACGTCGAGACCGGATCAGGCTGCGTCGCGATCGAATTGCAGTTTCGCAAGACGGCCATAAAGCGGTGATGCTTCGAGCAGTTCCTGATGGGTACCAATCGCGACCAGCTTGCCATCATCAATCACCGCAATGCGATCCGCATGCAGTACCGTTGCCAGACGGTGGGCGATGACAAGGGTGGTGCGGTCCTTCATGATGGTTTCAAGGGCCTGCTGGACCACCTGTTCGCTTTCGGCGTCAAGGGCACTGGTCGCTTCGTCAAGCAACAGGATCGACGGATTGCGCAGGATGGCACGGGCAATGGCGATACGCTGACGCTGACCACCGGAAAGCCGGACCCCTTTTTCCCCGAGATAGGTATCAAAACCATCCGGCAGGCGATCAAGGAATTCGCTGGCATGAGCAGCATCGGCCGCAGCACGAACGTCCGCATCACTGGCATCGGGTCGGCCATAGCGGATATTGTCCCAGGCATTGGCAGCAAAAATCACCGGGTCCTGGGCAACAAGGCCGAACCGTTCACGTACCGCAACCGGGTCAGCCATGCGGATATCAACACCATCAACACGAATGGTGCCCTTTGCCGGATCATAGAAACGCAACAGCAACTGGAACACGGTTGTCTTGCCAGCCCCCGACGGTCCGACCAGGGCAACGGTTTCGCCGGGCTTGACCGAAAGCGTCAATCCTTCGAGGGCCGAACGATCCGGCCGGGCCGGATAATGGAAGGTGACATCTTCGAAGCTGACATGCCCCTGATGGGGGACAGGCATCGGCTGTGGCGTTTCGGGGGCGGCAATCCGCGGTTCGGTTTCAAGCAGCGCAACAAGGCGTTCTGCCGCCCCGGCAGCGCGTTGCAGATCACCGATCACTTCGCTGATCGCACCGACAGAGCCGGCCACCACCACGGCATAGAAGACAAAGGCAGAAAGTTCCCCGGCCGAGATGACCCCATCAAGAACATCATGCCCGCCGATCCACAGGATGGTGCCAACCGCACCAAACACCATGACAATGACAATGGCGGTCAAAAGTGCCCGGGCCGAAATACGTGCGACAGCCGTTCTGAACGCGCCTTCGACATGATCGTTGAAGCGTTTGCTTTCGATATCTTCGTGGGTATAGGCCTGAACCGTGCGCAATGCATTGAGGGTTTCTTCGGAAAAGGCACTGACATCGGCAATCCGGTCCTGGGATTCGCGTGACAGGCGACGCACCCGACGGCCATAGCCGACAATCGGCACCACTACCAGCGGCACCACGAGCAGGACCAGTGCTGTCAGCTTGGGGCTGGTGATTGCCAGCATCGTCAAACCGCCGACAAACATCAGCGCATTGCGCAGCGCGATCGAAACACTTGATCCGATGACCGATTGCAAAAGCGTGGTATCGGTCGTCAGCCGCGACAGAACTTCACCGGTACGGGTGACTTCAAAGAATTCCGAATCCAGCCGGACGATGTGACGATAAACCGCAGAACGGATATCGGCGACCACCCGTTCACCAATCCAGGACACCAGGAAAAAGCGCATATAGCTGGCGCCAGCCAAAAGCAGGGTCACCGCAAACAGCACAAAAAGCGCGCGATCAAGCAACCCGCCATCACCGTCGGCAAAGCCTTCATCGACCAGCATGCGCAGACCATTGCCCAGCGCGAGCACGGTTCCCGATGCGGTCACCAGCGCAATCAGCGCACCGATCAGCTGTAATCGATATTTCAGAACAAACGGAACAATGGCCCGCAACGAGGACAGGTTCCGACTGGTTTCCCGGTCAATCAGTCTTGCAGAAGCAGTAGGTGTACGCGCCAAGGCCCTTTATCCCGCATGCATAGGGAACGATATAGCCGATCAGCGATCAGCCAAGATCAAGCTTGTTTCCGGTTTTCACCGCCAGATCGGCAGAAAGCTGATCATGGAGCGTGGTCGAACCGCGGGTCGAGGTCCAGGTTTCATTGTCTTCATCAAAGTCATAGTGACTTGCGCCACTGACCGGTGAGGACAACCAGACCTGACGGTTCGGGCCATGCTTGTTGATAATGAATTGTTCGCCCGAATCGAGTTCGATTGTCAGGATTCCGGATTGCAAATCGACTTCAAGGTCATCGCCCAGCGCGTCATCGATGACATCGGAAAGGGTCTCGATGGTTTCATCTGCAATCTGATGGAAGCGGGTTTCCTCAAGGGCCACAGTCTTGTTCTCCGTCTGTCGCCGGAAGCGCATCTGCCCCGGCAAGGCGATAATCAATTGTCGGCGCACCATACTATATAAAGTGTGCTGTGCAAGTATGCATAAGATACCGCTTGCGAGAAAAGCTTGAAACGTACGCGCGTGGCTGCTACATGACCGCGAGATCGCTACTGCACTCCCCTCATTTGGCGTTAATCGGATAATTCCCGGTTACAGGGGTTGCGCGAGCCGATTTTTTACACTATACACCGCGCTTCAAATTCCGGAGTGATTAGGCGATGAAAAAAGATATCCATCCCGATTACCATGAGATCACCGTTCAGATGACTGACGGCAGCACCTTCACCACGCAGTCGACCTGGGGCAACCCTGGTGACGTGATGAAGCTCGACATCGATCCGAAAAGCCATCCGGCTTGGACTGGTGTTCACCGTCTTCTGGACAGCGGCGGGCAGCTTGCGAAATTCAAAAAGCGCTTCGCTGGTTTCAATATCGGCAACTAAGCAAAGAACACATTCATGTGTTCTGTGGGATCAGCGCCCGTCGCATCTTGTTGATGCTGCGGGCGTTTTTCTTTGGCAGAACCATTGATTGCTCCCTTGCTGGCACTACGAAACCTGGAATGACCATAAGGATGATCTGCCATGCAGCATATCTGGTGGTTCTCCGGGCATTTTTTTGCCATAATTCTATTTCGTTTGGATAGGGTGGCACCTGACGTGCCGCCCTCTTTGGCTTGTCAAATCGACCAGGGTTATAGATGAACCAGGTGGCGGCGCGTAACCAGGTAAGTTATGAGGTCTATATCAAAGACCGTTCAGGCCGTTGGCAGATCCACGGCCACTTTACCGGTGCGCAAAAAAAGCAGGCCGAAGAAGAGGCAAAGCAAATCGAACGCGCGAAGCACGTTTCGGGCGTCAAGGTGATTCGCGAAGTCTATAACCACGCGACCAACAGCTCGGACGAGTATGTGGTCTATGAGACCCGTGGCCAGGGCAACCTTGAAAACAGCAATGCCCAAAGCCGCCCCAAAGCCAACCGTCCCGCAGCGGCCCAGAAACCGACCGCCCCAACACCCGAGCCGACAAGGCAGACCGAAAGCAATGGCGCGGACGCCAGCAGCAGCGATGAGGCAAAGGCACCGAAACCCGCAAGCCCCAAGCGCACATCCGCGGCAGAAAGCCAAAGCATTCTTGGTTTGGCCCTTAAGATGATGATCGCGTTTTGCGTGGCTATCGCCATTGGTCTGGCGACCATGCTGGTTGCAGCCAAGGGATTGGAATATCTGCCCAATATGGGCATGCAGATCAGCCAGGGCTTTTACGACAAAGCCAATTTCATGTCCTTTACGGTCGGTTTCCTTGCCAGTGTCGTGCCGATGCTGATGGCATTAACCAAGAAGTTCAAGGGACGCGCGCGCAGCAAGCCATCATCTGGCCGATCGCCAAAACCGGCCCGAACCAGCCCGGCACAGCGAAGCCGCGCCCGTGGAGCATCAAACAGCACGCCATCGTCCGGATCACGGATGTCCGCCGCCGAAATGGCGGCTGAACTTGAACGCGACGGGATGGCATCCGATACGGATGATGACACCGCGGACTCCGTTCAGGATCAAACCCCGGACGCCCCGATTGATGATACGCCCGACCGGCCACTGGTCGAAACGCGTGAAATGCGCGCAACCCGCGAGCAGATGAAGAACTTCATTTCCGGATCGATGCAGGCGATCAAACGCACGGTACCGGTTCTCGATGCCTATCACAAATTTGGCGTCAATCTGTATGTTGCGGGCGCGTGCGATGCGTGCAGCGAGAAGAATGCACTCGAACAAAGAGACGGCCGGGCCGTTTTGCGCGACTGCATTTCGGCGCTAGGCGCAAACAAGAATATGGCCGATACGTTCTGCAAGAATGTCGATGACTATATTCTTGAGCCGAAATACAAGGATATGTACGGCGCGGGCCGCGAATCGATGGATGCCTATCTGAAGGATGAGAAAAGCATCATGTCATCGGTATCGCGTGCGATTGCGAACTGGAGCGAAAAGCCCGCCGCCAATCCGCAAGGTGGCGCAGGCAAAAAGCTGCACGCACTGATGTTTACCGACATTGTCAATTCGACAGCCAAAACCCAGGAACTGGGTGATCATGGTGCACAGCAGATGGTTCATATCCACAACCAGATTGTGCGCACCGCACTGATCAATAATTACGGCAAGGAAGTCAAACATATGGGTGATGGCATCATGGCTGTCTTCCCGTCTTCAGCCAGCTCGGTCGAGGCTGCCATTGAAATCCAGAAGAATATGGCCAATCACAACGCCACCCAGGACCTGAAATTCCAGATCCGCATCGGGATCAATGCCGGCGAAGCCATTGCCGAAGAAAACGACCTGTTTGGCAGCGTTGTTCAGCTTGCCGCGCGCGTTTGCGCCCAGGCTGGCGGGGATGAAACGCTGGTGTCAGGCAATGTCAAAAACACCTATAGCGGCAGCCGTGCGAAGTTTGTTTCGATGGGCACCCGCCAGATGAAAGGCTTTGCCGAACCGGTTGAGGTCTTTCAGGTTCAATCGCGTACCTGATCCGTATTTTACGGCACCGGGTCCTGTGCGGGAAAACTTGTTGCCCACGCTTCGACCTCTCCCCCACACATCTACTTACATGCGAGGTTGCGCCAGCGCGTCGAAGCCACGCCCGGCCGTCAGGTGATCCGTTGATGTCAGGGATTAAAACGAGCTGTCAGTTTGCACAGCGTGCGGCGACCTGCAGTTCCATACGCGCAGTACGCATATAAAGTGCCTGTGCCCGGTCCATCAGATCCAGCAATCCCGGCGACAGAAACTGACACGCGTCACTGCGCTCTTCGAGACAAATGCGCAGATCCACCATCAGGTCATCGGTATCGATTGCTTCTTCCCAGCCGATTTCGCCTTCTTCGACAGCACGTACCGCAAGAAGCCATGCCATTGCCCGGATCAGGCGCGTGGTCATGCGCATTTCTTCCAGACAGCGGACCATGGCTTCGCCGCTGTTGTTCTTTTTACGATGCTGACTTCTGTGAGCGGCGAGATAGTTACGGGCCTCGACAAGCAGGGTAAAGGCTTCGTCATATGTCCGCGAGAAATGAACAACCGCAAAATTGCTTTGATATGACGCCTTTTTGGACGCCGGTGGATGCTCGTGTGTCATCCTGTTTATATTGGAAAGGTGCCGAACTGCTTCAAGGCACGGTTCGGCCAAATAGAAAGACCGCCCACTTGCGGGGCGGCCTCACCTCAACCTGCTAAACTTGCCGGACTTTTTAGTTTTATTTTTCTTGGTGAGCGAACTTTAGCCAGCGGTTCATAAGCGGTCAAGGCTATTCATGGCACAAATGTGACAATACGTATTAACCCGTACCCTTTTGCACATTTTACAGATGCGCATTGCCATGGCCCGCAGAACTACAAGCAATACAAGTAATTGAATATACAAGATAAAGAAAAAGAACCGCCCTAAAAGGGCGGCTCAGTTTAACAGGGAGGCATCGAAACATCACGTTCGACAAGGGGGTCAACAGATGACCCTCTATTCCACATATAAGACGGGAAGTTTAAATTTCAATTAACCTCAGGTTTAAAAAAATTATCCTCACGTCTAGTATTTGGAAAGATCGTCATTCCTTGCTGCACCACCCGAAACTGTTTCGGACTTAACTTTTGAACAATGCTTCGGCCCCGGCATGGGCACCTTTGCGATGTTCAAGTGCCGCATCGACCCGTTTGATTTCCTGTTCCAGTGCGGTCCGGTATTCTTTCAGGCTTTCAACCGAAATACCTTCGAGGCTGCGCGGCAAGCCAAATTCACGCTTGCTGACAATGCCAAGATCTTCTTCTTCCACACTCATCCTCCATTTCCTGCAGTCGCTTTTTACCAACATCCCCTGCCCCGGTTCGGGTAACGGGATGTCGATTTGGCTTGTGACCTGTTAGATTTATCGCACTGGTGTCCGGACATTTTGGCGGCTAACTTGCGCCAAAGCCCGGTTGAGCATTTCAACAAAATTAACAGGTCCTGACCCTAGATAGGTACTAAATCCACAATTCGCCACGGAGGTCCCAATGTCGCACGCCCAATTGCCAACGAAAATGCAGGCTGTCGAAATTCGCAAGGATGCCGACGCCCCCTATCTGGCACTGGCCGAAGCCGATATTCCCGAAATCGGCGATGATGATGTTCTGGTCCGGGTTCGGGCCGCCGGGATCAACCGCCCCGATCTGATGCAGGTTGCCGGCATGTATCCGCCACCGCCGGGCGCATCCGAAATCCCGGGCCTTGAACTTGCGGGCGAGATCGTTGCAACCGGTCAAAAAGTAGGCGACTGGAAAGTCGGGGACAAAGTCTGTGCGCTGGTGACCGGTGGCGGGTATGCGCAATATGCTGCTGTACCGGCGGCGCAATGCCTTCCTGTTCCCGAGAACCTTACGATGGTTCAGGCCGCGGGCCTTCCTGAGACCTTCTTTACGGTCTGGCACAATGTTTTTGACAAGGCCAAGCTGACATCCGGTGAAACATTCCTGGTGCATGGCGGCACGTCGGGGATCGGCACAACAGCGATCCAGTTGGCCAAGGCAATCGGGGCCAAAGTGATCGCAACCGCAGGCAGTGATGAAAAATGTCAGGCCTGCCGCGATCTTGGCGCCGATGTTGCAATCAATTACAAAACGCGCGATTTCGTCGAAGACGTGAAATCCGCAACCGATGGCAAGGGTGCCGATGTCATCCTTGATATGGTTGCCGGTGACTATGTCAGCCGCAATTTCAAGGCCGCGGCCTTTGACGCCCGCATTCTGATCATTGCCTTTTTGCGCGGCCCGAAGGCCGAAACCAATTTCACACCGCTGTTGCTTAAGCGCCTGACATTGATGGGCTCCACACTTCGTGCCCAGCCGGTGGCGAACAAGGGTGCAATTGCACAGTCACTGCGCGAAAAGGTCTGGCCGATGATTGCAAACGGTCAGATTGCACCAGTCATCCACAAAACCCTTCCGCTGGCCAAGGCAGAGGAAGGCCATGGCATATTGAAGGGTGGCGCACACATCGGAAAAGTGATACTGGAAGTCAGTTGATCGTTTTTGGATATCGGTCCGAACCGTTTATCGGACCTTTCCATCGCAACATGACGATGTTTGCAGATCGAAAAGAAATATTCTTTTCGCAAGTCCGCAACAGATTGTTGCATTTACCCGCACATTGATCGAAAAGAACGCAATGGCGGGTCCGACGATGCGCAGCAACCCTTGGTTCACCCCTTGGTTGCCTTTGCAGCATTGCCGGACCACCAAAAGAGATTATATTCTGGGGCATAGATTCCCGCGCTTTTTGGGCTCATACCCATTGCCGGTCTCCAGAGAGAAAGAAGGAAACAGGAGGAATTATGGCACAGCCCCTCATGCCCAAAGCAACCGCTGTATGGCTTATCGACAATACCGGCTTGTCGTTCCGGCAGATTGCCGCCTTTACCGAGCTTCACGAGCTTGAAATCCAGGCAATTGCTGATGGTGACGTTGGCCAGGGCATCGTCGGTCTTGACCCGGTTGCCAACGGGCAGCTGACCAAGGAAGAAATCGCGCGCTGCGAAAAAGACCCGCGCGAATTCCTTAAGATGGCGAAAACCGATTTGCCGCGTCCGCGCGCGCAGTCCAAAGGTGCCCGTTACACCCCGGTTTCCAAGCGTCAGGATCGCCCGAATGCGATTGCCTGGTTGCTTAAGCATCACCCGGAACTGTCGGATGCACAGGTTTGTAAACTGATCGGTACCACCAAGGACACGATCGGTAAAATCCGCGACCGTACGCACTGGAATTCCGCCAATCTGACGCCGCGCAACCCGGTGACCATGGGCCTTTGCACCGAACTTGATCTTGAAAAACAGGTCGTGATCGCACGTTCGAAGAACCCGGAAAAAATCGCCCGCGATGTCGAACCCGATCCGCTGCCCGAAGAATTGCAGATCAATCCGGAACCGGATTATCCGGGCAAAAAGACCGAAGAGAAAAAAGAAGAGCCGAAAACTTCCGATTACATGGAAGCGGCAGAAAACCTTTTCCGGTCCTGATACGTTTCAAAAGGTCGCCCACGGGGCGGCCTTTTTTCTTTGGGTTGCCCGGCACTTATTGCATAAAGTTTGTTTCACACGATTGCCGCTAAACCGTAACGCAACCGACATATGCGCGACATACCATTCGCCTGCTTTCGAACGAACAACACCGAAGAAACGTTTCCATGCAAAAACGTCCAACTGAACGCCAGGCTGGCATTGTTGAACTTGTCCGCGCCGATGGTTTCCGCACCATTGATCAGCTTGCTGAACGCTTTGACGTCACCCCGCAAACCATCCGCCGTGATGTGAATGCGCTGTGTGACGAAGGATTGCTGCGCCGTCGCCACGGCGGCGTCGAACCGGCACTTGAACATGAAAATATCGCCTATCGGGCGCGCAAGGTTCTGAACGTCAATGAAAAGCGCAAGATTGCCGCCCTTGTCGCGCGTGAAATCCCCAACGGGGCGTCGCTGTTCTTTTCGATCGGCACCACACCGGAACTGGTGGCAAGCGCGTTACTTCAGCATCGCGACCTGCGGATTTTTACCAATAATCTGAATGTGGCCTATGTTGCGGCAACCAATGACAGCTTTGACGTCACCCTGATTGGTGGCCGGTTGCGTAACCGTGACCGCGATGTTCTTGGCCCCGAGGTCGAGGCATTCTTTAACAGCTACAAGGTCGATTACGGGATTTTCGGCGTCGGTGGTATTGATCCCGACGGCAGTCTTCTGGATTTCGATGAACAGGAAGTCCGCGCCCGTTCGGCAATCCTCAAGAATGCGCGCAAATCATACCTTGTTGCCGATCATACCAAATTCGGCCGGAACGCTGTGGTGCGGGGTGGTTCGATCACCGATGTCAGTGCATTCTTTACCGACTGCCTGCCCCCTGATCACATCATGGCGATGATCAACCGCGCGGGTGTTACCATGCACATGCCCGAACCCAACGCGGAATTTCCGACCTTTTACGTGCCCGAAGAAGACTAGGCCGTATCGCACGCGCCCCCGCATTTGTCAGGACGACTTGCGGGTTTGCGCTGCTGCCATCAGGCTGTTGCGGACTTCGCGCAATGCCGGGGTCAGTGTTTTATCCCGGCGCATGACGATGGCCAGTTCACGCGATAATGGCGGATTAAGCGGCCGGGTCGTGACCGGAAACTGGGTGCGGCCCGGGCGTGCGCCCATTTCCGGCAAAATTGTCGCCCCGATCCCCGCCCCGACCAGTTCCTTGATGGCTTCGACACTGCCAAGTTCCATGATCGAATGTCCGGCAACCCCGGCATCACGCAGCCAGTCATCAACAAGGGTTCTGGTCAAACCACCGCGTTCATAAAGCACCAGCGGCTGGGTTTCGAGATCCCGGGGATGAATAATATCGGGCACATCCGCATCCCCGGCAAAGATCGCCACGAACGGATCGGTCATGACCGGCATGATCGACAGGCTTCTGCCGCTGCAGGGCATGGTTACCAGCCCGATATCAAGCTGGTTGTCTTCGATCGCGCGGACAATGTCGCTGGTATTGCCGGTGCGCACCATGATTTCGAGTTTCGGATAGGCCCGTTGCAGTTTTTCCAGAATGGCTGGCAGAAAATAGATACAGGCCGTTGCCCCGGTGCCGATCCGCACCTGACCGGCGGGGCCATCGGCAAAGCTTGAAACCGCATCCAGTGCAGAACGGATCGATGCATCAATCCCGCCAATATGGGCCAGCAATGCCTGCCCGGCAGCGGTTGGTTCGGCCCGCTTGCCCACCCGTTCAATCAGCTTGACGCCAAGCCGTTCTTCGAGCTGGCGCACCTGCTGGCTGATCGCGGGCTGGCTCAGATTAAGTTTGGCGGCGGCTGCTGAAAAGCTGCCAAGTGCGACCACATCGGCAAAGGCATGAAGCTGATCAAGATTAAGGGCGCGCATATCAAACTTTTCCTTATGACATGCATAAAATTTCAAAACTTACGTTATGATAAAATTCGCCGTACTGTCTGGTCAAACAAATCAACACCGGACAATAAAATGTGCCTGACAACCAGCGACCCGATCCCAGTTACCCGCATAACCGTGCGCGATGCATGCGATGCAGATATGGCGCACATCACCGCGATTTATCGCCACCATGTGCTGAACGGGACGGCATCGTTCGAAGAAATTCCGCCATCACAGGATGAAATCACCAGCCGGTTTCATGCAATCCGTGACAAGGGAATGCCCTATCTGGTGGCGATCAATGATCGGAACATCGTCGGATATTGCTATGCCAGTTCCTATCGTCCGCGCACGGCCTATCGCCATACGGTGGAAAATTCGATCTATGTGGCCCCGGATTGCGCCGGTCAGGGTGTCGGCAGTCTTTTGATGGGTCATCTGATCGAGCGTTGCAAAAACGGTCCCTGGCGTCAGATGGTTGCAGCGATCGGTGACAGCGCCAATCACGCATCGATTGCCCTTCATCGCAAATTCGGGTTTGAGCAAACCGGCGTTTTCCATAATGTCGGCTTCAAATTTGGGCGCTGGCTTGATTCCATTCTGATGCAACGATCCCTTGGCGATGACAAGCCGGTTCTTCCCGGTCCGCTCGACAAATGATCCGGCCCTGCACTGTTATTGCCCTTGGCCTTGCCCAATTGATCAGTTGGGGGACGGCCTATTACCTGATCGGGAATTTCGGTGCGATCATTGCCGCACGACATGGCTGGGACAGTGCAATCGTCTATGCCGGGTTTTCATCGGCACTTCTGGTCATGGGGATCTGTTCGTCGACATGCGGGCGGCTGATTGATCAATGGGGCGGACGGCCGGTGATGTTGGCGGGATCGGTGCTTAATGCGCTTGGTTGCCTGACGCTGGCCTTTGCCGATCAGATCATCTGGCATTTCGTTGGCTGGATCATTCTGGGCATTGCCATGCGCGCGACGCTTTATGATGCGGCCTTTGCCACACTGGCGCGCATCGGTGGTCCGAACGCCGGTCGGGCCATGGGGCAGATCACCCTGTTTGGCGGACTTGCATCCACCGTGTTCTGGCCGGTCGGTCATCTGATCGAAAGCCAGTTTGGCATCACCACCGCCCTTGCAAGCTATGCCGGATTTGCCCTTTTGACGGTTCCGCTGCATTTGATGCTGCCGCCGGCTTCGCCCAACAATGACGATGAAACCAACACCCCCGCCCCATCATCACCAACGGCCCCTGCCCCGCCTGGTGATATCGCGGCAAACCCAAAAGTACCAACCTGCGAAGGAACACCGGTAAACAAGCAGCTGTGCGGCATTCTCTATGCGGTGATTGTGACGGTTCTGAATGTCGTCAATGCGGCGATGTCAGCCCATATGATCGCGGTTCTGATCGGGCTTGGCTTGGGCACCGTGATTGCCATTGAAACAGCAAGTCTGCGCGGAATTGGTCAATCGATCGCACGGGCCGCCGAAGTGCTGTTTGGCAAACGGCTTGCCCCAACCAGACTGACGGTGCTGGCGACTGCGATCCTGCCGGTTTCCTTTTTGCTGGTTCTGATCGGGGATCCCCATGTGATGGCGGCGATGGCATTCACGTTTTTATATGGTGCTGCCAATGGTGTTCTGACCATCACGCGCGGGACATTGCCATTGATGATTTTCGGGCGGCGCGGATACGGACAGCAGGTCGGCAGGTTGCTGATCCCCGGCTTCTTTTTGTCGGCCATCGCGCCCAGCCTTTATGATCAGCTGATTGCCCGTTTCGGACCGCAATCTGCGATCTGGGCATCAAGCGGGTTGCTTCTGATCGGGTTCATCAGTGCAATCGTCCTTTACCGGATGCTCACCCCCGGTCACACGCGCATCCCGATGGCAGAACAATCCTGACAGCCGGCCCTTTCACCAAGTCCGGCAACCCTGCACCGAGCTGAGCTGAGCTGAGCTGAGCTGAGCTGAGCTGAGCTGAGCTGAGCTGAGCTGAACTGAGCTGAACTGAGCTGAACCGAACCGAACCGGACCGGACCGAACAGAGCCAACACCTCCGCCATTCCGACCACGTCCAAGAAAAAACGCCTGCCAATCGGGGATGGCAGGCGCAAGGTGTGCTCTGTGATGAAAGAGCCGGGAGTATCCGTGCTTACGGGATCTTTGGTTGGTGTTATTTCGCGTATCCGATTTCCTTGAGTGCCTCGGCAATTTCCGGAAGGATCGCCGGATCATCAATGGTGGCCGGCGTGTTATAGGTTTCCCCGTCGGCAATCGATCGCATGGTCTTGCGCAGGATTTTGCCAGACCGTGTTTTCGGAAGCCTGTCAACCACGGTTGCCTGCTTGAACGCGGCAACCGGTCCGATCTGATCGCGGACCATGGCAACCACTTCGGCCAGAATGGCATCATGGGGCCGCGTCACACCGGATTTCAGGACGATGAAACCAAGCGGCAATTGCCCCTTAAGATCGTCATGCACCCCAATGACCGCACATTCGGCGACGTCGGGATGACCGGAAAGAACTTCTTCCATTGCCCCGGTCGACAAGCGATGCCCGGCGACATTGATGATGTCATCGGTGCGCGACATGACATAGATATAGCCGTCTTCATCAATGAAACCGGCATCACCGGTGGCGTAATAGCCCGGGAATTCTTCGAGATAGGATGACTTGAACCGGTCGTCATTCTGCCAAAGCGTCGGCAAGGTGCCGGGCGGCAATGGCAGCTTGGCGGCCAATGCGCCGATCTGCCCGCGTTCAAGCGGTTTGCCCGCCTCGTCAAGAACCTGAACATCCCAGCCACAGGCTGCAACCGTCGGTGATCCGTACTTGATCGGCAACAATTCAATGCCGCGCGGATTGGCACAGATCGACCAGCCGGTTTCGGTTTGCCACCAGTGATCAATCACCGGCACGCCAAGGCTTTTTTCCGCCCATTGCAGGGTGTCGGGATCGGACCGTTCACCGGCCAGATACAGCGCCTTGAGACAGCCAAGATCGTAATTCGCCATATGGGCTGCTTTGGGGTCGTCACGCTTGATCGCACGAAATGCGGTTGGCGCGGTGAACAGGACCTTGACCCTGTGTTGGGAAATCACCCGCCAGAAGGCACCGGCATCGGGGGTGCCAACCGGCTTTCCTTCATACATCACGGTCGTGCAGCCCGCCAGAAGCGGCGCATAAACAATATAGGAATGCCCGACCACCCAGCCGACATCGGACGCCGCCCAGTAAACATCACCGGCTTCGACGTCATAGATGTTTTTCATCGACCAGTGCAGGGCAACCATATGGCCACCATTGTCGCGAACAACGCCCTTGGGCTGACCGGTTGTCCCGGACGTATAAAGAATATAAAGCGGATCGGTCGCCGCCACCGGCACACAATCCGATGGCGCGGCCTTGGCACATTCCACGGTCCAGTCAAAATCCCGCCCGGGGATCAGCAAGGCGTCACATTGCGGGCGCTGGTACAGAATGACCGATGACGGTTTATGGTCAGTAAGTTCGATCGCACGATCAAGAAGCGGTTTGTATTCAATGATGCGCGATCCTTCGATGCCGCAACTGGCCGTAAGGATCAGTTTCGGTTTGGCATCATTGATGCGCGTGGCAAGTTCGTTTGAGGCAAACCCGCCAAACACCACCGAATGCACAGCCCCGATGCGCGCGCACGCCAACATCGCCATCGCGGCCTGCGGGATCATCGGCATGTAGATGATTACCCGGTCGCCCTTGGTCACACCGCGTGCATGCAGGGCCCCGGCAAGGCGGGCCACATCATCACGCAAATGGCGATAGGTGATTTTTTCGACCGTGTTGGTGACCGGGCTGTCATAGATCAGGGCCGTTTGGTCCCCACGCCCGTTTTCGATATGCCGGTCTAGCGCGTTATAGCAGGTATTGACCTCGCCGCCGGTGAACCATCGGTAAAACGGCACATTGCTGTCATCAAGAACGCGGTCCCATTTGCGGTACCATGTAATGTTTTCGGCAGCTTCTGCCCAGAAACCTTCCTTGTCAGCAAGGGAGCGATCATAGGTTTCCTGATAACGACCAGTCATTGGCGAAAATTCCTCCCGCGATGATGGATCTTGTGCCCATACGGACCGCGTTTTTGTGGCGAGCGATTAAATCGGCATCATAATACCTATTTAATGCGCACTTACCCCTTAGACATTGGTAGAGCGTCGGTATTCCGCCATTTTTTGCGGATTAAAATCACTAAAATCCATTGCGCCGTGATCGGCTTGGGCCGCACGCGCGTATCGGATCAAGTGTCATCAGTGATGCGGGAATGTCGCCAGGCGCTTTAAAGCGCAGACATAAAGTTGCCGCCTCACGCGTGGGCGACAATCGGAGGCGGCAAAAGCAAGAGTTAGGAAATCTGTGAGGTCGTCAAACCGTCTGCATGGTTGATCGCATGTTTTTCATCACGCGTTTGGCCATGCTCAAACGGCTAATGGTTTATTCGGTTTATCTCGTCCTTGATTTCAAGCTTGCGACGTTTAATGTCTGCGACAAGGGAATCATCGGGCGCCGGTCGGCGCGTCTCGAGGTGGAGTTCCTGCTCAAGTGCAGCATGTTTGGCAGTAAGAGCTTCGATATGGCTTTGAACGCTCATTCGCCTACTCCTTATATCTGACATTGCCCACAAGAAGATGGTATTAATTTCGTAACATGATTTCCAGTGTTTCAATCACAATCGTGAACCAGAACACAGTCCAGCAAGGATCGGCATGACGCAAAAAGATCGACTTATCATCGGCATAACCGGCGCATCGGGCGTGATTTACGGCATACGTTTTTTAGAATTGCTCAAAAACACACCAATCGAGACTCATCTGGTTCTTTCGAAGGCAGCCGAACGCACCATCGCCTATGAGACCGATTTTAAAATCCGCGATATCAAGGAGATGGCAAACGTCATCCATGACAATGCCGACATTGGTGCATCCATTGCGTCGGGATCGTTCCGGGCACGCGGGATGGTGGTTGCCCCCTGCTCGATGAAGTCCCTGGCCGAGGTCGCAAGCGGAGTCGCCGATAATCTGATCGCGCGTGCAGCTGACGTGATGCTCAAGGAACGCCGCCGTCTGGTGCTGATGGTGCGCGAAACCCCGCTGCATGCCGGGCACATCCGCAACATGGCGCAGGCCACTGAAAACGGTGCGATCATTGCCCCGCCGGTTCCGGCCTTTTATGCCCGGCCGCAATCGCTTGACGAAATGGTCACGCAAAGTTGCGGGCGGGTACTTGATCTGTTTGATATCGATTTGCCCGACACCGCACGCTGGGGCGATGAGGATGCCGCCAATCACATCCCGGTCACCGGCAAGCCGAAAAACCGGGCCTGATCGTTCATCGCGGCCTCAGGCCGCGACCAACCCCATCAGCGAGATCAGGCGATTTAGCGCCTGATCACATTCGCCCTGTTCCAGATCGAACCGGGTGGGCGACAGATATGCCCGTGCCCCGGCAAACGGGTCATCCGACGGGATCGGCGTTACCGCGTCACACAGGATATGCTGTTCAATCCGTTCTGCCTGCAATTCGTCTGATTTGACCTTTTGGCGCAGTTCCTGGGCGGTTGCGCGCGGGTCATCACGCAAAAAGCGTCTGGTTTGGCGCAACGGAACGATCACGTTGTCGCGCCAGTCCCGCACGGCTTCTTCCAGGGCGCTGACACTGTGCGGTGCCAGTCCTTTCTGACCAAGAAAGAACATGAACAGCAGCATGTTCACATCCAGACCACAGCGTTCCTGCAATTCCAGACACAGCTTTGCCAAACCGTCGCGACCATACATCCCGACCGTAAAGGTCCAGACTTCATCCTGATCCATTGTTACCTGCTCGTATCGTTTTTTGTTTTGTCTGATCGTTACACGGTTTTTGCCGTGCGCGCGACCTTTGGCGGATGCCCGAGATAAGCACCAAGCCCCTTTGCCGTCGAGACCATCGTACCCGCCGTATCAACCAGACGTGGACCGACAATAACATCGGCCATCGCCACATCGACAACCTTGCGCTTTGACCAGGCGACAACCCGGTCAAACTTCTGTTCGGCAATCAGATCGACCGCATGAACCCCAAAGGCCGATGCAATCACCCGGTCACGCGGCGATGGCGTTCCGCCGCGCTGAACATGCCCCAGAACAGTAACCCGCGTATCCCAGCCCGTACGCGCACCAAGTTCATCGGCCAGCCAGTGCCCGATCCCGCCATAGCGGACCTTTTGGCCGTCATCACCCTGGGTCACGGCCGCCCCGTCATCGCGTTTGACCGCCTCGGCGACAATCACCAGCGCATGGTTGCGCCCGCGTTTGCGGATATTGAGACAATGTTCGGTCAACGCATCAAGATCGTAATCCATTTCCGGGATCAGAATGGCATCCGCCCCGCCTGCGACCCCTGCAAACAACGCAATATGCCCGGCATCGCGCCCCATGACTTCAAGGATCATGATGCGATCGTGGGATGCTGCGGTCGGTTGCAGGCGGTCCAGTGCCTCGACCGCGACATTGACCGCGGTGGTAAAGCCGACCGAATATTCGGTCTGGGCCAGATCGTTATCGATGGTTTTGGGAATACCGACCAGATTGATGCCCCCCATCTGGGCCAGCCGATGCAGGATCGCCATGCTGCCATCCCCGCCAACCCCGATCAGCGCATCCAGTCCAAGCTTGTGATAGCCATCAATCACTTCCTGCGAGCGGTCGGCAAAACTGCCACCGGGCATCGGGTAATGAAACGGATCGCCTTTGTTGATCGTGCCAAGAATGGTCCCGCCAAGACGCAACATGCCGTCATTATTGACCTGATCACTAAGATCAATCGCCTGGGGCGGGTCCTGCATCAGGCCGTGTGTACCCTGACGGATACCAACCACATCCCAGCCATAACCAAGAACCGCGCGGCGCACGACCGCAAGAATAACAGCATTCAGTCCGGCACAATCGCCACCACTGGTCAAAATCCCGATCCGCATGTGTTTCCTTCCCAAGGTCGCCATCATTATTTTAAGGTCCGGACCCTGATTTCAGGGTCCCGCCCGCAAAGGGTGATACAAATCATATGGGTTGCCCACCTCAATTCTGGTATTATCAGAATCCCTTCGCGTTGATTATTAAGCTGGATCAAAAATGGACGAAATCAATCAGATCGAGATTGAAAAGAAACTTCTTTCATTGCGCGAGGAACACCGCGATCTTGATATCGCCATCGAACAGATGGTTCAGGCCCCGCACCATGACCAATTGCGTCTGGGCCGCATGAAAAAGCGCAAACTCGCGTTAAAAGATGAAATTCGCTATGTCGAGTCGCAACTCGTGCCCGATATTATTGCCTGACCGGGCCGGCAATTGCGCCCGCGTGGGGCGCCGATTTTGCCCATACGCGAAAGCGCCCCGACACCCTTTAAAAATTTGATCCGAACCGCACCCCGACCGTCAATTGACGATGCGGGGTTTGTGTTTTTGAAGACCACAAAAAAACATGCAAGGCCAAGCCTTGCATCGGGCATTCAATGCATATGTGAAGCAATCAGATGCCGTACGGGATACGGTCAAGCTGGGCGAGGCGCATTTCCTTTTGCGCGCGCAAGGCGGCATCCGCAGAATTCAGAACCGACTGGGCCGTATCGCCATTGGTCGCCTGATACAGGCCAAAGACCGGCACGACATAGATGAACTTGTCGTTATGCGAATAGGGGTTCTGTTCAAGCCAGCGCGTTATCGCATCGGCACGCTGCAACACATCGTCGCGATCGACATTATACATCAAGGCGACAAAATCATTGCATCCCAGATAGCCCAGATGATGCGGCGCCATCACGAAATCGGCCATGATTCTGCGGACATAGTTGAACAGGCCGTGTTTGCAGCCCTGTCCATAGCGCTGAAGAATATCGTCAATGTTAAACAGCTCGCAGATCAGAACCGTCCTGTTGGTGCGATCCGTACCGATCAGGGAAACCTCGTTTTCAAGGATCTGCATAAAGGTCGGATAGCTGAGCGCCCCGGTAAACGGATCGCGGCCTTCGGTGCGGGCCAGACGTGCCTGCCGCTTTTTCAGTTCATTGACATTTTCCGTCAGACTGTTGATGCGCACCATCAACCGGCCGATGGCCTGTTCAACGGCCGGGGTTACCTGACTGTCGGGAATGCCAAGGACATTGGCCATATCAGGCGTGTGAAAGGGAACGTCATCCACCGTATCGGGATGCGTTTCCGTATCGATATCAACCTGATGTTCGCGGCTGGGCGCACGTCGACTTCCGGCATCCCTGCCATAGGCAAGTACACCATACGGATTGGATGGGTATCTGCCATCCCCGCCCCCCATGGAGGGTGTCAACGAACCGGGCCTTGTGACTTTCATGTCTGACCTTCCCGTGCTACCTGCACAGTTATATGAGTGATTGGTAAATAATAAATCAAAAGTACAATCATTTCACATTAATTTTCAATCGACAGTAAGAATAGTATCGCTACCCTTCCGGGTAGCGCGGAATAATTGAAGATCGGACAGGAAAATATAAAGAATTCTGCGGGTCTGGCATGTTGCAAGCAGGCTTGCATGATGGCCCGTGCTGCATATAATGCGGCCCTTCACGAAACCGCCCGAATACGGAGCCGCCAACATGAGCGATCAAACACCGGTCATCGGCATTATCATGGGAAGCCAGTCCGACTGGGAAACCATGAAAAACGCAGCAGATGTCCTCGATGCGCTGAACGTCCCTTACGAAAAGAAAATCGTTTCGGCCCATCGCACCCCTGATCGCCTGTATGACTATGCCAAAACGGCAAAGTCACGCGGCCTTAAGGTCATTATCGCCGGTGCTGGCGGGGCGGCCCATCTTCCGGGCATGGCAGCGGCCATGACGCCGCTTCCGGTGCTGGGTGTGCCGGTTCAAAGCCGCACCCTTAAGGGCCTTGATAGCCTGCTTTCCATCGTGCAGATGCCGGGCGGCGTTCCGGTTGGTACCCTTGCCATCGGATCGGCGGGTGCAAAGAATGCCGGTCTGATGGCCGCCGAAATCATGGCGCTGATGGATGACGGACTTGCCGCACGCCTTGATGACTGGCGCGCAGCCCAGACCGCATCGGTCGCCGACGAACCGGTTGATCCGGCACCATGACCCAAGACAGGCGCGCCCAACCGGGCGCGTTTTTGTTTTGCCCGTCACAGATTTGAAATTGGCCTGACGACAGGCAATGTTTTCCCACCGGGAAGATTTTTGATCGAGGATTAAATGACGCAGGATTTCGACACGCGCATCATCGCACCGGGAAGCACGATTGGCATCATGGGCAACGGGCAGCTTGGCCGTATGGCGGCCTTCTGCGCGGCTGAACTGGGCTATAAGGTCCATGTGTTTGGCCCGGGGGCCGACAGCCCGACCGAACAGGTTTGCGCCAAGGCAACGGTTGCCGATTACACCGATCTGGATGCGCTGCGCGCCTTTGCCGAGGATGTCGATGTCGTCACGTTTGAATTTGAAAACGTCCCGCATGACAGCGTAAAGCTGCTTTCTGACCTGGTGCCGGTACGCCCGGGCTGGAAATGCCTGCATATTTCGCAAAACCGCCTGCGTGAAAAGACCTTCTGCAACGAACACGGTATCGGCACCGCCCCGTTCGAAGCCGTCCGTTCGCTTGCCGATCTTGAAGCCGCGGTTGCCAAACTTGGCCGCCCGTCGGTCCTCAAGACCACCGAACTTGGCTATGACGGCAAGGGACAGGTCAAAATCAACGCCGATACCGATCTGGCCGAAGCCTGGGACGAAATGAAGGGGGCCGAGGCCCTCCTTGAAGGTTTCATTTCCTTTGAGCGCGAAATCTCGGTCATTGTCGCACGCGGCGTTCAGGGTGATACCGCCTGCTTCTGCCCGGTCGAAAACGTGCATACCAACCACATTCTTGATGTAACCGTCGCCCCGGCTGAAATTGCCGACAGCCTGTCAAAAAAGGCCGAAGACATCGCAATCAAGCTGGTCAGTGCGATGGAGTTCGTCGGCCTTCTGGCGGTTGAAATGTTTGTCACGACCGATGGTGACATCCTGGTCAATGAAGTGGCCCCGCGCCCGCACAATTCAGGTCACTGGACCATTGATGCCTGCATCACCAGCCAGTTCGAACAGTTCATCCGCGCTGTTTGTGGCCTGCCGCTGGGCGATCCGGCCCACCATTCCAAGGCGCGCATGAAGAACCTTCTGGGTGATGACATCAATGACTGGCAGGCAATTTTGACCGAGCCGAATGCAAAACTGCATCTCTATGGCAAGGCCGAAGCAAAGCCGGGACGTAAAATGGGTCACGTGACCTGGGTTCTTCCCAAATAAAGTGCCCCGACCGTAAGGTCATACAATATTCAAAGCCCCGGGCAGCTCATGCGTCCGGGGCTTTTTGTTATGTATTTCATTACGTTACGCATCAATATCGCATCAATATCACCGGCTGGCATTTTATGCCCAGCAGATTGGCATCGGGTTTGCTGTTGATCAGGCAGGAAACTCTTTACGGACTGAACGTGATGAAGAAACTTCTGATCATTGTTGCGATGCTTGCCGGGCTTGGAGCCATTGAAACCCGCCTGAATGGCGCATATGCCGCACCGGGTGCTGCCGGATTTCCCGAAGTTGTCGAAGGCGACAAGCTTCGGTTTGGCAATCTGATTGTTGAACTGTTTGGCATTCGCGCCCCGAAACCGGGCATGATTTGCCGTGCGGGATCGGTTGAATTCCAATGCGGTGCCGCCGCATCCCAGGCACTTGATCGCATCATCGACAACTATGCCATCAAATGTCAGCAGGTCTCGGATGTGCAGCTGTTCCCGATGCTGACCGAATGCACCATCGGGCGTAATGACCTGAACCGGCTGATCCTGCGTGCCGGGTGGGCAATGGTCGATATGGTCAGTTGCGACAGCCATCCGAGCTGTGCGACCTATTTGCGCGATCAGGAATTTGCCAAGGAAAACCGCAAGGGCATCTGGATGGGAACGCCGCCGTCCGAACTGGTTGCGCTGGCGGCCAAACCGACCCTTGAAGAAATCCAGTCCGCCGATGACAAGGCAAAGCGCAAAGCCAATGGCGACAGCCCGCGCCATCTTTTCGGATCAGCCTTCACCGTCGATCTGGCCGAGGACATGAAACGCGCAAACGCCCCGGACAGAACGCTTCTGAGTTTTCTTGAAAACACCTTTTAGGTCCGCCTTCCGGACCATCGACCCAAAGAGTTCCCCGATCCAAAACAAAACGCCACCGCATTGCTGCCGGTGGCGTTTCTGATTTCGTCTTTATGCTTGGCAGTCGGTCAGCTCAGCCCCCGAACTGACGGCGCAGCCGCCCCGGGGTCGGCACGCAATTGGCGACCTTTGCACCAAGCTTGAACGGGGCTGTGGCAAATTTGCCGACCTTGCCCAGCTTGGCGGTGATTTTCGGGATTTGCAGAACATTACCGATCCGGCGGTCAAGGAACGCCCAGCTGTCGGCATGGTCATCGGATGTATCATCCAGCCAGTAAGCCAGCGTCGATCCATACACCCCGGCCAACAACATGCGCTTGGTGTACCAGTTATGATCGGTCGATGTATCACCGGCGGCCACCCACATGGCATCAACCGTGCCATGGGTCAGTTTAAGCCCAAGGGCAGCATTTTGCGGAAGGGTCATGAAGGCCAGCGCACCGCGCACCGCGTCTTTCTGATTTTCCACCAGATCAAGCCGGGTTTTGACCGCCGTGGCAATCCGGTCGCGGATTTTCATGTTTTCCAGCCCCTTCTCATCAAGGGCGGCGATCATTTTGCGATCGGTCATTTCGACATAGGTCACAATGGCCTGACGGATACCGTTTGGCAGCAACCGGTCCACCTCACCCAGCGCAAGATCAAGATCCTCCGCCCCAGCCAGCAGCGCCTGTCTGGTCCAGCCGTCAAAGGGGATATGTTCAAGGGCGGCCTCGACCAGTGCTTCGCGCTGGGCTTGCAGGCGGCTCATGCTTTCGGACACGGTCATTTATGCCTCCTCGTCAGGTGATCCGGCGTCTTGCGCATCGTCATCACTTCGCGATGCACAAGCCTGCCTGAATGTAGTCTCGGGCGGGTATTCGCGCAATTCTTCGTTAAACCCAAGAAGCGTCATGTCTTCCATACGTTCGGGATACATGACTCCGATCAAATGATCATATTCATGCTGAACGACCCGGGCATGGAACCCACCGGCAATGCGTTCGATTTCTTCGCCCTGTTCATTTAACCCGCGATAGCGGATTTTGTTCCAGCGCGGTACCACCCCCTGAAGCCCCGGGATCGACAGGCACCCTTCCCAGCCATCAACGATTTCATCGCCAACCGGTTCGATTTCCGGGTTGATCAGAACCGAAAGCGGAATGGCCGCATCGTCAGGATCGTCGCTTTGGCGCATCGCGGGCACGTAATAGACCATGATCGCCTTTGACTGAAACACCTGTGGTGCCGCAAGGCCAACGCCACCGGCATCCTTCATGGTGTCCTTCATATCAGCAATCAGACGCTGAATTTCGGGATCAAGCGGGTCTTCGACCCGGTCGGCGACCTTGCGCAGAACCGGGTGGCCCATCCGGGCAATTTTCAGGATCGACATAGCACTATATCCATCCAAAACCGACCGGCTGTAAAGCCCCCGCGTGCAAAACATCCCGACGATACCGGCCCTTGCAAGCAACACCTGCGATGCCAGCGGCACTCATCCTTGCGATCCCCCCGGCGCATCCCGGGGATGCCCCATCCCTAGTGCCCGGTCAGAACCAGCGTCTGGATCGGCAATAGCAGGGCCTGAACCCGCAGGAGCAGCGCATGAACCACACCGACGGTCTGCACCATATGCAGGAACAGCCATTCGCCGGTTCCGATATCGGGATTTTCAAGCTGATCATGGGTATTGGTATAGGCATTACCGGCACATTTGCTGCCAAGCGGCACATCGGCAATCGATTCCGGATAAAGCGGCACCATCTTGACCAGGAACGTACCGGGCTTGGCCCGTTCGGTGATATCAAGCAACTGGTCGCTTGGCCGGAACTGACCGGCGGCGATCACCGGCTGCACATCAATCACCACCATCGGGATGATTTCAAATGGCAGGGACGCACAGGTGACTTCGGTAATCACACCAGTTTTGACCACCTGTGTCGATATCTGGTTAAAGCCGGCCAGGAATATGGTTTCCCCGTCCCGTTCCGGGATCAGGATACCGGCCGGACGCAAGATCGGACTGACAAAATCCCCGACCTGAAGGGCGAATTGCTGGATATTGCCCTTTACCCCGGCGCGGACCACGGTTTTGGACAAATCAGCCTCGGCCGATCGCAAGGCTGCCTGCGCATTGGCAAGCTGGGCGGGCAGAAGACTGTCAAGCTTGGTCTTGATCACATTCAGGCTGGCCTCGGCGGCATTAAGGCCGCCCTGACGCGTGGTCAATGATACTTCCAGCCGTTCGACTTCGCGCCTTGAAACCGCATTGGTGCCGCGCGACAGCAGGTCCGATTTGACCTTCAATTCGTCGCGCACCTGATTATAGGCCCCGCGCGCCTGTTCGACATTGCCTTCGGCCACGGCAATATCGGCACGCGCCACATCCATCTGGGCACGGATTTCGGCAATACGCTGTTCGGCCATGGCAACGGCTTCGCGTTCGACCCGGTTATCAAGGCGGAATAACGGGTCCCCGGCATCCACATCGTCATCATTATCGACATAAACCTCGACCACGCGCCCGCCCTTTTCCGGCAGAATGGTGATGGTCCGGAAAAAGGACGACACATTGGTTGTCGACGGATGGAAATAGAAAATCAACGTCACCAGACTAAGCGTCAGGATTGCACAGGCCGTGATGCCATAGCGAAGCTCATACCAGACGGAAAACAGGGTTAATTCCTTGCCGATCCGTTTGCCCTGGACATACCGGCGCACCAGAAAATCGGGCAGGATGGTGAACATCGAACACAGAAGAAGCTCAAACATCTTTCGAATTCTCCTGACGCGCGTCCCCGGATGACCGATCAGGGCTGCCAGCCCCGTCCGCCGGTTTCACATCGGTTGTCCCATGTGCCGTTGCTGGTGACGGGCTTGGCGACGGGCTTTGGGTCGCATCACCGGGGCTTATGGTCGCCCCCTTGGCCTGCGCCATTGCCATAAGCGCATTGGCAATCGCCTGAATCGGGGAAATGAAATCGGGGAACCGGATCACCGCCAGAACCAGTGCCGCCACCCAGAACACGTTGTTATGGGTAAATAACGCCAAAAGCGTCAGAACACCGATCAACTGAATTTGGGTGTGATTGGCATGATGGGCCAACCGTTCGGGCAAGGCATGGATATTCAGATAAAACGCCCCGATCAAAAACACCGCCAGAATCACAAACCAGACAACACCGACAAACAGGGCATCGGTATCGCCCGGCGCTGTAACAAAGAACGGCGCATGGGCAATTGCCGCTTCGCGCAGACTGTTTTCCATCTGTGGACCCTACCCGTTTTTGAACCAACCTTGTCTTGTGCGTTTTGATATCCGGGGCTGATCACCCTTGGTGGCCCGCGATATATTGAATTTTGTCAACGCATTATAGCAACTTTTGATTTTATTTTTACTATATAATTCACCCAAAGCATCCTATCACAAAACCGACATCGGAATTTCACCTCCCATGCCTTGGCGTTTTGCGGTGCAGGCATGTATAAACGTCAAAGGCGAATATCCCCTTCCCTCTTTTCTTTTTGGCCGGTTTGCACTATATACAGGCCACGGTCAGCTTGACCGTAAATCCAACCGGGGAGCATTCCGCACTCCGGGTGTTTTTGTTTTTTTGAAAGGAGCGTGGTTTCCGTGCAGGTAATCGTTCGCGACAACAATGTCGATCAGGCTCTGAAAGCGCTTAAGAAAAAGATGCAGCGCGAGGGCATTTTCCGTGAGATGAAACTCCGTCGCCACTTTGAAAAGCCGTCGGAGAAGAAAGCTCGCGAAGGGGCGGAAGCAATCCGTCGTGCCCGCAAGCTGGAGCGTAAGCGCATCGAGCGCGAAGGCTTCTAGTCTTTTTCACTTTCGGGGTATCTCGAACGTGACTGTACGATCGAATTTGGCTTGCCAAGTTCGGACCCGTGCGCCAAGCCCGCCTCGGAGCAATCCGGGCGGGTTTGGTTTTTCTGGCCTATTGAAACGCGACTGATTTCACATCAGTTTCCCGACACCCAGGCCCGAATGTCATCAAGCATCGTTGGCTCATAACCAATCGGATCGGGCATCGGTTCGGACCGGATGATAATCCCCGACTGGGTGCGATAAACACGATACACCGTATCTTCCTTGATATCGGTATAGGTCGAACTGCCATATTCGGCATCGACCAGAAAATTCCATTCCGCCAGATAATTGATCAGATCAAGCGCATCACCCGTCCCAAGCTCATAGGCCCGAAACGGTGCGGTATTTTGCCGCACCACATCGCGATAGCGGCCCTCGAACCGCACAAGCTGATAACGGGCATCCATGCCAATGATATTGGCCCATGGCTTCAGCTTGATGAATTCCGCATCAATCCGCCACTGATCGCCAAGGATTTCATAAGTCCCGCTAACACCGGGATCATTGGACACCAGATGCGCGGTAAACACATCCTTGGAAACCGGTTCGAAATAAAGGGTCGCAATCGGGTCTTCATCGGTCAGACGCACATAGGTCAGAATGTTCAACCCCATCGACGCGACCAGCGCAATCGACAGAATGACCACCAAAAACAGAGAAACCCTTACCAACCGAAACATACGACCTTCCGAACCAGACATTCCGGGCGAAGCGTGAAAGAACTATAAGGCACTACAAAGGCATTAAAACGTATTCGTGACGACCAGTCATCAAACCAACCGCTCCTTCTGGATAGCTTTTTCATTAGTCATCTACGATTTACGATTGTGGAAAACAAATGTCTCTTGGAGGAAAATCGCTATGAAATTGCTATCATTAGAAGTCGAAAACTTCCGTGGATATAAAGACGCGACCAAAATTACATTTGGTGATCTCACAACACTGATTGGCAGGAACGACATCGGAAAATCGACAATCCTGGAAGCGTTAGAGATTTTCTTCAACAATGACACTGTGAAGATTGAACAAGCCGACGCCAACGTTTTCTCACAAAGCACGACCGTCAAGATCACCTGTGAGTTTTCAGAGCACACTGAAGAAATCGTGTTGGACAGTGAGTCCTCAACCACTCTCAAAACCGAATTTCTACTAACGGATCAAAACACCTTAAAGATTCAAAAGCTGTTCGACTGCTCAAAAAAACTCCTTCTTGCGAAGTTTTCATAATTGCAAATCACCCGAGCTTGACCGGAGCTGACAACCTTCTGGAACTCAAAGAAAAGGATCTGAGGGACAAGGTAAAATCCCTTGGCTTAGATGTTTCCTTAAAAGGGAATCCGAGAATGAGGAAAGCAATTTGGCAGCATTTTCCGGACCTCCAACTTAAGGAAACCACTATCCCAGTTTCTAAACCGAAGGAAGACAGCAAGAGGATTTGGGAGAAAATCGAAATACTACTTCCCATGTTCGCAATTTTTCAGAGTGATCGAGCAAGTAAAGACAGCGATGGGGAAGTCCAAAACCCGCTTAAAGGTGCCGTTGCGACAGCTATAGCTGAAGCCCAAACCCAAATCGCGGAAATTGAGCAAATGGTCCGGGAAAAAAGCGAGGAAATCGCTAAACTAACGCATCATGCATTAAAACAAATAGATCCGAACCTCGCCGAGAGCCTGGAGCCTAAATTTAGCCCTCCGGCTCCATCGAAATGGGCAAACTTGTTTTCCCTCAGTATGGAAACGAATGGAAATATCGCACTTAACAAGCGTGGCAGTGGAGTGCGTCGAATGATTTTAGTTAGTTTTTTCAAAGCTGAAGCCGAGAGAAAATTGCTGAGCAACTCAAAGTCTAACGTGATTTACGCAATTGAAGAGCCCGAAACGTCTCAGCACCCTTCGAACCAGAAAATACTGATTAATTCATTCAAAGACTTAGCCGTCAACGAGAATAGCCAAGTCATACTTACCACACACAGCCCCGGCTTAGCCTCTGATCTTCCTACTGAGAGCATCCGGTTTGTTAGCTCTTCCAGTATTGGAGCGACCCCCAACATTGAAGTCGGCGTCGACGTTTTCGACAAAGTTGCAGACACACTCGGACTTGTTCCAGATAGCCGCGTCAAAGTCTTGATATTTGTTGAGGGGCCAACGGACGTCCAAGCGTTAAAATGTCTAAGCAAAGCTATTCATATGGACGATCAACAGTCACCAAACCTCGAAACAGATGAGCGATTCGCGTTTGTTGTGTCTGGAGGAGCAACCCTCAAGCATTGGGTAACGAAAAATTATTTGGGAAATCTAGGCCTTACCGAATTTCACCTATACGACAATGATGTCGCTACTTACCAAGACACTGTCAACCAAGTGAATGGACGAAACGACAACCGCGGATCATTTGCAACGCTAACTGCAAAGCACGAAATCGAGAGCTACCTGCACTCTGGCGCTATTCTTGAAGCTTTCGGATTTGAAATCGAAGTTGCAGATCATCCCAACGACATCACCGGCACGGTCCCCAAAGAATTTGCCAAGTCTTTTGCTGAACACCACAATCGCCCTAATATTCCGTCAGAAGGTACAGCTAAAAAGAAGCTTGCGGAGAGCGCCTTCCCAAAGATGACCGCTGCGTGGATTGATGAAAGAGATGCAGAGGGTGAAGTAAGAGGCTGGTTTCGTCGTCTCCGGGCTATGGCGGAGCAAGCGTAGCAAAAAAGGCGGCCCCATCGGAGCCGCCTTCTTCATTTTCAAACCGGATGGTTTGATCAATTATCGAGATGCATGACGATTTCTTCGCACATCTTTTTGGCGTCACCAAACAGCATCATGGTGTTGTCCTTGAAGAACAGTTCGTTCTGGATGCCAGCGTAACCGGCTGACATGCCGCGTTTGACGAACAGGACCGTTTTGGCCTTTTCGACTTCAAGGATCGGCATGCCAAAGATCGGGCTGGCCGGATCGGTTTTGGCGGCCGGGTTGGTGATGTCGTTGGCCCCGATGACAAAGGCAACATCGGCGGAACCGAAATCACGGTTGATTTCTTCCATTTCCAGAACGTCGTCATAGGGAACGCTGGCCTCGGCCAGAAGCACGTTCATGTGACCGGGCATACGTCCTGCTACCGGATGGATGGCGTAGCGGACATTGACACCCTCGGCTTTGAGGATATCGGCCATTTCACGCAATGCGTGCTGTGCCTGTGCGACTGCCATGCCATAGCCCGGAACGATGATCACGTTCGATGCATTCTTCATGATGAAGGCCGCATCATCGGCCGATCCGGATTTGACCGCACGATCGCCATCACCACCACCAGCAGCGGCAGCTTCACCTTCGGCACCAAAGCCACCAAAGATGACGTTGAAGATCGAACGGTTCATGCCCTTGCACATGATGTAGGACAGGATCGCCCCCGACGCACCGACCAGCGCACCGGTAATGATCAGCGCATTGTTTTGCAGGGTAAAGCCGATGCCACATGCCGCCCAACCGGAATAGGAGTTCAGCATGGAAACAACGACCGGCATGTCCGCCCCGCCAATCGGAATGATCAGCGTAATGCCCAGAACAAGTGCCAGCGCCACCAGGATCCAGAAGGCCGTATGGCTTTCGGTTGCAACAAGGATGATGGCAAAGACAACAATGCCGATCCCGATGCACAGGTTCAGCATATGCTGCCCCGGGAAGCGTACCGGCGTCCCCGAAACAATGCCCTGCAACTTGCCGAATGCAACCAGCGATCCGGTAAAGGTAATCGCTCCGATGGCAACGCCAAGCCCCATTTCAATCAGGCTGGCCGCACCGATATTGCCCGCCGTTCCGATGCCATAGGCACCGGGCGAATACAGGGCCGCACCGGCAACAAACACCGCAGCCAGACCGACAAGCGAATGGAAGGCCGCGACAAGCTGTGGCAAGGCGGTCATCTGAATTTTAAGGGCGATCACCGTACCGATCGCACCGCCAATCAGGATGCCGACAATGATGGTGGTATAAGACAGCACCGCCGGGGATGCCAGCGTGGTAAAGATGGCAATTGCCATACCCACCATGCCAAGGATGTTCCCGGTCCGGGCCGATTCAGGTGACGAAAGTCCGCGCAACGACAGGATGAAGCAGACCGAGGCCACCAGATACAGGAAAGCCGAAAGGTTTTCCGACATTGTGTGTTCCCCCTACTTCTTTTTCTTGAACATATGCAGCATGCGCTGGGCGACGATAAAGCCGCCAAAGATGTTGACCGATGCCAACACCACCGCGATGAAGCCCATCATCTTGGAGAAGTTCATCTCCACCGGGCCTGCTGCAAGAAGTGCACCAACAATAATCACCGACGAAATGGCGTTGGTAACCGCCATCAGGGGTGAATGAAGGGCCGGGGTGACTTTCCACACCACGTAATAGCCGACAAAACAGGCCAGTACGAACACGGTCAGACCAAGAACCGTCGGGCTGACGCCCGTTCCCTGGACTGCGACCGTGGCGGTGTTTGCTGCGTCGGTTGCGCCACTTGCCAGACTGTCGGCAAGCTTTGCGGCCTTTTCTGCCAGACCAAGGGCGGCATCACGCAGTTCATTTGCATTCTGGGCTACGGATTGATCAGCCATTTGCGACCTCCTCCCCGCCGAATTTCGGATGGACGACCTTTCCGTCGTGGGTGAGCCTGGTTTCAGCGATGATCTGGTCTTCGCCGTCAAACACCAGTGCGCTCTTGTCCTTGTCGACAGAAAGGGTAATGAAGTTCAAAAGGTTCTTGGCATACATCGCGGTTGCATCGGTCGCGACCGAGCTTGTGATATTTGCCGGACCGATCAGCTTGACGCCATTGTCAGTCAGAACCGTTTCGCCAAGCTTCACACCGGCAACGTTGCCACCGCGTTCCGCGGCCAGATCAATGATCACCGAACCCGGTTTCATGCCTGCAACCATGTCGGCTGTGACAATTTCCGGGGCCGGGCGGCCGGGAATAAGGGCGGTCGTAATGACGATGTCGGTCTTGGCCAGAACTTCCTTGAGCTTCTCGGCCTGCTTTTTCTTGTAGTCGTCCGACATTTCCTTGGCATAGCCGCCAGAGGTTTCTGCATCCGATGCATTGTCGTCTTCGACTTCGATAAAGGTACCGCCAAGCGACTGGACCTGTTCCTTGACCGCCGGGCGCACGTCAAATGCCGACACAACGGCACCAAGGCGCTTGGCCGTTGCAATGGCCTGAAGGCCGGCAACACCGGCCCCGACCACAACAACACGGGCGGGCGGCAAGGTGCCGGCAGCCGTCATCATCATCGGATAGATCCGGCCAAACTCATGGGCGGCATCAAGAACCGCGCGATATCCGGCAAGGTTGGATTGCGACGACAGAACGTCCATCGACTGTGCACGCGAAATACGCGGCATCAGTTCCATGGAATAGCCATCAACCCCGGCCTTGGCCATCGCATCGATCAGGTCTTTGCGGTCATAGGGCTCAAGCAGGGCAACAACAGCAGCCCCCTTTTTATAAGCCGTCAATTCGTTGGTTTTGCCATCAATGACAGGTGGGCGAACCTTGAAGATGACATCGGCATCCTTCACGGTCGTTTTCATTGTCTTGGCAATGGTTGCACCGGCATCGACAAAGCGATCATCCGGTATGGCGGCGTCAATTCCGGCACCAGCCTCAATTGCGACGTCGAACCCCAGAGCCTTCAGCTTCTTGACGGTCTCTGGTGTGACGGCAACGCGCTTCTCTCCGGGCCATATTTCCTTTGGAACGGCCAGTTTCATCGCGTTAGACCTCCTTCCCTAATGTAATGGTAAGCACGGTAATTCTTGTTGTTATTGCGAAGTAACCGGTTTCAGAATGTCATCACGCATTCTGTTTTGATCCGGCTACCGGCACCCTTGCCCGGAAAGAAAAAAGGCGGTTCTTCCAGCTAACGCAGAAGAAACCGCCCACTTTCCCACCACGCATTCCGAGGCATAAAGCCTTGGTGACATGTCAGGTCCCACCCGCCATTGGTGCTCAGGACAAACAATCAATGACGCCCCGCCATGTCTGCGTTGAAAGCAAGATGCGATTTCCCACCAACAACCACAATATCAAAAACCTATAAAAAATCAGTTTAACTGAATTTCGATTAACAACGGTGAAATTCCATTATGTGCGGATTTTCGCACATTTTATTTCCGTAACGGAACAGGTCTTGATCCGCACCATCACACAATAGACCGTTGATTTACAGCAGTTTCCCCTATTTTCACCCCACGCAGAAAGTGAACATTATCTTACAAACAAACGCGCAAGTCTGCATCAAATGCCTGACTGGCATTGATCTGGGAACGCTTGAATTATGAAAAAGTTCGCAAAAAAACTTATCGTTCGCGTGAGAAACGGAAGTGTTTTTTGTCTCGGATGCGATCAAATATCGATCTGGCTGCCAAAAACCAGCCCCGATTCCGCGACCTCGAACCACGAATCGTTATGACTTATAAGCCATTTATCAATCTTCCGGGCGTTCCAGCCCGATCAGATCAAGGGCCTTTTTCTGACGGGATTCGAGTTTAGAGACATCAAAATCGCCCACCAGGTCATGGAACAGGCGATACCAGTTCACATGCGCATCAAGGCGCAGGAACACAGCCCCCAGCCCGACAGCGGCGCGATCAACCAGAACAAACTCGCGTGGCGGCTTGACCCCGCCGACGCGGCGCAATTCCTGATGGACCTTGGCGGCGACTTCCGCGCCATAGGCAACCGAATTGGTTTCGCCCATTTTGCGTTCGCGGTCATCAAGGATCGGGCCATAAACAAAGCTGGCCCAGATGTTAAGCACATCAATCAGTTCGCGTGACGGTGCCTCAAAGCCCCAGCTTTCATAGGCAGAAACGGCCTTTTCCTCGTCCTCGTCACGAAGGGCTTCATAAAGCGTGATCACCGCCTTGACGAAATCGGGTTTGAAGATACGGATGCAGCCAAAATCCAGAAGATTGACCGACAGGTCATCACGCAATGTGTAATTGCCCAGATGCGGGTCACCATGAATGACGCCATAGCGGTAAAACGGCACATACCAGGCCCGGAACATGTTAAGCGCCACCTGATTGCGCGCATCCTGATCGGGATTGCTATCAAGGAATTTCTGGAACTTCTGCCCGTTTTGCCAGGTCATGGTCAAAAGCCGCCCGGTGGTCAGCCCGTCCACCGGTTCGGGAACATGCACGGTATTTTCACCGGCCAGCATGTGACCATAAAGGCGCATATGTTTGGCTTCGCGGGCGTAATCAAGCTCTTCGCGCAGGCGTGCTGTCAGTTCGTTCTGGATATTTTCGGCATCGATCGCACTGTCATAGCGCTTATAGATCGCAAAGGCGGCGCGAAGCTGCTTAAGGTCGGCCTCAACCGTTGCCGACATATCGGGATATTGCAGCTTGCAGGCCACTTCGCGCCCGTCGGGCAGGGTTGCCTTATGCACCTGTCCAAGCGATGCTGCGGCCACCGCATCGTGGCTGAATTCAGTGAAATTTGATTGCCATCCCGCCCCCAATTCACTGCGCATCCGGCGTTTGACAAACAGCCAGCCCATGCTGGGCGCATCAGCCTGAAGCTGTGCAAGGGCCTGGGTATATTCCTTGGGCAGGGCATCGGGGATGGTTGAAAGGATCTGGGCCACTTTCATAAGCGGGCCTTTCAACCCGCCCAGGGCCGAGGTCAGTTCGGCAGCATATTTGGCGTGATCAATTTCGCCACCGAACACCTTTCCGGTGGCAAGGCGTGCGGCCAGTTTCCCGGCCGACGCCCCCACCCTTGCATAACGACGAACCCGCCCGCCAAACCTGTTTTCTTCGGAAGGTGGGGTAAAATCATCGTCGTCTGCATTCATGTCAGGAAAGCTCCTCCAGCTCGTCGATCATGCGTTTGATCATGTTCAGACCCCGTTGCCAGAAGGCCGGGTCGGATGCATCAAGACCGAACGGTGCCAGAAGTTCCTTGTGATGTTTGGTGCCACCGGCTTTCAGCATATCAAGATATTTCTGCTGGAAGCCGTCTTCGGCGTGTTCGTAAACATCATAAAGCGAGTTCACAAGGCAATCGCCAAAGGCATAGGCATACACATAGAACGGCGAATGGATGAAGTGCGGAATATAGGACCAGTAATATTTGTACTCGTCCTCATACCGGATGGCATCGCCCAGACTTTCATGTTGTACGGCAAGCCAGATCTCGCAGATCTCATCAACGGTCAATTCACCTTCGCGGCGTTTGTCATGGACGCGTTTTTCGAACTCGAAGAACGCGATCTGACGCACGACGGTGTTGAGCATGTCCTCAACCTTGCCGGCCAGCATGATGCGTTTCATCTTCGGATCGGTTTCCGAGCGCAGCATCGACTGGAAAGCCAGCATTTCGCCAAATACCGATGCGGTTTCCGCAAGGGTCAACGGCGTATCAGACAGGAAATAGCCATGCTCACCGGCCAGAACCTGATGCACGCCATGGCCCAGTTCATGGGCAAGGGTCATCACATCACGGGTTTTGCCGTGATAGTTCAGCAGCAAATAGGGATGGGCTGACGGTACGGTCGGATGGGCAAAGGCACCCGATGATTTACCGGCACGCGGCGGCACATCGATCCATGGATTATCAAAGAATTTCTGCCCAACCGCGGCCAGTTCCGGTGAAAATTCGCCATAAGCCTTAAGCACGGTCGACCGTGCGGTTTCCCAATCGATCTGACGATCATCGTCATCAGGAAGCGGCGCGTTACGGTCCCAGTAATCAAGCTGATCGACACCGAACCATTTTGCCTTCAGGCGATAATAACGGTGCGACAGATCGGCATGGCTGTTTTTAACGGCGGTGTTAAGCGCATCAACCACTTCGTCTTCGACCTGGTTGGACAGGTTGCGCGACGATACCGGGGTGGCAAATTTGCGCAGGCGATCATCAATCTCCTTGTCCTTGGCAAGGGTGTTGGTGATATGCGCAAGAAGCTTGATATTCTTGCCCAGAACATCGCCAATTGCCTTGGCAGCCTTTTTGCGATCTTCCACCTTGGTCGAGGACAGCATGTTTGATGCGTCCGACATGGTCAGCTCATTACCATCAATCGGGAAGCGCAGATCGGCCATGGTCTGATCAAACAGGCGCACCCAGGCGCTTGATCCGGCGACACGGCGTTCATGAAGAACCTGTTCGACTTCGTCAGACAGCTGGTGCGGGCGGAAGGCCCGGTTTTCATTCAGCCACGGGCGATACCGGCGCAGTTCCGCACTTTCGGCATATTTCGCATCAAGCGCGTCATCTTCGATCCGGTTCAGCTCAAGCCCGAAGAACAGCGACAGGCTTGAAATCGCCGTCATTTCTTCCTGAACCGACTGATAGAACTGACCAATTGCGGGATCGGCACTGTCACCGGCATAAAGCAGCTGTGCAAAGGAGCCGATTTTACCGCAAATCTCGCTGATGGCTTCATATTCGGCAATCGCGCCTGCCAGTTCGTCGCCCGACAGATCGTTCAATTTGCCCTGATAGCTTTCTTGGAACGCCTGACTGCGATTTTTTGCATCATCAAGATCGCGCCGGATAGCGGGGTCTTTTGGATCGTTATAGAGATCCGTCAGATCCCAGGTCGGCAAATTCTTGTTGATCGCGTTCATTTGTCCTCCAGACTAATCTCTTGCTTTCGCCCCGTTCTGCGCCGTCATGATCCGCATGCCGCGCAGTCACATCCCGATACCGATATATAGCTGCTTGATGCCATATCACCAGCCCTGAATGCGGATCGATTTCCGGGCGATCCAACCGATCATATCGTTACCGTCGATCCGAACAACAGCAAACCGTCATGAAGATGGCCCGACAATGTGTTCAGATCACGTCATCGCCGGCACGATTGCGTGAAAAATTTCCCGAAAATTCAATGTTCTTTGTGAAAAGCATTTCGGCAGACGCAAATTTCGTCATTTTCAGGCTGCCAAACGATGCAATCCCTGATAACAAAATTGTCTTGGAACGTTCATTTAAATTGGTCCAGCTTGCATCTTGCGCGATCTGAACGATTTGAAGAGAACAACCAGTACAGGGCAACCCGAAGATTGCCGACCACGGGAAAAGATAACAAGGCAAGGAAATGTCATGACGAGCTTGCAGGATTATGCCGACTGGCAAAACTTGCCCTCGATGTTTTTCGCACAGGCCAAGAAATATGGTGACGCACCGTTTCTTTGGACCAAAAACAGCGAAACCAATGAATTTGTCCCCACCACCTGGCTTGAGGCGGCCGATCAGGTCCGCGCCCTTGCCCGTGCGCTTTATGATATCGGCGTACGTCCCGGGGACCGGGTTTTGCTGGTGTCGGAAAACCGCACGGAATGGGGGATTGCCGATCTTGCCATCATGTGCGTGGGCGCAATGACTGTCCCGGCCTATACCACCAATACCGAACGCGATCATTTGCACGCGATCGAAGACAGTGGTGCGGCCATTGCCATCATATCGACCAAGAAACTCGCCCAGCCCTTCCTGCATGCCGCCCTTGATAGCGGGCGCTGCCGTCATGCCATCATGATGGAAGAATGGGGACAGAGCTTTGTTGGCGATATCACCATTTCACGGTGGGATGACCTGATTGCCAAGGGGCGCGGTCTTGCGCATGATATCGACAGCTGGGTCAACGGGATCAAACGCGATGATCTGGCCTGCCTGATCTATACGTCGGGTACCGGCGGTTCGCCCAAGGGTGTGATGCTTGCCCACGGGGCGATCCTGTCGAACTGCATGGGGGCGTTCGACATCATTGATACCCTTGGCATCGAAGACGAAATCTTCCTGTCATTCCTGCCGCTGTCGCATTCCTATGAACATACAGCCGGGCTTTATTTCCCGATGAGTATCGGCGCGCAGATTTATTATGCCGAAAGCCTTGATAAGCTTGCGGCCAATCTTGCCGAGGTGCGCCCGACCATCATGACCGCGGTGCCGCGTCTTTATGAAATGCTTTATCAGCGCATGAGCCGCATGGTCGAAAAAGAAGGCGGCATCAAACAGAAGCTGTTTGAACTGACACTCCGCCTTGGGCGCAAGAATTACGAAAAGCAGCGCCTGACATTTGTGGAAAAGCTTCAGAACCTCGCATGCGAATTGCTGTTGCGGCGCAAGTTGCGTCAACGTTTCGGTGGCCGCATCAAGGCCATGGTATCGGGTGGCGGGCCGCTGAACTATGAACTGGGTGTTCTGTTTGTATCTTGCGGCATCCGCATTTTGCAGGGATATGGCCAGACCGAATTCGCCCCGGTTGTTTCGTGTAACCGTGCCGAAAACAACAAACTGCGCACCGTTGGTCCGCCCATGGTCGGCGCAGAGGTACAGATTGCCCCGGATGGCGAAATCCTTCTGCGCGGCGAAAGCATGATGAAAGGCTACTGGAGCCTGCCCGATGTGACGGCAGCAACCATTGTTGATGGCTGGCTTCATACCGGCGATATCGGCATGTTTGACGAAGAAGGCAGCCTGATCATCACTGATCGCAAGAAGGACATCATCGTCAATTCCGGCGGGGACAATATTTCGCCCCAGCGGATCGAAGGTCTGATGACGCTTGAGACCGAAATCTCGCAGGCCATGGTCTATGGCGATGCCTTGCCCTATCTGGTGGCGGTTGTCTGGCCGGAAGAAGACTTCATGCGCGAATTCGCCCGCGACAATTCGATTGAAAACAATATCGATGTGCTGGCGAAGAACGAAGATTTCCGCAAAGCCATCCGTGACGCCATTGATCGCGTCAACAAACGCCTGTCGACGATTGAAAAGGTCCGCAGCTTCATGTTCGCCGAAGCTCCGTTCAGCATCGATAACGAAATGCTGACGCCGTCGATGAAAATCCGTCGCCATAAAATCCGCGAAGCCTATGGCAAACAGCTTGATGGCCTTTATCAGCGCAAGCGCAAAGGCCAGTAACTGTCGAAATGCCTGGCGTCAAAGACGGAAAGCTCCAAACACTAACCCTGATCCGGGGTCTTCCCGGATCAGGGAAATCAACATTGGCCGTGCATCTGGCATCGGCAACCGGCGCGCTACATCTCGAAGCCGACATGTTCATGGTCGACCGTCAGGGCTTCTATGAATTTGACATCCGCCGGCTTCGTCACACCCACGCCAAATGCGAAGCCAAATGTCGAGAGGCCCTGACAGATGGCAGGAATGTCATCGTCTCCAATACCTTTACCCGGTTATGGGAAATGAAGGCCTATATCGACATGGCCGAACAGCTTGATATCAAGCTTCTGATCGTCGAATGCCACGGCAAATTCGGCAGCATCCATCAGGTCCCCGACGAAACCCTTGCCGACATGCGTGATCGCTGGGAAGACCTTCCCGAACAATACCGCTGATCAAAGCCGGTTGTTTCGCATCCGCTGTCCCCGGCTCCAATGCCCCTATTGCGCGGCCGAGAAAACCTTTTTGAGGATATCTGTCGTCCAGCGGGTCGGATCGGAACGAATGTCTGCTTCCTGAAGCGCGATGTAATGAAACAGACCGTCCATCGCCTTTTCCGTCGCATGGTCGGTCAGTGACGCCTTGAGATCGGGGACGAACGGCAATGTGTCATATTGCCCGACCATCTGATCATAAAGCGACAGGGCACCGGTATCTGCCAGCGCATCGGTAATAACCGGGCGCAAGCGCCCTTCGATGTCCGAACCGGCAACACGACGCAGATAACTGGTTGCAGCGTCATCCGGCCCGTCAAGAATGCCCTTGGCGTCGTCAACGGTCATCTGACTGATCGCTGTCACCAGAATGTCGCCCGCATCGCTCATGGTTTGCTCGGCTGCCCGGTTCATCCGCAATTCAATCTCGTCGGCATAGCTGCCAAGGCCCGCAGCACTCAGCAGTTTCTGTGCGCTTTTAACACTTTCGGGAAGCGGTATATGGGCAACCGGATCGCCATTAAACCCATCCGTCGCGCCAAGCTGTTCGGTGACCAGTTCCACGCCCGCATCCAGCGCCTGCTTAAGGCCCTGCTCGACCGTGTCTGACGACAGGGCCGAAATAGCCGAACTGCTGCCGCCAGACGAACTGCCAGTACCAGAAGAATTCATCGTCTCGCCAAGGGCCTGTTTCGCATTGTCAAAAAAGGACTCTGCATTTGCAGCGGGAATGATACCCATGACCATACAAACGGCTATTGCACAAGCAGGTGCCTTAAATTTTTGAACCATCATTATTTCGTCCCGACCTGTATCACCCTATGGAAAGAAGATGGTGACAACAAATAATGACGTGAACAAGACACCAAATATTTCCGAAGGCATCACCTGTTGGTGAAAGCGCACATCAGGTCATTCACTGGTTCGACAAGGCTGTCCCGTGTTGGACAATAATCCGGTCGATTTCGTGCCTTGCGAACAGGGCTATTTGCGACTGCGCTTGGCGTTGTGTATCCGTTTGCGGATCAAACTCGCCAATCACGATAATATTTTCATCATTCAGCTGATTGGCCGGACCGGTGTAATTAAACGAACCGGCAATCACGACCTGATCATCAAGAACCATCAGTTTGTGATGAAGCTTGCCCAGATGGCGGTTCTTTTTAACGCCGTATAAATCGCCACCTGCGGCAACCAGATCCTTTGTTGGTGCCCAGGTATTCACTCCCTGACTGTAATCAAGTGCACCACGGATCGGCATCCCCATCTCGATCAGCCGCAGCATCGTGTCGTCGATGCCTGATGATTTCGAGAATGTGAAAATGGCAAAATCAATACGTGATCGCGCTTTCATCATTTGCTTCATGATTTCCATTTCCGGATTGTGGTCCGGTGCAAAGGCAACTTTTATCGGAATTTCTGAAACCGTTTCATAGGTCGGTTTGGCATCATGTCCTTCATTCCGCTTACCAAAATGCCCCTGCTGAATCTCCCGAAATTCCCGCGCATAGGTCAAAGCGATTTTCCTGTCATGCAGGATCACAACGTGATTGAGGTTCTTATGCGTGCCTGTCGGCGTGAAATTCGTGCTGCCGGTCAAAACAGACTGGCCGTCACGGATGATAAATTTCTGATGGAAAATACTGGAATTGAAGTCGACCTTAACATCGATATTTGACCGCAATATCGCATCGTGAATGACACGGTTTGGTTCATTCTTGCCGCCCGGCTCAAACGGCTCTTGCTTGATTGTCGGACTGCGCAGATAGCTTTGCTCGACAACCAGTTTCACCTGAACCCGATTTTGCCGTGCCTTGATGATTGCCTCGGCAATTGGCCGACTTTCAAGTTCTTGGACGGCGATTTCCAACCGCTTGGTCGCACCATTGATAAAGTCGACGATGACATTTTCCAGATTATCCGGCGCACCCAACGTATGAGGACCGTTATAGAACTCCACATTTCCGACTTTCATCGCCATCTCTGGTTCCCCCTGTCCCACAACCAAAACAGATATATGGATAAATAAATTCAACCAAAAGAATATTATATATACATAATTTAATTAGCAATCTAGCTGCCAGCGTGAATTTCATCAAAATGTCCAAATGCCCGCAGTCCGGAACAATGCAAAAGAAAACCCCGGTTTCTCTTAACCGGGGTTCTCGTTTCACCTGTTGTAATGCTTTCGATCTTTAATCGACAATCTCGACCTTTTTGCCATTCAGCAACAGATCACTGGCCTCGGTTGAAACCGGAACCGTATCGCCATCCTTGATCGCGCCTTCAAGGATCTGCATCGCCAGCGGGTTTTGCAGATAACGCTGAATGACGCGTTTAAGCGGGCGCGCACCGTAAATCGGGTCATACCCTTTTTCTGCCAGCCAGTCCTTGGCAGCATCATCAAGCTTGAGATCGATCTTGCGATCAAACAGCAGCTTCTCAAGACGGCCAAGCTGGATTTCGACGATCTTGCCCATCTGTTCGCGGGCCAGACGATGGAACAGGATGGTTTCATCCAGACGGTTGAGGAATTCCGGACGGAACGATGCCCGGACAATTTCCATGACCTGATTGCGGACTTCGCCGCTGTCATGCCCCGGTTGCTGGTTGGCAAGAATTTCACCGCCCAGGTTCGAGGTCAGAATGATCAGCGTATTGCGGAAATCGACAACCCGGCCCTGCCCGTCGGTCAGACGACCTTCGTCGAGAACCTGAAGCAGGACGTTGAACACATCGGGATGTGCCTTTTCGACTTCGTCAAACAGCACAACCTGATACGGACGCCGCCGTACCGCTTCGGTCAGGGAACCGCCTTCTTCGTAACCGACATAGCCCGGAGGTGCACCGATCAGACGCGCGACGGCATGTTTTTCCATGAATTCGGACATATCAATCCGCACCATGGCCTGTTCATCATCAAACAGGAACTGTGCCAGCGCCTTGGTCAGTTCAGTTTTACCAACCCCGGTGGGGCCAAGGAACAGGAACGAACCAATCGGTCGGTTTGGATCCTGAAGCCCGGCACGGGCACGGCGCACCGCGTTCGAAATCGACCGCACGGCGTCATCCTGACCAACAACCCGCTTGCGCAACGTGTCTTCCATTTCCAGAAGTTTTTCACGTTCACCTTCAAGCATCTTGTCCACCGGAATACCGGTCCAGCGCGATACCACCGATGCGATATGCTTTTCGGTTACCGCTTCTTCCTTGATGCCGCGCGACGGATCGTTTTCGGCCTTTTCAAGCAATGCCATCAGGGCCGGGATTTCTTCGTATTGAAGCTGTCCGGCACGGTCGAGTTTGCCATCACGCATGGCGCGTTCAAGTTCACCACGGGCCTGGTCAAGCTGTTCCTTGATATGGGTTGATGCCGCCAGTTCTTTTTTCTGGGCTTCCCATTTCGCGGTCAGTTCGGCCGACTTGCCTTCCAGTTCGGCCAGTTCCTTTTCCAGACGGCCAAGACGATCCTGTGACGCGCTGTCCTGTTCTTTTTTCAGGGCCTCGCGTTCGATCTTGAGCTGAATGATACGGCGATCAAGCTCGTCGATTTCCTCGGGCTTGGAATCCAGTTCCATCCGAAGACGTGATGACGCCTCATCCATCAGATCGATCGCCTTGTCGGGCAGGAAACGATCCGTGATATAGCGGTTCGAAAGCGTTGCCGCGGCCACCAGTGCGGTATCGGCAATCCGGACCCCGTGATGGAGTTCGTATTTGTCCTTGATGCCGCGCAGGATCGATACCGTGTCGGCAACCGATGGTTCGGATACAAAGACCGGCTGGAAACGCCGGGCCAGTGCCGCATCCTTTTCGATATGCTGACGATATTCGTCCAACGTGGTCGCACCAACGCAGTGCAGCTCACCGCGCGCCAGTGCCGGCTTCAGAAGGTTGGATGCATCCATCGAACCTTCGGCCTTGCCAGCCCCGACAAGGGTGTGCAGCTCGTCAATGAACAGAATGACCTGACCGGCTTCTGATTCAATTTCGCTCAAGACCGCTTTGAGGCGCTCCTCGAACTCGCCGCGGAACTTGGCACCGGCAATCAGTGCCCCAAGGTCAAGCGACAGAAGCTTCTTGTCCTTAAGCGTTTCGGGCACGTCACCCTTGACGATGCGCAATGCCAGACCTTCGGCAATCGCGGTTTTACCGACACCGGGTTCACCGATCATCACCGGGTTGTTTTTGGTCCGGCGCGACAGGACCTGAACGGCACGACGGATTTCCTCGTCACGGCCAATGACCGGATCAAGTTTGCCTTCGCGCGCTGCCTCGGTCAGGTCACGGGCATATTTCTTAAGGGCATCATACTGATTTTCCGCGCCCGCACTGTCTGCGGTGCGGCCCTTGCGGATGTCATTGATCGCCCCATTAAGGCCCTGTGCGGTTACACCGGCATCCGCCAGAACCTTGCCCGCAGTCGATTTCGGATCAAGTGCGATGGTCAGCAACAGCCGTTCAGCCGTGACATAGCTGTCACCAGCCTTTTTGGCGACTTCCTGTGCCTGATCAATCAGACGGGCAAATTCCGACGAAAGGTAAATCTGACCATTGCCGCCGGAAACCTTTGGCAATTTTGCCAGTTCCTGCGCACAGCGTTCCTGGGCAAGTTTGGGCTTGCCGCCTGCGGCCTTGATCAGATTGGCTGCCAGACCTTCTTCGTCATCCAGCAGCACTTTCAGAAGATGGATCGGTACAAATTGCTGATGGTTTTCACGCAGCGCAAGCGATTGCGCAGACTGCAGAAATCCTTTGGACCGGTCCGTAAACTTTTCGAATTCCATTCCTGCCACTCCTTGAGTCAACAGTATCCATACGATGTGGACCTTCTTTGAAGCATCCACGGCCTTGGCGTCATTGCCGAATTCTAAAATTATAGATTATTTCAACAGCGACAACATTGATATGTCTCAGTCTAGCCTGTTTGCAACCATATACCCCTACAAAAGTTGCAAGAATTATTTGTGCGCCGCAACACGGAATTCTGTCATTATTCCAGAGATGCCCGGACTGCCCTGAAACATGTATGAATGTTGGGGTTGCTCTTGGCAAAACAACGAATTAACGTCACCGTTTACGGCATGTATTCCGCCCCGAACCGATACCATGCCCAAGCGCCATACAGGAAGACACACCATGACGGTCGAGCTCAAAGCCATCAAACGATACCCGGTCAAGGGAATGCGCGGCATCGATATGCCGGACGCCAAAATCACGGCGCATAAAATGCTTGCCGATGACCGCCGGTTTGTCGTCGCCACCCAGTCATCGCTGGGACAAGACGGTGTGCGGGAATGGGCGCGCAAAAGCAACTTCCTGCAACTGGTCAACACCCCCAAACTGGCCGAACTTGGCACCGAATATGATCAGGACACCGCGACATTGACGGTTTTGCGAAATGGCCGGGCAATCTGCAAGGGCAAGCTTGACGATGCCATGGGCCGCACCGTGATCGAGGATTTCCTCAAGGCGTTTCTGAAAAACGATGTCGCTGGCACGCCGAAAATCTATTCCGCACCTGAAACCCAGTTTGGCGATATGCGCGAACCCTATATTTCGGTTCTCAATCTGGCATCCATTCGCGATTTCGCCACCCGTATCGTCCAGGGCGAAGTCGATCCGATGCGGTTCCGTGGCAATTTGCTGATTGACGGACTTGATCCGTGGAAAGAACTGGAATGGGAAGAAGGCCAGATCATCAAGATCAATGGCGGATCATTCCGGGTCATTCACCCGATCACCCGGTGCAAGGCAACAAGTGTCAATCCAGACACCGCCGTTTCCGACATTAATGTGCCCCTGATGCTGCGCAAAGGTGTGAACCATCTTTATATGGGTGTCTATGTCGAGGCCCTTGACGATGTGACCATCACCCCGGGTGATGCGATCACGATCGACTGATCAACACATTCCCGAAATTTCCATCCTGCCGGTGGTTCATCAAATACCGGCAGGATGTCGTCCGTTGATGATCGCCGCCCCCGAATAGCGTTTCTAGTTTTCCGGATTGAATGTCGGGGCGTGAACAGCCATCCCGGCAAACATTTCATCATGATGCCAGTCAAGTCGCCAGGCCCGGATCGGTGGGCATCCCTTGCGAAACAGGATTTGTTCTTCCTTGGGGAACCGTGCGACTTCGGCTGATCTGAGGATCGGCTGGTTGTCTTGCGGGCGCAAATGTACCGGGCGTGTGGTATCAGCCCCGCCACCGGTGTCGTCAAAGCGTGACATCGCCGTCAGCCCCGACACCCAGTCAAGGTTGAATGCCCCTTCCTGGCTAAGCACCGAAATGGCATCAACCCGCCCGACAACGTTTTCCCAGTTCAGGCACACATCCATCAGGCCGCTGACACCGCTAAATCCGGGCCAGACCACCATGCCATCACCATATCCGCCGCCAAGAAGCCGTTCAAACAGCGGCATGCGCCCGACCCGTTCCACCCCGTCCAGCAGAATCAGGAATTCAGGGTCCCCCGATTTCCAGCCGCGCTGATTGATCAGGTTCATCATCCCGGCCAGCATCACACGGCTGAAGGATGGCTGAACATCCGGGGTTTCCCCGGCCAGTTGCCCGATGACAAAAATCGAAACGCCGCCCGATACGATATCATCGATGGTAAAGCTGCTGCTGCTGACCAGGCGCGAGATTTGCGGATGATCGAATTCCGCCGTCGCATTGCGGCAGGCCTCGATGATCTTCATGCGCTGATCTTCGGTCATATCAAGGATATTCAGGGCGACCTCGGAAATCCGCCCATCGGCCGATTCAATCCCCATCAATTCTTCAAGGATCTTGTAGAACCGGTGAGAAGGCATGATCAGGTTGCGGCGGACTTCGCCCAAATTCCTGTTTTCCTTAAGGCTTTTCTGAATGGTATGCACGATGAAGCCCTGCAACAGGGTGCGCGCAGTTCGCACTTCCTGTTCGTCAAGTTCCTGGACAAACATCGGCGCCAACAGGGTATCGGCGATCAGCCCGGTATCGGTAATCAGCCCTTCGCCCTGCTGACGGATAAAATCAAACGGATTGAATTGATGGGTTTCAGCGCCGCTTTGTCCGTGCGGATCCAGCACGATCAGCTTCTGGCCCATTTTTGCACGGCGATCATGAACCGCGCGATAGATGCTGCCGACCCGTTCATAGACAAACAGATTGCCGGTATGAAGCAACGCATTGGGTTCGGCCGAGGACCGGTAATATTCGTCAGGTGACGTGGCAAAGGTGATGACACGTTTCAAACCCGACGCCCCGACCAGGCGTTTTTCATCCCCCCAGCGCCCCAGAACAAGTGGCGGATTGTTTTCAAGAAGCTTGCGGGCCGTCAGGTCTTCGCGCTTGGCCCATTGCCCTTCGGCCTTGATTTTGGCCTGCTGGGCCGGTGACAGGGTTTTCTTGGACTTCGAAGAAGCCGGTCGTGACCGGTTGATGGCAATCACAATCAGCGGCAGGAACATCGGGATGATGAAACATACCCCGCCAAGCAGGGCCAGTTCATAGTCACCATTAAACAAACCAAGGGCGATGACCATCCCGCCAAGTGCCCATAACAGCACCATGATGACCCGAAACAGACCTGTTCCCATCAACCACTCCCCGACTATGCGCGCCTTTCGGTGGCCACCACCTGTGTTCTTTGACCGGCAGTAACCTTACGGAATTATTTGTGATTTTTATAAATTGATACCAACAATAATCACAGGTTGCACGATATATTCCGATATATTGTTTTACAGCTACACCGCGTTAAACAGCCACCCGGGACCGTGAATTCCCCCGAAAACGACAACACCCCTGCAAGTCATTGACTTACAGGGGTGTTTGTCATGTTGAGATGATGTGACCGTCAGATCAGGCCGAAACCGGTTCCGTACCTTCGTCGGAAGAAACGGCTTCTTCGTCATCACGGCCTGCCGCACGGCTGCGCCCGCGACGTGCTGTCGGATGGCGGCCACGGGTGCGGGCGGTGCCACTTGCAGCACGACGCGGTTTCTTTTCGGTTTCGTCACCCTGCTCTGCCGTTTCGGCATCAGCCGGGGTGTCGTCGCCAGCGGCATCTGCGGCTGCGGGCTTGTCGGACGCATCGGCATCGTCGGTTTTGCGCGGCCGACCGCGACCGGTTGCACGACCGTCGGTCCGACGGGTGCGGGTTGCGCGTTTCGGCTTGTCGTCACCATCGTCGCTTGCAGCAGTTTCGGTGTTTTCACCAGCCGAACCGTCTGCATCCGCCGGGGTTGCAACACTGTCGTTGGACGCGTTTTCCGCGTTTTCGGTGTTGTCGCCCTGCTGGTCGTCGCCCTGGTTTGACTGGGCGTCGTTGCGGTCGTCACGGTTGCCACGGTTGTTGCGCTGACGATTGTTTTCGCCACGTTCTTCGCGACGCTGGTTTTCCCACTCCTGTGCCGCCTGAAGAATGCGGTGGTAGTGTTCAGCGTGCTGATAGAAGTTTTCCGCAAGAACCGGATCGTCAGTGCAATCCTTGGCAAGCGAAACGTATTTTTCGTAGACCTGCTGGGCGTTGCCGCGAACACGGCCGTCCGGCCCATTGCTGTCAAAATTCTGGAATTTTGGATTTACTGGACGTTTGTTAGACTGTTGCCGTCCGCGCGGACGTTTATTGTTATTTCTCATATCAACATGACTTTGGTGTTGAAGAACAATCCGGTGGCATCAAAGGCCCCGGAACCACTCCGTCTGAAAAACATATTTCCCGCTAAACAGCACCGGTCAAAACGGCACCTACACAAACCTGCCGGGATCCATCAATGGAACGGAGATTGTTAACTGTTTACTGGGGAACACGGCGCTCTCATAAGCGCGTCGGGCACCCGGCCCGTTAAAACCAACCTATATGGCTTGATCTGTTATTCCAACTGTTTTTTTCACTGCCAATCGCTTTTTTTACATCACAGGGACGCAAAACTCAGATTACGCAACGACCAACAGAACAGCGCGTTTTCTTTGCCGCAACACAGCGCACAATACCGCCAAGGTCTTCGCGATATTCCACCCCGACAAAACCGGCTTCGACCAACAACTGGCCAACGTCTTTTTCCTGACCGCGGCCGATCTCGAAAATCACGAAACCACCCGGCTTTGCCAGATCAAAGGCAACCTGTGACAGCACCCGATAGGCCGCCAGTCCGTCCCCTTCATCGGTCAGGGCAATGCGGGGATCAAATTTCTGAACTTCCGGTGACAGTGTTTCCATCTCGTCCCGGGTGATATAGGGCGGGTTGGACATCACAAGATCAAACCCGTCCGCACGTTCGCGATCATCAAGGGCGCTATCCCAGTCCGAGACCCGGAATTCGACCTGCCCGTCCAGATCAAGGGCGCGGGCATTTTCCCGCGCACAGGCAACCGCACCTTCGCTGATATCAAGACCGATACCGCTTGATCCGGGCAGATCACCAATGGTCGAAAGCAACAAACACCCGGTGCCGGTACCAAAATCGACAATGCGCGGCGCATCATTGTCCTCAAGGAAATCAATCGCCCATTCAACAAGGGTTTCGCTATCGGGGCGCGGTTCAAGCGTTTCGGGGGCCAGCTTGAAAGTATGACGCCAGAAATCGCGTTCCCCCAAAATCCGTCCGACCGGTTCATGGCCGCTGCGCCGCGCAATCATGTCACGAAACAGTGCTTCCTCGTTGGCGGCCACTTCGTCTTCGGGCCATGCCGAAATCCGCCCGCCATCAACACCGGCCGCACGTGCAAGCAAGATACGCACATCCATCCGGGCATTTTCAATGCCCGCTTCATTCAGGGCTGCGACCCCTTCTGCCATCAATGTGCCGAGTGTTGCGGACATGCTTACCCTTCGATCTCGGCCAGTTTCTGTGCCTGTTCTTCGGCAATCAGGGCATCAATCATTTCATCGACGGCCGGGCCACCGGCAATGAAGTCATCCAGACGATACAGGGTCAGGTTAATGCGGTGATCCGATACACGACCCTGCGGGAAGTTATAGGTCCGGATACGCTCGGAACGATCCCCCGATCCGACCTGTGACTTGCGATCCGCCGCGCGTGCGCTGTCCTTGCTTTCACGTTCCTGGTCATACAGGCGCGAAAGCAGCATCTTCATCGCCTTTTCCTTGTTCTTGTGCTGCGATTTTGCTTCCTGGCTGGCGGCGACAACACCGGTCGGGATATGGGTGATGCGCACCGCACTATCGGTTGTGTTGACGTGCTGACCACCGGCCCCTTGCGAACGGTATGTATCAATACGCAGATCCTTGGGATCAATGCGGATATCGACTTCTTCGGCCTCGGGCAGCACCGCAACGGTTGCCGCAGACGTATGGATGCGACCGCCGCCTTCTGTCACCGGGACACGCTGCACACGGTGCACGCCACTTTCAAATTTCAGACGCGCAAACACGTCCGTCCCCGACACGTTGACGATGACTTCCTTGTAACCGCCAAGGTCGTTTTCGCTGGCATCCATCTGTTCGAACTTCCAGCCGCGGCCTTCGGCGTAACGCTGATACATGCGATACAGATCGGCTGCAAACAGGGCGGCTTCCTCGCCGCCGGTGCCGGCACGAATTTCAAGAATGGCGTTTTTGGTGTCTGCGCTATCCTTGGGGATCAGCATCAGCTTCATCTGGCGTTCGGCTTCGGGCAGTTTTTCAAGAATTTCGTATTTCTCGGTTTCTGCCATTTCACGCATGTCGCGATCGCCGGACGGGTCGGCCAGGATTTCTTCGGCTTCTTCAAGGTCGCTCAAAAGGCGTTTATAGGCCTCGATCGCCTCGACCACCGGGGCCAGTTCGGCATGTTCGCGCGACATTTTGGCAAAGCCTTCGCCATCAAGCTCGCCGCTTGAAAGAAGCGCGTTGAGTTCGTCAAACCGGCGCACAACACCATCAAGTTTACCAAGGTCAAGACTCACTCTTCATTCTCCTGCTTCGGATCGGTCGGGCTTTTTGCCGCGTCGACCGGTTTGTCTTCAAGTTCAAACAGGCGTGCCAACAATTTCTGGGCCTTGACCCATTCCACGGTGCCAACACCGTCTGTTGTCGTCGCCAAATCTTTCAGGGCCTGGGTCGGTGCATGCAAAAGACGATTGACCAGAAGTCTGGTTGCCTTTTCCGCATCCCCGTGGCTTTCACGCAGCGCATCTTCACGGACGGCCTCGAACCGTTTGCGCAAATCGGCAATGGCCGGAACAGCCGCCCGTTGCGCACGATCCCGGACAAAACCGTCAAGCTCGGTTTCAATCAGCGCCCAGGCTTCGTCTGCCTTTTCCTCGCGCCCGCCGCGTCCTTCGGCAGCGATCTTTTCCAGATCCTCGATCCGGTAAAAGAACACTTCGTCAATTTCATCGACCTGCGGATCGATATCGCCCGGAACGGCGGTATCAATCATCAGAACCGGTCGGAACCGGCGGCGTTTGACCGCGGCAAGCGCACGGTCCTTGTCAATCATGTATCGCCGCGAACCACCGGCGGTCAGAACCAGATCCGCCTCGGCCAGAAGCCGGTCCAGATCGTCCATTTCCGACCAGTGGCAATCAAGCCGTCTGGCCACCAGCCGCGCCCGGGCCGTCAGGCGATCGGTCACCAGAATGCGTCCGATGCCCCGTTCGGCAAGCGATGCGGCAATCAGTTCGCCCATGTCGCCTGCCCCGGCAACAAGCAAGGTACAATCCTTAAGATCACCATGCAGGTCACGGGCAACCGACTGGGCCGCTGCGGCGATCGAAACCGCGCCCTGTCCGATACCGGTCTGGCTTCGGACCTTTTTGGCGATCGCATAGGCGGTCTGATAAACCTGTTCCAGTTCGCGTCCGACCAGATCATGCTTGCGCGCGATGCGATGGGCATCCTTGACCTGACCAAAGACTTCGGGTTCGCCAATCACCAGACTGTCAAGCGATGCGGCCACCGCAAACATGTGGCGAAGCGCATCCCGGCCTGCGCGGATATAAAGTTCGGTTGCCAGCTGATCACGATCAATATCAGCCCAAAGCGACATCAGATCGATCAGACGTTCGCGACCGCGCTCGGCCTCAGACGCCAGCAAATGGATTTCGGTGCGGTTACAGGTCGAAACCACCACGGCCTGCCCCAGACGGGCCTGCTCGATCGCGGCCAGAAACTGTGGCAGGCGGGCTTCTTCGATGAACAGACGGTCGCGGGTATCCTCGCTTGAGCGCCGATGATTGGTGCCGATCACCATCAGGCGATCAAGCGGCCAGTCTCCGGCATCCTCATGCGTTGGTCCGTCTGTCACGCTGTTCTCACTTTTTGCCGATCACATCAGCAAGCTGATCAAGTGCGACTTCCTGTTGCTCGCCACTATCGAGATCGCGCAACTGGGCGACACCTTTGGCCAGTTCGTCATCACCAAGGATCACGGCCCGGCTGGCATTTGCCTTGTCCGCGCGCTTCAGGCGCTTTTTCATATTGCCTGAATAGCCAAGCTCGACAGCCACACCGGCTTCGCGCAATGTCTGGGCCAGACTTCTGCATTTTGCCTCGGCCGCATCCCCCATCGGGATCAGGGCCACCGGACGGGCACCGGCCGGGGCTTCGCCCACCATAAGGGCAAGACGTTCCACACCAGCCGCCCAGCCAACACCGGCGGTCTGCGGACCACCCATGGTCGAAATCAGGCCGTCATAACGGCCCCCGGCCATCACGGTGCCCTGTGCGCCAAGGGTGTTGGTGGTGAACTCGAAACAGGTATGGCAATAGTAATCCAGACCACGCACCAGACGCGGGTTCAGCTGATAGCTGATGCCGATATCCCCCAGACCTTCGGTCAGGCCCTTGAAGAATTCCTTGCTGTGGTCATTCAGATATTCCGAAAACAGCGGCGCATTGGCCACCAGTTCGCGGTCGCCTTCATCCTTGGAATCAAGGATACGCAGCGGGTTCTTTTCCAGACGCGCGCGGCTGTCTTCTGACAACTTGTCAAAATGGCCCTTGAAGTAATCGACCAGAACATCGCGATAAGCCGCACGGCTTTCCGGATCGCCAAGGGTATTGAGTTCAAGCGTGATATCATCCCACAGGCCAAGGCGTTTAAGGATATGTGCGCCATACCCGATCATTTCGATGTCGCCTGCGACCTGTTCGACGCCAAGAAGTTCGGCACCAATCTGGTGGAACTGGCGCTGGCGGCCTTTTTGCGGACGTTCATACCGGAACATCGGGCCATAATAGCTGACCTTGACCGGGGACATCTGCTGCATGCCATTGGAAATATAGGCACGCGCAATACCTGCGGTTCCTTCGGGACGCAGCGTGATCTGTTCGCCGCCGCGATCCTCGAACGTATACATTTCCTTGGTCACGACATCGGATGTATCGCCAAGGGTTCTGGCAAAGACTTCGGTAAATTCGAAGATCGGCGTGGTCATCCGGTGGTAGCCATACAACTCGCCGATTTCGCGTGCAGTATTCGCGATGTAATCCTGCAGACGGTTCTGTTCCGGCAGAAGGTCGTGCGTGCCACGGACGGGTTGAAGCGATGCCACTTTGGGTCTCCGATCTAACTTGAATTCCAGATATTTGCGCGAAAATCCGAGCTGCGCAAATTCATGCGAACATGAAAATAGCTTTCCGCCGGTGTGGCGGAAAGCCAAAATTGATCAATACAGCGTTGCTATTCCGCTGCGGTTTGTTTTGCTGCTTCTTCGGCTTCGATCTTGGCAGCCCGTTCTTCGACCAGTTCGACGATATGGTCGACCATCTTTTCGGTGCTAATATTGTGATCGGGACGGCCGGAAATATACATCTTGTGATTTCCGCCCCCACCCCCGGTCAGACCGATATCGGTTTCGCGGGCTTCGCCCGGACCATTGACGATACAGCCGATAATCGACAGGGAAATCGGGGTCGAGATATGGGCAAGACGCTTTTCAAGTTCTGCCACGGTTTCAACCACGTTAAAGCCCTGACGCGCACAGGACGGACAGGAAATGATCTGAACACCGCGGGTCCGAAGGCCAAGCGATTTCAGAATATCAAACCCGACATGGATTTCCTCGACCGGGTCAGCCGACAGCGACACACGAAGCGTATCACCAATACCGGCCCACAGAAGGTTGCCCATACCGATCGACGATTTTACCGTGCCACCGCGCAGGCCACCGGCCTCGGTAATGCCAAGATGCAGCGGATAATCGCATGCTTCGGCCAAACCGTAATAGGCGGCAACTGCAAGAAACACGTCCGATGCCTTTACCGAAATTTTGAATTCGCGGAAATCCTGATCTTCAAGGATCTTGGCGTGGTTAAGCGCACTTTCGACCATCGCCTCAGGACAAGGTTCGCCGTAACGCTCCAGAAGCTCCTTTTCGAGCGACCCAGCATTCACGCCAATGCGCATCGAACAGCCATGATCCTTAGCTGCCTTGACGACTTCGCGTACGCGGTCGGTCGATCCGATATTGCCCGGATTGATGCGCAGACACGCAGCGCCGGCCTCGGCGGCCTCGATCGCGCGCTTGTAGTGGAAATGAATGTCGGCAACGATCGGGACATGCACCTGTTTGATGATGTCTTTCAGGGCTGCGGTTGATTCCTGATCGGGGCAGGAAACACGCACAATATCCGCACCCGCTTCTTCCAGACGATGGATCTGCGCAACTGTCGCGTTCACATCGGTGGTCAGGGTATTGGTCATCGACTGCACCGAGATCGGCGCGTCTCCACCAACTTCCACATTACCAACACGGATTTTGCGGCTTTGGCGGCGTTCAATATCGCGATATGGGCGGACGCTCATTTCGTGTTCCAGAATGTTCAAGATGTCATGGGGGTGTATATAGCTTATCAGGCACAGATTAGAAACCGTTGCCTGACAGATTTTCAGCCAGATTTTGCATATCTGACACGAAAAAGGCGACCCATCGGGTCGCCTTCGTCATCAGATCACAGTTCCGTGCCAGTTCGATGGCAGAAAAGTTACTGTGCAGTCGGCTGATCGGCCTGTGTCAGATCATCGACATCAAGCGAAAAGTCCGAAATCACCGCACCGTAATCGCCGACCGGCTTGGCGTCCGCACCGTCGATGCTATAGGTCAGCGCACCGGCATTGCCGACTTCAAGTTTAAGGCCATCACGATTCGGCACCTTATAGGTGTCGCCTGCCGTCAGCATACGGGTCAGAAGCACATTGCCATCTGACTCGCGGATGCGGACCCAGCTGGTCTCAACCGCCGAAATCGTGACACGGCTGTCAACATTGACCGCCCCGAACACACGGGCACCACCCGCCTCTTCGACTTCCGGTGCCGCAGGAACCGACGCAACTTCCGCTGCGGGTGCCGCCGGTGCCGATGTCGATGCCGAAGCAGCAGGCGTCGCCGTCGCCGCAGGCGCCGTTTCAGGCGTGGCTGCAGGTTCTTCAACTACAACCGGTGCCGATGCATCAGATGCGCCCGTTGCCTCGGTTGCTTCTGCAACTTCGGCGGCCGGTGCCGATTGCGGTTCCGCGACCGGTTCTTCTGTCGCGGTTGCAGTTTCCTGTGACGGCACGACCGGGGTGACTGGCGCATCAGATGCGTCATTCGCCGCCGTTTCCGGGCTTACCGGTGCTGTTGCAGGAACATCGGCCTCGGCGGCTTGTGCCTCGGCTGCGTTTTCAAGATTACGCGGTTCAGCCGGCTCGACCGGCTCGACCGGCTTTGCCGAATAGCTTGCCAGGCGTTCGGGCAACGGATCAACCAGATCAGCAATGGTTTTGCCCTGGCTCGACAGATAGTACCATCCGCCATAAGCACCAAGACCCAGCATCACGGCAATCAGCAGCACCGCCCCACCGGGCACACGGCTTTCCTGAACCGGTTTCGGGAATGACAATTCGCTGCGAACCGCAGGCGCATTGCTTTCCTCGCGGAAACGACGGGTCATTTCTACCCCGTCCAATCCAAGATGTTCGGCATATGCCTTTACAAAGCCAAGACCATAGGGACCATTCGGCAAGATCGAATAGTCGCTGTTTTCAATGGCTTCGATATAGATTTTGCGAATACGGAGCATACGGCAAACGTCTTCGACTGATTGCCCCAATCCGGTACGGGTCGCCTTAAGCAGGCTTCCGACATCGGCACTTCCACCGCCGAACTGATTATTCTCTGCGTCCATCACAACATCATTCGATGGCTGGTCCCCGGATAAAGGCCTGAAACGCAGGCGTTCACGGGACTCATCACCCAAATGATCTTCCTTTCGCTTTTTGATCGCCAACTCCGCACCCCCACGTTACGATCTAGCAATAAAAATAGCAGATACCCCCACCAAAAGCGATGTTTTTTAAAGTTTTACACCATGATCTATTGCGAAAGCCTTAAGACGCGAACGCAGAGATCTGGTGGAACTGTCCATTATCGTCAGGACATATCTTTCAACTTCAGCCTTGCACATGCTTCTGACCATTTCCTTTACAGGACCGACAGATGCAGGCGCCATTGACAATCGTTTGATTCCCAAACCGATGAGAGCCATCGCTTCGAGCGGCCGCCCCGCCATTTCACCACAAATGGTCAGGCGGACATTCCGCTGGTCACACAATGTCACCAATTGCCGCATAAATGCAAATACACTCGGTGACAGGGTATCATACCGTCCTTCGATCCGCGGGTTACCGCGATCGGCAGCAAACATGAACTGCAAAAGATCGTTGGTCCCAACCGACAGGAAATCCACCCGGTCAAGCAATGTCGGGGCCTGCCAGATCAGGGCGGGCACTTCGAGCATTGCGCCAACTTCGACCTTGCGCGGCACAAATCCGCGTTCGGCTTCACGTTTAAGCTGCTGATCCAGAAGCTGCTTGGCCTGATCAAACTCGGCCACTTCTGCGATCATCGGGAACATGACATACAAATCCCGGTCATGACCGGCCCGGATCAGGGCGCGCAACTGATGCACAAGCACCGCCGGGCGATCCAGGGTGATGCGGATCGATCGCCACCCCATTGCCGGGTTTTCTTCTGTCATGTCCTCCCAATAGGGTAACAACTTGTCACCCCCGACATCAAGGGTCCGAAACACAACAGGACGTCCGTCCGCCTGTTCGAAAATCCGGTCGTAAAGACGCGTCTGGTCGGTGATATCGGGCATGGCCGATCGCACCATGAACGGAATTTCCGTCCGGTACAGACCAATACCATCCGCACCGCTTTCCACCACATGTGGGACATCGATCAAAAGACCGGCATTCACATTAAGCGAAATATCCGCACCATCGGTGGTGCGTGCGGGCATGTCGCGCATCTGGGCATAAAGCGCCTTGCGTTCGGCCCGGGCCTTAAGGGCGCCGTCAATTACCGCGCGCACATCTTCGGTCGGGCGAACAAACAGCTGGGTATTGTCGGCATCAACAATCAGCGGATCACCGGCCTCGACCTTGTCGAGAACCCCTTTGACCCCGCCCAGAACCGGAATATCAAGCGCACGGGCAACAATCGCCACGTGCGAGGTATGCGACCCTTCCTCAAGCGCCAGACCGCGCAACCGGGTATGATCATAATCAAGAAGTTCGGCCGGACCGATATTGCGCGCAACCAGAATGATGTCATCAGGCAGATCGCCAAATGCCGGGGACTGATATTGCCCGGAAAGATGCTGCAACAACCGGTTGGCCAGATCTTCGAGATCATGAAGACGTTCGCGCAAATACGGGTCGGAGACCTGCGCCATGCGCGCACGCGTATCGTCATGGACCTTTTGCACCGCGGCTTCTGCGGTAAGGCCGGTATGGACTGCCTCTGTGATGCGGTTAAGCCATCCGGTATCCTGGGCAATCATCCGATAGGCTTCAAGAATGTCGCCCGGATCGTCGGCCTCGTTCAGGCCATCAATACCCGATACCGCTTCGAGCATCTTGTCGAGATGGTTCTGAAGCCCGTGCATGGCTTCGCGCAGACGCGTCAGTTCTTCTTCCGGGTCTTCGGACACCATGCGATCAATGACGATGCGCGGTTCATGAAGAACGGCAAGCCCCTTGCCGATCCCGGGTGCCAGACGCGCCCCGCCCAGACGCAGCGGCAATAATGCAATCCCATCAGCCGGAAGCAGCTCTTCACGGCTGACCAGTTCGCCACCGGCGACCATTTCGGCCAGCACCATGGCTACGTTTTCAAGCGCTTCCTGTTCGTCTTCGGAATAAAGGCGTTCGGTACGGTTCTGGACGGCCAGAACCCCGATGATGCGACCACCGCGCAAAATCGGCACACCGATCATGGAATGATAGATTTCCTCGCCGGTTTCCGGGCGATAGGCAAAGTTCGGGTGCTTTTGCGCATCCTTGAGATTAAGCGGACGGGCATGGGCGGCAACAAAACCGACAATGCCCTCGCCAACGCGCAGGCGGGTCATGTGGACCGCCTCTTTGGACAGACCACATGTCGCGAACAGTTCAAGCACTTCGCCCGCGCGCATGACATAGACCGAGCACACCTCTGCCACCATATCGGCAGCAATGATGGTTACGATCTGTCCCAGACGCTCTTCCGCAGTCCCCGGCCCAGCCATAACGTCACGGACGCGCTTTAAAAGGCGTCGCGGACCAGAGACTGCGGCGGAGGGAATGCTCATTTGGCTTAGTCGTCTCTCTTAATCAGGGAATGAACGGCCTGTTCGACCAACTCTTGCAGAATTTCGGTAACCGGTTGTTCTTTCTTTACCATACCAACCGACTGCCCTGCCATAACCGATCCACTTTCGACGTCACCATCGATCACGGCGCGGCGCAATGCCCCGGCCCAGAAATGTTCGATTTCAAGCTGGGCGGCACCCTGATCGAGTTCGCCTGAACGGAATTTTTCAATGACTTTGCGCTGGGTTTCGCGGAATTCCTCGGTTCCCTTGTTGGCAAGGGCACGGACCGGAATAACCGGGAAACGGTCATCAAGCTGCACGGTGGTGACAGCATCACGCGCGCTTGCGCGAATGAAGGCCTTCTTGAAATCGGGATGGGCAATGCATTCTTCGGCACACACCAGACGAGTCCCGATTTGCACACCCGCCGCACCCTGTTCAAGCAGACCGGTAATTGCTTCGCCGCGTCCGATACCACCGGCACAGAAAACCGGAATGTCGGAAATGTTTGGCAGGATTTCCTGAACCAGAACAGTCAGCGATACCGGGCCGATATGGCCACCGGCTTCACTGCCTTCGATCACCAGCGCATCGGCCCCCGAACGGATCAGCTTCTTGGCCAGAACCAGCGCCGGGGCAAAACAGACAACTTTGGCGAATTCCTTGGCCTGCTTGATCGAGTTTGACGACGGCAACCCACCAGCCAGAACCACATGACCGACATTATGTTCACGACAAACTTCGATCAGATCATCAAGCTGCGGATGCATGGTGATCAGATTGACGCCAAACGGCTTTTTGGTCATTTCCTTGGTCGCGGCAATTTCGGCCGACAGCAAATCCGGGGTCATGGAGCCACAGGCAATTACACCAAAACCGCCCGCATTTGAGACCGCCGAAACCAGATGACGTTCAGACACCCACGACATTGCGCCAGCCATGATGGCATAATCGGTTCCAAGGAATTCCTTGCCCGCTGCCCACAGTTTTTCAAGGCGCGCGTGTGCTGCGTCGAATTTCGGATCACTCATATTTTCTGTACCCCAAAGCAGAAATGCAGGAGACCGATTGATCCCCTGCCATTTCATCACAAATGGCCGAAACACATCGTTGCGACCAGTATGTAGTATTACACGTAATTTAACAGTGGCTTAATCGCGCAAAAGCGATTGGACTGTCGAAATTATTCGTCATCAAGACCATAAGCAGTGTGCAGGGCACGAACTGCAAGTTCGGTATATTCCTCGGCGATCAGAACACTGACCTTGATTTCCGAGGTGGAGATGACCTGAATGTTGATGCCCTTTTCAGCAAGGGTTTCAAACATTTTGCGCGCGACACCGACATGCGAGCGCATACCGACACCAATGATCGATACCTTGGTAACATCCGAAGTGCTCAGAAGTTCCTGATAGGCGATCTTGTCTTTGTTTTTTTCGATGACCTGAAGCGCACGCTGGAATTCACCCCGCGGAACGGTAAAGGTCATGTCCGTGCTTTTGCCGTCTTCGGAGACGTTCTGCACGATCATATCGACATTGATATTCGCATCAGCCAGCGGGCTGAAAATAGAAGCGGCAATACCCGGCTTATCAGCGACTTTAACCAAGGTGATCTTGGCTTCGTCACGGCTATAGGCAATTCCGCTGACGACTTCCTGTTCCACGATTTCGTCCTCGTCTACAACAAGTGTTCCTTCTGCTTCGCTAAAGGTCGAGCGGACCTGTACCCGGACGCGATGGTTCATGGCCATCTCGACAGAACGGGTTTGCAGGACCTTCGCACCCAGCGAAGCCAGTTCCAGCATTTCTTCGTAGGTAATCTTTTCGATCTTCTTGGCCTTGGGCACGATGCGCGGATCGGTGGTGTAAACCCCTTCGACATCGGTATAGATGTCGCAACGATCCGCATTCAGTGCCGCCGCAAGCGCCACAGCAGACGTATCCGACCCGCCACGTCCGAGCGTGGTGATCCGGTTGTCCGGTGCGATCCCCTGGAAGCCGGCCACACAAACGACTTCGCCGCCATTCATGCGCTTGTCGAGTTCGGTGGTATCGATTTCCTTGATGCGGGCCTTGGCATGTGCGCCATCGGTCTTGATCGGAATTTGCCATCCAAGCCAGGAACGCGCAGGCACATCCATGCTTTGCAGCGCCATGGCCAGAAGCCCGACGGTAACCTGCTCACCCGACGATACGATGACGTCATACTCGCGTGCATCATACATCGGCGAGACTTCCTGCGCCCAACCGACCAGTTCATTGGTCTTGCCAGACATGGCAGAGACGACCACAGCAACCTGATTGCCAGCGTCCACCTCGGCCTTGACCCGACGTGCTACGTTTTTGATTTTATCAACATCAGCGACCGAAGTGCCGCCAAATTTCATGACAATACGGGCCATGAAGTATCCCCGCTATGCTCTCCGTCCATCGGCGATCCGAACGAGACGGTATGTGATCCGGTTCCCTGGCAGGGATGCAATGCCATCGTGTCGGCGCGTCCCCTGTTTCGGGCGGCGTTATCAATACTTCCATAATCATCGCGAAACAAGCATCAACGCAGCCGATAAATTGCGTCGGAGCAATTTTTATAATCCAAATATGTCCCGAATGGCTCCGCGCATGCAAATTCAGTGAAATATCGTGCGAAATTTACCCAAAAACCCTGACGATCCATACCGGCAATGCAGATCACCTCAGACATGGTTTTGATCCCAGATCAGCGACGATGGGCGCGCGCATTTGTCAGCTGAGTATTGCCTTGCCGATCAGGCCCGCGTAAACAGGGCACAGAACACACATACTGATGTCACGCCTTTGGAGCCACACCATGTCGGACGCATCCGCCAAAACCAGCCGCACCGCCAATGCCGAGGAAATCGCGCGTTTTTCCGCGATGGCAGAAAAATGGTGGGATCCGAATGGCGTGATGAAACCGCTGCACCGCTTCAACCCGGTGCGCCTGCAGCTTTTGCGGGACAATATCTGTGCCCATGTCGGACGTGACCCCGCACAGATCGAACCTCTTAAAGATATCGAAATCATCGATATCGGCTGTGGTGCAGGCCTGTTGTCAGAGCCGCTGGCACGGATGGGGGCCAAAATGACCTCGATCGATGCTGCGGAAAACAACATCGAAGTCGCCAAGGTTCATGCAGCACAGTCCGGTCTTGAAATCGACTATCGTTGTTGCACGCCGGAAATGCTGGCCGATGAAGGCAAACAGTTTGATATCGTGCTCAATATGGAAGTCATCGAACATGTCGATGATCCGCAATTCTTCATGCAGGCCTGTGCATCGGTTCTCAAACCGGGCGGACTGATGTTTGTTGCGACCCTTAACCGCACCATCAAGTCACTGGCACTGGCCAAGATCGGCGCCGAATATGTTCTGCGCTGGCTGCCGGCTGGCACCCATGACTGGCGCAAATTCGTCAAACCGTCGGAAATGTCGGGCTACCTGCGTGGTGCCGGTCTGGAACTGACCGATATCACCGGTGTTGCCTATAACCCGATCAAGGATACCTGGTATCCCGCCCCGCGCGATCTTGACGTCAATTACATGGTCATCGCCCGCAAGCCCGAAGCTGCTTAAGACACAAGGCATTCTTCAAAGCTGCAGCATTCTGGCATCTTAGCGACCAGGTTTGGTACAGCCGCGCATAACCGGTCGATATCCAGAGGCAAGCTGCGAACCTAGTTCTTTTTCTTGGTGTCATCGCCCCAGGGCAAGGCGTGGACGTCGATGCCTTCTTCGACCAGTTCGACCGTTTCCTTCAGCGAAGCCTCACCATAGATGCCGCGTTTTTCAGCTTCGCCGTAATGGATTTTACGGGCTTCCTCGGCAAATTTGTCACCGACATGTTCGCAATTGGTTTCGACCTGTTTGCGGATTTCGGCAATCGCGGCCTTGGTTGCTTCGGCCACGGCTTTTTGCTGCTGTTTTTCCGCTGCCAGTTCCTTTTGCCGCGATGTGCGCAATCGCGGCGCCATCAGGGCCTTGCCCACATTGGACGTGCCACAGACCGGACAGGACAAATCGCCGCTTGCGGCCTGCGTGTCATAGGTCGCGCCGTCCTTGAACCAGCCTTCAAATTCGTGATCATGTTCGCATTTAAGCTGAAAAAGAATCATGATGGTACTTGTGGAAACCGATATGTCGCAGAATTAAGGTATCTGTAATATGGCCTGACCGGGCGCTTTCCGCCAGTCACATGCGAAACCTTCAATAAACAAGATTTACAAAAATGTCATCCCAATTGCCATCGGACTGGATCACTCAGCATTGCCCTGTGGCAATGCCGGGACATAACCGCGCACTCGACCTTGCCTGCGGCGCCGGACGGCACAGTTTCTGGCTGGCCAAACAGGGATGGGATGTCACGGCAATTGATCGCGATCTTTCGCGTATCGAACAGTCAGGCAACCAGGCGATCAACTGGATCGAGGCCGATCTTGAAACCGGAAACTGGCCCCTTGAAAACCGTCAGTTTGATCTGATTGTCGTCGTCAATTACCTGCATCGTCCGCTGTTTGATCATCTGCGCGCCGCAACAAGCGCGGGCGGCATCCTGATCTATGAGACCTTCATGGTTGGCAATGAACGTTTTGGCCGGCCACGGTCACCGAAATTTCTGCTGCGCCCGGATGAATTGAACAAAACCTTTGCCGACTGGAATATCATCACCACCCAGCAAGGCCCCGTCCGCGACAGCGATACCGGATTACCGGTTTCTGTCAAACAGGCGATCGTTGCGCAAAAGCCGGCTACGCCTGAAAACGAATGATCGGGCCCGAAGGATCGGTCACGGTCGCAAGGTTCGGTCTGGCAAAATCGGCATTCAAATGAACAATCGGTTCTTTCGAAACATCATACCAACAAGTCACGTATTCGTGGATACGCCAAGATTGCTGCTTTGTCGAAATTATCGTTCAATAACAGCATCTTATAGTGACACGTACACGACCACACCACACCGGTAAAAACATATCGTCAGACTTTTGAAATCGCGGGAATTGGCGAATTCCGGTTCATCCGAACATTGTAACAGATCAATCATATTTGCTTCACGAAAGCGCCTTTCACAGACACTAGACTCCCGCCGCATTCGCTGTTGGGCAGATAGCAGCGAGCATATTATTCGATAAGGGAGACTATCGAAATGAAACGCCTTCTTGTGGCTTCCGCGCTGGCTGGTGCCATGTGCGCAAACGTTGCCTATGCGGCTGATCAGCTTCCGCAGGCAAACGATTCCTATTTCCTTGCTGCACAGCAGACCCTTCAGCAGAAGCTGATGGAACAGGACAACACCAACCGTGCCAAAAACATCATCCTGTTCGTCGGGGATGGCATGAGCATTCCGACCGTTACCGCGGCCCGTATCTTCGAAGGCCAGAAGCGCGGCGTTGACGGCGAAAGCAACAGCCTGATTTTCGGTCAGTTCCCGAACGTGGCACTGTCGAAAACCTATACCCATGATGCCCAGATCGCTGACTCGGCACCGACCGCATCGGCAATGGTTACCGGTGTTAAGCTCAATAACGGCACCATCGGCGTTTCCAAGGACGTTGCCCGTCGTGATTGCGAAGCGCAGAAAGCCAATCCGCTGATCAGCATCGCGGCACAGGCCGAAGAAAAAGGCATGTCGACCGGCTGGATTTCCACCGCCCGCCTGACCCACGCGACCCCGGCTGCAAACTATGTTCACACCGCTGACCGTAACTGGGAAAGCGACAGCGACCTGACCGAAGAAGCAAAGGCAGGCGGCTGCAAGGACATCGCCCTTCAGATGATCGAATGGAAAGAAGGCGGTGACGGCTTTGAAGTTGCCATGGGCGGCGGTCGTCGCATGTTCATGGACAAAACCATGGAAGACCCGGAAGATGCCGGCAAAATGGGCCAGCGTTCCGATGGTCGCGATCTTCCGAAAGAATGGGTAGAAGCCAACGGTGCCGGTGCGCAATACATCTGGAACCAGGAACAGTTCAACAAACTTGATCCGGCCAAAACCAAAAAGGTCCTGGGCCTGTTTGACCGTTCGCACATGGAATATGAAGCCGACCGTGCAAAAGATGCGGCTGGCGAACCGTCGCTTGCTGAAATGACCGGCAAGGCAATTGATATTCTTGCGAAAAATGACAAGGGCTTCTTCCTGATGGTCGAAGCAGGTCGTATTGACCACGCCCACCATGCCGGCAATGCCGCACGCGCCCTTGAAGACACCGTCGCGCTGAACGATGCCGTCAAGGAAGCCATGGGTAAGGTCAACCTGAATGACACCCTGATCATTGTCACCGCCGACCACGCGCACACCATGACCATTTCCGGTTATGCAACCCGCGGCAACCCGATCCTCGGCCTGTCCGAAGAAAAAGGCGATGATGGCAAGCCTTACACCACCCTTGGCTACATGAACGGCCCAGGTGCACTGAAAGACAACCTTCGTGCTGATCTGACCAATGTTGACACCACCGACATTGACTACCTTCAGCAGGCACTGGTCCCGATGAGCAGCGAAACCCACGCGGGCGACGATGTTGCGATCTTTGCAGCCGGTCCGTGGTCGCACCTGTTCAAGGGTGTGGTTGAACAGAACTTCATCTACCACGTCATGGCGCATGCCTCGAAAATCCAGGAAAGCATGGCTTCGAAATAAGCTATCCGCTGACCACCATCTTTGCCGGTCGCAGTTCGCTGCGACCGGTGCTTCTGTTTGACGGAGACTTCCCATGCCCATCGGACGCCGCACATTCATCGCCGGTGCCTCTGCCTCAATCGGTCTTGCCCTGACCCGTCCGGCATTCGCGCAAAGCCGCATCAAAATTCGCGACCTTTACAAAACACAGGCCGAATTTTCCGCTGAGGCAAAAGCCTTTGCCGCATCGCGCGAAATCATCACGGTCCCGGGTTTCATGGCCCCGCCGCTTAAGGCAGATGCATCCTTTTTTGTCCTGACCCAGCGCCCGATGGCGGTCTGCCCGTTCTGTGAAACATCGGCAGACTGGCCAAGTGACATCGTTTTTGTCCGCACCCGCGATACGGTTGATGCGGTGGCATTCAATCGCCCGATCATTACCACCGGTATTCTTGAACTCGGTGAAGCCAAAGATGAGGAAACCGGTTTTGTCAGCCTTGTCCGACTTGTCGATGCCCAGTTCGAACTTATCTGAGCCCGTCTCTGACGTGCTTTTGCGCATCGAAGAACTCAGCCTGCATTACGGGAAAAACCAGCCCCCTGTGTTGCAGATCGGAAATCTTGCGATTGATCGCGGGCAAACCGTCGGCATTTCCGGCCCGTCCGGATCAGGTAAATCAAGCCTGCTGTATCTGATCAGCGGCCTTTTGAAGCCAAGCCACGGCAAGATCATCTGGAACGGCACGGATATCACCACCCTGGGCGAAGGTGAAACAGATCGCTGGCGGCGCAAATCCATCGGTTTCGTTTTTCAGGATTTCCACCTGATTGATGAAGTCAGCCCGCTTGAAAACGTTCTGATCCCGGCAAGTTTTATCGGTTGGCGCATTGATGATGCCACCCGTAAACGCGCCCACGAACTTCTTGATCAGGTGGGCGTACCGCTGGCGCGCAAAAGCACATCTGATTTGTCACGCGGTGAACAACAACGTGTCGCCATTGCCCGTGCCCTGCTGTTTGATCCGCCCGTCATTCTGGCCGACGAACCAACCGCAAGCCTTGATGACGCCGCATCAAAAACCGCAACCGACACCCTGTTTTCGCTGACCGGGTCAAACCGCACCATCATCACCGTCAGCCATGATCAGGATGTGATTGATCGCTGTGGCCGTGTTCTGCGTTTTGACAAGGGCGCCCTGATTGATGATAGCGCTAACATCAAGGAAAAGGCTGAGCTTGCATGAACCCGTTTCCCATCGTGATGGCCAGCCTGAAACGGCACTGGATCATGAACATTCTGTTTGTTCTTCTGATCGCGGTTGCGGTTGCCATCGGTGTTGGCCTGACGGCACAGGAACGTGCACTCCGTCAGGGCAGTGCACAGGCGGCCGACAAATTTGATATCCTGATCGCAGCCCCGGGCAGCCAGACCGAAATCGTCATGAATTCGATCTTCCTGCAACATAGCGCCATCAATCTTCTTGATGGTCCTTATTGGGGCAGGCTGTTTGACGATCCGCGTATTGAAATTGCCGCCCCGCTTGCCTTTGGCGACAGCTGGAAGGGGCATTCAATTGTCGGATCAACGCCGCAATTCGTGACCTATCTGTCTGGCGGGCTTGCCAGTGGGCATGTGTTTGAAACCATCGAACAGGCCGTGGTCGGTGCTGCCGTGCCGCTTGCCATTGGCGATGAATTTGAACCCAGTCATGGCCATGGCCCCGAAGAAGTCCTTGATCATCATCACGGCGCGGAACTGCATGTAGTTGGCAAAATGCAGCCGACCGGCACCCCATGGGACAGCGCCATCATTGTTGCCGTCGAACAGGTCTGGGATCTTCATGCCCTGCCGACCGGGCATCATGAACTTGCCGGTGATGAACATGATCATGACGGCAGCGAAGCGCATGAAGATCACGAAGATCACGAAGATCACGAAGATCATGAACACAATGAAGCCAGTGTCCATCATGAGAGTGATCACGACCATGACCACAATCATGCGGCAGATCACGACGAAGACGCCCATGATCACGCACACGAACATGATGACCATCATCACGTAACCCGCATCGGCCCGCCCTTTGATCTTGATGAATTGCCCGGTGTCCCTGCCATCGTCGTCAGACCCAAAAGCGTTGCCGCGGCCTATACCATCCGGTCCGATTATCGCACCGACCATTCCACCGCCTTTTTCCCGGCCGAAGTCCTGGTCGAGATGTATCGTCTGCTTGGCAATGCCGGATCGGTGATGCGGGCCATGGCGCTGGGGTCACAAGCACTTGTGGTTGCGGCAATTCTGGCTGCGATCCTTGCGCTGATGCAGCTTTATCGCAAACAATTTGCCGTTCTGCGGGCCCTTGGTGCGCCGCGCAGTTACGTCTTTTCCGCGATCTGGAGCTATGTCTCCCTGCTGGTGATTACCGGCGCGATTTGTGGCCTTGGGCTTGGCTGGATGGTGGCGCAATCGGTGTCGCGGATCTTTACCGCCGAAACCGGCATGGCCATGCAGGCATCGCTCGGATCATCGGAACTGATGCTGGCGGGCGGCTTTGTCATTATTGGATTGATCCTGGCAACCCTGCCCGCCTTTTTGCTGTATCGCCGCCCGGTGGTCAGCGCATTGCGCGGCTCCTGACCTGATCTGATCCGTAACCGATCAAAAAAACACCCCGGCAGACCATTCTGGCCGGGGTGTTTTGTTATGGGTGGGAATATAGCGGGGCAGTATGGGGGCGCTATGGGCTGTATGGGGCTTAACGCTTATTTGATCGGTGCTGCCATGTCATAGGTGCCGTCATTGTCGCTCATCTCCATCCAGCTGTCATCAGACGCCGATTTCGGTTCAAGATCGGACCATTCATCATTGGCATCCATGATGTAATCGGCGATATCGCTGTTCCAGGTTTCGGCGACTTCCGGGGTGATGTTAAGATACAAGCTGCCATCAACGATCCGCCACAGGTTCGGGTTGGCAGGAACCTTTGCCCCCTTGGCAACACCATATGCACAATGCCCGTCATATTTCGGGGCATATTTTGCCGGATCGGCCAGGAACATGTCGCGGTTTTCTGCCGTCGCAAAGGCCCAGGTCGCCCCGTTATAATCGGCGGTAATGTCCGCACGGCCCGGCACGGCATGGGGCTGCATCATGCCATCATCTTTTTGCGCCAGATTGAAATAGGCCACCGCGTCATAGCCGCTGATCGCAAAGCCGGTTTCGTCGACATATTGCTCACCCGCCAGGGCCGCGCCCGACATGGCAAAAAGGACAATCGCCCCGGTCAGTGTTTTCTTCAACATTGGTGCTGTCTCTCCGCTTGGGTTTCCGTGATGCCCAAGAGTGCCCTGCACAGCCTGAAAATCGAAATGACGTTGCGACACTGTTTCGTGAGGCCCTGTGAGCAATCTGTCATCCCGATCAGATAAAATTGCAACTTCAATGCAATTTGGCCCTTGACCTCAACCTTACTTCAGGAATTACCACCAAGGAACAAACCCACCCTTCTCCTTTACATTGAAAGGGAAACGCCATGAGTGAAGCATTTCTGGAACACGTGAATTTTACCGTTTCCGACCCCGCCCGAACGGCAAGTCTCCTGCATGACTGGTTCGGATGGAACGTCCGATGGAAAGGACCGTCGATCCATGACGGTGAAACCTATCACGTTGGCAACAGTTCAAGTTACGTCGCACTTTATGCGCCAGGCAAAGCCGACAGTTCAAACGGCGCCCGTGATGCACACGACAACACCTATCAGACGCGTGGTGGCCTGAACCATATTGCCGTGGTGGTCGACGACCTTGATGCGACCGAAGAAAAGATCAAGGCATCGGGTTTCACAACCCATAATCACGCTGATTACGAACCCGGTCGACGGTTCTATTTCCGCGATGCCGACAATATCGAGTTCGAAGTGGTCAGTTATTCCTGACCACTTCGACATCGGACCTTAGACCGCGAACCGCGAACCTCAAACCTTACCGGCACATGGTCAGCACGGCTTATAGGTCTGACCATTTTGCAGAGACGGCACCATGCGCCGGATTTCATCAACGCGCGACAGATCGATCTCGGCTGTGACAAAGCCGGGATCGGTCCCGCCATCGGCCAGAACTTCGCCCCACGGATCAATGATCAGGGAATGGCCGAATGTCTGGCGCCCGCCCGGATGATCACCACATTGGGCAGCGGCGATGACAAAGCAGCCATTTTCAATCGCACGCGCCTTCAAAAGTGTATGCCAATGTGCCTGTCCGGTGGTTCGGGTAAAGGCCGCCGGGATGCTCAGGATCTTGGCACCGGCCTTGGCGTAATCGCGAAACAGATGCGGGAACCGCACGTCATAGCAAACCGACACACCGATCTTGCCAAACTCGGTCTCCGCAAGTTTGGCGGTGTCGCCCGGGCGGAATGTTTTGCTTTCGCGGTAACTTTCCCCATTGGCAAGATCGACATCAAACATATGGATCTTGTCATAGGACGTGATGACATTGCCATCGGGTCCTATGACAAAGCAGCGGTTTGCCACGCGGTCTTCGCCCGCGACCTTTACATGGAGCGATCCGACAATCAGGGTTGATTGAAGTTCCCGGGCCAGATCGGCAAAGAAGCCAAGGCCGGGATGTTCTTCTTGGGGAAAGGCTGCGGCGCGGACATTTTCCCCGCCAAAGGACATCATGGATACGTTTTCAGGAAATGCGATCAACCGGGCCCCTGCCGCATGAGCATCGCGCGCATAGGTCGCCGCACGCGCAAGGTTGTCGGACATGACGTCACGGGAATTGACCTGGACACAGGCAGCAATGAAACGGGTCATGATGCACTCTCCTTTTTATCATTATCCCTGCCATGATGACGCTGTCGGTCACGCGCGACAATACGCAATTCGATCAGTGCGAACTTCGCACCTTATGACTATCGCACCGCCTTTCGGTCGTGACGCCTGCGCCCGTACGCAATGACAAAACATCGCGTCCGCGCAGGCACGTGATCAACCGCATGCTCCCAAAAGAGTCCTGATTGCAACTTACACCTTTCCTTGGTCGAAATTACTGTATACAGTATTCCGTACACTTAAGAAGGATCGAAGATGGAACCTCTTTCCGGTCGAAAAAGTCTGACTGACGAAGTGCATGACCGCCTGGTTGATGCCTTGTGTTCCGGTGCTCTCCCTCCCGGGACACCTTTGCGTCAGGAAGCGCTGGCTGAGGAACTCAATGTCTCGCGGCAACCCGTGTTGCAAGCTCTGGGGCTGCTGCGTCGTGACGGACTGGTCGAACCGATGGGGCGGCGCGGCTATCGCGTGGCACCCGTTGATGCCGATCTGGTCCGTCACGTTTATGACCTGCGAGAAGCGTTTGACGGGCTCGCCGCCCGTCTTGCCGCCCAATCCAACGCCCCGGACCGGGAATCGGCTTTGCGGGCTGCCATCACACAGGGAAACCACGCCCTGGGCAGCGGCGACACCGCAGAACTTGTTGCAGCCGACGTCGCATTTCATCAAACGATCTATCGTCTGTCGGGCAACCCCCTTTTGCCCGAAGCATCAGCGGCCGTCTGGTTGCAAATTCGGCGTGTGATGCATGCAGACCTGCAGACCGGATCGTCCCGCGATCCGATCTGGACGGAACATGAAGCCATCGCCGACGCGATCTGTGCCGGCGATGGCGACCGTGCCCAAATGCTGGCCATTGAACATACCCACAATGCCAAGCATCGCCTGATCTCGAATATGAAGGATACCGATCACCACACCAATTAACCGCCCGAAGCGGGCATCAGCTGCAACACAATAAACAAGAATGCGCGGCGCGGAGGAAACGTCATGAAACTCAGTGAGACCGAACTCGCGAAATTTCGCGAAGATGGCTTTGTTTTTTTGCCTGAACTTTTTTCACGCGAAGAAGCCGCCCTGCTGTTATCCGAAGCCAAACAGATTTACGCATCCGACCGCGAAGAGGTCTGGCGCGAGAAATCCGGCGTCGCCCGAACCGCCTTTGCCGCACATACCTATAACGAAGCCCACCGCCGTCTTGGCGCCCATCCTCGCCTGATCGAACCGGTTGTTCAGTATCTTGAAGAACAGGTCTACATGCATCAGTACAAGATCAACGCCAAGGCCGCCTTTGATGGCGCTGTCTGGCAGTGGCATCAGGATTACGGCACATGGCAACGCGATGATGAAATGCCCGAACCGCGTGCGTTCAACATTGCCCTGTTCCTCGAAGACGTGACCCCGGCCAATGGCCCGCTTCTTTTTATTCCCAAAAGCCACAAGGCAGGTGTGCTTCAGGCCGGTCACGATCTTGAAACCACGTCCTATCCGCTTTGGACGCTTGATCGTGAAACCGTGACCAAACTTGCCGATGACGGCGGCTGCGAAGCCCCGATTGGTCCGGCCGGATCGGTTGTGATGTTCCACGGCAATCTGGTCCATGCCAGCCCGCCCAATATCAGCCCGTTTGACCGCACGATTGTATATCTCAGCCTGTGTGCGGTTCCGAACCATATTCGGGCATTCAATCGCAAACCGTGGATTGCGCATCGCGATTTCACGCCAATCGAACCGCTTGCGGATAACTGCCTTGAAGAACTGGTCGCCAAGCGCACCGCCGCATAACACCTGCCGGAGAAGTGAAGTTAAATGAATCTCGATGCAAAACTGCGCAAGCGTGCCGATGAAGGCAATCCGGTCCGGGTTGGCATTATCGGTGCCGGTAAATTCGGATCGATGTTTTTAAGTCAGGCCGGACATCATCCGGGCTACCATGTGCTGGGCATCGCAGACCTTGGCATCGACCGGGCCAAGGCGGCATTGCGCCGCGTTGGCTGGTCCGATGACCGGTTTTCGGCAACCGATCCGGCAAGTGCGTATAAAAACGGAACGACCTGGATCACCGATGATGCCGACGCCCTGATTGCCGCTGACGGGCTTGAAGTCATCATTGATGCAACCGGAAGCCCGTCTGCCGGTATTCGCTTTGCACTAAAGGCCATCGAATATGGTCGCCATATCGTCATGGTCAATGTCGAGGCCGATGTGCTTGCAGGCCCCCTTCTTGCCAAGCGGGCCGAGGCCGCCGGTCTTGTCTATTCCATGGCTTATGGCGATCAGCCGGCCCTGATTTCGGAAATGGTCGATTGGGCGCGCGCCATTGGCCTGCCGGTAACCTGCGCGGGCAAGGGCACCAAATATCTTCCGATCTATCACCATGTAACCCCTGATGATGTCTGGCATCACTATGGCCTGACACCGGAACAGGCACAGGCGGGCGGCATGAACCCGCAAATTTTCAACAGCTTCCTTGATGGCACCAAATCCGCCATTGAAATGGCCGCTGTTTCCAATGCCTGTGATCTTGTGCCCCAGGATTGCGGATTGCAATTCCCGGCCTGCGGGGTTGATGACCTTCCCCGATTGCTTTGTCCGCGTGAAAGTGGCGGCATCCTTGATCGCAAAGGCACGGTCGAAGTTGTTTCAAGTCTTGAACGTGACACCCGCCCGGTCTTTCGCGATCTGCGCTGGGGCGTCTATGTGACATTTGAAGCCCCCAGTGACTATGTCGCACGTTGCTTTAACGAATACGGCCTTCTGACCGATCCAAGCGGACAGTATTCCACCATGTATAAGCCCTATCACCTGATCGGGCTGGAACTGGGGATTTCGGTGGCATCGGCGGCCCTGCGCGGTGAGGCAACCGGCACGTCGCGCGTCTGGTCGGGCGATGCGGTCGCCACCGCCAAGCGCGATCTTAAACCCGGCGAAATGCTTGATGGCGAAGGGGGCTATACGGTGTATGGCAAACTCGCCCCGGCCAGCACATCGCGTGCACGCAATGCGCTGCCGATCGGCCTTGCCCACCATCTTAAAATCAAACGCCCGGTCGGGATGGATCAAACCCTGACATGGGATGATGTCGAATTTGACGCCAAGGACCCGGCAATCGCATTCCGCAAGGAAATGGAAAAGGTCTTTTCCTGATTTTCGCAAATCAGTCTCGCCCCGTCCCCCCGTGCCACCAACAAAAAAACCCCGGCCACAAAAAGGCCGGGGTTTTTAACATGTGCGGGTCAGGATGACCTGATTTAGGCCGACAGTTTTGCGTCAAGCTTGTCAGCAGCTTCAAGCGCCATCAACTCGTCGCAGCCGCCGATATGTTCGTCATTGATGAAGATCTGCGGCACGGTATGACGGCCATTGGCACGGTCCATCATTTCCTTTTTGCGCTTCGGCTCCATCATCACGTCGATCAGCTGATATTTCGCGCCTTTTTCTTCAAGAAGCTTGCGGGCACGTTTGCAATAGGGGCACCATTCGGTGGCATACACTTCAACTTTTGCCATTGGGCATTCATCCTTTTTCAAGCAGCCGATCATGCCAAAAGCCCCGTAAACCGGGCTTTGAACATTTGATACGGCGCGGAAAACTGTTCTGATGACGGCTGTATAACAGATTTTTTGCAACGCGTCATCGTACGACGCGTGCAACCGTGATCACAGATACGTGCATGACGCCCGACTGCTTCAACGCCCGGGCACAGGCATTGGCGGTTGCCCCGGTTGTCAGCACATCATCAATCAAAACAACCCGCCCGCCATCAAGCCCGCAAAGCTGCGCCCGCGTGTCATCAATGGCAAAAGCACCGCCGACTTCACGTTTGCGCGATGACGGACCAAGCCCGCCAAGACTGCGCGTGTTTCGCTTGCGCCCCAGCACCAATCCATCCCAGGGAATGCCGGTCATTTTTGATAATCTGGCGGCCAGCAATCCCGACTGGTTATAGCGACGATGCAATAGCCGCCGCCGATGCAGCGGAACCGGCACAATCAAATCCGCCTGATCCCATATCCCCTTGCCACACTGATAAAGCCAGCGTGCCAGAAGCGGGGTCAGATCGGTGCGATCAGCATGTTTGAACCGAAGCAGATAATCGCGGCTGTGATCATCATAAACAAGTGCAGCCCGTGCCAGATCAAAAGCCGGTTTCTTTTGCAGACAGTTTCCACACAGCACCTGCCCGTCAGGCTGTTCATTTCCGGTGATGTTAGCGCTATCATCCAGTTCAAACGGATAGCCGCAACAGGCACATTGCGGGGCTGATATGAACCGCAATCCCGCCCAGCAATCGGCACAGACCGCATGGGTGGTTTCGGTAATCGCGCCACACCCACCACAGCGCGGCGGCAGGATGGCATCAATCCCGATCAGGCCAACCGTGCGCAACAACGCCATCACCATTCCCGTGATCCCCGACTTCCCCGCAATCACCGGATCATACCACACGCACAGGTCGAATTAATCGGAATTCAGAACCGGGTTTGATCGCAAGGTTTCGACCGCGAGATCAATAAAACTTCGGACCTTTGCCGGGGCGTGCCGGCCTTCGGGATGGACCAGATGAACCGGCACCGGGTCAGGGGCATGATCATCAAGCACGGTTTGCAGGCTGCCATCGGAAATGAAGGGTGCGGCCTGATAGGACAACATGCGCATGATCCCCCACCCGTCAATTACGGCTTTTCGCGCCGCTTCGATCGAATTGGTTTGCCATCTGGCATCCGGGGATACCTGTATTTTGCGCCCGGCCCCCGACAATGTGTTGAATTGCCAATCAAGCCTTGCCGATGAACCGGTGGTGGCAATGATCCGGTGCCCGGCCAGATCCGCGGGGACTTCAGGCACCCCGACACGGTCAAAATAGGCCGGCGCACCGCAAACCACCTGGCGCACCTGCCCGATGCGGATGGCAGAAAGCGATGAATCGGCAAGATGACCGATCCGCACCGCAAGGTCGATGCCTTCTTCGACGATATTGACGATGCGGTCAAACAGCATCAGGCGTGCGCGCATGTCGGGATATTGATCAAGATAGCGCCCGACAATCGGGGCAACATGCATCTGTCCGAACTGCACAGGTGCGGTAATCGACAACATCCCACTTGGGCGGGCATATGCCCCACCAGCCGCGGCTTCGACTTCGTGCAAATCCGCCAGCAACCGTTTGCAATCAGCCAGATACCGTGTCCCGGCCTCGGTCATTGTGACTGTGCGTGTCGTGCGGATCAGAAGCCGCGCGCCGATGATATCTTCAAGCTGGGCAATGGTCCGGGTGACGGCGGCCGGGCTCATATTCAGGGCGCGGGCCGCAGCGGCAAAGCCTTGTTCCTCCGCCACACGCACATAGACCTTCATGGCGTTAAAGCGATCCAAGCACAGCCTCCTTCGCAACGACGATTATTTCATTCATCGGAATAATAAATTGCAAATGAAGTTAATTCCATAAGTTTTACGAAACAGACATCATGGCACGACATTTACAGCGCAATCACAGGGAAACCTGCCATGAAACTCTATCACCATCCGATTTCCGGGCATGCCCATCGTGCGGTCTTGATGCTTGGCCTTTTGGGACTTGATCATGAATTGATCGAAGTCGATCTTGCCAGCGGCGCGCACAAGAAGCCCGACTTTCTCGCCCTTAATCCGTTTGGGCAGGTTCCGGTCCTGCAGGATGGCGAGACGGTTATTTCCGATTCAAATGCCATTCTGGTCTATCTTGCCAAGAAGCAGCGGGCGACCAACTGGCTGCCCGAAGACCCAAAAGGTGCCGCCAGCATACAGCGATGGCTGTCGGTTGCGGCAGGGCAGATCGCCTTTGGCCCCGGTGCCGCCCGTCTTGTGACCCTGTTTGGCGCACCTTTTGACCCCGATGAAGTGATTGCGCGCGCCCATGCCATCCTTGGTTTAATGGAAGCCCATCTGAACACCCAGAACTGGCTGGCAGCCGATCATCCGACCATCGCCGATGTCGCACTTTACAGCTATGTCGCCCGCGCGCCCGAAGGCAATGTTGATCTTGCCGGCTATGGCAAGGTGCGCGACTGGCTGTCGCGGATCGAAGAATTGCCGGGTTTTGTGCCCTTCATGCATGCCCCGGCCGAGATGCTGGCGTCTTCCTGAACGCCCGGTCCTGACCCCATGCCTGTTGCCACTTGCCTGTTGCCAGTTGCCTGCTGCCCCCTTGTTTGAAGGACGCCCCCATGTCTGATCGCATCGACACCCCAAACCCGCACTCCCCCCGACCGCCTGTGTCAGAAGGTGCCCCCAGCCCCTGGCATGCTGGAGAAATCCGTCTTCAGCAAATTCTGGGAGTCGATGCGCGTATGGAAGAAGTCGGGCGCAAGGTACTGCGTGATCATTTGATCGAACAGCACCGCCTGTTTTACCCGCAACTGCCATTCGTCGTATTGGGCAGTGTCGATCCCGATGGCAGACCGTGGGCCACCCTTCGCGCCAACAAGCCGGGCTTTTTGTTTGCGACCGATATCTATCACCTTGCCGTAACGCTGCCGCGCGACGGGAATGACCCGGCTGATGCCGGGATGGAAGACGGCGATGCCATCGGATTACTGGGGATCGAGCTTCATACCCGTCGGCGCAATCGTCTGAATGGGACAATCAGTCGCACAAATGAGACATCGTTTGACATCACGGTCGGGCACAGTTTTGGCAATTGCCCGAAATATATCACCCCGCGCGATCTCGACATTGCCCGTCATTCTGCCCCCGCAGGCGCCACAATTACCCGCGGCGAGCATGACCTTTCAAACGATGCCCGTGCATTGATTGCGCGCAGTGACACATTTTTCATCGCGTCCTATATCGATCATGATGATCAAAGGCGGGATGTCGATGTATCGCATCGCGGCGGCAATCCGGGCTTTGTCCATATCGAGAATGACGGAACCCTGATCATTCCCGATTATGCCGGAAACCGGTTTTTTAACACGCTGGGCAATCTTTTGATCAATCCGCGGGCCGGGCTGGTATTTGTTGATTTTACCAATGGCGACATGTTGCAGATTACCGGCAATGCCGAAATCATCATGGGCGGTGCCATGCTGGAAAATTATGAGGGCGCGGAACGCCTTGTCGCATTTCGACCAAGCCAATGGATCCATCGTCCCGGCGCATTTCCGTTGCGCATGAACGGTGCGAATGGCTGAATGGTTTGATGGTTGATTGCGCGGCGGACCAAGACGCTCTATCTAGGTCGTAACAATTTTAACGACTTTTGCCGGAGCATCCCGCCTCATGGCCGATCCGATCACTGTCTTTGATCGAGACATCTTGAAACTGCGCCGCGACCGTGCGGCAACCAGGGCACAGGATTACAATTTCCTGTTTGCCGAAACCGCCGAACGGCTTGCCGACCGGCTCGACGATACTACACGCACATTCCCCATGGCGGTTGATCTTGGCTGCCACAGCGGCGAATTGGGCCAGATCATTGGCACGCGCGGCGGTATTGAAACACTGTATCAATCCGATATTTCAACCGGCTATGCCCGCAATGCGCAGGCCAACAATGGCAAGACAACCCTTGTCGCCGACGAGGAATTCCTGCCCTTTGCCGAAGGTTCGCTTGACCTGATCCTGTCCAACCTGTCGCTGCACTGGGTCAATGACCTTCCGGGCATGCTGTTGCAAGCACGCCGCGCGCTGAAACCCGACGGATTGCTTTTGGCCTGTATGCTGGGCGGCGACACATTGCGTGATTTGCGCGAAGCCCTGATGGCTGCCGAGGCCGAGGAAGAAGGCGGCGTATCCCCGCGCGTTTCACCGTTCGTCGATGTGAAGGATGCCGGGGCATTGCTTCAGCGCAGTGGCTTTGCCCTGCCGGTGGTTGATGCCGATGACATCACCATTGATTATCCCGATGCGCTTAAACTGATGCGTGATCTGTCGGGGATGGGTGAAAGCAACCTGATCGCCAAACGGTCCAAGAAATTCACCAAACGCAGCACCCTTGCCCGTGCGGCCGCGATCTATCACGAACGCCATGCCCGCGAAGATGGCCGCATTCATGCGAAGTTTCAGGTGATCTATCTGACTGCCTGGGCCCCCGATGACAGCCAGCCCAAGCCGCTGCGCCGCGGATCGGGTCAGGTCAGTCTGGTGGATTTCCTTGGCGATGACAGTTCGGGGAAAAGCACGTGAAATTCAGAAGGTTCGGATTTGCCGGAAAGGCTACAATCAAAAGCGTTGCCGGGCTTTTGCTCTGTGTTCTGCTGATTGCTGCAATTCTTGTTGTTTTCAACAAGATTGATGATCCCGCAGATGATTTTTCTAAAACGCTTTTTGGCTATTTGCTGCTGTTCCCGGTGTTCTTGATCCTGACCCAACTGCTTTTCCCGATTGCAATGAGTGTGCGCAGTTGGCTTGCCGGACTGCTTTTTATTGCGTGTTCCATGTGGTTTGTTTCGGATTCAGGCGGCGCGACATATCACTATTTCAGCCAAAATCCGGCAGAACTCGCAGCCTTGGCCGCGGCTTTTGCGCTTTTCTGTCTTGGCGCGATCATCGCTTTTGTAATCGGCAAACTGACAAGCCCGCTTGCGTGGAACATACAACACTTTGTACGCCCGGCATTTTCAAAGAGGGATAGTCAAACGGTCGCAATACACGAAGCAGGCCACGCGCTGATGTTTGCCGCTGTTGACGAGATTCCTGGCTATGTCGAAATCATAACCAAGCCGTCGGAGCTCAGTTTGGGTGCAACCATTGGCTCCGGTTTGAAGCATCAAGTTGCTGCATCAAATGAATATCACTGGGCAATGTTATGTTGTCTTGCCGGTCAAGCGGCAGAGAAATTCAAACTTGGTGTTATCCATGATGGCTCAAAGCGAGATTATGAGCATTGGATGGACGCAGCCAAACGATTTCTAGGCCAACAGCCTGATCAAATTTTCTATCCCACCCCAACAAATCCGATGGAGATCGAGCACAACAACCAAGCTCTCCGCGGGCTGCGAGAACATCATTTCAGCCTGCTCGAACAATATTTTTTGCTGAATTCTGACGTGTTCGATAGCCTGTGCGAGACTCTGCACAGGCAAAAGCATGTTAAAGCTTCGCAGCTTCGCCAGTTACTTTCACCGGTTCAGCTACCTGATGGTTTCCCGACCATCGTTTTGTCGCAAAATAAAGACATAGAGGCAATTGGTTCACATCCCGGCTAAGAGCATACCACGGATTTTGGTGGCCTTTTCAAAATGATCAAGCTGGCGGGTTTCGATCCACCAGCTAGCGGCCTCCATCAAAAGCGCTGGATCATCATTGCGGTTGGCAAAGAACGCATAAAATGACAGGCCGACATTGGGTCCCTTTTGCGCGATTTTGCGATCGCATACGGCAATGATTTTGGCGCGCTGGCTTTGACGCATGATGGTTCCGATACGGGCTGGTATTTGCAAGGGGTTGATGTATGACCGATTTGCCGCAAAATTGGCACCCTGATCGCGGCTCCAAACTGACAGTTTCTGTCAGGACAGATTTCCCGAAAGGTTTTTCATGCAGCTTCCCCAGCCCCTGATCCATGGCAAACTGATCAAGCGTTACAAACGTTTCCTTGCCGATATCGAACTTGATAATGGCGAGATGATTACGGCCCATTGCGCCAATCCGGGCGGGATGATCGGGCTTAAGGAGCCGGGTATTGATGTCTGGTTGTCAAAATCGGACAATCCGAAACGCAAACTGAAATATAGCTGGGAGCTGTGCCAGATCGGTGATGCCTGGATCGGGATAAATACCGCCCATCCTAATGCCATCGTCGAAGAAGCGATCCTGTCGGGCAAGGTCCCGGAACTGGCGGGCTATGAAACCCTGAAACGCGAAGTCAAATACGGCAAAAACTCGCGGATTGATATTCTGCTGTCGGACCACGATCGCGGGCTTTGCTATGTCGAAGTCAAGAATGTGCATCTGAAACGCGATGAAGATGTGCCCGGTCTTGCCGAATTCCCCGATGCCGTCACCGCACGCGGGGCCAAGCATCTTGATGAAATGGCCGACATGGTGGCCGAAGGTCATCGGGCGGTGATGTTTTACCTGATCCAGCGCACCGATTGTGATCGCTTTACCCTGTCGACCGATATTGATCCCCATTACGGCGAACGGTTCAAGGCCGCGCGCAGCAACGGGGTCGAGGCGATTGCCTATGACTGTTCGATTGATACAGATGCCGTGACCGTGCGGTCCGCGTTACCGATTGTCGGCCTGTAAGCACCGATCCCAAATCCCTGCATATCAGCCAATCCTTGCCAATTTCGGCGTCTGGCTTTATGTCATTGGACTATAAAACACAGATATACTTAGCCGAACGTAAGGAGATTTCGGGTGGCGAACGGAACAGTCAAACTTCACGGACCCGAAGCATTTGAAGGCATGCGCGCCGCAGGTAAGCTGGCAGCGGAAGTGCTTGATATGATTACCCCGCATGTGGTGCCCGGTGTAACCACCGGTGAACTTGACCGCCTGTGCGACGAATATATCCGCGACCATAACGCGATTTCGGCCTGCCTTGGCTATCGCGGTTTTCCGAAATCGATCTGCACATCAATCAACCATGTGGTCTGTCACGGTATTCCCGGTGACAAGAAACTGGCCAATGGCGACATCATGAATATCGATGTCACGGTTATCCTTGATGGCTGGTACGGCGATACATCACGCATGTATATCGCAGGCACGCCCAAAGTCATGGCGCAGCGTCTTGTTGATGTGACCTATGAAGCGCTTTGGCGGGGCATCAATGCGGTTAAGCCGGGCGCGACCCTTGGCGACATTGGTCATGCGATCCAGTCCTATGCCGAAAGCGAGCGTTTTTCGGTCGTGCGTGATTTCTGCGGGCATGGCCTTGGCCAGGTGTTCCATGATGCGCCCAATGTCCTGCATTACGGCAAGCCGGGCGAAGGTCTGGTTCTTGAACCGGGCATGATCTTTACGATTGAGCCGATGATCAACCAGGGAACCTATGCGTGCAAAATTTTGCCAGATGGCTGGACAGCCGTAACGCGAGACCGCAAACTGTCGGCACAGTTTGAACATTCGCTCGGCGTGACGGATGACGGGTTTGAAATCTTTACCCGATCCCCGGCCGGTCTGGACAAGCCGCCCTATGACCTGCCCGCTGCGGCAGAATAAACAAGGGCCAATACGGGGGAAGCAGAATTGAGCGAAACCGAAGATCGCAAACCTGCTTCTGCCCCGAATATCCCCACCCCATCTGAAATTGATGACGGCACGCGGGTCTTTTTTGATCAGACCCGCGATCATCTGGCATCGGGGAGCGACACCCCGGTCGATGCAGGCATCACCCCCAAAGCAGATGATAAAGCATCAAAATCGGCCAAGCCTGCAAACCCCCATTATCACGGCCACCGCCAACGCCTGCGTGAACGTTTTATCAAGGGGGGCGCCGATGCATTGGCCGATTACGAGCTTCTGGAATTGATGCTGTGCATGGCGATGCCCCGCGGGGACGTCAAACCATTGGCCAAGGCACTGATTGCGCAATTCGGAAGCTTTGCCAATGTGCTTGCCGCCCGCCCCGAAGATTTGCAAACCGCCAAGGGACTGGGCGATGCCGGGATCGCGGCCATCAAAATTGCAGAAGCCGGCGCACGGCATCTTTCGCGTGAACGTGCCATGGAATTGCCGGTGATTGCGAGCTGGGAACAGCTGATCGAATATTGCCGGGTCCGGATCGGGCATCTCAAGACCGAAGAACTGCATTTGCTGTTTCTTGATCGCAAGAACCGCCTGATTGCCGATGAATGTCATCAGCGCGGCACGGTTGATCACACCCCGGTCTATCCGCGCGAGGTAATAAAACGCGCACTTGAACTGCATGCATCGGCGATCATTCTGGTCCATAACCACCCAAGCGGTGATGCCACACCGTCAAAGGGGGATATCGACATGACCCGCAAGATCATTGAGGCCGCCAAGGCGATGGAAATCATCGTGCATGACCATATCATCATCAGTCATGCCGGATATAATTCATTCAAGACGCTTGGGTTGCTGCAATAGCACCAAGAAAAAAATAGAAATTAGGACAGCTCTTCAACTGACTTCAAACAGATGTCTTCGTGACTTTGAAACCAACCACCGACGATATCTAGTGGGTTCCGATCTAGCAAACTTGCTACGATGCACTTTGTGTTTGCCCAGAGAAACGCTGGCAATGGAAACTTTTCGCCTCCAGTACACCACTCCTCTCTCAACTTGAAGAACTCTCGCATCGCTTTCCAACAAGACCTTTTAAAGAAGTCAAAATTCTCATCATGCACTTCGTCCAAATCAAAACGTAGTTGCTTATCACATTGGCACAAAGCCTCTTCTTTCTCTGAAGTATTTTCAAAATGATATGCCTCATCGTAACATTTATCATGATACATGCAGGCGTTATCAATTTGATCAACAGGTTTGGGATTACATGATCTTACGGTCTCACTCGAGGGTCTATCAGGACCGCACCAGTTTCCGTAGTAGGGAATTCCCGTAGCCTTCGCCCCGCTATTTACGCGATCATCTAATATTGCACATGACGCAAGTGTTAAAAATGGTACAACAAGTGATATATTTCTCATATTAGAACGTCTATCGATCATCCCCCCCCCAACAAATGACAGATTTAATTACATTCTCCTAATTCATTTTCTTATAGCAATAAATCAAAGTTCACAACCCAAGATTGTCAACACCCTCATACTTGAATCAGACCATCATGCCCCATATCGGTTTGTGCGCGCTTATTGTGCGCGACTATGACGACGCCATTGCCTTTTATACCGACAAGGTCGGGTTTGATCTGATGGAAGATACGGATATGGGGGACGGGAAACGCTGGGTCATCGTTGCCCCGAAGGGTGCGACGGAAACCCGTATATTGCTGGCCCGGGCATCCGGTGCGGATCAGGAAAATGCGATAGGCAACCAGACAGGTGGCCGGGTGGGCTTTTTCCTCAATACCGATGATTTTGCGCGCGACCACGCACGCATGACAAAGGCCGGTGTGCGGTTTCTTGAAGCTCCGCGACACGAGCCATATGGCACAGTCGCGGTGTTTGAGGATCTGTATGGCAACAAATGGGATTTGCTTGAGCTGGCTTTGCAATAGTCGAAAAAATTGTGGGCCGGTCAAAAACAGCGGGGAAACCGGCCCACCCCGATCACCATCACTGGCACCGGAAAGTTTTGGGGTAAAGATGGATCAGATCATTTCGGATTGCCGACCCTAGAAGGTATAAACCAGCACCAGTCCGGCACTGATGACATAGTCATCTTCGATGATTGAGCTGTCGGTATATTCATCGGGCAGGAAGCGCACATCACTTGTCCCGATCACGGCAAAGCTTTCGGTCACCGGATAGATCACGCTGAAATCAAGATGGGGGACAAAGGCCGCATCCGGCGCATAGAAGCCCCGGTCACTGCGCGCTTCACTGCGTTTTACGCCAACATTGTAATCAACCAGTTCTTCGCTTTGCCAGGTGACACCACCGCCGATATTGAAATTGAACTTGTCCCAATTGGTCGGGATGTAATAGCCGACATCAATTTCATGTCCGCCATACGCATCATTCACATCGGTCAGATAGCTTGCCTTCACTTCACCCCGCCACAGACGCAATGATCCGCCAAGTCCGGCTTCGAATGCCATGTCACGGTCATCAAGCCCCTTGAGATACGGGGAATCATCGGGATCGAACGGCTCCATACGCAAATTGCCGAGCAAAGACACGCTGCCAAATTTGTTTTCCCAGACCTTTGCATTGATCCCGTCAATGCCGACATGCAGGCGTTCGGCATCATAGGCCAGCATGGGCAATCCGGTCAGATCCGTGTTGTCTGCACCGCGATAGGGATTGGAATTGACCCGGCCAAGCACGCCGATCTGCCAGTCGCCGCCCAGCCATGGTTTCAGAGCATCTTCGGTCTGGGGATTTACCTGTTCGCGGATAATTTCCTTTTGCCCCGGCGTTGCCGATTGGGCGTAGGCATCGCTGCTCAGGGCCATGATGATTGCGGTTGTGGAGATCGCAAGACCGCCCAGCACCATCATGCATCCCAATCGCCGCGTCCAAAAATACGAGACCATATGTCTAAACATCCCCTTGTGTGGTTGATGTCGCGACTTTGCCCGAATGCGAAAAGCACGGCGTCCGGTTTTATAGCCTTGTACGTACAAGCCATCCATCAGAGGTACGAATGCGCATTCATACGCCTCAAACACCTGATCACATGGCGTTTTACCGCGATTGGCACCTGGCGTTCCGCCGGTCATTTTCTTGAAGACCGGATTGACGGATGATTGGCAATTACGCCCCCACCCGGGATATCTGGAATGGTGCGCCCCGGGTATCTATCACAAAAAAGCGGGACAGCATTTCTGCTGTCCCGCTGTGATAAGGCGGCTTTGTCAGTATGCTTCGAGATCGACCATCTCAAGCACGTCCATCATACGCACGCGATCCTCGCCCTTGCGCAGATAGCGGACCAGAACATATTGCTGATCTTCGTCGAGGGCGCGTTGCATGACGGCTTCGAAATCTTCGGGGGTTTTCATGGCGACGTCATTGACCTGTGTAATGAAGTCCCCCTTGGAAAAGCCTGCACGCGAGGCCTGGCTCATGGTTTCCATGCGGTCTACGACAAGCCCCGTCGTCCCCACCGGAAGTTCAAGTTTTTTCCAGGCTTTTTCATTGGCCGGAACAAGGTCCATGCCCATAATTTCCTTGCGCCCGTCATCCTTGTCCTTGCTGCCAAGTCCCATTTTTTCGCGTTCCTGGGCCCGGCGGCGGGATTTGGCTTCGTCCATGTCATCGGGGATCAGGGTAAAGCTGCGATAACCGTCATTGCGCCAGACAGTGACCGTGGCTTCGCCCTTGACCATTGCGGCCTGCATACGGAAATTCATGCGCGATTGAACGGTTTCACCATTGACCGCGACGATCACGTCACCGGCACGAATACCGGCCTTATAGGCAGGTTCATCGTCAGGCGCCCGTGATACCAGCATGCCTTCGTCCCATTCCATTCCAAGCAGTTTTCCCATGCCTTGTTTGACTTCGCTATAGGCGATACCAAACCAGCTGCGTTTGATTTCGCCATCCGCGACCAGCAAGCTGACAATGCCCTGCGCATGTTCGGACTGAATTGAAAATGCCAGCCCCTCATTGCCACCGGACCGGGTATAAAGCGCGGAATTGACGCCGATCACCTTGCCATCCATCGACAAAAGTGGTCCGCCTGAATTGCCCTTGTTAACGGCGGTATCGGTCTGGATATAGGGGTTATATTGCCCCTTGCTGAGTTCGCGCTGCTTGCCCGAAATCACCCCGGTGGTCAGGCTTTGATCAAACCCGTACGGATATCCGACCGCAAAGACCGGGTCCCCGACGGCTGCGGCGTGGGAACTTCCCCATTTCAACGGCTCTATATCATCGGGCATATCAACCCTGAGAACAGCGAGATCGGTCAGGAAATCCTTACCAACCAACGTTGCCGGAAGACGGCGGTCGTCAGTCAGGATCACGATGAACCGCACCCCGTCGCGCACGACATGTTCGTTGGTGACAATCAGGCCGTCATGGGAAATGAAGAAGCCGGTCCCGGTTGCCTTGTTGCGGCGTTTCTTTTCCCAGTCATGTTCGGGTTCGTTCGGGTCTTCCTTTTCTTCGTCGTCATTATCGTCCTTGCGACGTTCATCGGGCGGCAGCCAGAAATCTTCGCCATTTTCCTTTTTCTCGCGTTCTTCGGCGACGATTTCGTTATAGCTTTTCTTGACGACATTGATGCGAACAACCCCCATCGTTATGCCCTTATAGATATCGGAAAGGGCAAGGTCGCCGGTCGCGGCAAAGGATACTGAGGGCATACCAATTCCTGGCAGCGCCAATAAACCTGACACCATACCAATGGCGATCAGACGGGATATCGAAACTCTCATTGCGGGTTTTCCCTTGAAACAAAGAAAGGCACGCCAGCAAAGTGCCGGCGCGCCGAGTGTGGAAAATTCAGTAGGTGTAAGTCAGGCCAAGCCAGAAAGCCCGGCCCTTGCGATAGGGGGTTGATGCAGAAAGCGTGTGACCACCACCACGATTGAGCACATTGTCAATCGAGGCATTTAGCGTCAGGACGCGGTTGTCTTCGCGGATGACGTCATAATCGAGCGACATATCAAGATCGAAACGGGCCTTGTTATAGCCGTCTTCATAAATGTCATAAGTCTCGCCATTGATGGTGATGTCGGATCCGCTATCGGTGATGGTGTCATATCCCGTGGTGTAGCGGCCAACCAGCCCGGTACGCAGGGTATCGTCGAGATAGCTGGAATACAGGCTGACATTAACGAAGATCGGTTCATCAAGATTGCCCGTCAGAACACCGAGATCCATGGTCGGAATCACGTTGCCATTGTAATAGGCACCCTCGGTCTCGTCGCTGGTGGCGTAGTAGGTATTGTTGGATGTCTGGCGTTCGGAATACTGACCATTGATGCTAAAGGCGTGCTGACCACCCCACGGGTCGGTTCCGATTTTTTTGCTCCATTCCACCGAGTAGGAAGAATAGGAACTCGATCCTTCGTTCGACAGGGTATAGGTCGAAAGACTGCTGTCTGTGGAATCGCGCGAGAACTGTTCACGTCCTTTGCGTTCGACCCATTTCAGGCGGGTGTTTCCGCCCAGGAACGGCAAAGGGAACGTTACCGCCGCCATACGTTCATCCGTAAACGGGGTTTTAAGGTCAGATCCCTTGAAGTTGTATTTGTTGCCCGATGACAGATACGACCAGTCGTCGGAATAGATGATATCGGCGCCGCTGGTCGTTCCGGTGCGGTTTTCCACTGTTGTGCTTGGTGTGGCGTCCCGCAATGCGTAACTTAGCATGTTGGCCGCGTAATACCGGTTCCAGCCCGCTGTGAAACTGACATCCCAGTCGGTGTAATACGTGGCGTTAAAACGCGGTGCCAGATTGGTATTGCCCAGAAACGTTTCGCGTTCCAGCCGCAAGCCCGGACGAACTTCGACTTCACCGAACGGAACGTTGTCAAAATTCATGCCATATTCGGCATAAAGAGCCGCCGTGGAAAAACTTGCCGTTCCGGAAAAGGCATCATAATGAACGCGTCGTCTCGATACCTGATCACCGTCATCACAGGCGGGATCATCGGCATCGGCACAGACAATCGCGGAATTTACCGAGGTCGAATAATAATAATAGACATCTTCGGGACGACGACGGTTGGCCCGGATCGAATGAAGGTCCGCCCCCACCAGAATGTCACCGTTTCCAAGATTGCCGGTAAGATCCGCCGTATAGCCAAGATCCTGTTCCGTCTGGGTCAGATCGCCATACCAACCGTCATAACAGTTCGTGGCATCACACAGGTTTTCATAGGCCGATCCGGCAACACCGGACCGGATTTGCCGACGCACATTGCTTTCGGATTCCCGGGCATTTTCCGATGTATTGAACGACAGACGGGTATCGAGTTTCAGATTGGACAGGCCATAGCCATCATATTCAATCGGCATTTCCAACCCGACATAGGTGCTAAGCCCGTCGCCGGTAATGTCCATCTTGCTGTTATAGTTTTCAGCCGCTTCCCATTCCTGACTATAGGGGGCATAGACAAGCTGGGTTGTCAGCTTGATGCCGTCATTGCCTTTGAACTGTAGCTTGCCCAGCACATTGTCAGCAGTGCTTTCGGTCGAGACTTCCCGACCATAATAATCATCGCCGGCATATTTGGTGGCTTCTGCGGTTTTGCGTCCGGCCGACACCACAACACCCCACTGATCGGCAACCGGGCCGCTGGCCGACGTCCCGTACATAAGTTTGGTGAACCGGGGTTCGCGTGCAGTCGCATCAGGCGTTTCATCTGATTTCAGGTGGTATTCGGTCCAGTTTGAACCCGTACGGCTGATATTGGCGGAAAATGTCGGCCTGTCGCTTGGATCCATGACTTCGTAATTGATTACGCCGCCCTGGAACCCGCCATATTTTGCCGACACGTTGCTGTCGATAATTTCTGCCTGTTTGAGGATGGAGGCATCGACATAAACGCTTTGCGGATGCAACCCGTACAGGTCATCGGCATTGATCGAGTTTTTATCATCATCGGGCAGGTTGCTTTCGCCATTATAGCTTGTATCCGTACCGCCCAGCGAATTGATGCCAACACCGTCAAGACGGATATTGTTCTGATCAATTGCCCCGCCCGATATGCTTAATGTCTGCGGACGAAGGTCCTGTTCGGCGGTTGCGCTGGCACCGTCTTCGTCGCGCTGCCCCTGAACGACATATTGAACATTCGGATTGGCACGAAACACCATGTTCGGATCGTTATTGCCCTGAACAAATCCCTTGATCAGCTGTTCGCCGTAAACGGTCGATCCGCTATCAGCCCCGCTGCCAAGTGCGATACCGGGCGATTGACTGCCCTGGACAACGATCGGGGCAGTTGTCGTGCCGCCTGTCGACTGCGCGTCAACGCGTTTGAGGATCACGATCTGCCCATCCGTCAGCGAAAAGGTCAGATCGGTTCCGTCAAACAATGTCTGAAGGGCTGATTGCAGATCAAAGCGCCCGGAAATGGCATTGCCATCCTGTGCCAGATTGACATCGGCAACCGCGGAATAGGCCGTACCTGTCAGTTCGGATACCCGTTCAAGGGCCTGCATCAACGGAAGTGACGGAATATCAAACTGGAATGTTGGGGCGGACTGATCCTGTTGGGCGACCGGGGCTGCCTGATCTGTTTGCGGTGTCGGGCCGGTTTGTGCATGGGCCGGAATGCCAAAACAACTGACCAGAAGTGTTGCATATGCCAAGCGTAATTTCAGACTTCGGGCGGTATTGTGCCCTGCCCCGAAGCAAATTGTTGCCGGGGTTAAAAGTCTGTTCTTCATGATCATCTGACAGCATCCAAAAAACGTTATTGCGTATCACTCGCAAATATGGACGCAGGCCAAATGACAAACCGGACAGAATTTATTTCATTTTAATGTCGGAAAAACAGACGGGTGTCTAAACAGGGCGCAAATGCACCGAACCGGGGATCACCCCCGGCTGGTCAGCAGGACATACCCGAATGGCAAATCATAGCGGTTCAGTCCGAGCGACTGCACCAGAAGCCCGATGGACTGTTCGCCATCTACAAGATTGAACCGGCCACGGACATCAAGACCGGCAATCGACGGATCAATCAGCAAATTAACCCCGCTTTGACGCCGGATGGCCGCAGCAACATCACCCAGCGATTTGGGTGAAAAGACCCGCCAGCCTTTTGCGACATTGTCAATTTGTGCTTCGGTCACATCACGGCGCACAAATTTACCCGATGGATCAACGACAAGCCCCTGCCCGGCTGTAAGGGTCACTTCGCTATGCTGGCCGGTTTGACGTTCGCGGACTCTGACGATGCCTTCTGCAACGCCGACTTCATTGCTGTCCTGATCGCTGATGACGATGAAGCGGGTTCCGACGACCGTCACATCGCTGATCGCGGTATGAACGACCAAGGGGCGCGCCGTGTCATGTGCGGCCTTGATGGTCACGGCCCCTTCTTCGAGATCAATCCGTCTTTCGGAATTGGTCAGTGACCAGGTCAAAGCCGTGCCGGGTGCGAGGGTAAGCTGGCTGCCATCGGGCAGGGTTTCATCGACAATGTCACGGGTCGCCATCAATTGCTGACCGTTTGGCGCGGGCGCAAAAACTTCCACCCCGACCACGGCCAGCACAACCACACAACACGCAGCGGCAAGCATACCGATCAACCCGCCGGCGCGACGGCGCGCCACCGGGCGCGCAGAGGTTTGTGACAGTGGGAGTGATTTGCGATACGGATGGCGCAAGCCCCGATGCGGGCCGGAAGCATCCGCCGACCTGTCACCGTTCGGGGCAGAGACCAAACCGGGCTGATCTGCCCCCCCCGCTGTTGCGGAGGCGAGTTCCGCCTCTATCCGCGACAAGACATCATTGAAGCCGTCATCGGCCATAAAGGCGCTGACTTTGTCTGCGGCCTTCTGATGCGCCGGGCTTTGGGCACACCAGTCCTGATAGGCCGCATATACAGGCGACGCCCGATCATCAATACCTGCCTTGGCGTGCCAGGCGATGGCCTGATCGATCAGTTCATCAGATGGCTGTGCCGCCGTGATCTGGTCACGGTCCGGCTGATCACCGATACTGGTGTCCTGATCCTGAAATTGTGGTTTATCGTTCACAATCATCGCCTAGTCGAAGTTTTTCAGGATATCGCGGCACGCGGTCAAAGCCCGGTAAAGGTGCTTTTCGATCGCGGATTGTGACAGGCCTGTCACCGATGCGATTTCATCATGGCTCTTACCATGCAACTTCCGCAAGATGAAGACTTCCCGTGATCGCGGACTCAGACTTTTTAGCGCCTGTTCAAAGGCATCAAGACGCTGACGATGATAGATGATCTGTTCTGGCGATGGTGTGTCTGACGCCGCCCATTCGATCGGATTGGTTTCTTGCTGGCTGTCCACAACATGCCCCGCCACCTTGCGCCGGCGCATCCGGTCACGCACCAGATTGATCACGATGGTGCGCAAATATGCCGGTCCGTCTTCAACCGATTGCACCGATGCGCCAGCCACGCGAACAAAGGCATCCTGAACGATGTCGTGTGCTTCCTCGGCATCCCCGATTTTTCGGGCAGCAAGGCGCAACAGGCTTTCGCGCTCCTGTTCAAAATCAGCAAGCAGACTGTTTCGGAAACCTGGGGGTGAAAGCATGAATAAGCAATGACTGGGAGGGCTGCATGGGCGAGTAGCCAGCAAATACACCAATCGCACCTAATTGCAAATAGTTATTAATAACAAATGCGAGATTACTGCATCATGCAATGACACGAATCATCCCGCCAAAGAGCCGATTCGACCATCCCCGATCATGCCCAAACCCTTGAATGTGAAGTATTTCACACCATAATCCACAACCTTGGGCACAAAAAATGTCCGAAAACACACCAATAAACAGGTTTCCGGCCGATCGAACCAATCTGGAAATTGGACCGCACAAAATTGGGCATAATTTGCTCATCACGCAAAAAATCACCTGCATTTTCGTAAAAATGCGCAAATTTCGACCAATTGCGTCAATAAAGTGAAATCTGACTTGCAGTTGACGCATGGCAGCCTCAGTATTTTTGCGTACGTACTTTCAGGGAGTACGTACGCAACAAATCATAATTGTTGAGGGAGACATCACACATGTCAGAAAACACGAAGACTGCAAAAGGTCTCGTGAACGGATTGCTGAAATCCTCACGTGCCTTTGTCCTTGGGACAGCCTTGATTGCGGGCTCCATGACCATGCTGTCGAGTACCCATGCCCAGGCTGAAAAAATCCTGCGCATCGGCAATGATGGCGAACCCCAGTCGATGGATCCGCATTTCATTTCCACCGTTCAGACCAGCCGTATCTCCGATGATATGTCGCTTGGCCTTCTGACCTATGGCCCGGATGGACAGCCGGTTGCCGGTGCAGCAGAAAGCTGGACGGTTTCAGAAGACGGCATGACCTATACGTTCAAAATCCGCGACCATAACTGGTCGGATGGAACACCGGTCACCGCACAGGATTTCATTGCCGGCTGGGAACGCCTTCTTGATCCGGAACTGGGTGCGGAATATGCATCCCTTCTTTACATCATCGAAGGTGCCGAGGCGGTCAATACCGGCAAAGAGGGTGCCAAACTTGGCGTAAAGGCGATTGACGATCACACCCTTGAAGTCAAACTGACGGCGCCTGCCCCCTATTTCCTGGCACAGCTTACCCACCAGACCGCATTTGCCATCCCCCGTCATGTCGTTGAAAAATACGGCAAAGACTGGGTGAAGCCCGAACATATCGTGGTCAATGGCCCGTATAAACTGGTCGAGTGGCTGCCGAACGTTCACACCAAACTGGTCAAGAACGAAGAATTCTATGATGCCGCCAATGTTCCGATCGACGAGGTGATCTATTACACCTATGAAGATCGCACCGCGATGCAGAACCGTTTCCGCGCCGATGAACTTGACGTTGCGCGCGACATCGCATCCGAACAGATTTCATGGCTGCGTGACAATCTGGCAGACAGCCTGCGCATCGCGCCTTATGCCGGTATCTATTATTATGCGATCCGCACCGATAAGGACAAATTCAAGGATGTCCGCGTGCGCAAGGCGCTTTCACTGGCGATCAACCGCGAAGCCATTACCGATGCGGTCCTGAAGACCGGTGAATTGCCGGCCTATTCCTTTGTTCCGCCGGGAACCGGCAACTACACGGAACCGGCCTATGTTTCGTGGAAAGACCTGCCCTATGCCGAAAAACTTGCCGAAGCCAAAAAGCTGATGGCAGAGGCCGGTTACGGTCCGGACAACCCGCTTAAATTCACCCTGCGTTACAACACATCGGAAAACCACAAGCGTATCGCGATTGCCGCTCAGAACATGTGGAAACAGATCGGTGTCGAAGCCGAACTGTTCAATTCCGAAGGCAAAATCCATTATGCCGATTTGAAAGTTGGTGACTTTGAAGTCGCCCGCGCTGGCTGGATTGCCGATTACAACGATGCACAGAACTTCCTGTTCCTGGCAGAAGAACGCACCGGGCCGCTGAACTATTCCGCATTCGACAACCCGCGTTACAACGAATTGATGCTGGCGGCCGAAAAGGAAGGCGACCTTAAAAAGCGTTCCGATCTGATGCATCAGGCCGAAGCCATCATGATGGAAGCACAGCCTTACATCCCCATTTACTACTATGTCTCGAAACAGCTCGTCTCGCCAAAGATCAAGGGCTGGATCGATAACGCCCCGGATCGCCACCTGACCCGCTGGCTCGACATTGCCGAGTAAATCCTGACTTCGTGTCGCAGGCTGCGTGGTGTTCCTCCCGCCCGCAGCCTGTGGCCACCCCGACGGGGATGAGAGAGAATTATGTTATCTTACGCCATTCGGCGCCTGTTGATCGCGATCCCGACATTGTTCATCGTGATCACGGTGGCCTTTTTCATGATGCGTATTGCACCGGGCGGCCCGTTCGATCAGGAACGCGCATTGCCACCCGAAATCGAAAAGAACATCAAGGCGGCCTATGATCTTGATAAGCCGCTGATCGAACAATACGCGATCTATATCGGAAAACTGTTTCAGGGCGACTTTGGCCCATCGATCAAAATCCGCGACTTCAGCGTTGCCGAACTGATCATGGCCGGTGCGCCGGCCTCCATGCAGCTTGGACTGAGTGCAATTGCCATCGCCCTTGTCTTCGGGGTCGGTTTTGGCACCTATGCCGCCCTTCGGCAAAACAGTGCGGTTGATTTTGCGGTGATGGGCGTTGCCATGATCGGCATTGCCATTCCGAACTTTGTCATGGCGCCGCTTTTGTCACTGGTGTTCGGGCTGTATCTTTCGATCCTGCCGACGGCGGGATGGGGCGATGGCGAAATCCAGTACAAGATTTTGCCGATCATTGCCCTTGCGCTGCCCCAGATTGCCTATATCGCGCGTCTGACCCGCGGCTCCATGGTCGAGGTTCTGCATTCCAACTATATCCGCACCGCGCGCGCCAAGGGATTGCGTGAAACGCTTGTCGTCAATCGTCATGCGATCAAAGGCGCGCTTTTGCCTGTTGTGTCCTATCTGGGGCCGGCAACCGCGGCAGTGATGACCGGATCGGTGGTGATCGAGAGCATCTTTGGCGTGCCCGGTATCGGCACCTATTTCATCAAGGCGGCACTCAACCGTGACTACCCGCTGGTGATGGGCGTGGTCATTGTCTATGCGGTGATGATCATCATGCTGAATTTCCTGGTCGATATGGTTTACGGCCTTCTTGATCCAAAATTGAAGTCACGCTGATGATGAATAAATCTGAAAAGACAGCAATTCTTGAAGCAGCAGGCGCGCCCGCAGAAATCGAAGGCCGCAGCCTGTGGCGGGATGCGCGTATCCGCCTGTTTCGCAACAAGGCTGCTGTGGGGTCGATGATCATTCTGGGGATCATTACCCTGCTGGCGATTTTTGCCCCGCTTCTTAGTCCCTATGCCTATGACCAGATCGACTGGGGCTATATCCAGGAAGGCCCGAACTGGGAAAACGGCCATATCTTTGGCACCGACGGCAACGGGCGCGATCTGTTTATCCGTGTTCTGTATGGCGCGCGGGTTTCACTGGCGGTCGGCCTGCTTGCAACATCGGTGTCGCTGGCCATCGGGGTGACCTATGGCGCGGTTGCCGGGTATTTCGGCGGCAAGGTCGACAACATCATGATGCGCTTTGTCGATGTGCTTTATTCCCTGCCCTTCATGTTTTTTGTCATCATGTTGATGGTGGTGTTTGGCCGAAACATCTTCCTGATCTTTGTTGCCCTTGGTGCGGTTGAATGGCTGACCATGGCGCGTATTGTCCGCGGTCAGACCTTATCCCTGCGCCGTCGCGAATTTATCGAGGCTGCCCACGCCACGGGTGTTTCGAACTTCAAGATCATTTTCCGCCACATCATCCCCAACGTTCTGGGGCCGGTGATTGTCTATATGACCCTGACCATCCCGCAGGTCATCCTTACCGAAAGCTTCCTGTCCTTCCTTGGACTGGGCGTGCAGGAACCGCTGACCAGCTGGGGGGTTCTGATTTCCGAAGGGGCCAAAGTGATTGAAGCATCGACCTGGATGCTGATCTATCCGGCTCTGTTCCTGGCACTCACCCTTTTCTGTTTCAACTTCATCGGTGACGGTCTGCGCGATGCGCTTGATCCGAAAGACAGATAAGGGACGGCAAGGACACATATCATGACAACAAATCATATTCTGACAGTCGAAAACCTGACCGCCCGTTTCCAGACCCCGGACGGGGAAGTCGCAGCCGTCAATAACGTCAACTTCCATCTTGACCCGGGCGAAACACTTGGCGTGGTAGGGGAATCCGGGTCGGGAAAAACCCAGATTTTCATGTCGATCATGGGACTTCTGGCCAAGAATGGCACATCGAGCGGGTCGGTCCGCTATAAGGACAGTGAAATCCTGAACCTGCCTGCGCGCGAACTTAACAAGATCCGCGGTGTTTCGATGTCGATGATCTTTCAGGATCCGATGACGTCGCTGAACCCGTATCTGAAAATCTCCAAACAGATGACCGAAGTGCTGGTCGAACATCGCGGCATGTCCGAGGCCGAGGCCCTTAAACGTGCAATCGCGATGCTTGATCGTGTTGGCATCCCGGGTGCGGCCCAGCGTGTGCACATGTATCCGCATGAATTTTCCGGCGGCATGCGACAGCGCGTGATGATTGCCATGGCGCTTTTGTGCGATCCGGAAGTTCTGATTGCCGATGAACCGACCACCGCCCTTGATGTGACGGTACAGGCACAGATTCTGGATCTGTTACGCGACCTGCAAAAGGACTTCAACACCGCCACGGTCATGATCACCCATGATCTTGGCGTGGTGGCCGGGCTGTGTGACCGGGTGATGGTGATGTATGGCGGGCGCGTGGTCGAAACCGGATCTGTCCGCGACATTTATTACGACAGTCATCATCCCTATACCGAAGGGCTTCTGAAATCGATGCCGCGCATCGATCACGCCAATGAGGAAAGTCTGTTTGCCATTCCGGGCCAGCCACCCAACCTGCAAAACCTGCCGACAGGGTGCGCCTATCAGGAACGCTGTGGCTATGTCATGGATCGGTGCTGTGCCGAACGCCCGGCTCTTAAGGTGTTTGATCAGGGCCGTGCCAGCGCCTGCTTCCGGGAGGATGGACAATGACCGCAATCACCGCGCACAAACCCAAAAAAGCAACCAGTCCGATCCTGTCCGTTCGCGATCTCAAGGTGCATTTTTCCGTACCGGGCAAGGGACTTTTTGCCCCAGACCGCAAGCTTCGCGCCGTGGACGGGGTGAATTTCGACCTTTATCCCGGCGAGACACTTGGCGTTGTCGGGGAGTCCGGCTGTGGCAAATCGACCCTTGGCCGGGCGATCCTGCAACTGATTCCGCCATCAAGCGGACAGGTCGCCTGGCTTGGCAAAGATATTGTCGGCGCCCCGCACCGTGAAATGCAGCCGCTGCGCCGTGATCTTCAGATCATTTTCCAGGATCCGCTGGCCAGCCTTAATCCCCGCATGACGATTGGCGAAATCATTGCCGAGCCGCTGGTGACCCACAAACCCGAACTGGGCAAGGATGAAATCAAGGCCCGGGTCAAACGCATGATGGCGCGTGTGGGATTGCTTCCGCAGATGATCAACCGTTATCCGCATGAATTTTCGGGTGGTCAGTGCCAGCGTATCGGGATTGCGCGTGCGATGATCCTTGAACCGAAACTGATTGTCTGTGACGAACCGGTTTCGGCCCTTGATGTGTCCATTCAGGCCCAGATCGTCAATCTGTTGCAGGAATTGCAGCGTGAGTTTGACCTGTCGCTGATTTTCATCAGCCATGACCTGTCGATCGTGCGCCATATCTGCCACCGCATCATGGTGCTGTATCTGGGCAATGTCATGGAACTGGCAGATCGTGACAGCATCTATGCCGCACCAAGACACCCCTATACCAAGGCGCTGATTTCAGCCGTGCCGATCCCCGATCCCGAAATCGAGCGCAACAAGGAACGCATCGTTCTGACCGGTGATCTGCCAAGTCCGCTGTCACCACCATCGGGCTGTGTTTTCAGAACCCGGTGTCCGTTTGCACAGGACAAATGCGCAACTGCATCACCAACACTTGACCGGGTTTCCGAAACCCAGGAAGTCGCCTGTCATTTCCATGACAGCATCTCATAAGAAGCCCCCAATAATTGCACCCTGAACTTGCCGGACCGTCCTTGTGGCGGTCCGTTTTTTTATTGGTGCAAGGACGGGCTGCTATTTGGAAAGGATGAATTGTTCGATATCGACTTCGTCGCACTGCTCAGACCGCAGATATTTGCGGCCGTAATCCAGATATGTCCCGCTGACCAGAAACAGTTCAAACAGGTCGTTGTCGATCTGACCCTTGTCACGCATATCGGCAAGGATTGCGATACATTCAGACAGAAGTTTGGGCCGTTTATAGGGACGGTCGACCGCGGTCAGTGCCTCGAAGATATCGGCGATCACCATCACTTTTTCGAGGATCCCCATATCATCGCCGGTAAGGCCGCGCGGATATCCCGAACCGTCCATTTTTTCGTGATGGTTGCCCGCAATCGCCGGAATGCGTTGCAATTCGCGCGGATAGGGCAACTGGGCAAGCATATCCTGCGTGATCACCACATGATCATTGATCACCTGGCGTTCTTCGGATGTCAGCGTCCCGTGCGGGACCGAAAGATTGTAAAGTTCCCCGCGGTTGAAGCCCTGATAGATGTGATCTTCGCGATCCATCAAAAGATTTTCCGGGCCCGGTTCGCGCAAGGTTGCAAGTTCGGTATCGCTTAGCCGTTCATTTTCCGCCCATGACAGACCCAATGTCCGGTCGAAATGGCGGGTCCATTTTTGTTCCGCGATATCATGCAAGGCATAGATGGCATCGGTATCGATTTCCGCATCACCGATATTGGCATCAGCCACCAGCGCAAACTGTGCTTCCAGTTCGCTGACCCGTGCTTTGAAATCGGCTTCGCACACACCGGCATCTTCACCGGCAAGCTGGCGTTTGAGCATGTCGATTTCGGCATCACGTCTAAGGACTTCGAACCGGGTACGGATTTCATGAATGCGGTTATGGATGGTTTCAAGCTTGGTGGCCTTTTCAATCACGTGATCGGGCGTAACGATCTTGCCGCAATCATGAAGCCAGGCGGCAAGATCAAGCTCATACCATTCCATATCGGTCAGATAGAAATTGGAAAACGGCCCGCGTTTGTCATCAACAGCGGCCTGTGCGAGCATGCGCGCAATCACCGGCACGCGTGAACAATGATCGGCCGTATGCGGGGATTTGGCATCGATGGCATGGCCCAGTACATGGACAAAGCTTTCCATCAGGTCACGCTGGGCAACCAGAAGACGGCTGTTTTCAATGGCCACCGCCGCCTGACTGGCAAGAGCATTGATGATCGGTTCGATCACCGGATCAAAGGCAATGACATTTCCCTTGTCATCGCGCGCATTGATCAGCTGCAAAACGCCAATGACCGTGCCACGGGTGTTTTTCAACGGCACCGTCAGGAAGGATTTTGACCGATAACCGGTTTTGGCGTCAAAGGCACGCGTTCCCGAAAAATCGAAACCCTTGGCGCAATAGGCATCTTCGATATTGATCGCCTTGCCGCTTAGCGCGACATAGGTTGCGATATTGCGGTAATTCGGGCGGCCTTCGTCATCATAAAGCGGCAATGGCGGAAACGGCTTTTCAGCCTCGCGGCCGCTGACGAAAAAGGTATCAAGCGTGTCATTGACCAGAATGCGGAAATGCAGTTCGCTTTCTTCGCGGTTTACAAGATACAGCGACCCGCCATCGGCATTGGTAAATTCGCGCGCCGCCATCAGGATTTTCTGATTAAGCTCTTCGCGCCCCTGCTCGGCGGAAAGTGCGATCCCCAGATCCACGAGCCTGGCAAGATGGTTCTCGTCGGTCATCTGGCTGCCGGTCGGTTCTTTCTGGTGACTCTTGGCCCCGTCGGCTTCACGCGCCATTAATTTCCCGCCTACTCAACAATCGGATTGTCAGGCTGAATGCACTGACAGCGTTTCGATCAACACTGCATATATTATCTAAGTTGCTATATTTCTAACAGAAGACAAGTTTTTGGGCGGTAAAAATGCGTTCACATCCCTGCCATACCGTCTGCAGGGTTGCCAATTGCCCCGGAATGGACTATCCGACCCGGTGAAAGCGTGCCGGCCTTATGATCGTGCAACTGATCACGCATTCCGATCATTCACATCATGCCCCGGCGCCCAACCATTATGCCCGGAGGCGACCGCATGATCCCCCGTTATTCCCGTCCGCAGATGACAGCCATCTGGGAACCGGCGAACAAATTCCGTATCTGGTTCGAAATCGAAGCTCACGCTGCTGACAAACTGGCTGAACTGGGTGTTATCCCGGCTGAATCCGCCAAGCTTGTCTGGGAAAAAGGCGACAAGCCCTATACCCAGGACCGCATTGATCGCATCGACACCGTCGAAGCCGAAGTCAAACATGACGTGATCGCGTTCCTGACCGAACTGGCCGAACAGGTCGGTGAAGAAGCCCGTTTTGTCCATCAGGGCATGACCAGTTCGGACGTTCTGGATACCTGCTTTAACGTGCAGCTTGCCCAGGCAACCGACATTCTTCTTGAAGATATGGACAAGCTTCTGGCCGCCCTTAAAAAGCGCGCCTATGAAACCAAAGATGTCCCCTGCATGGGCCGTTCGCACGGCATCCACGCAGAGCCGGTGACCTTTGGTCTCAAGCTTGCGACTTTCTATGCGGAATTCAAACGTAACCGTGATCGTCTGGTCGCGGCACGTGACGAAATCGCCACCTGTGCAATTTCCGGCGCGGTCGGCACATTTGCCAATATCGATCCGAGCGTCGAAGAACATGTCGCAGCCAAGCTTGGCCTGAAACCGGAACCGGTTTCGACCCAGGTGATCCCGCGTGACCGTCATGCCGCCTATTTCGCTGCCCTTGGTGTTATCGCATCCTCGATCGAGCATCTGGCAACCGAAATTCGCCATCTTCAGCGTACCGAAGTGCGCGAAGCGGAAGAATTCTTCTCCAAGGGGCAGAAAGGCTCCTCGGCGATGCCGCACAAGCGTAACCCGGTCCTGACCGAAAACCTGACCGGTCTTGCCCGTCTGGTCCGTTCGATGGCAATCCCGGCGATGGAAAACGTTGCCCTGTGGCACGAGCGCGACATTTCGCACAGCTCGGTCGAACGTAACATCGGTCCGGATGCGACCGTAACGCTTGATTTCGCACTGATGCGTTTGACCAACGTTGTTGAAAATCTGGTGATCTATCCGGAACGCATGGACGAGATCCTTAATCAGATGGGTGGTCTGGTCTTCTCGCAGCGCGTGCTGCTGACCCTGACCCAGCATGGTGTTTCGCGCGAAGATTCTTACCGCATTGTTCAGCGCAACGCGATGAAGGTCTGGAACCGCGAAGGCGATCTTCTGTCGCTTCTGAAAACCGACGAAGACGTTACCGCACGTATTCCGATGGACAAGCTCGAAGCGCTGTTTGACCTTGGTTACCACACCAAGCATGTCGACACGATCTTTGCCCGCGTGTTTGCCGACTAACGGCAACCCGGTTCAGATATCAAAGCCCCGGTCCCTGGCCGGGGCTTTTTTCGTTAGAGCCGCTGGCTTGAGACAAGGTCGCGGGCTTCTTCAAGCAGCCAGTCGCGAAACAGCCTGACCTGACTGCGCAATTCCCGCTTTTTGGGATGCACCAGGTAATAGCCCAGCGGTACGGTCAGAACATGTTCGGGAAAAAGGTGAACAAGCTTGCCTTCGCTGACGTCTTCTTCGGCCAGAAGCGGATTGCTGATCACCACCCCCTGATTATGAATGGCAGCCTCGATTACCATGGCAGTCTGATCAATATCGATATGCTTCAGTGCCCGGGTCTGGTCGGGATCAATTCCGGCAAAGGTCGCAAGCCAGTCTGCCCACCAGTGATGTTTGGTATCATTGATCAGGGTCGCGCGCACAAGATCCCCCGGCGTTTCAAGGCCGAGTTCATCACGATATGATGGCGCGCAATAAACAGCAGCCTGCCCGCGATACAGCAACACTGCCTCAAGACTGTCGTCATTGCCATCAAAGTAGCGAACCGCAATATCAAGGCCATCCTGATCGAAGTTCGGCTTTTCTTCGGTCGATCCGACATGCAGGGCCGTGGTCGGATGCATGATCAGAAACCGGGCCATTCGCGATGAAAACCACTTGGCGGCAAAGCTTGGCGGCATGGCGAAATGAACGGAATGATCCTGCCGTCGGCGCAATTGCGCACTGGCATCGGAAATCTGCTGCAAGGCCGGACCGATACGGGCGGCATAGGCCAGCCCGTCTGCCGTCGGGTAGACCTGTCGCACCGAGCGGGTGAACAGTTCAACGCCAAGCCATTCTTCGAGTTTGCGGATCTGCTGCCCGACCGCACCGGGCGTGACATTAAGTTCATCGGCAGCCAGCGAAAAGCTTTGCAGACGTAATGCAGCCTCGAAAGCCGGAAGCGTTTTCAGGGGCGGATATGGCGACATAATGCAGTTTTTCTATATTATAATCCAGATAGCATGATTTGTAAGATACACGGTAAATAAGTAAATGTCGTGGAAACTTCGCAATTCGAGTTTTCCGACATGAAGAAGAATGCCTATATCGTTTTCGGATTTCTCGCCCTTGTCTGGGGGCTGACCTATCTGTTTAACAAAACCGCCAGCCACTATGTCAGCCCGATGCATATTGTGATGGTTCGGGTGACCATGGGCTTTGTGCCGTTATTCCTGATTGCGTTGTTGCGCCGAAAACTTGCCTGGCGCCACCTGCGACATACCCATCATTTCATTGTGATGTCGCTTCTGGCAGCATCGGTTTATTATTACGCCTTTGCCAAGGGCATCGCGATCCTGCCATCAAGCATCGCCGGAATCCTGGCAGGTGCCATTCCGTTCTTCACCTTTATCGCCGCCCTGCTGTTCCTGAAGGGAGAGCCGATCAATCTGCGTTCTGTCGGGGGATTGTTGCTTGGCTTTGCGGGGATTGCCGCCATTGCCCGCCCGTGGGAAGGCAGTGCCGGGGCAATTGATCCGGCCGGGGTCGGCTATATCGCATTCGGGTCTGCCTGTGTCGGGCTGTCCTTTGTTTATGCGCGCAAATTCATAAGCCCGCTTGGCATTTCCCCGATTGCGCTTTGCACCTATCAGCTTGGCCTGTCGTCGGCCACCCTGCTTGTGGTGGGTGATCTTGACGGGATTGATGCGATCTTTGTCAGTCCGCTGGCAACGGCCGGGCTGTTTATCGGGCTTGGCCTGTTTGGCACCGGCATTGCCTATATGTGCTATTACTATGTTGTCGAAAAACTCGGCGCGATCAAAGCAGCCAGCTCGACCTATATCCCGCCTGTCATCGGCCTTGCGACCGGCACCTTGATCCTTGGTGAAACGGTTACCGCGACCGATCTGGTTGCCACTTCTGTAATTCTGGTCGGGGTCATCATCATGCAATCGGGCAGAACGCCCGCCCCCATCGCGTCCACCACCCCTGCGATATCCCCATCACCAGATGTCCGGGCCCACAACCGGCCCGAACCAGCCTGAGAGCTCCCTGTTCTCAGAAACTGCGCCCCCGTGTCCCCGGGGGCGCTTTTTTTTTTGCAGCCATGTGATGCCTGCCCATGAAACCGGGCAGAAAACAGCTATGTCGCGAACTGCATTGTCGCATCCACAAAGGCTGAAATCAGCGGATGGGACTCGCCGCGCAATCCGGATCGTTCGGGCTGGAACGCTGTTCCGATAAAGAATGGATGATCAACGATTTCGACAGCACGCGGGTCCCCGTCCCGATCCCAGGCCGAAACGCGCATCGAACGGCCTTCAAGCAACCCGACATGGTCACGGTTAAAACCATAACTGCAACGATAGGTTTCCGTGATCCGGTCCTGGCCATAACGGGACTGGATCAGACTGTTTTTGACCAGATCAATTCCGCCGTCCTGATCAATCAATGCACAGACCAGCGGCGTAATAATCGGAAGTTCGGCGTCGGGATCGATTTCGGCATTTGCGGCATTCCCGAAACCAAGCTCATTACGGACATATTCAAGAACCGCATGTTGATAACCACCACATGTGCCAAGAAACGGCACCTTGTTCCGGCGGGCATACCCGATGGCGGCAAGGGCACCGTCAAAGCTTTGATACGGGCTTGCGGGCACACACCAGATGCCCTGATAACGGCCAAGCTGTGATGCTATATTTTCCGGATCAATCGATGCGGTCGCAATCCAGTCATGGCAAACCGAGATGCCCGCGCGATTGCCCGCGATTTCAAGCGCCTTCGGGATCGCCTGATGGGCAGTGACATCGGGATTGAAATCGCCGATCAATGCAATTTTGACAGTCATGAATTTTTCCTCGTTTCAGGTGACATTACGAGGGAACGCAAACCGGTTTTCGCAACAAAAAACGGCCCGTGAAATCACGAGCCGGGATTTGCGCCACAAACTGAGCTGCCTTTGACGAAGATACTACAAACTTCCGGTGCGCGCCATATCTTCAAGCGCCATTTTCACCGCCTGTGCCCGGTTGGACACATTGAGTTTGCGATAGATGTTTTTGAGATGGTATTTGACCGTGATCTCGCGCAGGTCGAGATGACGGGCGATATCCTTGTTCGGGCGCCCTTCGGACAGCAGTGCCAGGACTTCGCGTTCGCGCGGTGTCAAACGACCAAAGTCGCCATCACTTCCGAAACCGCCAGCCAGACGACCATCACCGTCGCCACCACCGATCGTGCCGTCGCTCAGATCATTCAGAATCGACGATGGCAGGTATTTTTCCCCGGCCAGAACAAGCTGAACGGCATTTGCCAGGGCCTGCCCGCGCAGGGTTTTGGGAATGAAACCATGTGCCCCGGCCTCGATGGCGTTGCGCACATCTTCACTGCGATAGGCACCCGACAGCAGAACCACAAAGGTCGATGGCGCGACTTTTTCAAGTGCACGTTTCAACCCTTCCAGTCCGTTCATGCCGGGCATACGCAGGTCAAGCAACACAAGATCGAATGAATTGTTTTCGTCAATCAAATCCAGCGCCGGTTCCAAAGCACCGGCCTCAGCGACTTCGCAATCGTCGAAATACTGCTGAAACAGAAGTGATATCGCCTCACGAACCAGATCGTGATCGTCCGCCAAAAGGATACGCAAAGCCTTTGCCCTTCTTCTACCTGATTAGCACCCTTACGCCCTTGGTGCATAATATCACACCAAAAGGTTGCACCCACTCGTCATTTATTACAAGACGCAGGATACGAGACCGCCTAGTGGTTTGCAAACTAGAAGTTTTTGGCAAAGGCCTGCATCCTGACCGTCAGGTCAGGACTTCTGCGCGCGCAACCGGACGTAGTTCTTCGAGTTTGGCATTGAGTTCTGAGGCCGTGATATCGACATTTTTGCGCCCGAAGTCCGCCAGAAGCATTGCAACAACGCCGTTGTCACGCGGATTGGCGACCACTTCGCCCACGACCTTGACGGCATAATCCTGACTTTCCTGGGCGGACATGCCCATCTGTTCGCCGGCCCAGGCGATCAGCATTTTATAAAGATGTGTCTCGACACGAAAATCCTGTTCCAGATCAAAACTGTACTTTGCTTCGAAACCACGTTCACGATCATTAAAGCTGTTCATATCGAGCCCTCCTTGGATGTTGCACCGGCTTTCACACTGGGTGTGTTGCGCCCGTCCTCTGAATTAATATTTGAGAATAAGCGGGGTATTTTTCACCCCTTTGTTCGACACTTTTGAATTTGACAAATCATCTTTCATCGCGCTTTGATCTGGCTCATGTGCACAGTCATTATTTTACGCCGTCCCGACCATGACTGGCCGGTGATCATCGGCGCCAATCGCGACGAAATGAACAATCGCCCGTGGAAATCCCCGGCACGTCACTGGGATGATCGTCCCGATGTTGTGGCCGGACTGGATGAAACGGCCGGTGGCACCTGGCTTGGTGTCAACGAAGATGGCGTTGTCGCAGCCGTTCTGAACCGGTTTGGCACCCTTGGCCCGGCCGAGGACAAACGGTCCCGCGGGGAATTGCCGCTTGAGGCCCTTGATCATGCCGACGCCATTGATGCGGCACAGGCGCTGGCGGCCCTTGATGGCGATGCCTATCGCCCGTTCAACATGGTTATTGCCGATAACCGGGATGCCTATTGGCTGGCCAATCGCGGGACAGGAAAAATCGAAATTACCGACATCCCCGAAGGATTGTCGATTTTGACGGCCCATGATCTGAACGATACGGCAAACAGTGCGCGCACACGCCGCAATCTGCCACGGTTTCGTGCGGCCCCGGCACCGAACCCGGAAGCCGATGACTGGTTTGCCTGGCAGGCCCTGCTGGCCGATACCGGTATCGAGGCCCCCGATCCCGATCATCATGACATCCGGTCCGATGCCATGCTGGTGCGCAGCAATATGGGATTTGAAACGGTTTGTTCGTCGCTGATCGGTTTGCCGGCGATTCCCACAAGCGAACATGAACTGCCACGTCGTCCGGTCTGGTTATTTGCCGACGGGCAGCCTGACACCACACCGTTCCATCCGGTAAACCTTTAGGCCCCGATCAGGCATAAAACGCAACTTTGCCAAATGTTTGCAGTGCAAAACAGACCGTCCCGGGATGGATGCCCGGACGGTTGCAAATTTTGATTATCAAGTTTGCGTAAATAGAGCTTAAGCGACAATTGAGTTTCTCGCCCAGCACTGCTATACGGGGGGCGCGAATTTCAGGGTGCCTGCGCAGTTGCCGTGCGGGCCTAGATGTGAAAGATCCCGCCAATGTCCAGAAAGCAGCCCATCTACGAGGGTAAAGCCAAGGTTCTTTACGAAGGTACTGAGCCCGGTACGATCATTCAGTATTTCAAGGATGACGCCACTGCGTTTAACGCTCAGAAGCGCGGCACGATTGCCGGCAAGGGCGTCCTGAACAACATGATCACCGAATTCGTCATGACCCGTCTGGCGGAAATCGGCATTCCGACCCATTTCATTCGCCGTCTGAACATGCGCGAACAGCTTTGCAAGAAATGCGAAATTGTTCCGATCGAAGTGGTGGTCCGCAACATCGTTGCCGGTTCCATGGCAAAGCGTCTTGGCCTTGAAGAAGGCGAACGTCTGCCCCGCCCGATCGTCGAGTTCTATTACAAGGACGACGCGCTTGGTGATCCGCTGGTTTCTGACGAGCATATCCTTGCTCTGGGCTGGGCAAGCCCCGAAGAGCTTGAGGAAATCGTTGGCATGACCCTGCGTGTGAATGATTACCTTTGTGGTTTGATGCGCGGCATCGGTCTGAAACTGGTCGATTTCAAACTTGAATTCGGCCGTGTTTGGGAAGGCGATTTTGCGCAGCTGGTACTGGCTGATGAATTCAGCCCCGACAACTGCCGCCTGTGGGACGCCATCACCAACGAAAAAATGGACAAGGACCGCTTCCGTCGCGATCTCGGCGGCGTCGAAGAGGCCTATCAGGAAGTCGCGCGCCGTCTTGGTGTGCTCCCTGAGTCCGCCGAAATAGAGTCGCTGAACAAAGACGCGACCAAATAACACCCCAAGGCCGCGCTCGCGCGGCCTTTTCTTATGGCTGACCGGCGGCGAATGCCGGACAGCGTTCTGTTTGCAAACAAAGTCGCGCGAGCCCCGCGCCTGCGAACTTAAAGGAGCTTCTCGTGAAAGCACGTGTTCATGTCACCCTGAAGAACGGTGTTCTTGACCCGCAGGGCAAAGCCGTTCACCACGCCCTTCAGGGTCTGGGTTTTGATGGCGTCAATGACGTCCGCCAGGGCAAATTCATCGAACTCGAACTGGATGGCACCGATGCCGCCAAGGCCGAAGCCGAGGTCAAGGAAATGTGCGAGAAGCTTCTCGCTAACACCGTGATCGAAGACTACAGCATCGAGCTGGCCTAACCGCCTGGACGGGGCTTTGCCGATGCGGGGCCTTTGTCTTTCGCGATCACGTAACGGACATTAATCGAGAGACGGTATTTCATGAAATCCGCTGTCATCCTCTTCCCCGGTATCAACCGGGAGAATGACGCCATTGCAGCACTTGAGCAGGCCACCGGCACCAAACCGATCGTAGTCTGGCATGGCGAAACCGAACTGCCAAAGACCGACATCATCATGGTTCCGGGTGGTTTTTCCTATGGCGACTATCTGCGTTGCGGCGCCATGGCTGCCAAATCCCCGATCATGCGCGCTGTTGCTGATCGCGCCAAAGCCGGTGTGACCATTCTTGGTGTTTGTAACGGTTTCCAGATCCTGACAGAAGCAGGCCTGCTGCCCGGTGCGCTGATGCGCAATGCCAGCCTGAAATTCATCTGCAAGAATACGCATCTGAAAATCGAAAACGCCGATACCCGCTTTACCAACCAGTACAAGGCTGGCGAGGTTGTCGACTATCCGGTTGCCCATCATGACGGCAATTTCTTTGCCGATAGCGAAACGCTTGACCGCCTTGAAGGCGAAGGTCGCGTGATCCTGCGCTATTGCGATGCGGATGGAGTTGTCGATCCCAAGACCAACCTTAATGGTTCCCAGCGCAACATTGCCGGTATCATCAACGAGGCCGGCAACGTTCTTGGCATGATGCCGCATCCGGAAAATGCGATTGATCCGCTCCATGGTGGCACTGATGGCCGCAATCTGTTCAAAAGCTTGGTGGAGGCAGCATCGTGAGTGCACTTGATTTCAACACCCCGATCACGCCGGAACTGGTCAAGGAACACGGCCTGAACGAGGAAGAATACAAACTCGTTCTCGAAATTATGGGTCGCGAACCCAACATCAACGAACTTGGCATTTTCTCGGTCATGTGGTCGGAGCATTGCTCCTATAAGTCGTCGAAAAAATGGCTTAAAACCCTTCCGACCAAGGCTGACTGGGTCATTCAGGGTCCGGGTGAAAACGCCGGTGTGATTGACATCGGTGATGGTCAGGCTGCTGTCTTCAAGATGGAAAGCCACAACCACCCGTCCTTTATCGAACCCTATCAGGGTGCTGCAACCGGCGTTGGCGGCATCATGCGTGACGTGTTCACCATGGGCGCACGTCCGATTGCAAACCTTAATGCCCTTCGCTTTGGCGAGGCCGACCATCCGAAAACCCGCCATCTTCTGAGCGGCGTTGTCGAAGGGATCGGCGGGTATGGCAACTGCATGGGCGTTCCGACCATCGGTGGGGAAACCAACTTCCACGCATCCTATAACGGCAACATCCTGGTCAATGCCATGACCGTGGGTCTGGCCGATGCGGACAATATTTTCTATTCGGCGGCGGCCGGTATCGGCAACCCGGTTGTCTATGTCGGTTCGAAAACCGGTCGTGACGGCATCCATGGTGCGACCATGGCATCGGCCGAATTCGATGATGACAGCGAAGAAAAGCGTCCTACCGTTCAGGTTGGCGATCCGTTCACCGAGAAGCTGCTGCTTGAAGCCTGCCTTGAACTGATGGCAACCGACATGATCGTCGCCATTCAGGATATGGGTGCGGCCGGTCTGACCTCGTCCTCGTTCGAAATGGCGTCCAAGGGTGGCGTTGGTGTCGAACTGTGGCTTGATAAGGTTCCGATGCGCGAAGAAGGCATGACGCCCTATGAGCTGATGCTGTCAGAGTCGCAGGAACGCATGTTGATGGTTCTCAAACCCGGTTGCGAAGATGCCGCCAAGGCGATCTTTGACAAATGGGAACTCGACTTTGCCGTCATCGGTGTTCTGACCGACACCAAACGCATGGTTCTGAAATGGCATGGTGACGTTGCCGGTGACCTTCCGATTGATCCGCTGGCCGAAGCATCGCCGGAATATGACCGTCCGTGGGAACCGACCCCGAAACAGGATCGCATTGATCCCGACAGCATTTCCGCAAAAGTCAGCCATATCGACGCGCTCAAGACCCTGATCGCATCGCCCGACCTGGCATCGCGTCGCTGGATTTGGGAACAGTATGACCATCTGGTCATGGGCAACACCATTGTTCGCCCGGGTGGCGATGCCGGTGTGGTGCGTGTTGACGGCACCAACAAGGGCATTGCAGCCACCACCGACTGCACCCCGCGCTATGTCATGGCCGATCCGGTCGAAGGCGGCAAACAGGCCGTTGCCGAAGCATATCGCAACCTGGTTGCAACCGGTGCCAAGCCCCTTGCCATCACGGACAATATGAACTTCGGCAACCCGGAACGCCCGCGCATCATGGGTCAGTTCGTTGGCGCATGCCAGGGCATCGGCGAAGCCTGCATCGCACTGGAATTCCCGGTCGTTTCAGGCAACGTGTCGCTTTACAACGAAACCAACGGCGTTGGCATCATGCCGACCCCGGCAATTGGTGGCGTTGGTGTGATTTCCGATCTTGGTCACCACGCAACAATCGGCATCAAGCGCGATGACAGTGCATTGATCATGATCGGTGCGGCCACCGGTGAGCTTGGCCAGTCGCTGTATCTCAAGACCATCGAAGGTCGCGAAGAAGGTGCACCGCCGCCGGTTGATCTGAACGCTGAAAAGCGTGCCGGTACGCTGGTCCGTGAACTGATCGAACTTGGTCTGGTGCGGACCTGCCACGATATCGCCGATGGCGGTTTGCTGGTCACGGTTGCCGAGATGTGCCTTGCCGGCAATATCGGTGCTGAACTGCATCTTCCGGAAGTTGGCAGCGAAATCGCGTGGCTGTTTGGTGAAGACCAGGGCCGTTACGTGATCGCAACCCGCGACCCGGACAAAGTCCTGAATGCGGCAAGCAGCTCGAACGTTGCAGCAGTGATCATTGGTCAGGCTGGCGGCGATTCTGTCACCATCGATGGTGGCGACAAGGTAACGCTGGCCGAACTGCGCGAACTGAACGAAGGCTGGATGCCGTCCTTCATGGCAGAAGCCGTTCAGTAAGCAACCCCGATTTCAAAACAAAACCCCGTCAGAGCAATCTGGCGGGGTTTTGTGATTTCAGGCGTTCAAACAGCTGGTTACTTGAAGCTGATCTTGGGGAACAGGCCCTTTTTCTTGGGTGCCTCGGCCGGGCCGACGCGTTCTTCGATCGCGGCTGCAATCTTTTGAGCGATTGCGCCATAGGCCTTGGCATGTTCGCCATCGGCTTCGGTCTGGACAATCGGTTTGCCTTCATCGGCCCCCAGACGGATTTTGAGATCCAGCGGGATTTCACCCAGGAACGGAACCCCCAATTCATCGGCAGCCTTGCGTGCGCCGCCGTGATCAAAGACGTGATCAACATGGCCGCATTCCGGGCATTTGTAATAGGACATGTTTTCGATCAGGCCAAATACCGGCACATTGACCTTGCGGAACATGTTCAGGCCCTTTTTGGCGTCCAGAAGGGCAATGTCCTGCGGGGTTGAAACGATGACAGCACCGGTCACCGGCACACGCTGTGCCATGGAAAGCTGAATGTCACCGGTGCCCGGGGGCATGTCGACCACCAGCACATCAATATCGCCCCAGTCGGTATCGCGCAGAAGCTGTTCAAGCGCACCCATTGCCATCGGTCCACGCCAGATAACCGGCTGTTCTTCATCAACCATGAATCCGATCGACATGATCCGGATGCCAAAGGCCGATGGCGGGATCATTTTGCCCTGATGTTCGGATGACGGGGTCGGCTTGGCAGCGCGAAGGCCCATCATACGCGGCAGGCTGGGTCCATAAATATCGGCATCAAGCAGCCCGACCTTAAGCCCCTTGGCCACCAGCGACAGCGCCAGGTTGACCGAAGTGGTCGATTTGCCAACCCCGCCCTTGCCCGATGCGACGGTGACGATGCTACGCACGGTTGGCAGTTCAAGCGGCTTCTGACCGGCCCCTTGCGGGCGCTGTCCGGGTTGGGCCGGGCGCGCAGCCGCTGGTTGTTGTGGCGCGGACTGACTTGCAGCCGCCGGTCGTTCCGCCGTCAGGGCGACACGGGCAGTTGTGACCCCGTTCACAGCAGCCACGGCCTTTTCGGCGGCCTGACGCAAATCTTCGAGTGCCGGGCCGCGCTTTGGATCGACCGCGATCATTACATTGACGACTTCATTATTGATATCAATACCTTGCACCATATCCTTGGCTGTGATTGATTTGCCGTCGACCGGGTCGATGACGCTGTCGAGTGCGGCGACAATCTGTTCACGGTTGAGCGAAGTCATATTGCGGTCTCCAAATTTTGGCTTAAGTCCGTGATCACACAGAACTTGCAGGCGCGTAACATTGTTTTGCAAGGCAAGCTGTCATATAAGGCCTAAGGGCATGCTCCGTCCAACAAGATTTCGTGAGTTTGCTATGGTCTGCAATCGGTTGCACCACCAAATGGCATATGATCAACATGTTGCCGGACTGGTGGTAACGGACTGATCGCCCGAACTTTGCCCGGTTTTACCGGCCTTGATCGTGCGAAATGTCAATCGGGCCAAATCACGGCTGTCACGTGGTCTGGATCCGCGCCAGAATGGCACACTGGATCTTGTTGGACGGAGCATGCGTTGGGGGTAACGTCCCCAAGCTCGGTAAACAAAGATAAACACCGAACGGCAAGAAGAGGAAAACACTCGATGCCTTGGAATTCACAAGGGGGCGGCGGCCCCTGGGGTGGCGGCGGAAATAACGGCGGCGGCCAGAATCCGTGGGGACAACGTCCCCAGGGTGGCGGCGGTGGCGGAAATACGCCCCCTGATTTTGATGAAATGATTCGTAAAGGCCAGGAACGCCTGAAACGGCTGTTCCCCGGTGGTGGCGGTTACAAGGGCTTTGTCCTGATCGGTATCGCAGTCATCGGGTTGTGGCTTTTGACCGGCTTCTATCGTGTGCAGCCGGGCGAACAGGGTGTGACACTTCTGTTTGGCAAATGGGTCGGCACCACGGGCCCTGGTCTGAACTACTTCCTACCCGCCCCGATCGGCGAAGTCATCAAGCCGAATGTCGAACGTACCAACCAGATCGAGGTTGGCTATCGCGGTGCAGGCACGGTGGCATCGAACGGTTCGCGTGACGTTCCGGAAGAAAGCCTGATGCTGACCGGTGATCAGAACATCATCGACATTGATTATGTTGTTCAATGGCGCATCAGCGACGCGGGCGCATATCTGTTCAATGTTCGCGATCCGGAAAACACCATCAAGCTGGCATCCGAAAGTGCGATGCGTGAAGTGATCGGGAAAACCAATCTGGAAGAGGCCCTGACTGTTGGCCGTGTCCGGGTTGAGGAACAGACCCGTACCCTGCTTCAGAAAATCATGGACGGTTATGATTCCGGTATCTTCATCGCAGAGGTGAAGATGCAGAAAGTGGATCCGCCGCGTGATGTTATCGATGCGTTCAACGACGTGCAGCGTGCCCGTCAGGACCGTGACCGTTCCCAGAACGAGGCATTGGCCTATCGCAACGACATCATCCCGCGTGCAAAGGGTGAAGCAGAACGTCAGGTTCTTCAGGCGCGTGCCTACAAGGACCGCGTGACCAAGGAAGCAGAAGGTGAAGCGGAACGCTTTACCTCGGTCTATAATTCCTATCTGACCGCGCAGGACGTGACCACACGTCGCCTGTATCTTGAAACCATGCAGGACATCCTGAACAAATCCGAAAAGATCATTCTTGATCAGAAAGGCGATGGAAACGGCGTTGTCCCGTATCTGCCGCTGCCGGAAGTTCAGAAACGTGCGAATGCAGGAGGCAACAACTAATGGCAAGTCCTAAACTTATTGCCGCTGGCGTCGTCCTTGTAATTGCCGCTGTGGTTGGTTCGATGTGTGTCTTTACGGTTCGTCAGGACCAGCAGGCACTTGTTCTTCAGTTCGGTAATCCGGTTCATGCGGTCTCCGAGCCGGGTCTGCATTTCAAACTGCCGATCCAGAACGTCGAATATTACGAGCGTCGTATTCTTGAACTCGATCCGCCGGTACAGCAGGTTCTTCTGTCGGACCAGAAGCGTGTCAATGTTGACAGCTTTGCCCGCTGGAGAATTATCGATCCCCTGACCTTCCGTCAGCGTGCCACCAACTCTGCCAACTTTGTGCAGCTGTTTGGTCAGCGACTGAACTCGGTCATCCGTGGTGAACTTGCGCAGGCCCCGCTTGTTGCAATGCTGTCTGACAACCGTGCACAGATCATGGAAAAGATCCAGGCGACCCTGGTTGATCCGGCCAAGGAATTCGGTGTCGAACTGATTGATGTTCGTATCGGTCGTACCGACCTTCCGCAGGAAACGTCGCAGGCGGTATATAACCGTATGCGTTCTTCGCGTATCGCCGAAGCCGCACAGCTTCGCGCAGAGGGTGAAGAGCTCAAGGCGAAAATCCAGGCAGAAGCCGATCGTGAACGTATTGGCATCATCGCCGAAGCCAACCGTCAGGCAGAAGTCCTGCGGGGTGAAGGTGATGCACAGCGGAACGTTATTTTGGGTAAAGCTTACGGTCAGGATGCGAAATTCTTCGAATTCTACCGTTCGCTGGAAGCCTACAAAACGGCGCTTTCGAATGGCTCGACCATGGTGCTTTCACCAGACAGCGAGTTTTTCCAATACTTTAATCAGTCGGCTCCAAGCACAAGCCGCTAGACAAAACACTAGGGCGACCTGATACTGGCATCAGGTCGCCCTTTTTGTTTTCATAATCAAGTCCTGCTGGCGCATTGCGTAAGGCAGGCTTTAAAAACCGCCGGAACGTCCACGCCCATGAAGGAACTTGCTACTGCCATACTTCTGGCCATCGCGCTGGAGGGCATGTTTTATTCGCTGTTTCCCGGCGGCGCGAAAAGGGTGCTGGAACTGGTTCAGGAAATCCCTGAGTCACAATTGCGCATCGGTGGACTGATTGCAGCGGTCGTTGCCATTGGCGCAATCTGGGCGGTACGTGTTTGGCTCTAGGCCCCGAAAACCGCCAGATATGATAGGAACGTCACGACTTTGTGCCGAGAATTCCTTGATTTTTCCAAGAGCCGCCCAAATTCTGCCAAAGTCGGGGTTAATTTGGTTACTTAAGCGACGGGTAAAATAAACGCCCCATCGCGCGCTGCAAAACAGAATTACAAATACCGTGAACGCGGCAACGAACAGGATCAGACACATGCTAAAAGCATTTTACAACCCGGTGCGGTCGAAGGTTAGCGCTGCACTGGTGATTGTTCTCCTTGGCGTGACCAGTGTTTCGCATATCGCGAATGCCCGCCCCGCTCCTGAGAGTTTCGCAGACTTGGCCGAAAAGCTTCTGCCGAGTGTCGTGAATATATCTACCAGCCAGATGGTCGCTGAACGCCAGGGACCGGATTTCCAGTTCCCTCCGGGTTCGCCATTCGAAGACCTTTTCCGTGACTTCATGGATCGCAATGGCCAGGGCGGCCAAGGTGGTCAGGCCCCGCAAAAGCGCCGCGCAACGGCACTTGGTTCGGGCTTTATCATCTCGGCTGACGGTTACATTGTGACCAACAATCACGTTATTGATGGTGCCGATGAAATCAGCGTCCGTCTTCATGATGGTGAAACCCTTGATGCCGAACTGATCGGTCGCGATCCGAAAACCGACGTCGCCCTTTTGAAAGTCGAACCGAAGGATGACCTGCCATTTGTAAAATGGGGGGACTCGGACGCGTCGCGTATCGGTGACTGGGCAATGGCGATCGGGAACCCGTTCGGTCTAGGCGGCACGGTAACGGCCGGCATCATCTCCGCCCGTAACCGCGACATCAACCAGGGTCCGTATGATGACTTCATCCAGACCGATGCCTCGATCAACCGCGGGAACTCTGGCGGGCCGTTGTTCAACCTAGATGGCGACGTGATCGGTATTAACAGCGCAATCTATTCTCCGTCCGGTGGTTCGGTTGGCATCGGCTTTGCCATTCCGTCGGCCATTGCACAGGGTGTTGTTGATCAGCTTAAGGAATATGGCCGTACCCGTCGTGGCTGGCTTGGTGTTCACATCCAGACCGTGACCGACGATATTGCGGACTCGGTTGGCCTTGATAGCGCGACCGGCGCAATGGTTGCCGGCGTTTCTGACGACAGCCCGGCCAAGAAAGCCGGCATCAAACAGGGTGACGTCATCCTGAAATTTGATGGCAAGGATGTCGAGTCCATGCGTCGTCTGCCGCGTATCGTTGCCGAAACCAAAATCGGCAAGGATGTCGATGTTGTGATCTGGCGCGATGGCAAGAAACAGACCGTTCAGGTCGAACTTGGCGAACTTGAAGAAGAAGTGATTGCCGCAAGCGCAAGCCCGTCCGAAGGCGATGAAGCCCCGGCAATCGCCGAAGCCAGCATTGCCGAACTGGGTATCAAGGTTGCCAATGTCGATGACGCACTTCGTCAGCGTTACAACCTTGCCGAAGGTACAGAAGGCGTGATTGTCACCGATGTTTCGGGTGACAGCTATGCGGCTGAAAAAGGCGTTCGTCCCGGTGATATCATCATCGAGGCCTCGCACAGCTCGGTCACAACCGTCGAAGACGTCACCAAGGCCGTCAAAGCCGCGGTCGATGATGACAAACGCACCATCCTGATGTTGATCGAAACATCGGCCGGCCCGCGTTACTTCGGCCTCACACTTTCGGTTGCTGAATAAGCATCCCGAACACGATGATACGAAAAAAGGGCGACCTGCTTGGCAGGCCGCCCTTTTTCTTTGGGGTGTGTCCGATATCAGGAAACGAAATCGGACTTGCTGTAACCTTGCAGATAAAGCAACGCTGTCAGATCACCGTGATTGATGCAAATACGTGCCTGTTCCTGCACCGACGGTTTGGCGTGGAAGGCAACACCGGTCCCGGCAAGCGAGATCATCTGAAGATCATTGGCACCATCGCCAACCGCAATTGCATCATCGACCGTAATGCCCTGCTGGGCTGAAAGGGCTTCAAGGGCATCGACCTTGGCCTGACGGTCCAGAACCGGTTTTTGAACCTTGCCGGTCAGTTTGCCATCACTTTCGATCAGGACATTGGCCTGATCATAGTCAAAACCAAGTTCGGCCCGAACCGTACCGGTAAAGAAATCAAATCCGCCCGATACCAGTGCCGCAAACGCCCCGTTGGCCTTCATGGTTGCAACAAGGGTCTTGGCCCCGCCGGTATATTCCACGGTTTTCCACGCTTCTTGCAGCATGTCGGTCGACATGCCTTCAAGCAGGCCGACACGTTCATCAAGGGCGGCTTCGAAATCAAGTTCCCCGTTCATCGCGCGCGCGGTGATCGCGGCAACACGTTCCTTTACACCGGCAAACTCGGCCAGTTCGTCAAGGGTTTCCCCGGTGACCATGGTGCTGTCCATATCGGCAATCAGCAGCTTCTTGCGCCGGGTGGCGATTTTCTGGGTGACGGCGTCCACGCCAAGCTCCGCCTCCGCAAGGCTGGTATCGGCCACATCAAGGGGAATGCCATCAAAAATCAGATCACATGCCTCGCCATCCGCCAGCCAGGTAACATCCCCGACCAGCGCACCGGCACCGGTCAAGGCGATTGCGGCCTGATCAATCACGTTTTTGGTCAGCGCATTTGAATTGGGGGCGGCAATCAGGGTCAGTACCAATTTCATGGTCTGCGGGCTCCTTGGCGGAAAAGGCATAAAACAGATTTGTCGCCTTTATCCGAATTGCACCCGACTGTGGCAAGAGAACTTTGATGATCGGCGACATGCTTACGTGTTTTTTGCAGCCGGTTATTGTCCCAAATCGCTATGCCTTTGGCATCGAAGTCAATAGACTGACCGGCCTTTGACACGTGTTTGAATTTGGAAGTGCCTTTTATGTCGGCTGTGAATGCCAATTTGTCTTTTGCCCCGGTCCTGATCGTTGCTGGCCCGACTGCCAGCGGCAAATCCGCCCTTGCGCTTGATATGGCCGAAGCGTTTGACGGGGTGGTGATCAATGCCGACAGCATGCAGGTCTATTCCGAACTCCGTGTCCTGAGTGCCCGCCCCGATGAAAGTGAAACGTCGCGTGCGCCACACCGGCTTTATGGTGTGCTGTCCGGACGGCAAGCCTGTTCGGCCGGCAAGTGGCGCGACATGGCGATGGCCGAAATCAATGACTGCCACGCGCAGGGAAAATTGCCGATCGTAACGGGCGGAACGGGCATGTATCTGAATGCCCTGACCGAAGGAATCGCCCCCATTCCCGATGTTCCGAGCTGGATTCGCGACAGTGTGACCGCCGAACTCGAGGATCTTGGCCATGCCGCCTTCTTTGAAAAGCTTAAAAAGAACGATCCGGAGACCGCGGCAACACTAGATGGCACCAATACGCAACGGATGATTCGCGCCGCCGAAGTTTTTGCCCATACCGGTCGAGGGTTGGCTTCCTGGCACAAGGAACCGATGGTTCCCCCGCCCGCCAATATGAAGTTCAAAAAACTTTGTTACATGCCGCCGCGCGATATTCTTTATGACCGCTGCAATCGCCGTTTTGACCTTATGCTTGAACAGGGTGCTATCGATGAAGTCCGCGATTTGATTGCGCTTGGGCTTCCTGACACGGCGCCGGTCATGAAGGCCGTGGGCGTGCGCGAGCTTGGCGCATACCTTGCCGGCGAGATCGATTTGGCCACCGCCCGGGAAAAATCACAACGCGAAACCCGGCGTTACGCAAAGCGCCAATTGACGTGGTTTCGCCACCAGATGAGCGACAAGGAAATCATCGACGCGCAATATTCGGAAAGTTTGGCAGCAAAAATGCGTCATGATATTAACCAATTTCTGTTGACCACGCCAAAGTGAGGCGATAGGTTGGCGCTTCCCCCGCCGAAATGGCGGAAAACCGCCGTTTCGGCGGATTTTTCAACTCCAATTTGAGGATAATTGGATCATGTTTCAATCACGCGGTTATCACGCGACACGTTGTTGTCGTTAAGTAAAGAGGCTCGAAAATCATGGCAGAACGTATTTTAAGCGGTTCGGAAGTAGTGTTGCAGGCCCTTGCTGATCAGGGTGTGGAAGTCGTGTTCGGCTATCCTGGCGGCGCTGTCCTACCGCTATATGACGAGATATTTAAACAAAACCGGATTCGTCACGTTCTAGTGCGCCATGAACAGGCTGCTGTCCACGCTGCTGAGGGTTACGCCCGCTCGACCGGCAAGGTCGGCGTTGTGCTGGTGACCTCGGGACCGGGTGCGACAAATGCTGTTACGGGCCTTACCGACGCGTTGATGGATTCTATTCCAGTTGTCTGCCTGACCGGCCAGGTCCCGACCCATCTGATCGGGAATGATGCCTTCCAGGAAGCCGACACCACCGGCATTACCCGCCCGTGCACCAAGCATAACTATCTGGTGAAAAATCCGGATCGTCTGGCGCGCACCATGCACGAAGCCTTCCACGTTGCATCAAGCGGCCGCCCGGGTCCGGTTGTGATCGACCTTCCCAAGGACATCCTTGTTGGCAAGGCCCCCTATATGGAGCCGGCCCAGGTTCAGCATCGCACCTATAACCCGGTCGTCAAAGGCGAACGCAGCCAGATCGAAGAAGCGCTCGAGATGCTGGCATCGGCGAAAAAGCCGATCCTGTATTGCGGCGGCGGTGTCATCAATTCCGGCACCCAGGCTTGCAAGCTTCTGACCGAATTCACCCGCATGACCGGTGCGCCGATCACGCTGACCCTGATGGGGCTTGGCGCCTATCCGGCATCGGACAAGCAGTATCTTGGCATGGTCGGGATGCACGGCACCTATGAATCGAACATGTCGATGCATGATTGCGACGTTATGGTCGCGATTGGCGCGCGTTTCGATGACCGCGTGACCGGCAACCTTGATTTCTTTGCCCCGAATTCCCAGAAAATCCAGATCGATATCGATCAAAGCTCGATCAACAAAAACGTTCCGGTCGATATCGGGATTGTTGGTGATGTCGGTCATGTTCTTGAAGACATGATCAAGATCTGGAAAGCCAATCAGTACAAGATCGATGCGACCGCACTTGATAGCTGGTGGGATGAAATCGAAGGATGGCGTGGCAAACACTGCCTGTCCTACAAGCAGCCCAAAGACGTTATCAAGCCGCAGCACGTTATTCGTCGTGTTCATGCGCTTACCCGTGATCGCAAGACCTATATCACCACCGATGTTGGCCAGCACCAGATGTGGGCAGCCCAGCATTTCGGGTTCGAACATCCCTATGAATGGATGACGTCCGGTGGTCTTGGCACCATGGGCTATGGCATGCCGGCCGCCCTTGGCGTTCAGGTTGCCCATCCCGATGCGACGGTTGTGTGCTTTACCGGTGACGCGTCCATCATGATGAACATTCAGGAATGCGCGACGATGACCCAGTATCGTCTGCCGATCAAAACCGTGATCCTGAATAACCGTTACATGGGCATGGTTCGTCAGTGGCAGCAGCTTCTGCACGGTTCGCGCTATTCCGAAAGCTATAGCGAGACCCTGCCTGACTTCGTCAAACTGTCCGAGGCATTCGGCTTTACCGGTCTGACCTGTAACAATCCGGCCGATCTTGATGTCGCCATCAAGAAGATGCTCGAGATTGATGGTCCGGTGATTCTGGATGTTGCCGTGGATGACAAGGAAAACTGCTATCCGATGATTCCATCGGGCAAGCCGCATAACGAAATGCTGCTTGGGCAGGAAACCGACGGCAACGAAGCCATTGATTCCGACGAAGGGATGGTTCTGGTCTGATCCGCACCAACCAATGTGCGAGACGAACTCATCAAACCATAATTAAAAGGCCGGCGCGGGCGGCACAAAGATGCCTAAATGTGCCTCCTGGCCGAGTACCTACGGAGCGAAACCGTGAAAGAAACCGAAATCTCGAAACACACCATATCCGTTCTGGTGGACAACGAATCTGGCGTTCTGGCCCGTGTGATCGGCCTGTTTTCCGGTCGTGGCTATAACATTGAAAGCCTGACCGTTGCCGAAGTCGACGCCGATGCCCACCAGTCGCGCATCACTGTGGTTACCTCGGGCACGCCCATGGTAATCGAACAGATCAAGGCACAGCTTTCGCGCCTTGTCCCAGTTCACAAGGTCAGTGACCTGACACTTGCCGGGCCGAGTGTCGAACGTGAACTGGCACTGGTCAAAGTGATCGCCACGGGTGAACAGCGTGTTGAATCCCTGCGTATTGCCGACATCTTCAAGGCCCGCGCAGTCGATGCGACCAATAATTCCTTCGTTTATGAAATCATCGGCAGCCCCGAAAAGATTGATGCCTTCATCAAATTGATGGCGCCACTGGGGCTTTCGGAAATTTCGCGTACCGGTGTGGCTGCGATTTCGCGCGGCACACTAACGATGTGAGTTTGCCCTGCCTGGTGATCCGCATCGGGCAAGGCATCGGGATATGTTCCCGAAATCATTATTACCATCCACCACGCACAGACATAAGCGTGGTCCAACGTCCAGAGGTATCGAAAGATGCGTGTTTATTACGACCGCGATGCAGATGTTAATCTGATCAAGACCAAAAAAGTTGCCATCATCGGTTACGGTTCGCAGGGCCATGCCCATGCACTGAACCTGCATGACTCCGGCGTTAAAGAAGTTGTTGTTGGCCTTCGTGAAGGCTCGAGCTCGCGCAAGAAAGCCGAAGCTGCCGGTCTGAAAACCATGACCCCGGCCGAAGCAGCCGCATGGGCAGACGTCGTCATGATCCTGACCCCGGACGAACACCAGGCAGCGATCTATGCAAACGAACTGCGTGACAACCTGAAACAGGGTGCCGCACTTCTGTTCGCGCACGGTCTGAACGTTCACTTCGGCCTGATCGAGCCGCGCGCTGACCTTGACGTCATGATGATCGCGCCGAAAGGCCCGGGTCACACCGTGCGTTCCGAATACAAGCGTGGCGGCGGTGTTCCGTGCCTGGTTGCTATCGAACAGAACGCTTCGGGCAACGCGCTTGAAGTTGCACTGTCCTATGCATCGGCAATCGGTGGCGGTCGTTCCGGCGTTATCGAAACCACCTTCCGTGAAGAATGCGAAACCGACCTGTTCGGCGAGCAGGCAGTTCTCTGTGGCGGCCTGACCCAGCTGATCAAATACGGTTTTGAGACCCTGACCGAAGCTGGTTATGCACCGGAAATGGCATATTTCGAGTGCCTGCACGAAGTTAAGCTGATCGTTGACCTGATGTATGAAGGCGGCATGGCCAACATGCGTTACTCGATCTCGAACACCGCGGAATACGGCGACTATGTCACCGGCCCGCGCGTGATCGACGCATCGGTCAAAGAACGCATGAAAGAAGTTCTTGCTGACATTCAGGAAGGCAAATTCGTTCGTGACTTCGTTCAGGAAATGCATTGCGGCCAGCCGATGTTCAAGGCAACCCGCCGTCTGAACGCCGAACATGAAATCGAAGAAGTTGGTACCAAACTGCGCGCGATGATGCCGTGGATTGCTGCAAACCAGCTCGTCGACAAAGAAAAGAACTAAGCACCGCTTAGATCATTCTTACGCAAACGGCCGTCCCGATGGGGCGGCCGTTTTGCTTTGTGTGCCGTACCGCTTCCTATCCGGGCCCTGTCCGGGTTCAGGCGCCGTGTTTCATCTGTCGCAACGGCAGGCGCAATTCGGTCACGGCCCAGATCACCGCACATAAGATCGAGACAGCTGATCCAAGGGCCACCACAGCGGGCCATCCCCCCATGCCATAAGCAACAGCCGAGCTTGCTGATCCACAGGCACCACCAAAGAAGTAGCTGGCCATATAGCCTGTTGTCAGGCGGCTGCGGGCCTCGGCACTCAGGCGATACACCTCGCTCTGGTTCGAGATATGCGTGCCCTGAATACCAAGATCGAGCAACACCACCCCGATGGCAAAGGCCACCAGCGACCATTGCCCCCAATAGAGCAACACCCAGCTTGATATGGTGGTCAAAAGGAACCCGCCGGTGCTAAGCCGTGCCCAGCCCTTGTCAGCCAGACGACCAGAAATGCGCGCAGCCAGAATACCGATCGCCCCGATCAGGCCATAAAGCCCGATGACCGCTTCGGACATGTCATACTGGCGTACCAGCATGAAGGCCATCGACGTCCAGAAAATCGCGAAGACAGCATATTGCAACCCGCCAATCAGGCTGCGCCGCCGCAGAACTGCCTCATCCCTGAACAGATGCAGGATCGACAGGTAAAGTGCGCGATAGCTGGTATGCGAGGTCGGCGGGATATTGGGAATGATGCGATAGCACGCAACCGCATAGAACGCCATCAGGACAGATGCGACAATAAAGACCGATCGCCATCCGGCGAGTTCGGCCATCACACCGGAAAAAGTGCGCGCCAGCAATATCCCCAGCAAAAGCCCGCTCATCACAGCCCCCACTGCCGATCCACGCTTGTCATCGGCCGCAAGATGGGCGGCAAGTGGCACCAGGATTTGCGCCGTCACACAGGTAATGCCGACCGAAATGCTGAATGCCACCAGCATCAGAAACGATGGTGCCAACCCCATGGCGAGCAATCCGAGTGCCGTAAGAGCCGACGTCACCGTCAAAAGTTTGCGCCGTTCGTGATGATCACCAAGCGGAACAACCGCAATCAAGCCGGTCAGATAGCCAAGCTGCGCAACCGTCACCAGAAGTCCGGCGCTGGTTTCACTTAACCCGTATTCGCGGGCCAGCAATTCAAGAAGCGGCTGCACGTAATAAAGGCTGGCGACAGACAGGCCACTTCCGACTGCCATAAAGGTCAGAAGTCCGCGCGTCAGGGTGGGCTTGGCATGCATTTCAGATGGGCTTTCACAACGTGGTATTGTTTCAGGATATCCATCAAATCAGTTGCTTACAATCGGATCGCTGGCACAAGTCCGTTGCAACAGGGGCAACGATATACCTGCCCGCGCAAGGCAGCCATTCCCAATGCATGATCAGATGACGTGGTTTGGGCTGGATTTATCAGGCCCACCTGTTTAATTCTGGCCTTTAAAACTTTAACTTCAAGACGAGCAGATTGAATGTCTGACTATATCGATATCGCCCCCGAGGTCGCAGAAGCCCTGGCAAGCGGCAAGCCGGTTGTGGCCCTTGAATCTACCATTATTTCGCACGGGATGCCTTATCCGCAGAACCTTGAAACAGCGCAAGCTGTGGAACAGGATGTGCGTGATAACGGTGCGATCCCTGCCACCATCGCCGTGATTGGCGGTCGCTGCAAGATCGGCCTGTCGCCCGAAGAACTCGAATATTTTGCCAAGGGCACCGATATTCTGAAGCTGTCGCGTCGCGATATTCCATATTGCATTGCCAAGAAACGCGATGGTGCGACCACGGTTTCAGCAACCATGATCCTGGCAGAAAAGGCCGGCATTCGTGTCTTTGCGACTGGCGGCATCGGTGGTGTTCATCGTGATCTCGCCGGCAATTTCGATGTATCGGCCGATCTGACCGAACTTGGCAAAACCAGTGTTGCGGTTGTCTGTGCAGGGGCCAAGGCGATCCTTGATATCCCCAAGACGCTTGAGCATCTTGAAACGCTTGGCGTTCCGGTTATTGCTTATGGCACCGATGAATTCCCGGCATTCTATTCGGTCGAAAGCGGCCACAAGGCACCTCTTCGTCTTGATAGCCCGGAAGATTTGGCGGCATTCCTGAAATCGAAATGGGAATTCGGTCTTGAAGGCGGTGCTGTGATTGGCAATCCGCCAGAAGCCGACAAGGCACTGGCACGCGAAGCCATCGAAGGCGCAATTGATGATGCACTGGCCGAAGCGCAGAAAAAAGGCATTCATGGACGTGATGTCACCCCGTTCCTGTTGGCACATGTGACGCAACTGACCGAAGGCAAAAGCCTTGAAGCCAACATTGCCCTTGTGCGCAACAATGCACGCCTGGGCGCAAAGATCGCGGTTGCCATGGCAGGCTGATCAAACAGATCGCTATCCGAACAGACGAAGGGCTGGCAAATGATTGCCAGCCCTTTTTCATTTAATCACGAAGATGCCCGAAGATATCCCTGCCCCTCGAACCCGGGTTTGATGCGGGTATCGTCAATCGGGGTGCCCCAGTGGGTCGTACTGGGCAGGATACCGGCCCATACCGGCCAGTCATAATCGTCGTCATCATCGACCGGATCGCCGGCGCGAACCTTTGCCGAAACCTGTTCAAGATCAAATCCAAGGAACATCGTGGCTTTGAGTTCCTGTTTGTTTGGCTGGCGGATTTTATCCCAGCGCCCCGGTTCAAGCTTTTCGACAAACAGGCGCGAATGTTCCATCTTGTCGGCGTCATCGGTTACAACCGCGCCCTTGCCATAAATGATGACTGACCGGTAATTGGCGGAATGATGAAAGGCAGAACGCGCCATCACCAAACCATCAAGATGGGTGATGCACAGGCAGGCTTCTGCGCCATCGGCAATCGCCGCCAGAATGCGGTTTTTTGACGCACCATGGATGTAAATCCGTTCACCGACACGCCAATGCGCGGTCGGGATCATGGCCGGACGACCATTGACAACCGTGCCGACATGACAAATCAGCGCATCATCAATAATGCCATGCACAAGTTCACGGTCATAAGACGCACGTTTAGGTCCGCGGACAACTTTGGTGTGGGGATGGACTTCATATTGTTCGGACAAGGTCGTATCAGCCATGGCGGTCTCGTTGTTTTATTCGGGTGGCAATCAATGGTGCCATCATCGTTAGAATTGGACTTTTAAAAAGGTCCATTATAGTAAAAATGATAGATCCAATTTAACCCGCAGGACCGCCGATGCCCCGCAGTGATTACAGCTGGATTTACCCAAGCCAGATCGACGGGGACAACGAGCCCGGCGCAACCACGGCCTATCGCAGGCTTTATCACGGCATCCGGTCGGCCATTCTCGACGGGCGGCTGCATCCCGGTGAACGGCTTCCGGCAAGTCGTGATCTGGCAAAGTCACTGGGGATATCGCGCAATACGGTGGTGACCAGTTTCGATTTGCTGACATCGGAAGGATATCTTGAAACCCGTATTGGCGCTGGAAGCTTTGTTGCCCGCTCACTCCCCGATCGTGACATGCAGACCGTGTCACAAACCGGAAAGGCCCCGTCGCGGGCATCGGACGCGCGTCCCTTGCATCTTAGTCAAAGCGCATCACGGATGCTGGCATATCAGCGACGGTTTCCGCGTTTTCGCGTTGCCCGCCCGTTCAACCCGGCAACGCCGGATCTGGACGGTTTCCCGTTTGATATGTGGGCGCGCCTTTTGCGCCGCGCCTGGCGTGCGCCGAATATCGACCTGACCATTCCCGATGATCCGATGGGATTGCCGCAATTGCGGGCGGAAATTGCCAAATGGCTGCGCCAGTCGCGTGGGGTCAATTGCCACGCCGATCAGGTCATGGTGGTTTCGGGTGCCCAGCAGGCACTCGATCTGATTGCCCGTGCCCTTGTTGATCCGGGCGATATCATCGCAACCGAGGACCCCGGTTACGAGGGCATTCGCGGGGTTCTGGCATCTAGTGGCGCCATTGTGCATCCGGTGGCGGTCGACGATGAAGGATTATGTGTTGCACGGTTATCACAAACACCGTCCCCGTCCCGGGTGATTGTGACCACCCCGTCGCGCAATTATCCGTTGGGCACGACATTGTCCCTGTCGCGGCGACTGGCACTTTTGCAATGGGCACAGGCCCATGACGCCTGGATTGTTGAAGACGATTACGACAGCGATTACCGCTATGACGGGCCGCCACTTTCATCACTTCAGGGGCTCGATACCGATCATCGGGTGATTTATGTCGGGACGTTTTCACGGGTCCTGTTTCCGGGTATTCGGCTTGGCTATCTTGTTCTGCCACCAGCATTGATCCCGGCTTTTCGTGGCATGCGCGGTTTTGCCGACGGTGTTCCGGCACCAACGGCACAGGCGGCCCTTGGTACATTCTTTGCCGAAGGGCATTTTGGCAGTCATGTCCGCAAAATGCGGATGCGATACGGGGAAAGACGCGCCCATCTCAAGGATCTGATTGCAAACCGCGCGTCAGGATTGCTTGCGGCAATGCCATCGGATGGCGGATTGCACCTGTGCGCCCGACTGACAGGTGGCCATGACGATATATTCATTCAGGAAAAAATGGTCGAGGCCGGTTTGGATTGCCGGGCTCTTTCATCCTATTACCATGACAAATCACCCGAAAATGCAGAAACCTTGCCCAAGGGGCTGGTTCTTGGATTTGCCGGCTGGGACAAAAACCAACTTTCTGACAGCTTCGGTGAACTGATCGAAATTCTGAAACGTAATACTTGATGTACCCCGAGCCAGAGAGAGTGGCGTGACATCCCCTCAATACGCTGTCACAGTCACGACACTCTCTCCCCTCCGGCCTTGAAATCCCCGCAGGACCAAAAACTTCAGGAATACCAATGACCCAACGCCCGATCGCCATCATGTGGTTTCGCAACGATCTGCGTCTGGCGGACAATCCTGCCTTGCGTGCGGCTGTAAAATGGGCGTCCGAGCATAATGGTGTGGTGTTGCCGGTCTTTATTCTTGATCCGGTCATTGACGGTCAGCTTGGCGGGGCAACGCGCTGGTGGCTTGAAAAAAGTCTGTCTGCCCTTGCGCAAGGCATTGATGGCCTGGCGGCAAAGTCATCGACCAAAACCCCATCCTTGCGCCTGTTTCACGGCGATGCGCATGGGGTTCTTGAAACCATCATCGGGTCTTGTGACGTCAAGGCGGTGTTTTGGAACCGTCTGTATGACAAACCATCAACAGAACGCGATACCGACATCAAATCCGCATTGTCTGATCGCGGCCTGACATGTGAAAGCTTCAAGGCCAATCTTCTGTTCGAACCGTGGGAAGTCAAAACCGGTAACGGCACGGATTTCAAGGTCTATAGCCCGTTCTGGCGAGCCTGCCAGAAATTTCCACCGCCCCGTGCGCCAATTGCCGCCCCGGACACGATTGCGCTGTGCGATGCTGAACTTGGTGACGAAGTAAGCCTTTCGGCCCTTGATCTTGGCTCCAAACCGTTTGACTGGGCCGGTGGCCTTGCCGAACGGTTCACACCGGGTGAACAAGGGGCAAAAGACCAGCTGTTTGATTTTATCGATGATCGTCTGGTTGATTACGCCGATCTGCGCGACCGGCCCGACCGCCGGGTAACGTCCGAGCTTTCCCCGCATTTGCGTTTTGGCGAAATCAGCCCCTATCAGGTGTGGCATAGCGCGAACCACTATGCCGATGCCCATCCGGGACAGGGGAAAACCGCGTCAAAATTCATGTCCGAACTGGGATGGCGCGAATTTGCCCATCACATTCTGTTTCATGCCAAAGACCTGCGATCTGTGCCATTGCAGGGGCAGTTTGCGCATTTTCCATGGTCAGAAGATCAGGACGCCCTTGAACGCTGGCAAAAAGGCCAGACCGGTTTTCCCATTGTCGATGCCGGCATGCGCGAACTTTGGCACACCGGCTATATGCATAACCGGGTCCGGATGATTGTCGGTTCGGTTTTGGTCAAGCATCTGCTGATTCATTGGCGCGCGGGGCTGGCATGGTTTGACGATACGCTTGTTGATGCCTGCCCGGCCAATAATGCCTTTTCCTGGCAATGGATCGGTGGATGCGGGGCGGATGCGGCCCCGTATTTCCGCATTTTCAATCCGGTACTTCAGGGTGACAAGTTTGATCCGGCCGGTGACTATGTCCGTCAATGGGTGCCGGAACTGCGTGACATGCCCGAACAATACATCCACAAACCGTGGGAAGCATCACCCTTGATCCTCAAGGCCGCTGGCGTCCGTTTGGGCACCGACTACCCCGAACCGGTTATCGGCGTCAAAGAAGGCCGTGAACGCGCCCTTAGCGCCTATCAGGACATGAAGCAGGCTGTGGCATAGCCCCGAAACATCAGGGCTGCTTTTCAAGATACCAGATCAGATTATCCATGGTGTTTGGTGTCAGGATACCGTCAGAACAAATCACGGCTTCAACGAATGTGTCGAAGACGCCTGCCGGTTGCCCCGCACCAAGCCGTAAGGCTGACGTCGTGACGGCACAGCGTTCAAATTTATTGCCCTTCCCAAACGCGATCAAACCAGCCGACCCATTTTTATGTGCTGGCTTGGTAACCGTCACCTTATTACCGATGACAGACGTGATGCGTCTTTCGAAGCGCATTCTGAATTCCGGGGAATCACTTTCAATCTTGAGCATCTCGGGCGGCGTTACATTTTCCCAATATCCAATTCGGACAAAGCCGTCACCGTAATCTAGTGTCCACTCATAGGCCGCCGTAGCATTCTCGTAGAGACCTTCATATGCCACTTCCTTGGCTGAGGTAACCTTGCGTCCGGATGCCTCCGCAACGTTGAACTGGATTTCTCGCCCTTTGATATAACCAGGATCGCCTGTACGGGCACATGCAGCAAGCACCCCAAAAGCAGCGATCAATGGCACCGCAAGTATTTTAGCCTGAAAAAACGGCTTTGACGGGGTCATGCGAAACTCACTTCCAGAACGGTTTCTGTTCAGAAAAGGTCGAAACAGCGTCCTCAAGTCCCTGAAGTTTATGTTCGACACGTGCGCCAAACCACCCCGACACCACTCCGACTGCAACATGCCCGTCAGCTGACAGTTCGGGCGTCAGGGCCGAAAGCCTTGCCTCGGCAACGGCCGCGTCTTGAAGCTGTCCCAGAATTTGCTGCATCGATGTCAGTTTTGAGCGGAACTTTTTGACCTTTTTGGCAGGATAGACCGACCCGAAAAACTCGGTCCCATAGCGCATCTGTTTGACATCAAGGCGCAAGGCATGAAGTTGCGGCGTAGTGAGTTCGGCGACATTTTCGCCCCGCTTGGTGACCCGCTTATAGGCCCGATCAAGAAGCGGTGTTGCCAGATCAGTGACCGGGGATGCCATTGCCTTCATCTGTTCGGCACTGGCCCCTGATGCCCAGCGCGAATAACTTGCCCAGGCCCCCAGGATCAAAAGAAGCTGACCATATTCCGGCGCATCCAGCATCACCCGGGCCGCGTCCAATGCCTTGGCACGCTGTTTTTGGGCTGCCATGCGCAATTCGGCAACGCCTTGGTGATCGGGAAAACGTTCTTCGATCAGTGGCAGGGTCTCGCCCAGAAACACATCCCAATCGCGCAAACCATCCAACCCCTTGCTGCATGATTTAAGCAAACGGCGCAGCAAGACGGCCTCGCCAGCCGGAAGGTTTCTTTTGAAAAGGTTGAGCGCGACACGCAATCGACGCATCCCGATGCGCATCTGATGGCAGCCTTCAACATCAAGATCCTGACGAACACAGACCTCGTTGCTGAGAATCATCCGAAGCCCCTGCCCCAGCATGGTGCGAAATGCCGTTTCAGCAGACATGTCATCGGTCAGTTCAACCGGGGCTGCGCGGTACGCGCCGGGGCCCCGATCAAGATAAAGGTCACGCCCGCGTGATGCCTTGGAGCGCATGCTTAACAACAGCGGAACCGTGCGCTGAAGCTCAAGTGCCAGATCAAAAAGTGCGGCCGGATGGCCTTTTTTAAGTTCAAACTCGACCTCGGAAATCGGAACTTCCTTTTCGCCTGATCGCACGACACCCTGATCGATCGCCAGTTCCATGACGGCATCGCGATAGGTCAAATCAACGGCACTTCGTTTCAGGTCGCTTTCGAAAATACGGTCGATCTTCTTTTTTCGGGCAAACTTGTTCAGAAGTTTTTTGACGTCCTTGTCGGTAAACAGATCAAGATCAAGCACACCGTCTTCGAGTTCCACCGTCCATTCATGACGCGATGGCAGTGCTTCACGCAGGCCGTTGGACGTCTTGACCGTTTGCTCCCAGCCTTTGGTGCCTTTTTTGCGCACGCGGATCGCAAGCCCCTTGTTGGCAAGGGCAAGCTTGGGCGTGTCATGGTAAATAGAGACAAGATGCGTCGTCATCAGACGTCGACCTTCCTTGACCTCGCGCAGGACCGGCGCGTTCTTAAGGCGCGCAACGTGTTTCGAATCGATCCGAAGTTTCAGTTCGATCTCGATCTGCTTCTCAGTCATGTTTGTCCCCTGGGCATCCAGTTTTCGGTGACGCGGGAGCCACCGGTTCGTTACTCGAACTCCGATAACATTTTGCTGCCGTCTGATTTCAAAGCGTACCGGAATGTAAAATTTCCGCAACAAAAGGCGCAAAGCCGTTCTTAATCAAGCACTAAACGCAGATCTGGCGGCTCGCACAGTTTCGGCTTTTCATTTGAAATCCAGACACGGGGATTCTGTTCATTTGCGCAGTTTTGTCCCCCTTCTTTGCTGGTTTGCATCAAGGACCATGCGACGTTCCCCCAAAAAATTTGCCGTCACACCAGCCCGATTCCCGACATCCGGCATTTTTTCGCATTCGTAAGCATGGAAAACCAGCAACCATCTGAAAGTACAGGACTAAAATCGCATTCCCACCCCTTTGATCAGGTCCCAGCGATATCAAACATCCCTATGCTGTTTGCGGGACATTAAAAATTGAGGGCAAAAATGCAGACCAAAAAACTTATCGGCTTTGCCGTGATTGGTACCACCCTGTTGTTGGCGGGGTGCCAGACAACCCGGAATTACTCTTTTTCGGAATGGCAGGAACAGCCGATCGGCAAATCGCGGTTCAACGTTCCGACCATTTCAAACATCCCTGTCACAAAGCTTGAACAGAACGACCGCAACAACGGTCAGGTCCAGAACGAAAAGTGGGAACTGGGCTGTGGCAAAGGGATTGTGACCAGCTCTTATACGTTTGATGTCTGGTTTACCCAGCAAACCGAACAGAAACTCAAAGACGAAGAAGAATTTCGGGCCGAATTTGCCAAAAACAATATCGAAATCCTGAAAACCTATCCGGTTACGTCAAACGATAACGGTCGTGCCGTCGGCTATTACGCGGATGCCAATATCGGCAACATTTCCGAATGCAAGGTTGCCAAATTCGGCTTTCGTGCGACCCGCGGGCAGAAGATCTATGACAATGATCATGGCGGGATCGATGCTGTGGTCAGCGTCTATTATTGCGGCCAGCCCGATCTGAACATGACCAAGCTTATTCAGGGCATCAGTCTGGTCAAGGATCGCGACGCCTATGGCGCGCAGGTTGCCGCACTTCCAAAACAGCAATGCCCTGCCCGCAAATCAGCCGCATCGCAATCCTCATCCTTTGAAGACAGCAACTGGGCGACCGTGAAAAAAGGCGATTATAAACGCACTTTCGCGATGACCTGGGGCGATGGCTTTTCCGACGGTTATCTTGATACCCAGATCAGCCTCAAGGATTATGGCGGATCAATGGAATTTGTCGGCCGCAACAACGCCAACTGCAAAATGCAGCTGAGTGTCAGCAAATATGACAGCCCGGCCGAAGGCAGCTGGTTTACCAATTGCGACAAGGGCGATTTTGCGTCGGGCACCTTCACACTGGATCGCAAGCGCAACCTGACGGGCGAAGGAACGGATCAGGACGACAAAGCCGTTGCTTTTACCTTATGGCTTCCGAATATCGACAGCTGACAGGACGGAGAAACAAAAAAACCCGGCCACAAGGCCGGGTCTTTTTTGGCTACCGAAAGTGGTGCCCAGGGGCGGACTCGAACCACCGACACGCGGATTTTCAGTCCACTGCTCTACCAACTGAGCTACCTGGGCAAATCCGACTTTCGTCTCCGTCTCCGGAGTGTTCCCTGCGGAACGAGCGGGGTTATACAAACTCCTTTGGGGCTTGTCTAGCCTCAAATCGCATTTTTTTTGCGATTAAAATTCTTCTTCATCTTCAAGGTCTTCCAGATACTCCGGCGGCTCGGTCGCGGGAATTGCATAGCTTTCATTCAACCACTTCCCAAGGTCGCGATCCGCACAGCGTCTGGAACAGAACGGCTTGTATTTGTCGTCTGCCGGCTTGCCACAAACCACGCACTCGGAGCTGACTGTTTTCGTTGTATTTTCTTGGGGCATCCTAATTCTTTTCCAACCGGTAACTATCGTTTTCAAGGGCCGGATCGGCCAGGATTTGCGGGACCGTTCCAAACACCCTGATCAGTATCTGGCGCGCATCATCACTTTCAGCAAGTCTTTGCGCAATGTCACTGGCAACATACAAACGCACCGTTCCCGCCAGTCCCGCGCGACTTTCCCCGACCACATTTCGCAAGACATTGTTCAATGCCGAAACAGCATTAAGCCGTGCCTGATCCTGTTTGACCAGAATCCGTGCTGCCAGCGATTCGCCGGCGCGCTGACGGCTGAATTCATAAAGACCCAGCCGGGTAAATCCGCCAATTTGCACGGCACCATCAAGTTCCGGCCCAAATGCGGCCTTGATCGCGGCATCGAATTTGTCACGCCCGGCACGGCTTTTCATCCGCAACGGATCAATCACGACAAGACCGCCAATATTGCGCAGCCTGATCTGGTGGACAATTTCTTCCGCGGCCCGCAGATTGATGTCTATTGCACGGGATTCCGGATCACGTCCGCTATCTGCGCCTGCCCCATTGACATCAATCGCACATAACGCTGTTGCCTGATCAATTGCGATCCATCCGCCCCCGGCAAGGTCGACTTTTGAAATCAGGGCATTGGCAATATCGGCCTCGATGTCCTGATCATCAAACAGCAAACGTGACCCGCCATGACGCAACAGATGATCTTCGGCCTTTCCGCGTGCCTTTAATATGCCGCGCAATCGAACAAATTCGTCGACCCCGTCGACCAGGCATTCCTGCCCCGCCATCAGATGGCGTTCGATCATCTGATCAAGTTCCGACTGCGCCTTGCAAACCAGCAACGGTTTACGCGGGTTTGCCAGTGCGGCCTCGGCCTTTTGCCACTGGGCGCTTAGCAGCCGGTATTCACCGGCAATCGAGTCTTCGTCCCAATCTGTGGCACCGGAACGCAACATGATGCCATCGTCGTGTGACTGGATGTTTTTCAGGATCGCAAGCAGGTTGGCGCGCTGTTGCGCATCTTTGAGTTTTCTGGGCAGCTCAATCAGTCGACCACCAGGACGCAAGATCATCCCGACACCTTCGATCGCGATGCGTCCGGTCAGTTTCACGCCCTTGTCTTCAAAACCAAGGCGGGCGATCTGAACCACAACCCACTGGCCTTCGTGCAACGGGCCGTCATGGCGGTCAAACGGCAACAAGCCGTCTTCCGAACCATCAAGTGCTACCATTGCAGCCGCCATTTCAGGAAGAATTTTGGACACACGTCCAAGATGGATATCAAACCGTGCCGGGCCGCCGCGATCAATCCACAGACGGCAAAGGCGGTCATTCCTGATTAGCGCGACCCTGCGTTCAAGCGCAATCGCATCAATCAGCAGGCGGTCCCGGTTATGTCCGCCAGCCGACATGATCAGACCTCTTTTGTTTGATAGCCAAGGCCGCGCAGCAGACCATCCACCTCGCACAGTGACAGTCCGACCACATTCGAATAGGACCCGGAAATCGCCTTTACAAAGGTTGCCGCATGTCCCTGGATAGCATAGGCGCCTGCCTTTCCTTTCCATTCATCATGCGACAAATAACGATCCAGATCTTCGTGCCCGAGATTTCTGAATTTGACTTGCGTTTCGACCACGCGCGACCGTTCCGTGCCATCCGGTGCAATCAGGCACATGCCACCATAAACACGATGACGACGCCCCGAAAGCAGTGTCAGGAACTTGCGGGCTTCGGCCTGATCCTCGGCCTTGCCCAAGGCCCGGTTACCGCATGCGACCACCGTGTCCGCCGCAAGCACAAAAGCCCCGCCATTGCCTTTTGCAACAGCACGGGCTTTTTCCTCGGCAAGGCGAAGCGCCAGCCGGCGCGGACTTTCATCGGCCGTGGGTGTTTCGTCGATATCTGCCGGGACCACCTGATCTGGCACAATTCCGATCTGCGCAAGCAGCTCAAGACGGCGCGGCGATGCAGATGCCAGTATCAGTTTCGACAAGACGTGGCTCCCGGATATCGGATCTTAAACCGTGGGATTGACGTGCTCAAAGATGCACATCCCCGTAAACAGCAACAAGTTGCCCTGGGCGCAAAGGGTAAACTGCGCGCCAGACAAGGTCAATTTGCGCTGGAACTGGTTCCAGATTACTTGAAACGGAAGGTGATACGACCTTTGGTCAGGTCATAAGGGGTCATTTCGACGCTGACACGGTCCCCTGCGAGAACACGAATACGGTTCTTGCGCATTTTACCCGAGGTGTGGGCAAGGATTTCGTGGTCATTGTCCAGCTTCACGCGAAACATCGCATTGGGCAGAAGTTCAACGACGGTGCCCTGAAACTCGATAACGTCTTCTTTAGCCATGTGACTCCTAGCTTTCGTATTGCAATATCAAAATACCGGTGGGGCGCAAACTGCTCTGAACCGGGCAAAAGGTCAAGTTCTTTCGCATGTCATGGCGGGCGTCTCAGCACTGCATCTTTGGCATGGCAGCGATATTTGATCTGACCGGTGCGGGGTTGCGACCATTATCCGGATTGCCAACAAGCCCACATAAATGGTGATTGATCCTTTGCCCCGGCCTTGTGCCCGCGTATTATTCCAACAACCAATCGCCCCGTTTCAAAGGAAAATACGGATGCCCCGCCACCCGGAAATTCGTTTAGCCCAAAAGCCCGACGCCCCCGCCATCCATGCCATGCTGCTTGAAATCGCCAAAACTACCGGCTGTGAGGACAAATTCAGAAGTACGCCCGATGATTTGGTCCGTGACGGCTTTGGCGACAGCCCGGCATTCGAGGCATTGATCGCAACCGATCACCAGACGCCGGTCGCGGTTTGTGTGTTTTTTCCCAGCTATTCAACATTTCGCGGCAAAGCCGGGCTTTATATCCAGGACCTTTATGTCGCGCCATCTCATCGCGGGGGCGGTTTCGCCCGGCATCTTGTTGCCAATGTCGCCCGCCGGGCACGCGCGTCCGGCAAAAGTTATATCCGGCTGTCGGTTGATGCCGAAAATATGGCGGGCCAACGATTTTACGAAAAGCTCGGGATGCGTCACGCAAGTGATGAACGGATTTTCGTTCTTGATGGACCGGCATTCGACCATCTGGCAACAGAGGCCAGCTGATCTTGCTAGATTCTCGGTGCCGGGCCAACCGGGAAACGATCAAGGATGCGCTTTTTGATCTGATCGCGGACCTGACGATAGGCATCAAGTCTGGTTTCGCGCGATCCTTCGATCATGGTGGCGTCAAAGGTATTCCAGAATTCGACATCACAGGCCATCGTGCGGGTCATCTCCACCGCACGGTGCTGGGCCTCGGGCGACATGGTGATAATCAGGTCAAAGAACCCGTCTTCGAGCTGATCAAATGTCTTGGATTTATAGGATGAAATATCGAGCCCGATTTCATCCATCACGGAGATGGCAAAACCGTCAACATCGCCTGCACGTACGCCGCAACTTTCAACATAAACGCGTGTTCCGTGATAATGACGCAACAACGCAGCCGCCATCACGGAACGAACGGCATTGTAACTGCAGGCAAAAAGAACCGAGCCGGGAAGTTCTTCTGCCACGTCGCCTTAACCCCGGATGTGAAGAACACAAATCAGCGTAAACAGGCGACGGGCCGTATTTTCATCAATCGTCACCTTGTCGGTCAGAAGCTCGCGCAATTGCTCCGACCCTTCGTTATGCAGGCCGCGCCGCGCCATATCGATCGTCTCGATCTGGGCTGCACTCGCCTTCTTGATTGCGTCATAATAGCTTTCGCAAATCATGAAGTAATCTTTGACGATCCGGCGGAACGGCGACAAAGGCACGGGAATGGTGGTCAGGTTTTCACTATCATCATCGCCGCGCACATCCATATAGATGCGATTGTCTTCGATGCGCATATGAACCGAATACGGGCCTTCGAACCCGCCAGCAGGCTCGAAGTGATTTTCTTCCAGCAGGTCGTAAATTGCCACAGCCTGCTCGTGCTCGACCTCGGGACGGCGACGCACCTTGTATTTTTCATCAAGATAAATACCGGCGATACACTGATTTGAAGCCATGGCTTTCTCCCTGCGGTCCCCTTACGCGCTGCACTGCAACAGCTTACATCTGGTTTGACCGGATCGCTACTGAAAGTCCGTGTGCCTGCAAACCTTCACTTTCTGCCAGTGCAATTGCGGCCGGCCCGATTTTGGCAAGGCTTTCGGGTGTGCACTTGATCAGCGACGAACGCTTGATGAAGTCCAGAACCCCAAGACCGGAAGAAAACCGTGCCGAACGGGCGGTTGGCAGAACGTGGTTCGGCCCGGCGACATAGTCACCAATGGCTTCCGGCGTGTAACGACCCAGGAAAATCGCGCCTGCATGATGAATGTCTTCTGCCAGGGCGTCCGGGTCATCGACCGCCAGTTCAAGATGTTCCGGTGCGATCCGATCCACAAGGGCCGGAGCCTGCGACAGATTTTCGACCAAGACAATTGCACCAAAGTCGCGCCAGCTTGCGCCCGCGATTTCTGCACGTGGCAACGTTTCAAGATGCGTATCAATGGCTTGTTGCACGCGATCGGCAAACCCGGCGTCATCGGTAATCAGAATCGACTGCGCAACCGGATCATGTTCGGCCTGCGACAACAGATCGGCTGCGACCCAGCTTGGATCGTTGCTGCCATCCGCAACCACAAGGATTTCCGACGGACCGGCAATCATATCAATGCCGACCTGACCGAAAACGCGACGCTTGGCCGCAGCAACAAAGGCATTGCCCGGACCAACAATCTTGTCGACCGGCTTGATGGTTTCAGTGCCATAGGCAAGGGCTGCGACCGCCTGTGCGCCGCCGATACGGTAAATTTCGTCGACACCAGCAATACGGGCCGCGGCCAGAACCAGCGGGTTCATTTTGTTGTCCGGGGTCGGTACGACCATGACAAGGCGTTCAACACCGGCCACCTTGGCCGGGATCGCATTCATCAGAACAGATGACGGATAGGACGCCAAACCGCCCGGCACATAAAGACCGGCTGCCGAAACGGCGCGCCAGCGCCAGCCAAGCTCAACCCCGGCTTCGTCGGTGTAACGTTCGTCTGCCGGCATTTGCTTGGCGTGATAGGCGCCAATGCGTTCGGCGGCCAGTTCCAGCGATTTAAGCAAGTCCGCATCAATATCGGCAATCGCGGCATCAACTTCGGCAACACTGACCGCCATGCCCTTGGCATCGATATTCAGACGGTCAAAGCGATTGGTATATTCACAAACGGCTTCGTCACCGCGTGCACGCACGTCGGCGATGATATTGGCAACAGCGGCATCAACATCGGCATCCGATTCGCGCTTCATGCCCAAAAGCTTGACAAAGTCTTCTTCGAAATTGGCGTCCGTAATGGAAAGCTTAAGCGGCATTGACTACCTCGGAGAAACGGTCGATCCAGGGCTGAATATCAGTCGGGCGTGTCTTAAGAGCAGCCCGGTTCACAATCAGACGCGATGTCACATCGGCGATATGTTCAATCTCGCGCAGACCATTGGCCTTAAGCGTATTACCGGTCGAAACAAGATCGACAATACGACGACACAAACCAAGCGTCGGGGCCAGTTCCATCGCACCATTAAGCTTGATGCATTCGGCCTGCACACCGCGGGCTGCAAAATGGGTCCGGGTTACGTGCGGATATTTGGTGGCGACACGAACATGCGACCAGCGTGACGGATCATCGCCATCGATCATGTCTTCGGGTTCGGCAACAGCCAGGCGGCAATGCCCGATATTCAGATCCAGCGGCGCGTAAATATCGGGATAGTCAAATTCCATCAGGACATCATTGCCGCACACGCCGATATGGGCGGCACCAAAGGCAACAAAGGTTGCAACATCAAAACTGCGAACACGAATGATATCGATATGTGGATGATTGGTGGCAAACCGAAGTGCCCGGGATTTCGGATCATCAAATGCCGCTTCCGGTTCGATCCCTGCGGACCGGACCAGTGGCATCACCTCGTCAAGAATGCGCCCCTTAGGCAGGGCAAGCACCAACTTTTCGTCACTCATAAATCAGTCGCCTTACGCGTTTGTCTGTTGTCCCGATCGCAGTGCGATCACCACCGGCAAATCAGGCCGGAACGCGGACACGTTCGATTTGCGCCCCGCAGGCCGCAAGTTTTTCTTCAAGCCGCTCATAGCCGCGATCAAGATGATAGACACGGTTAATAACCGTCTCGCCCTCGGCTGCCAAGCCCGCAAGCACCATGGATACCGATGCACGCAGATCGGTCGCCATTACTTCGGCACCTGAAAGCTTTGCACTGCCGCGTACGATTGCGGATCGCCCATGCACATTCACATCCGCCCCCATGCGTCCCAGTTCAGGCACATGCATGAAGCGGTTTTCAAAAATGGTCTCGGTAATCATCGAAGCGCCATTGGCAACCGACATCAGCGCCATGAACTGGGCCTGCATATCGGTCGGGAACCCCGGATAGGGTTCGGTCATGACATCAACACCGCGAAGGGTCGCACGGTTACCCCGTACTTTCATGCCGTCAGCAGTTTCTTCGATTTCGACACCGGCCTTGCGCATCGCATCAACCAGGCTTTCGATCAGATCCATACGGGTTCCGGTCAACTCGATCTCACCGCCGGTGATGGCCGCGGCAATCGCATAGGTCCCGGTTTCAATACGATCCGGTACAACCGAATATTCCGCACCATGCAGGCGCGGTTTGCCGGTAACTTTCAGGGTGTCAGTGCCGATACCCTCAATCTCCGCCCCCATTGCAACAAGGCAATGGGCAAGATCCGCGACCTCGGGTTCGCGGGCAGCATTGGCAATCGTGACAACTCCATCGGCAAGCGATGCCGCCATCAGCGCATTTTCAGTCGCCCCGACGGAAACCTGCGGGAACAGGACATGTCCGCCTTTCAGGCCTTCGGGCGCGCGGGCCTCGATATAGCCCTCTGTAAGGTGGATTTCAGCCCCCATGGCTTCGAGTGCCTTGAGATGCAGGTCAACCGGACGGTTCCCGATCGCACAGCCGCCCGGCAGCGACACACGGGCAATCCCGCAACGTGCAACGATCGGCCCCAATACCAGAACCGATGCCCGCATTTTACGGACCAGATCATAAGGTGCCGTGGTCGAGGTGATTTCCTTGGCGGTCATTTCCAGAACGCGGCCAGTGTGCCCGCCATTGGGCGCATGCCCGTTCAGATGCAACGCAACACCATGCTGGGCGAGAAGATTCGCCATCGAGGTGATGTCCGCCAGATGCGGCAGGTTGGAAAGGGTCAGCGTTTCATCTGTCAGCAGGGCGGCTGCCATCAGGGGAAGTGCCGCGTTTTTGGCGCCGCCAATTGCAATTTTGCCCTGCAACCGGCGACCACCGGAAATCTTGATCTTGTCCATTCAATCCTCTTTGTGCTGCGCTTGCTCGCGCAGCGAACGCGCGTCTTGGCATCTTGATGCCAGATTGGTTGCCATGCCTTTATCACAGACGCGGCAATGTGACACCTTTTTGGCCCATATATTTCCCTGCGCGATCCGCATAGGAGGTATCGCATTCGCTTTCGGCTTTTAGGAAAATGAACTGACAGGCACCTTCATTGGCATAAATACGTGCCGGAAGCGGTGTCGTGTTTGAAAATTCCAGCGTCACATGCCCTTCCCATTCCGGTTCAAGCGGGGTGACATTGACGATGATGCCGCAACGGGCATAGGTCGATTTGCCAAGACAGATCACAAGTGTGTCGCGCGGGATGCGGAAATATTCCACGGTACGCGCCAGTGCGAAACTGTTGGGCGGGATCACGCAGACATCGGTCTGGCGATTGACGAACCCGTCATCGGAAAACTCCTTGGGATCGACAATGGCCGAGTCGACATTGGTGAAAATCTTGAACTCGTCGGCAACACGGGCGTCATAGCCGTAAGAACTGACACCATAGGAGATCACGCCGTCGCGCCTGAAGCCGTCAACGAACGGCTCGATCATGCCCTTTTCCTGCGCCATCTGGCGTATCCAGTGATCCGGTCTTACCGACATAGTGCCACCCCTTTATTGCGAAACAGTCCCTGTGCTTTTCTGCACCTTCGGTTTTACCCGTGCCTGACCTTCAAGATCAACCAAACGATGCGCCGTTAAGCGCTTTATGGCTGCCTGGTGCGATCGCACCGCTTTGGGGCCGGCGACAACGGGTGGCAGCATCGCAATCTGGTTGCTCAGCTACTCGTTCGAACTGCCTTTGGTATCAGAGTCGCCAGAGCTCTCCTTGCGCGATCGCTGCTGTTGCTTGCGCTTGGCCAGATTGGCACGAAGAGCTTCGGCCTCACGCTTCAGGCGTTCTTCATTCACCGCCGGGCGGATATCGGATTTCTTTGCAGTCATGGTTCGATTTGGGTTCCGGTGTGCGTACGGGTTCAATCCTTGGACCTGTTATAAAACAGCAGGCGAAAAATTACAGCCGATCTTGACGAAAACAGGGCGAAAAGCAGCCTTGGACAATCATTCGGAAAACTTCGCATATTTCGGGCTTGACCAATTGCTGATCCGTGGCCTATAACCCGCCCGCACCGCATGGGGCATACGCTGCTGTAGCTCAGGGGTAGAGCACTCCCTTGGTAAGGGAGAGGCCGGGAGTTCAAATCTCCCCAGCAGCACCATCCCCCACCGGATTGCCTGATGATATCGGGCTGCTGTAGCTCAGGGGTAGAGCACTCCCTTGGTAAGGGAGAGGCCGGGAGTTCAAATCTCCCCAGCAGCACCATTTCCCCAAAATAGACCGCCAATGATAGCAAATGCCTGATGTGATGCAGTTCGCAGAAATCGCATCATCACTTCTTGTGTGTTCGACAACGCCAGCAGACTATGCGCTATGGCGAAAGCGTGCTGGCAGGTTACCGGGCAACCAAATAACGCAATGACAGTACCGTCGGATCCACCCCAAGCGTCTTGCGACACAGGATTGCAAGGATTAGTGGATAACCGGCAACAGACACGGCGGCAATGACAACGCCACCCAACATGCCAACCTGTATCATGGCCACAGCCAAACCAATTACGGTCAATCCTGCCCATACAGAAACAATTTTTGTCATTGCCCTGTGGATGCCCGTCATATTGAGCAGCGCAACACTTGGTCCGCACGCGGCCTGAACCGCATAGGCAATCAGCATCATCCGTAAATAAGGGACAGCACCGGTATAATCGTTACCAAACAGCGACAGCAATTCCGGCGCGAAGATAAAGAAAGCACCGCAAACAGGCACTGCCACCAGCAAGGAAAAGCCCGTCGCGCGTGAAACCAGGGACTGCAATTCCCAGGTATCATCTTTGGCCATGGCCCTTGAAAGAAACGGTGCCACGACCGAATTCACGGCCGTCAAGGCAAAGGCAACAAGCATCGCCAAACGAATGACCGCGCCAATTTCGCCGGCATCAAATGCGGATAATAGCACACCTGCAAGCACGACAGGCGACTGGTTCAGCAGTGCGATGGAAAGTTGGGAAAACAGAACATTCAGACCAAGCTGAAGCCAAAGTCGGATGTCTGCCATCCTTGGATGAAAGGCGCTGCGCCATTTGATGTGCCCACCCCTGATTACAAGGTAAAGCGCCGATACCATCGCAACACTTAGTGCAATGGCATAAGAACTGACGACACTAAGCAGGGTCAGTTCCCCATGCAGCCAAAAATAGAGCGAAAGAAGACAAACGGCAAAGATCAGGGGCCTTACGACGGCCTCCCCCACTACCGCGCGTGAAACATTGGCATCAGCACGAATTGCGCCCTGCAGTACCGAAAGAATGACAGCCAACGGCAAGCACACGCCAGCCGCAAACCCGATCTCAAGACTATAGTTTCTGAAATGGACCAGAATGGTCGCCAGGACAATACCGCCAAGGATCGACAACAGTGCTGCGAACACCAGAACAAAGCGCTGCATGCCACTGACAAGCTGCTGTTTTCCTTCTTCGCGATATTTGGGCAAGAACCGGACAATCGCGGTATCCATGCCGAACGTTACGACAGGAGCAGCCGAGATAATCAACCCAAGTATGACCGAGAAGAAGCCGAAAAGATCCTTGCCGCCATAGCGCGAGATAAACACGCTGGCCAGAAACATCATGCCCGCCGAAAACGCATTGGCGAACAGCACGAAGATCGCGGCAAATTTCAAGTTATCTTACCCGTAAAAAGACCGGTACCATTCAACAAAGTTGCCGATCCCGGTTTCAATCGATGTTGCCGGTTTGAAGCCGACGGCATCGGTCAGTGCTTCGACATCGGCATAAGTCGCCGGCACATCGCCATCCTGCATCGGCAACATATTCTTTTCGGCCTTAACGCCCAATGCCTTTTCGATGGTCTCGATCATATACATCAGTTCGACCGGGCTGTTATTGCCGATATTGAACACGCGATACGGCGCGGAACTGGTCGCCGGATCGGGTTTGGCCGAATTCCAGTTCGGATTTGGTTGGGCAACCGTGGAAATACACCGGTAAACACCTTCGACAATGTCATCGATGTAGGTGAAATCACGCCGCATTTTGCCTTCGTTAAAGACGTTGATCGGACGCCCTTCAAGAATAGCCTTGGTAAACAGGAACAGGGCCATATCCGGGCGTCCCCACGGACCATACACCGTGAAGAAACGAAGACCCGTCGTCGGCAAGCGATAGAGATGGCTATAGGTATGCGCCATCAGCTCGTTTGCCTTTTTGGATGCTGCGTAAAGGCTTATCGGGTGATCGACATTGTGATGCACGGAGAAAGGCATTTCCGTGTTCATGCCATATACCGAGCTGCTTGAAGCATAGACCAGATGCTTCACATTATTGTGGCGACACCCTTCAAGAACATTGGTGAACCCGACAAGGTTCGCATCGATATAGGCATGCGGATTTTCGATTGAATACCGCACCCCGGCCTGTGCAGCCAGGTTCACAACATATGTCGGTTTTTCCGTTGCAAACAGATCCGCGATACCCTCGCGGCTTTCAAGGTCCATGCGCACAAATTTGAAACCGGGCTTGCCTTCCAGACGGGCAAGTCGTGCTTCTTTCAAGTTAACATCATAATAGTCATTGACGTTATCCAGTCCGACGACGGTTGATCCCTGCTCCAGCAATTTCAGGCAAAGGTGAGAACCAATAAAACCTGCTGCGCCCGTAACGAGTACTTTTTCGTTGGCGGGTATAACAAAGTCGGACATATGCGTATGAATTCCTGATTGAATTGATTGCAGCGACGATTACCGTACCGCCGAAATTTGGCTTTCCTGATATCAGCAAGCCACACGCTGCGCAAGACATGAGCGCCCCACACCGGAATTGGAATCCGGTGCAAGACTCCGTGCGCATTTTCTGATAACCTGCGATGTATAGTCTTTTGCGTTCAAACTTGGAAACCACTTCGACATCAATGATTGCAGCGGGCCAAACCATAGCAAATCCGAATAGCGGCGGAATGGGCGTGATCCTGAATGTTCGGGAAATCGCGCAAACGTCTGACGGGCGGGTTCTGGCCGAATATGAAGCAGTCGAAGTCCAGAAAAATTCCCGATCAGGAAATGCTGCCTCCCCCTATTCCATCGGGGGAGAGGATAATAACAGCCTGCGGACGCGCATCGTTGATCCAAGAACATTGACCGAAGCACAGGCCGTCGCCGGTGGCGTAAGCCGGGCCGAGTATCGCGACGCTGTCAAAACCAATGAAGAAAATGGTGACACTTCTTCTGCAACTTCAAACAGCACAGACCTTGATCCCGCAGAAAAAGCCGTTGTGTCACAATTGCAGGCACGGGATTCTGCCGTGCGTCAGGAAGAAGAGGCCCATGCGGCCGCAGCAGGCCCATATGGATCGGCCCCGCAATATACCTATCAAATAGGCCCGGATGGCAATGCCTATGCTATCGGGGGGCATGTTGATGTCAGCGTTTCGATGTCGGGCAGCAAGGCCGACCGTGATCGCGCACTGGCGACATTGCAGAACGCCGCCCTTGCGCCGAATGCACCATCTGGTGCTGACATGGCGGCCTTCCGACAGGCCAGTCTGCAGCGGGCCACGAGCAACGACGACAGCCCTGTATTCTCAGCGGAAGAATCCGCGACAAAAAATGCACGCGCCGATAGCAGCGACCAGCCAAGCCTTTCGATTTCCGTCTGATTTCCAACCTCCGGAAATGGCCTTGCGCCTCCCGCATACTATGCAATATGGGATAAAACATTGACTCCCGCACAAGCCGACCTATCTGATCGAATAGTTGAGGCTTTCAGAAACTATCCTGCCGTTTGACACGACCCCGGTTTTGTTGAATGCTGCGCACGCGTCCGGGGGGGACGCTTGAATTATAATCTAACTATTGCGCGTAACCGTGTCGTCAGTACGGGGAGCGTTTCCGGGGCCAATCATCAGATGTCAGAGCTTCGGACAAGAACGGGTACTGCATAAAAATGAACATCCTGCTAGCAGACGACCACGATCTCGTCAGAGACGGGATTACTTCCTTCCTTAAAATCGCAGCGCCGGAAGTTGAAGTCGCGCAGGCGAAGGATTTCGCAGAAGCACTTGCCGTCGTTGACGGGGAAACAGACGTTGAGCTGACAATCCTTGATCTCAACATGCCGGGCATGAACGGTTTGTCGGGGTTGACGGTCATGCGCCAGAAACATCCGGAGATTCCTGTCGTGATCTTGTCAGGCTCGGTAAAGCGCAGCGACGTTCTGAATGCTCTTGAGCATGGTGCATCAGGGTATCTCCCCAAAACATTGTCAGGCAAATCGCTGATCAATGCGTTGCGCCTGATCCTGTCAGGGGAGAAATATATTCCTTCAGCATTGCTTGAAGATGACGGCTCTCAAATCCGTCCTGGCGAAATTGACCTTGAAGGCCTGGCACCCGACAACCCCCTGCGTCAACTGACCAATCGTGAACGTGAAGTTCTTGGCCTGTTGACCAAAGGGCTTTCCAACAAGGAAATCGCCAAGCAGCTTACGGTTCGTGAAATCACGGTCAAAGTCCATCTGACCGGCATTTTCAAGAAACTTGGCGCTGCCAATCGTACACAGGCTGTCAAAATTGCCATGCAGCTTGGTTGGGAAGCCTAAAAGCAACCAGCCTTCTGCCGATATCAAATACAAAAAAAAGCCCGGCTACGACCGGGCTTTTTCTTTGACCGGATCCTTTACTGCTCCGGCATTTACTCTGGCATCATTGAATACAGACTTCCGACAATTCATCCAGAATACCCAGAAGCTCCTTGAGGTTGAGCGGCTTGGACATCACCATCACCGGGGCATCGGCGCCGTCATCGTCTACCGGGCGCTCTGCATCGCCGGGATGCCCGGTCATCACGATAACCGGCAATGCCGGGTCGCGGCTGCGCAGTTCCTTGACCAGGGCATTGCCGTCCATTTGCGGCATCCGGATGTCTGTAATCAGAATATTGGGCTGCACCACCGCTGCAAGTGCCAGCGCATCTTCACCATCACTGGCCGCAGAAACGTTATAGCCCTGTGCTTCGAGATATCCCGATATGATTTCCATGGCGTCAACTTCGTCATCCACCACTAGAATTCTGATATTCTGACGCGTTTCCGCATTCAATCCCGTGTCCCCGCCCGGATGTTCTTCCGGCTCATATTCCGTCTGGTCTGCATCGCTTGCATCAAAGCTGACGATGGGAAGTGTCACTTCAAAACAGGCACCATCACCTTCATTCCTGACATCGATCTTGCCGCCCATTGCTTCCACAATGCCAAAACTGACCGACAGTCCAAGGCCCGTGCCCTTTCCAACATCCTTTGTTGTAAAGAACGGATGGAATAACAGATCAATGGCAGCTTCGGGAACACCACCGCCATTGTCATTCACCGCCAGCTTAAGCACCTGATTGGTCTTATCGACCATGGCGCTGACCCGGATAAGACCGCCGATATTTCCATCATCGCCATTTTCGTTAATCGCGTCGCGGGCATTGGTCAGCATGTTGACAAGAACCTGTTCAAGCTGAACCTGGCGACCATTGACCAGACAGGCCTGGGCAGGTGGCACCACTTCGATTTCAATGCCCGAAAGTCGGCAGTCATGTTCAATCATGTCCACCGAACTTGCCACAGCACGCATCGGATCGAACGGCACGAAGTCATCATCATCGGGCCGGCTGTAGATCTGCAGATGCTTGATGATTTCCGACATGCGTTCGGTCTGGCTGCTGATCAGCGCCAGTCTTTCATGCTGAAAGGCTGGCTTGACCGCATCAAGATCATATTGAAGCGCACAGGTATCAGCCGCCATGCGAATAACATTCAGCGGCTGGTTCATTTCATGGGCAACAGAAGCCGCCATTTCACCAAGGGTCGCAAGCTTGGACGTCTGGACCAGTTGGCGTTCGATTTTGCGCTTCTCGGTCACGTCTTCGGCCAGCATCAGCATGGCCGGCGCCCCTTCATGGGTAAACGCAATGGCGGAAACTTCGAGTTCCACATTGTCCCCAGCCGGGCGCTGACACATGATGGTGAAATCTGCACGCCCGGTGTATCCATCCCTGTAACGGGCAATATATTCGCCCAGCGTTTCCTTGCTTGCCGGATGAACCATTTCCATAAAGGAACGACCGATAAGGGCTGCACTATCGTCTGCGCCAAGGATCGTAAGCCCCTGCTGGTTGATATAGGCGATTTCTTCCCCGCTCAGGATGGAAATCAATTCGGGGGCAAGTTCAACCAGTTTGCGGTAACGTTCTTCACTTTCCTTAAGGGCACGCTCGGCGCGTGATCGCTCAATCGCATAGCGGATGGACCGGCGAATGGTGCGACCGTCCGGGAATTCCTTGGTCAGATAATCTTCGGCACCATGCTGAAGCGCTTCGAAAGCCAGTTCTTCATCCTTGTGTCCGGTCAACACAACAACCGGCGCTGTGTTGGCACAGTCCCTGATGCGGCTGATGGTCGTCACACCCGAAGAATCCGGTAATGTCAGATCCAGCAAAACAACATCAAAAACCGCATCAGGGCCCTCTCCGTTCAGCACGGCCATGGCGGAAGTCAGGTCGCTGCGATGTTCAATATCAAACGGCTCCCCGGTCTCCTCAAGGAGTGTGCGGACAAGAAACGCATCACCGGGGTTATCTTCCACAAGAAGAATGCGAAACCGTTGTTCAAGCATCAGGTTGACTTCCAGCTAACAAATTGACGGGCCCCGTTTACCGGAATTACCGATCGGGAACCTGCTGATTCTGCATGGTTTTGACCTTACTAGCAATCCTGCACGTCAATCAGAACTCGACCTTTGACCTGACCTTTCAGGATTTTCTCCCCCCAGGGCAGAATTTCGGACAAGGCAACCTTGGTCGTCGCGGCGGACAAATGATCGGTCGGCAATTGTCTGGCAAGGCGTTCCCAAGCCTTCACACGATAGTCATAGGGACACATCACCGAATCAATTCCGATCAACCGAACCCCGCGCAACAGGAACGGTATGACCGTAGCCGGAAGATCCGGACCACCGGCAAGACCGCATGCAGCCACCACACCGTGATACTTCATTTCTGACAATACATGTGCAAGTGTGCTGCTGCCGACGCTGTCAATCGCACCAACCCATTTCTCGCTTAGAAGCGGCTTGCTGGTGTCGGTCAATTCGTTGCGATCAACGATTGTCGTTGCGCCTTGGTCACGAAGATACTGATGTGTTTCGGCACGCCCGGTCGATGCGGCAACCCGGTATCCCAGCGTCGCCAATATCGAAACGGCAACTGACCCGACACCCCCGGCAGCACCGGTTACAAGAACCTCACCATCCTGATCCGGTGAAACACCCTGCTCCTCAAGGGCCATAACCGCCAGCATGGAAGTGAAGCCCGCCGTGCCGATGGCCATGGCCTGATCCGCCCCCAACCCGTTTGGCAGCGGCACCAGCCAATCTGCCTTGACACGGGCATATTGAGCATAGCCACCCCAGTGCGCCTCACCCACGCGCCAGCCGGTCAGGATGACCTCATCACCGGGTTTATATCGCCGGTCTGTTGATGAAACGACCTCACCGGAAAAATCGACACCAGGCACATGTGGATAGGATCGAACAAGGCGTCCCAGTCCGTTCAGGATCATGCCATCCTTGTAATTAAGGGTCGACCATTTCACCCGAACCAGAACATCACCTTCAGGCAAATCTTCTGTCGTCAGATTTTTGAAACTGGCCGAAACGGACTTGTCCTGCTGATCAAGAACCAATGCACGGAATGTATCACTCATGACTTTCTTCCCTGTCTGACGGTTTTTATGACCAAAGGTTAGTCTTCGATCCCTACCCCGTCAAACATGCTGTCCGGATCATGACAATTGTGTCAGTCGACAGTGTCACTCGGCCAACCCCGGCTGGGTTGGCGAGACCGGGTATTGGGCATCCCCCCAAATGGCAATGACAACTATCGCGACGACAAGAAGCAAAAGGTAAAGCCAGACCCGACGCGTCGATTTCGCAGCACGCTGATCGAAATAAGCAACATCGTCCTGGATCGCTGGTGACAAACTTCGATAGGACAACCACCCCAGCAACGGCACAATGACAAGATCATCAAGCCAGCCAATTCCAACAAGAATATCAGGCAAAAGATCGACCGGACTGATCAAATAGACCAATCCGCCAAGCAGCAAAGCTTTCGACTTCCAGCTGACATCCCTCCGAAAAAGGGTCCGCAAAAGATTTGGGACAATCATCCAGACTGAAGATCTGATCTTGGGCATTGCCGCCTCCTGTCCTAAATCAGGGTTGGGTGCAGTCTTTAGGGTGCCAGTGTTTCAAACACATCTTTTTCCGGAGCATGGCCCAAAACATTGGCCTGATGCCACAGCGCATAGAAAAGAAGATGCCAGCAAGCCGCACCTTCGCGTTTTCCCGGTGTATTGAACAGTTTTTCGACCTTTGACGGGTCGGCGATTTCAAGTATGCCCGCCTGATTGGCAACCAAAGGTCCCAGTCGCTTACCCTGTCCTGAAATCCATTCTGCAACCGGCACAGTAAAGCCACGTTTTTTCGCAAATGGATGGGCCATCGGCAAACAGCGTTCCAGCCAGCTGCGCAGCAGGAACTTGCCAACTCCCTTGCGAACTTTAAGACGATCTGGCAACTGATAGGCAAATTCGGCAACCATCGGATCCAGGAACGGTGTTCGCCCTTCAAGCCCGTGCGCCATCAGCATACGATCAAGCTTGATCAGCAAGTCATTTGGCAACCAGTCGGAACAATCAACAGCCTGCGCCACCGCAAGTCTCGAACGCTTTCCGCGGTTTTCGCGACTTTCCGATGCAGCAATCCCGTCGCGCCATCCTTCAAGCACATCGGGACGCAATACATCAATCTTGTCGAACGTCCCCTTGGACCGCATTACGCGCCCGCCCAGAAGAAGCGGTCGCATCACGGAACGATACCGCCCATACCCGCCAAACAGCTCATCCCCGCCTTCGCCGCACAGCACGACCTTGAAATCGCGTGCGGCTTCGCTGGCCAGTTTGTAGGTTGGAAGAATTGCGTAATCTGCAACAGGATCATCCATCCGCGCAGCAACTTCTGGCAGAAGCGTCCAGAAATCACGTTCCGAGAACATGACCTCGATATGATTGGCGTTACAGGCCTTGGCAACATCGCGCGCAATTTCTCGTTCATCATGCACGCTTGATGCTTCAAACGCTGCTGTATAGGCCGTTACCGGACGCTCATTCAGCCGGTGCATCATGCCAAGCAACGATGCACTATCAACCCCGCCTGAAAGGAACATGGCGTAATCAACGTCTGATCGTTGATGCATCCTGACGGATTCTTCGAACACACGGTCCCAGTCGGTCAACGCTGCTTCAAGATGTGTGCCGACCGATGCACTGTCCCCAAGAACCTGACGACGGCGACGATCAATGATCCGACCATTGCTCAGCACAATGGTCTCGCCCGGCAGAAGCCGCTTGATCCCGTCAAAAATCATATAGCTGCCGGTTGTGAATTGAACCTGCAATAATTCGGAACGGGCATCTGCACGCACATCCCGACCAACCAGACCAGCCGCGATCAATGCCTGTGCTTCGGATGCGAAGGCGAAATATTCCGGCGTTTCGACATAGTAAAGCTGTTTGATGCCAAACGGATCGCGGCACAGAACAACCTGGTTCTCTACAGCATCATGAATGGCAAAGGCATACATACCGCGCAGGGCATCAAAGCCGTCAATATTGTCACGGGCATAGACCCGAAGTGCTGTTTCACTGTCTGAACGCGTTTTGAAACTGGCTTCACACAGGCTTTTGCGCAGCTCGACATAGTTGTAAATCTCGCCATTGGCGACCAAGGCACTGCCATTTTCATGATAAATCGGCTGATCACCGGTATCGAGATCAATAATCGCGAGACGTGTTTGAATAAACCCGACAGGCCCCTTTACATACCGCCCCTCGCCATCAGGCCCGCGATGGCCCAACGCCGTGCAAAGACGATCAAGAATTTCGGGATCAAGGGTTTGCTTATCCTTGGCGATATAACCGGCAATTCCGCACATTAACGCGCAACCTCGTCAAAGAAAGCCTTGTATCTGGCAACCACTACGTCTTCGGTGAATTCGGCTTCAAATGCCGCACGACCGTTTGCTGACAATGTCTCGGACAAGCTCTTGTCGTCAAGGACCGCGCGAAGATCATTTGCCAAGGCGGTCACATCTTCGAGCGGGGACAGCAATCCGCTTTCACCTTGGGTGATCAACTGGATCGGTCCCTGACTCGCCTGGGCAACAACCGGCTTGCTATGCGCCCATGCCTCGATCACCATATTGCCAAGCGGCTCATGACGCGACGACGCGCAAAAGACATCACAGGTCGCAAACAGGTCGGCAACATCCCGCCGCCAACCCAGCAAACGTACCCGATCAGCAACACCGCATTCCCCGGATAATTTCAGCAAGTCGTCTTTCAAATCACCAGCGCCCGCGATCCACAAATAGGCCCCCGGCACATCCACCAAGGCACGGATCAGGGTATCGAACCCCTTGTTTTCATGCAGTCGTCCCAGCCCAAGAATAAGCGGCGCATCGGACGGCGTGTTGAATTCGGCTCGATCAATCGCTGTGCCCGGGACCGCATCCACAAAGTTTGGCAGGTAATGGGTGCGCTCAACCGGCCACCCTTCGCGCACAAGATAGTCGCAAATATCCTTGGTATTTCCGATCAGATGATCGCAATCACGAAAATTCTTGAGCTTGTAATAGCCGCCAAGCCGGGCGACCTTGGTGAAATCACCCGATGGTGTCATCCGGCTGGCCCGGTTCATCCAAGTAAGGACAATACGGGGTTTGTGCTTTTTGATTTGCTGGCGCAATCCCCAAGGGGTTCTCAAATCAAGACGCCCGCCAAACGGCAATTCATCAAAGGATACACCATTGGCCGCGAGAACCGGATTACGTCCTTCGTTCGGGCGGACAACGCAATGCTGATCAATACCGGCACGCTGAAAACCGCAGGCAAGGCGCACAAAAAACTCCTCGGCCCCGCCAAACGGACTTCCAGCCATGGTTTGCAGCAGCATTGTCACTTGATGAGCCTCTCAAATGCCTCGGCAGCCTGCGACCAGCCCCAGCTTCGCTGTTGTTCAAGTGATTCCTTGTGTTGTGCGGCCCACAAGACGTCATCATTGAGTATATCGGCGGTTCGTTTGGCAAACAGATCATCGTCATTTGCAACAAAGCCGGTTTGCCCATCCCTGATTCTTTCGGCGACACAACCAACTTCCTGAACAACACAAGGAACACCCATTGCCTGCGCTTCACCAAGTGCCAGACAGAAAGTTTCACCCACGTCACCACGATATGGCATCACACGGGCTTCACGCATTTCATCAAGAAGCTGGGATTTGGGTACTGGACCACGCAACACAATTCCTTTGTCTCGCAAGGTTTCAGCATGATCCAGGATGGCCTTCATCCTAAGGGCTTTCTCGTCGCCCGCCGCCCCATATGTCTGAGGACCGGCAAAAACATGCAGTTCCGCATCCGGCGAAAGCGGATGTATTTTTTCGGCCCAAAGATCAACAAGCCAATCAAGTGACCGAAGTGGATTGGATGTAAAAATCGCACGTTTGGCTCGTATCGCGTCATTGACATCCGCTGTCATGAAACGGTTCTCGATCCCGTACGGAATAACAATACGCTCACCACAAGGGGCCCATTTGGGATAAGTCGCCAGATGATGCGCCCCGGAAAACACAATGGCCGGTTTGATTTTCCACAGACGTGACAGATATCGCCATTTCAAAAGATAGCCCGCAGGATTGTGAATCCAGAATATCGTGCGTTTGGCTCCTGGCATCTTGTCGAGCAAACGGTGTCCGCGGTTTGCGATATAGAGATCCGCTGTTGCCGGAAACCCGTTCGACAACGGTTGCCATTTCACGCCATTGTTTTCATGCACTTGGTCACAATTATTGACGATGGTGACGTCATGTCCCCGGGCGGCCAGTCCCTCAGCAAGTGAAATAAAGGCCGTTTCCGCGCCCCCAAGGGGCCGCTCAGCCAGTGTGAAACCGTCAAACTTGATGCCATCATCGGCCAAAACGATAGTCGCCATCAGATCATTAATCCTCGTACTTGGCCTTGATATAGGAAATTACCGGAAACAGCCCCGCAAACAATGCAATCAGGAAACCGATACCGCCTTCCTTGTATCCTTTGCGCCCGATGTAGCAGCGAATAAACCGGGAAAACAGACGGCGGATATTATTGGCAAAAGTTCCAATCTTCCCGCTGTCGCGCAAGTCGGCCGCACGCGCAGTTGAATAACTGTCCAGTCGCTTGATCATGTCCGAAATGTTCCGGTCAACATAATGGCGAACAGGATGTCTCAAACGAGGTCCCTTTTCACCAGCGAAGGTCACAGCCGGATGGACCCGTTGCGGCCCCCAATGTTTTCCCCCTGCCCTGAAAAGCCCACCATAAGCCGATTTCCCAAAGGACGAACCCCAACCATACCGCACCAGTCTGGCACCGACATAGTTATCGACCGGAAGATCATGAAACCCGAATTCGCTGGTCGCAATCACTGACCGGATTTCTTTTGCAAGTTCCTCGGAAACGTGCTCGTCAGCATCGACTTCCAGCACCCAGTCACCGGACACATGCGACAACGCAAAGTTACGTCTCTCACCTTCCATCGTCCAATTGCCCGATAACGTTTTCGCACCGGCCGCCTTGGCGATTTCTTCGGTTCTGTCGGTGCATTTGTCACATAGAACAATAATTTCATCTGCGAACGCGACATGCGCAAGACACGATGGAAGACGTTCTTCTTCGTTATGGGCAGTGATCACCACTGTCAGTTTCGGCGATGCATTGCTCATTCTTGATTTCCATTTTTGCGCGCTAACAAAGTTGTCGCAGCTGCAACAACCTTGTCAACCGACAGGCTGTCCATCAGGCTGTCATGGGATCGCCAGGTAGCGCCTGATGCCCAGATCTCTTCATATGACATATTCGTTCTGACATGTGCTGCAACCGGCCCGCAGGGGCCGTAATTTTCTTCTCGGGTCGGGCCAAACAGACCAAGCGTCGGCGTACCAGCCGCAGCAGCCATATGCATAAGGCCGCTGTCATTGCCGATATACAGATCGCTTCGCTCCAGACAGGCTTGCACCGTGAGCAAGTCCTCATCCCCAAAGATCACGGTGCGTTGATGTTCGGGTAGTGAGTTAATCACGGGCATAGCGGCATCGCGTTCATTGGGCGCGCCGACAATCAAAACATGAGCATTCGGCAAAAGCCCATCCGCACGGCGCAGTTGCGCAATCACATCGACAAATTTTTGCGCAGCCCATGTCTTGCCGCCCCAGTTGGCGGACGGACCGATCGCCAATACATTTTGCTGACTGTCAGGAAGCAAAGCGTCTGCGCGCAATTGATGCTTCGGATCAATCCAGATTTTAGGAAACAGGCCTTTCTCAAGACCAATCGTGCGCGCCATTTGTTCAACCCGGTGCACACTGTCATCATTGCCTGAAAGAACAACCCGCTTCCACCCTGGCAACACATAGGCCGTGGCACTGCCGCGCAAATCGACAATCACATCCCACCAGTTCAGAACAACCGATTTCCAGAGTTTCCACCAGTGCCCACCGCGTTTTTGCTTGGGCATTTCGATGATGCGTTCAAGGTTCGGAACGGCCTTGAAGATGGGAGCGGCGACCGGGCCACAGGCGACCGTTACGCGAATACCGGGAAAGGTTTCGACATAATGGCGCAGGACAGAAGTCGATAGCACCGCGTCACCAAGACGGTTGGACGTGATAAACAGAAGACGCACGGCTTAAAGTTTCTCCAGCTCGCCTGCAACATGGATCCATTCGCGGCGATCATTGCGCGCAGCTTCGGACTGGTTGGCAAAGAATGCGCGGTCGGTCAGAAGCTGAGCTGTGATATTTCCGTATGCGGCTTCGTCCGGAACGATATAGCCGGTCTTGCCGTCCTCGATCCGGTTTCGGGCAATCCCGCCATAGGAAACAACCGGCGTTGCCGCACCAAGCGCGTCAACGATCCATTGTCCGACATTGTCGCTGCCGTATTTGCCGTGATGGAGGAACGCACGCGCATTCGCAATCGTTTCGGCCATGTCGGCTTCGGGCTTGGGATGATAGACCCGCACCCCCTTGTCAATGGCACCGCGCACCAGATCAAGGATGTCATCGGAAACATCATCATTCTCGCCTGCCATCGCTGTAAACAGGTCATAGGCATACACTTCAAGGATCGCATTCGGTGCCTTGGGCGCGACATAGGCATCCCAGATACGAATGATCTGGGCAATACCGGTTTTGGTATTGGCAACCGTCACCGCCAGTTCATCGCGCGATTCAAATGCCCAATGCATGTTCGACGCCATGGTAAAGGCAGCTGTTGCGCCCGGTTTCACCACGATCGGCTTTTTGGCAAGGTCCGCATCAAATGATTTGGCCTGGGCATCATCGGTAAAGATGACCTGTACTTTCTTTTCCTGAAGCACCAATCGCACTTCATCCGCATTCAGTCGCGCCGGATCACCGTCAAACCACAGAACAACCGTGGCATTTGCCGGCACAGAAGGATGGCTGAGCAAAGCAGGATCGCGCCAGACAATAACAGTATTGGCCGCATCGCCACCAAAGGGCGGCAATTCGGCATCAAGTTGTCGCCAAGCTACACCGCTTGCATCCTTGTCGATGCCGCCATTGCGGCGCGCTTCGACCTTGTGACCACGGGCAACAAGGGCCTCGGCCAGCGCAATGAAAGCACGTTGGCAGGTTCCCAGCGGGCGGGCTTCGCGATCCTTGGGATCAAAGCCGATTGAATGATCAAGCATCAAGATTTTCATAAGTTTGGTTCTATCTGCTCACAGGCGTTTTATGAAGGGTTTTCTTGCAGATCGTGCGGGCTTTATCCCCGCAGTCTACCCTTGCGAAATTTAGCGGATTGCCCCACATTTCGCCCAAACAAATCCGACAGATCGGAGCCAATACGATTATGAGTGAGTCTTTTTACGCCGTTCTGAGTGATCGCGCCGTCATCCGCGTGAGCGGACCGGACCGCGTCAGCTTTCTGCAAGGGCTGGTGTCAAACAATGTCGAAACCGTTTCTGCCACCAAATCGGGATATGGCGCGCTGCTGACACCGCAGGGGAAATTCCTGTTTGATTTCTTTGTCTATCAACAGGATGAGGACAGCCTTCTTCTGGAATGCGAACGCGGTGAAAATGGCGAACGCGCCGCCGAACTGTTCAAGAAACTGCGCATGTATAAACTGCGTGCAAAGGTCGAACTGACCGATGTCACCGACAGTTACGACGTTATCGCCGTTTTCGGCAAAGATGCCCTTGCGAACCTGTTTACCGACACGACACCGGGAACGACGGGACGCATTGCCAATGGCATCAAGGCTGTTGACCCGCGCCTGAGCGCAATGGGGGCCCGCATCTTGCTGCCCAAGAATGAGCTGGCTGAAATGGCGGCAATCGGCGCATCGGAAAGCGATGAAGAATCCTATCATCAGCTTCGCGTGTCTCTTGGCCTGCCCAATGGCAGCGAAGAACTTGAGATCGAAAAATCCATCCTGCTTGAAAACGGCTTTGAGGAGCTGGGCGGGGTTGATTTCAAAAAAGGCTGCTATATGGGCCAGGAACTGACAGCGCGCACCAAATATCGCGGCCTTGTGCGCAAGCGCCTGTTGCCGATCTCGGTTGAGGGCCCGGCACCGGAAGCCGGAACCATCATAATGAACGGTGACAAGGAAGCTGGAACCATTCGGTCTGTGCACGGGAATGGCGGTCTTGCCCTGATCCGTCTGGAACGGGTTGGCGATGATGCCGACCTTGTTGCCGGCGATGCAAAAATCACGGTTCATGTTCCGGGCTGGGTCAAACTGCCCGAAACAGCGGCATAATCCACCCATCACGTGATCGCAAAATTTTGCAACCGGGCCCCGAATTCGGGGCCCGTTTTGTTTTCAAACCTGTTCGAAAGGGGTAATAACCCCTATGTTAAGGCCGGAACAAAACAGGTAACCGGAATGAAACTGCGTCACGCAGCCCCGTTTTTGATCGCATTGTTTTCTGCGCTTTGCGTCATGGCGACATCGCCAAACATTGCATTGGCACAGCAAACGCCGCCGGGCATCAGCGACAGGCCGGTTCCGGATATGTCAATCGACGAAACCACCGCGGAACTTGCCACCATCACACAGATCTATAACCGTAAGGGCAATGAGATCAAACAGATGGCCCAAGGCGTTCTGTTGAGGTTCTATCCGCAAAAGATCGTGCCGTGTGGTGCAATCGTGACCACGGTTCGCGACTGCATTAATCATGAATGGCCGGATCTGAAAAATTATCCCGGTCACTTTCTCGGCCCGCATGAACAGCCGCCACTGAAGCCAACCCTGGCACAGGCGCGGATGACAGAGGAAAACTATTTTGATGCGGTTGAGCGCCTGAACATGTTGCTGCGTGCCGTGCGCTATGAAAGTACGCTTAAACCCGAAACCCGGTACCGCGCCCATATGAACGAGGTCATCGAACGCATGACCTATTTGCAGGAAGAAGAATTCCATCGCGCGGCCCTGTACGAAAAAATGTTCAAGATCGGCGGTATTGTGCTGCTACTTCTCGGGCTGTCGGTTGGCGGGATGCTGATCATGAAACACATCGCCCACCGCAACGACCCGGATTCAGAAACCGGTCATAAATAACGGCGGCAAGTTTCCCTGCCGCCGTGTGAAGTCAGTCCCGATCGCGCCTATTTGCGACCAAGGGCAGCCTGTGCTGCTGCCAGGCGTGCAATGGGCACGCGGTATGGCGAACAGGATACGTAATCAAGCCCCTGTGCCTCGCAGAACGCGATGGATGACGGATCACCGCCATGCTCCCCGCAGATACCAAGCTTGATGTCACCCCGGGTCGCACGACCACGTTCTGCTGCAATCCCGACCAGTTCGCCAACACCTTCCTGATCAAGGGATACGAACGGGTCGCCAGCAAAGATATCCTTGGCAATATAGGTATCAAGGAAACGCGATGCGTCATCACGTGACAGGCCAAAGGTCGTCTGGGTCAAATCGTTGGTGCCAAAGCTGAAGAATTCGGCCTCTTCGGCGATCTCACCGGCACGCAGGGCTGCGCGCGGCAGTTCAATCATGGTGCCCACAAGGAAGTTCAGCTTTGCCGACTTTTCGGTTTCGACATCGGCCGCAACCCTGATGATGGCAGCTTTGAGGATTTCCAATTCCTTTTTGCCGACAATCAGCGGGATCATGATTTCCGGGATCACCGGATCACCGCCATCCTTGGAAACTTCGATCGCGGCTTCAAAGATCGCACGCGCCTGCATTTCATATATTTCCGGATAACTGATGCCAAGACGGCAACCACGATGCCCCAGCATCGGGTTGGCTTCGGCAAGATCAAGCAAGCGACGCTTGACGATGGCCTCAGAGACACCGGCGGCATTCGCCACCTCGGCGATTTCGGCATCGCCATGAGGCAGGAATTCATGAAGTGGCGGATCGAGCAGACGGATCGTCACCGGAAGCCCCTTCATGATCCGGAACAGATCAATGAAGTCTTGCCGCTGATAGGGCAGAAGTTTGTCAAGGGCGGCACGACGACCCTGTTCTGTTTCAGCCAGGATCATCTCACGCATGGAAATGATACGTGCCGGATCAAAGAACATATGTTCGGTACGGCAAAGACCAATGCCCTCTGCCCCGAAACCGCGTGCGGTTTCCGCATCATCGGGGGTTTCGGCGTTGGTACGGACTTTCAGGCGGCGCACGGCGTCTGCCCATTCCATCAACTGGGAAAAATCGCCCGAAAGGTCGGGTTTCAGAGTTGCGACCTCGCCCAGCATGACTTCACCGGTGCTGCCATCAAGGGTAATGACATCCCCTTCCTTAAGAGTCACACCACCGGAAATCATGGTTTTGTTGGCATAATCAATCTTGATCGCGCCAGCACCACAAACGCACGGCGTTCCCATTCCGCGTGCCACAACGGCGGCGTGACTGGTCATGCCACCGCGCGATGTCAGGATGCCTTCGGCGGCATGCATGCCCGCGATATCTTCGGGGCTGGTTTCAATACGCACCAGAATGACTTTGCGGCCTTTGTTCGAAACCCATTCTTCGGCTGCCTCGGCTGAAAACACGATCTGACCGGATGCGGCCCCGGGCGATGCCGGAAGACCCATGCCGACAACCTTGCGTTCTGCATCGGGATCAAGGGTCGGATGCAGCAACTGATCAAGCTGTGCCGGATCGACACGGCGCAATGCGTCTTCCTGGGAAATCACGCCATCGCGGCACATTTCAACCGCGATACGAAGGGCAGCCTTGGCGGTACGTTTACCCGCACGGGTCTGAAGCATGTAAAGCTTGCCCGATTCAACAGTGAATTCCATGTCCTGCATGTCGCGGTAATGGGATTCAAGCTTGTCACGGATATCACAAAGTTCAGCAAACACACCCGGCAGGGCTTCTTCCATCGATGTCAGATCAGAACCGGACTCTTCGCGTTCGATCTTGGTCAGCGGTGCCGGGGTACGGATGCCCGCAACCACATCTTCGCCCTGCGCATTGATCAGATATTCACCATAGAACCGGTTTTCCCCGGTCGACGGGTTGCGCGAGAAGCAAACACCGGTCGCGCAATCATCGCCCATATTGCCAAAGACCATGGCCTGTACGTTGACCGCGGTCCCCCAGCTTGCCGGGATGTTGTGCAAACGGCGATAGGTGTTGGCACGTGCATTCATCCAGCTGCCAAATACGGCGCCAATCGCGCCCCAAAGCTGTTCGCGCGGGTCCTGCGGGAATGGCGCGTCGAGTTCGCTTTGGACTTTCTTTTTGAATTGTCCAACGACTTCGGCCCAGTCATCGGCACCCATTTCGGTATCAAGGGAATAGCCCTTGTCTTCCTTGTGAATCTCAAGGATTTCTTCGAAATGGTAATGGTCAACGCCCAGAACGACGTCCCCATACATCTGAATGAAACGGCGGTAGCTGTCATAGGCAAAGCGACGGTCGCCGGAAACGCTTGCAAGGCCTTCAACGGTTTCGTCATTCAGACCAAGGTTAAGAACCGTGTCCATCATGCCCGGCATCGAGGCACGGGCACCGGAACGCACGGAAACAAGAAGCGGGTCCTTGGCATCGCCAAATTTACGCCCGACCAGCTTTTCAACAGCGGCCAGCGCATTTTCCACTTCGGCATCAAGACCATCCGGGTAGGCACGGTCATTGTCATAAAACGCCGTGCAAACTTCGGTTGTAATGGTAAAGCCGGGCGGAACAGGAAGTCCGAGATTGCTCATCTCGGCAAGGTTCGCGCCCTTGCCGCCCAGAAGTTCACGCATATCCGAACGGCCTTCGGCGCTACCGCCACCGAAACCGTACACCCACTTGATCATCTTGCCTTTTCCTCATCTGGTCAAGGCCCCTTTTGGGCCTCCCCGGATGGGGAAAGCCCCGCAACCTTGACCTATTTATGACTCGATCTTCGAGAAGTCGGCAATGTCATGCAACGCAGTGCGAATTTGCGCCAACAGCTTAAGCCGGTTGGCTCGTTCGTCTGCATTGTCACTATTTACCGTGACCTTTTCGAAGAATGCATCGACCGGTTCACGCAACCGCGCAAATTCGGCCATAGCCGCGGCATAATCCTCGTCACGCAGAAGTGGCAGGGCCTTATGCCGGACATCAATGAGCGCCTCATACAGCTTGCGTTCTTCTTCCTCGCGCAGAAGAGATGCGGATACGTCCGCGTCATAGGACGTATTGTCCTTTTTCTCTTCGATGCGCAGGATGTTGGACGCGCGCTTGTAGCCAGCCATAAGGTTGACGCCGCTTTCACCAGAGACAAAATCGGAAAGCGCTTCAACACGGGCCAGCAGGCGGACAAGATCGTCCTCGCCATCCAGTGCGAACACGGCTGACACCAGATCATGGCGCACACCCTGTTCACGCAGATGGACTTTCAGGCGGTCTGCAAAGAAGGCCAGAAGGTCTTCGACCGCCGCGTCACGACGAATGGCTGCCGGATACTGGGAAACGGCAAATGCAAATGCGCGACGCAGCGGCAAACGCAAGCCGTTTTCCAGAACCAGACGGATGACACCCAGTGCCGCACGACGAAGCGCAAACGGGTCTTTTGAACCGGTTGGCTTTTCATCGATGGTAAAGAACCCGGCAAGGGTATCGAGCTTCTCTGCCAGTGCCACCGCGACCGAAACCGGGGCGGTCGGACAGCTATCCGACGGGCCGGCAGGTGCATAATGTTCGGCAATGGCATTGGCGACTTCCGGGGCTTCGCCGTCATTTTCGGCGTAGTATTTACCCATCAGTCCCTGAAGTTCGGTGAATTCGAACACCATCTGCGACACCAGATCGGCCTTGCCGATTTCTGCCGCACGGTCTGCCAGTTTGACATCGCAATTCGGAATGTCGGCAGACAGTTCACGCGCAAGGCCCCGCAAACGCAATACGCGTTCGGCAAGTGATCCAAGCTTGGCGTGGAAGACGATGTTATCAAGTTTCGGCAGACGCGATTGCAGCGTCACTTTCCGATCCTGATCCCAGAAGAATTTGGCATCATGCAGACGCGCACGCAGAACACGCTCGTTACCGGCGATGATTTTGGCGTTGTTGTCCGCAGTCACCATGTTGGAAATCGTGATAAAGCGCGCGGCAAGTTTGCCGTCCTTGTCTTCAACAACAAAATATTTCTGATGTTCACGCATCGAGGTTTCAAGAACCTCGCGCGGGATGTCCATGAACTGGTCGTCGACCTTGCCCATGACCGGAACCGGCCATTCAACCAGACCACAAACCTCTTCAAGAAGACCATTATCTTCAAGAAGCTCATATCCTTCGGTAGCGGCCAGTTTTTTGGCACCTTCAAGGATGACCTGCTTGCGCTCTTCGCGGTCAATCATGACCTTGGCGGCGCGCAGTTTTTCCTTATATTCCGCAGCATTGGCAACGCTGAATTCCGCCGGCGCCAGGAAGCGATGACCACGTGTGCTGTCACCAGCCGTTACCGGACCATAGGTTACCGGGATCACCTTGCCGTCAAGCAGGCACAGGATACGGTCAAGCTGACGAACCCAGCGGACTTTCTGATCAGCCCAGCGCATGGATTTCGGCCATGGCAGTTTGTTCATCGCATCTTCGATGATGTCCTTGATCACCTCGGATGCCGGGCGGCCTTTCTGCTCGACAATTGCAAACAGGAAGACACCCTTGGGCGTTTCGCGCTTTTCGCACTGTTCAAGGGTCACGCCGTTGCCGGCAAGGAACCCGCTGATGGCTTTTTCCGGGGCATCGGCACGCGGACCGCGGCGTTCTTCGCGCAGGTCAGGCTGCTTTTCCGGCAAACCGTCAATGATCAGCGCCAGACGACGCGGGGTCACAAGTGCCTCGACATTATCGAATGCAAGGTCGGCGGCCTTCAGGCCATCCGTCACCAGTTTCGACAGGTCTTCGGCCGCACGGGCCTGCATACGGGCCGGGATTTCTTCGGAAAACAGTTCAAGCAGCAACTCGGCCATAACTTATGCCTCCTCTTTCAGATGGCCGCGCGACCGCAGCCACGCCTCGCAGCAGGATTTCGACATGTCACGAACACGACCGATATAGGCCGCACGTTCGGTAACCGAAATCACGCCGCGCGCATCAAGAAGGTTAAAGAGATGGCTTGCTTTCATGGCCTGTTCATAGGCCGGAAGTGCCAGACCGCGTTCGATATTCACCGCACATTCGGCCTGTGCATCCTTGAAGTGCTGGAACAACATATCGGTGTTCGCAACTTCAAAGTTATAGGTCGATTGTTCAACTTCGTTCTGAAGGAACACTTCGCCATAGGTCACGCCCTGACCGTTATAATCAAGGTCATAAACGTTTTCGACACCCTGGATATACATCGCCAGACGTTCCAGACCATAGGTCAGCTCGACCGGAACCGGATTACATTCAAAACCGCCAACCTGCTGGAAATAGGTGAACTGGGTGACTTCCATACCGTCAAGCCAGACTTCCCAGCCAAGGCCCCACGCCCCAAGGGTCGGGCTTTCCCAGTCATCCTCGACAAAACGGATATCATGGGCCATCGGATCAATGCCCAGATGTTTCAGCGATCCAAGATACAGATCCTGCGAATTGCTGGGCGACGGTTTCAGCAGAACCTGGAACTGGTAGTAATGCTGCAAACGGTTGGGGTTCTCGCCATAACGACCATCGGTCGGGCGACGACATGGCTGCACATAAGCCACATTCCAGCTTTCCGGACCAAGCGCGCGCAGGGTTGTCGCGGTATGGAAGGTACCGGCACCGACTTCCAAGTCATATGGCTGAAGGATGACACATCCCTGATCAGCCCAATAGCTTTGCAGTCGAAGAATGATTTCCTGGAATGAAGGGGGACGTTGCGACCCGTCGAGCGCCATGGCGCGAACTCTCTATTACTGTTGCCTATAAATTAGAGCGGCAAGCTACCGCCCTGCCCCCTCGCGGTCAAGAACGCAAAAGCCCTGAGACACGCTGAATTTGCAACCCTTGCATCCGGGCTGGCCTTCTTATGCCGCATTGCAGCAACATAGATCAACGATCCGATCCGGATTTCCAAGCAAAATTCGCGCAATTTCACCCAAAGTCGTAGCCCGGAACGCTGTTATTTACGGGCAAGAATATCAGGCTCAGGCATCGCAGCGATGGGCTGAACCCTCGGCATGGTAAACACCACAATCAGGGCATTTTTCCATTTCCTGCGCGGCGGGCGCAGACTGTTGGTTTTTCTGAGCGCGGGTTTGCTTGGGCGGATCCTTGGTCGGGACCTGTTTGGCACGGCTAAACAGTTTGAAACCTTGCCAGACGACAACAATGACCAAGGCAGTGAAGATTATTTTCGAGAAGCTCAGCATATCCGGTCCCAAAGCACCCAATTTTCCGTGACACAGGCCACAGCCATGTCGCACTTATAGGGAACTCTGTGCGATTTAGAAACCGGGCAATGGCAACGGATTGCGCAAAAGTATGTCGGTTTCGGGCAAATATGCCCCCGCCGCATCATGCAGAACAATCCCGCGCCGCATGCAAAGCGGGGATGCCACACCCTTTCTGGCCGATACAATGACCCGCAAAGGTGCATCTGAATCGGCCTTGGACCAGATCGGGTAAACTGTCATGTCACCGGCACGACCATGCAAAAGCCCGATGATACGGTCCAGATGATCCGCACGATGCACAAGGGTAATGCGGCCCTTTTGCCGAACCATCTTCAGGCAAAAACCGATCCAGTCTTTCAGATCGGCACTGCCTTCCTGATGGGCGGTCGCGCGGCTTTCATTGGCCGGTCGCGTGCCCCCGGCATAATAGGGCGGATTTGAAATCACCTGATCGAAGCTTTCCGCGACAAGCGGCAAGCTGGCATCATTGATATCACCGTGCACCGGGTTGACCCGGCCCGCCAGTTCATTTTCCACGACGTTGCGGCAAAACAGGGCGTAAAGGTCATTCTGAAGTTCGACCCCGGTAACCTTTGCATCCTCAAGCCGCTTGGCAACACAAAGCCCAGCCGACCCCACAGCCGCCCCGACATCCAGAATCTTTTCATCCCGTCTGGAATTGATCGAAACAGAAGCCGCCAGCAATACCGCATCGACAGCCGCGCGATAGCCGTCCACCGGCTGTTTCAACGTCACCGCCCCACCCAGCAGATAATCATGACTGATGCGTGCTTCCGGAAAATCAGGGACGTCTATTGCTGCCACTGCGCTTGCCATCGGATCAAGGTCCTGCCTGCTGTGTTATTCCGATGCCAAGGCGTCGGAGGATGAATTGGTCGCAGCGTTATGCGCATCCAGATCGCGTCTGGCAATATCGAGAATGTATTTCGCCCGGCTTTCGGCTTCGCCATCCACCATCAAACGGCGGGGAAGTGCACCAATCGATCCTTCGATGATGCTGGCATGATAGTCAAAGATGTGACTTGTGATTCCTTCGTCCGCCAAGACCGATTGCGCCCAGCTCAGTTCGATCGGATCATTGCTGCGAAAGAGTTCAATCATCTGGCATTTCCCCTGAAACTTTGGTGTTGCCTGCGTCCTGCACCTTTGGATCTGAACGACAGGAACAGACTATATGTAATATAATGTAGGGGCTTGCAGACAGAGATTTCAAAATTCTGTCGGCAAAACCGCAATTTATCGGGAGAAATCCAGATCACCCGATACGATTTGTCCACTTGACCATGGTGCCTTGGCCTATCTATGTTGAGGCCGCCTGGTGTTATTTGCGATCTTCGCCCAAAGCAGGCAGCGAAGATGCCATTGAGATAGTCGGAATACAGCGTGACCAATACCGCACCGCAGCCTAAGACTCAGCCGAGCCTTGATTCACTGATCAACCTTGTCGACGCCGATATGAAGCGTGTCAATCAGGTGATCATCGACAACATGCACAGCGAAGTCGCCCTGATTCCGCAATTGGCAACCCATCTGGTTGCAGCCGGCGGCAAGCGTATGCGTCCGATGCTGACACTGGCCGCAGCCCGGTTGTGCGGATATGGCGACGGCCCGCATGCGGTTGATCTTGCCGCATGTGTTGAATTCATCCATACCGCAACGCTTCTGCATGATGATGTGGTCGATGAAAGCCAGCTGCGTCGGGGTCAGGCATCGGCAAATGCCCTGTTTGGCAACGAAGCAAGCGTTCTGGTCGGGGATTTCCTGTTTGCGCGCGCCTTTGTGGTCATGGTCAAAACCGGATCGCTGCGCGTTCTTGATATTCTGGCACAGGCATCGGCTGTCATTGCCGAGGGCGAAGTCCTTCAGCTGTCGACGGCAAACGACATGGGCACGACCGAGGAAGCCTATCTTGAAGTTATCACCGCCAAAACCGCGGCCCTGTTTGGCGCGGCATCACAAATTGGCGCGGTGATTGCCAACCGGTCCGCCGAAGACGAAGAAGCCCTGCGCCTTTATGGCATTTATCTTGGCACGGCATTCCAGCTGATTGACGATGTTCTGGATTATTCGGCCCATCAGGCAACACTTGGCAAAACCGTCGGTGATGATTTCCGCGATGGCAAGGTGACGCTGCCGGTCATTATTTCCTATGCCAAGGGCGATGATGAAGAAAAAGCATTCTGGCGCCGCTGCATGGAAGATCAGGATTTCAAAGACGGCGACCTTGACCGGGCGCAGACCCTTATTCGCAAATATGATGCCCTTGATGCGTCCATGGACCGGGCCCGCGAATACGGCCAGATGGCGATTGATACACTTGCCCGTTTTGAAGATGGCGCGATCAAGGATGCGATGATCGAAGCGGTAGAGTTCTGTATTTCCCGCCCTTATTAACGGCCATACCCCAAACGCATGCCGGGGTCGTTGAAGTTTGTCGTAAAAATATCTTGCGTCATGCTTCATAAACCAGTATCACCCGGCTTCGCAGAATGACGGAGCGTAGCTCAGCCTGGTAGAGCACTGTCTTCGGGAGGCAGGGGTCGGAGGTTCGAATCCTCTCGCTCCGACCATCATTCAAAGGCCCTGAAACGTTTCGGCGTTTCGGGGCCTTTTGCGTTTTACCCGCCGCGATCGGCAACTTTCACCCCGGTTCACCCCAGCCCAGAGGTGATCTTTATCGCTTTCGGGCAACCGGGTGCTGAAACATCAGATTTCGACGATTTTTTTCACCCGAAACAGCCGGATTATGCTTGATCCGCGCCGAAAGACGGGCTAAACCTCCGCCCACTGACGGAGCGTAGCTCAGCCTGGTAGAGCACTGTCTTCGGGAGGCAGGGGTCGGAGGTTCGAATCCTCTCGCTCCGACCATCAGTCGGGCGGTCTTTCATTGAAAGATCGCCCGTTTTTATTTCCGGTGTTTTCATCCCTGAAACTTCATGATGTTCGGTCCGTTCCCATCCGGCCTGATCGATGATGTTTGCCATCCCCCTTTGCGGTGTTGCAGATGCAATGACCCGAACGGCTTAATGATGCAGGCACACCATACCACTATCCATTCCGGTAGCTGTACCCACACCGCGACAAGTTATTCCCTGCCCGGCCAAAATCGGCATCCCCGATTCCATCTGGCAAAAAGCCGACTCCGCCCTATTAAATTCGGCGGAATGGCAAAAACTATGTAGTTTATAAGGATTCCAACCGCACCACCCCCAAAAGCCGGATGAAATCGGCATTTCAGTGCGCAATTCCTACTTTTGAATAGTAATGCAAGTTCTTTTTTGCCCGAACGGAAAGATATTTTCTTGCGCAACGGGCTAAACAAACTTGCCCATACTTGCGAAATACGCTTATGCTTCGCCCTGCAACATAAAGATCGGGGAGAAAACCGCCCAATAATAAAAGCAAAAGGCGGTAGTCGACCTCACGTGGTATTACCAATTTCGGACTTCTTAGGGAGGAAGACGAATGACTTTTTCTAAATTGCTCAAGTCGGCAACCTGTGCCGCTGTTCTTGCTGCAGCTGCATTTTCTGTGGCGCCGTCTGATGCAAATGCTCAGGAGCGTGTTCGCTGGAAAATGGGCTCGACCTATCCGGGCAGCCTGACCCAGCTTGGTACGCTTGGTAAGCGCGTCGACGACAAGATCGACGAAGTTTCCGGTGGCAACATCAAAATCAAATTCTATGAGCCGGGTGCACTTGTGCCGGCACTTGAAGTTTTCGATGCCGTTTCGACCGGCTCGATTGATGCCGCATTCTCCACACCGGGCTACTGGGCAGGTAAAGTTCCGGCACTGCAGCTGTTTGGCTCGGTTCCGTTCGGTCCGCAGGCTGGTGAATACCTGGCCTGGGTCAAATTTGGCGGCGGTCAGGAAATCTTTGACAAGCTGTATGCCGAACATGGCATCAAGTCGCTGTTCTGCGGCCTGATCGCACCGGAAGCATCCGGTTGGTTCTCCAAGGAAATCAACACGGTTGAAGACCTTAAAGGTCTGAAAATGCGCTTCTTCGGCCTTGGCGCAAAGGTCATGGAAAAGCTTGGCGTTTCCACCCAGCTTTTGTCAGCAGGTGACATTTACCCGGCCCTTGAACTTGGCACCATCGATGCCACCGAATTCTCGATGCCGGCAATTGACCTTAAGCTCGGCTTCCACCAGGTCGCGAAATATTACTACTTCCCGGGCTGGCATCAGCAGTCGACCTTCTTTGATCTGATGATGAACAAGGAAAAGTGGGACGCACTGGACAAAACCCAGCAGGCACAGATCGAAGCCGTTTGTAACGACAACCTGGCTTACGGTTTTGCCGAAGGTGAAGCCATTCAGTTCGCAGCTCTGAAAGAGTTGCAGGAAAAAGGCGTCAACATCAAGAAATGGTCCCCTGAAATGCTGGGCGCGATGCGCGGAGCATGGGAAGAAGTTGCGGCCGAACTTTCGGCTGATGATGCTGACTTCAAAATGGCCTATGAGAGCCTCCAGGAGTTCCGTGCGAACTACAAAATCTGGAAAGACATCGGTTATCTCGACTAATCCGACAGGTCTGACTGACTGCTAATGCAGTCAATAAGAACAAGTCTCGGCAAGGCCGGGTGCCAGGTGCCCCCGGCCTTGACCGCGAATAAAAAAGACCCGGGAGACTTCTATGGAAGCGCTACTAAAAATCAGTGACAGCATGGACAATGTTGTTACCCGCGCGGGAAAGCTCGCTTCCCTGCTTGCCATTCCACTGATGTTCGTCATCATCTATGACGTGATCCAGCGCAAATTCGGCGGTCAGGGCTCCATCAAGCTGCAAGAACTTGAATGGCACCTGCATACCGGCCTGTTCATGCTGTGCTTTGGATATGGTTATGTTCGTGATTCCCACGTTCGCATCGAACTTATTCGTGACAATCTGCGCCCGCGCACACGCGCCATCATTGAAATGATCGGCGGCATTTTGTGTGTCTTGCCGTTTTGTGCACTGGTTATCTATTTCGGTTTTGATTTTGTTGCCCGGTCCTATGACAGCCACGAGGTTTCGGCCGCTGCGACCGGATTGACCCATCGCTGGATTATCAAGTCCACCATTCCGATCGGCTTTGGCCTTCTCGCCATGGCGGGCATTTCCATCTTCCTGAAATGCTTCGTTTTTGTCTTTGGTCCGACCGACCTGCACAAGCGTGCCGGCTATTATGTCGGTACTCATCACGCAGACCTTGGCGATATCGCCAAAGTCGAAGACTAAGCGGAACAGGGATACATCCAAAATGGGTAACTTCTATATCGAAGACTGGTTTCCGCTGTTCATGTTTGCCTCATTGGGCATTCTTGTTTTCACGGGACTTCCGGTCGCATTTGTCATTTCGGGCATCGGGATTGCCTTTGGCTTCCTTGGCATGGCCTATGACATTTTCTCGTTTATTGAATTTTTCAATATCGTTTCACGCATCTGGGGCGGCATCTCCGAAAACATGGTGATGGTTGCGGTGCCGATGTTCATCTATATGGGCACGATGCTGGAAAAAAGTGGCGTTGCAGAAGACCTTCTGGAATGCCTCAACATGCTGCTGCGGAAAGTTCCGGGTGGTCTTGCGCTGTCTGTCACCCTGATGGGCACCATCATGGCTGCCACCACCGGCATTATCGGTGCATCGGTTGTCATGATGACGCTTCTGGCCCTGCCGGTCATGATGCGACGCAATTATGACCCGTCGCTGGCCACCGGTACGATTGCCGCATCCGGCACACTGGGCATTCTGATCCCGCCATCGATCATGCTGGTTCTGATGTCCGATCTGTTGTCGGTATCGGTCGGCAACCTGTTCCTGGCCGCGATCATTCCGGGTCTGCTTCTGGCAAGTCTTTATACGCTGTATATCTTTGTTCGCTGCCAGATCAATCCGTCCCTTGCACCGCCCCTGCCCGAAGGCGAAGCGGTTCACGGCATGGATCTGGTCAAGATGATGCTGCGCAGCTTCCTGCCGCCAGTCTTCCTGATTGTTCTGGTTTTGGGATCGATCTTTGCCGGGTTTGCCACCCCGACCGAGGCGGCCGGTGTTGGCGCAGTTGGTGCGACCTTCCTGGCCCTGGTCAAGGGACGTCTGAAATGGCCGGTCCTTAAGGACGTCTGCGAACGCTCTGCCCTGACCGGTGCGATGCTGTTCTTCCTGTTTGCCGGTGCAACGGTCTTTTCCTATGTCTTCCGCTCGCTTGGCGGGGATGATCTGGTGATTGACCTTGTCGAAGGTGCGGGACTTGGGCCGTGGGGCATTCTGCTTTTGCTGATGCTGATTGTCTTCATTCTTGGCTTCTTCTTTGACTGGGTCGAAATCACCCTGATCGTTCTGCCGATTTTTGCCCCGGTTATTGCCCAGCTTGATTTCGGTCATCATCTTGATATCGGTGGTGTTGATGCCACCCATGCACAGGTGCTGACATGGTTCGCGGTTCTGGTCGCAGTCAACCTGCAAACAAGCTTCCTGACGCCACCCTTCGGGTTTGCCCTGTTCTATCTTAAAGGTGTGGCGCCGAAATCGATCTCGATCCAGCAGATCTACAAAGGCATCATTCCCTTTGTTCTGCTTCAGGTTCTTGGATTGCTGCTGGTTATGTATTTCCCGGAACTGGCATTGTGGATGCCAAACACGTTCCTTGAATAACCAATAGCATCCGATCACATCAAAAAGGCGCTGTGCATCACACAGCGCCTTTTTTGCTGCCTGCCCCCGACCGGGATCGCACAAAAGAAAACCGCCCGGATCATGGATCGGGCGGTTTCGTAAATTTCCGGCAATTTCAGCAGCAGAACAATCAGGTATGCATTGCCCGTTCACTTGGCAATTGCAACATCCGCCCCATCAGATAATCGACGTCATCTGAATCGAATTCGACACCAAGATCGCCATACTGGGTCAGAACCCGTTCGATCATTCGGCGCGAATAGCGTTCCTTGTCCTGTTCTCCGCCATCAAAGGTGGTTTCGCGCGCGACTTCAATCGCGGCCCGGACGCCCGGGAAGAAATGTTCAGGCAGCTTGGCCTTGTTATAGATCGCCTCAAGACCAAACGGTCCGCTATCATGAATAAGAATGCGCGTATTGATCAGCGACACCCCGGCACGCTTGGCCAGCGCCGCTTCGAAGAAGGACACATCGCCCATGCAAAGAGCCCGCAGGATCAACCCGCTGGTCAAACGGTTGTTGGTATAAAGATGTTCGACAAGCAATTCGACGTCGCGATCTTCGACACCATCGCCCAGAAGCCCGATTGTCGCGCTTTCCTGTGACTGGGTCATGACCGCGTTAACAATCCCTTCGGGGATGTGCCCGCGCGAAATCAGTTGCGAACGCATCCGTTCGGACACCAGCGTCACCAGCCGTTCGGCAATGGTGATGGGCAAGTGATTGCGTTCGATCATCGGCTTCTGGATGCGTTCATTGTCGCCAAAATCATTGACGACCTTTTGCAGGGAAACTTCGCTGATTTCAGCACCCTGGTTTGACATCAGGTCGACCATTACGTCTTCATGACCGATATCGACAAGGGTCGCAGATACAATTTCCGAAACATAGGCACGCGACGCAATGGCGCGCTGCTTTTCGACACTGTCGGCATTGTCACCAATGATATCGACCAGGTCTTCGTCGTTCAGAACTTCGGAAAATTCAAGAACCGGAAGCGCAACCTCATCCACATCACGGGCAAGCGTTGCGGCCACATCATGGGGAACAAGCGGGGTCTGGGCCAAGTTCTTCGCAAGCGCCTTGCGCACGCGGATCTCGGCATCGCGGATCATCAGTCGAAAGATATCTTCAGCCAGAACACGTTCACTCTCCGAGAGTGTATCCGTGGAAAATTCACGGCTAATCTTATCGGCTGTCTCAGCGCGGTTATCCCCCGAAGGGTCCTGAACCAGCTTGTTCAGATCGTCTTTTGTGATACGTGGCAATAGATATCTCCTGGCACGCTTCTCAACTGGCTGCCAATTCGCACAAGCAGATTATACTTTTGGCACTAAATCGACAAACATATTTTCCCCGTGCGGACGACAAGTTGCTGATTTTCAAACATCCTGCAGTTTTCATTGTTCAACTGAAACCTTCACAACCGCGTTCTGCCGTACAATTTGGCCTGTGAAAAACAAACCATATGCGCCAACCCGACGTATCAGGAAATACCGTAAATTCATGCTGATTAATTGATGAAACTCAAATCCCTGACTTATCAGATATGGTAAGTCTCAGTGAGATTTTCCAATACCGGATGACATGGCAATTTTTTCCAGTGATGTTCTGCCGTGTTGACCTTGCGTTTACCCTGCGAAATGGTAGTCCGAAAACAGATTGTACCGATCGTCAAAAGAACCAAGAGAGAGATCCACAATGACCTATTTGCGCAAACTGTCTTTTGTCGCCAGTTCTCTGGTCATCCTCGCAACCGCGCCAGCAATGGCCGGGGATGCCGCAAATGGCGAGAAACTGTTCAAACGCTGCGCTGCCTGCCACAGCATTGAAGCCGGCGTGAACAAGGTTGGGCCAAGTCTTGCCGGGGCAGTCGGACGCGAATGCGGCACTGTTGAGGGCTACAAATACGGGCGCGGTTATCTGGCCGCCTGCGAGAAGGGCTTTGTTGCCGACGAAGCATTCCTGACCGACTACCTCAAAGACCCGTCTGCGAAACTCAGCGAAATTGCCGGTTCCAAGGAACGTTCTAAAATGGCGTTCAAACTCAAAAAAGATGAAGACGTTGCCGATATCATCGAATTCCTGAAAACCAAGTAATTCCGGTTCAGGACCATCCCGCGACTTCATATGAAAATGGCCGGCTGCATGTATTTGCGCCGGCCATTTTGTTTTCTCGATCCGAAATTGGAACGCAGCAATTATGCGGCCTTGCGCCGTCTTCCCAACTCATCACCAATCGCACGGATCTGATCAACAACGGTGACATTTTCGGTCGATGTGACTTCAAGTTCGCGGTCTTCGTAAACATCGCGATCAGGATGGGCTTCCTGCCAGCTGGCAACTGCAATGTCGCGTTTGCGGATCAATTCTTCGATTTGCGGACGGAACAGCACCATCATCCCCGATACCCACCGGTTCACCGGCCAGGACGGCTGGGCATGATCGATCAGAAATCCGTCAAGCATATTGATCACGTCATCAGCATCATACCAGACTTCACCGGTGACCCAGCGATTGGTGGTAAACAGCCGCTGGCAAAAGCCGAATTCATCCATCGAAAAAGCGATCAGATGAGACAATGCGTCATTCGGGCCTTCGGGATATTCAAACCCGTCAATCTGTTTTGGCTTGCAATGGTCGGGCATGCCGCGCGGACGCATGAATGTATGGAAATGACCATGTTCATCCCATTCACGACGTTCTTCCTTGGGATGGGCATGATAATAGAATTGCGCATGTGACTGGCGATCATAGACATCGCCTTCGGGATAATGGGACCATTCATAAAAGGCCCCTGCCCCTTTGATCAGTTCACCAACAATGTTGTCGCCGGTTGCCGTCAAGACACGATGGCATTCCATAACATCGCGACCGGCATCCAACATCCGTTCCAGTTGGCCCGTTGGCAGTGAAGTCCAGTCAATTTCAATATCGGTCATACAAACACCAGCATCTTTGCGATCCGCTCAGAATTTCCGCAAAGGCAGAATTATCGGCATTCATGCCCGCGGGCGAATGAACACCGATCAAGAGTTAGTGATTTCACGCTGGTTTGCAACAATGTTCCATCAAAACGTCCTGATTTAACAATGGAAACATCGCACACGGGTTATGGGCCGGACAGTCCATCAGTCCAGATACATCACCCGGAACCCGATCAGGATATGTTTGAGATGTTCCGGACGCCCATGCCGCGCCGCCGGTCGACAGACACCGCATCCCCGATCATCCCATGACCCGCCTTTGACCAACCGATAGCCAGCCTGAGCCGATGTTGATGTCCATTCAAACACCTGACCAGCACCGTCATACAACCCGTACGGACCGGGTTCGAACTGCCCGACCGGCATTGTATCAAACGGCCCGCGATCACCGCTATTGAGCCGATCGGGATCAAAAATATTGCCCCACGGATAAAATGCGCCTTCCGGCCCCCGCACCGCCTTTTCCCAATGAAGCTCACTGGGCAAGGCCCACTTTTTGCCGGTCTTTTCGCCAAGCCACTGCACATAGGCTTCTGCATCCTGCCAGGATACAAGAACGACCGGATGGTTGCCGCGCCCTCTGGGTGGTTTGCCCTTTGACCACAGGAACGGCTGTATGGTGTCAAAGTTATAGATCAGCCCCTGCCGGTTCCATTCATCGCGCGTCATTTCCGGTGCCGGGTGCCCGGTATCTTCGATGAAAGCCGCGTACTGATCATTTGTCACCGGCGTTTTGGCAATATGATAACTCAGAAGATGCACATGCCATTTGTCAGCTTCGATATCGTACCAGCGATTGCGCCGGCTCAGATCATGACCATAGACCTGTTCGTCAATCTGATAGGCATACTGGCGTTCAACCGAATTCGATCCTTGCCAGAACCAGCCTGACGGGATTTCGACAACAGACGGTATATCACCGTCATCTGCCTGTGCCGGTGTGGCGGCAATCATCCCCAACAGAAATGCCGCTGCGCACATTTTATGAATAGATGCGATACTGTCCCCAACTCTCATATGCGAATTCCGTCCTGATCGAACTTGGTTCTCACGGTTTCTTTAGCCCGCCCGACGACTTTGATCTGTCGTCTTTATTATCATCAAGATGAGTAAAAGTGACCGTTCTTTCAATCAGTTTGAGGATTTAAATCCGGTTTTCCCCGACCAAATCATTGTGAAGTCGCGATAACCGGGGCAATTGCCGGGCGCTGACCATACACAAAGCTCTCACACAACAGTGAAACCATGTGACGCCGCCCGCCTGTCATTTTGGCCCATAGTGCCTGCACCGATCGGCAGCATCGCCGTCGGGCTTTGATCGAACAGGACCTTTCAGAGAGGCAAGAATGACCAAGAAATCACAGAGCTTCGCCAAAAAAGCATTGCTTCCGGCACTGGCCATGGGCACCGGCATTGCAATGGCAACCCCGATGGCAATGGCAGCGCCGCTTCCGTCGCCGACCGCCGAAGTGGCAAGTTGCACGGCCAATCCCTGTGCGGCGAACCCGTGCGCTGCAAATCCGTGTGCGGCCAATCCGTGTGCGGCGAAAAAAATCGTCAATCCTTGCAGCCCGTGCTCAGCCAATCCCTGTGCCGCAAATCCGTGCGCTGCGAAAAATCCGTGCGCTGCAAATCCCTGTGCCGCCAACCCGTGCGCAGCCAAATAAGACCTTTCGCGTCCCGGCGATGTTCCAAAGACAAAGGGGCGATGCATTGCATCGCCCCTTTGCACATACCGGCTTTGATCGGAAAAGCCGAAATCAGTCGCGTACCACCATCACCGAACAATCGGCATGGCGGACAACGCGGGCCGCGTTCGGCCCAAGCAGATAGTCTTTCAGTTCCGGACGATGGGCACCGATCACGATCAGATCGCAATTGGTTTTCTTGGCCATCTTCAGGATCACCTCGTATACGGTGCCCTGCCCCACGATATGCTGAACCTTGATATCGGAGGGGATATGTTCGGACACAAATTCATGCAGCCGCTGATTATAGGCTTCAAGAACCTTGCCTTCATATCCCTTGGGGAAGAACTGCCCGACCATTGACATGCCCACAGACGGCACCACGGTCAGAACATGCAAACGCGCGCCAAAGCTTTGCGCCTGCTTGATCGCGACCGGTACAGCCTTCTTCCAGGAAGACTCATGATCAAGGTCTACTGTAACCAGAATATCCTTATACATGTTCATTCTCCCTGTCAGGCTGTGCCAAGCGCTTCTTCACTGCGCTTGCGACGGCGTTGCAGAACAATGATCCCACCCAGCAACAAGAATGCCGGGATAAAGAACACTTCCTTGGGCATGCGATCAGCTTCGACCTTTACTGCGGTGATTTCAAAATCGAAATCCAGGCCGGCTTTTTCGGCCGGTCCGGCAAAGACCAGATCGTCAATGAAGATGCGACCATCTTCGTTGCGAACGGCAATACCCGCATTGTAAAGACGATCCTCACCCGAACCTGCCGGACCAAGCGGCAGCATCACGGATTTGGAAACTTCTTCGCCTTCGATATTGATGCCTTCAACATCCAGAAGAATGCTGGAATTTTCCGGCATGCCTTCGGCATCTTCGATGATCGATGCTGCCGGAAGGTTGTCATAAGGCGGCTCGATCAGATCAAGCCAGAAACCCGGACGGAACAGGGTGAAGGCAATCAGCAGCAATGCCGCACTTTCCCAAAGCTTGGACCGGGCAAAGAAGTAGCCCTGCGTTGCTGCGGCAAAGACCAGCATGGCTATTGTCGAAACAATGATCACCATCACCACATCCACCGGATGATCCAGACCGATCATCAGAAGCTGGGTGTTGAACAGGAACAGGAACGGCAGAACCGCGGTACGCATCGAATAGAAGAATGCCACCACACCTGTTTTCATCGGGTCAGATCCCGATACCGCAGCCGCGGCAAAGGATGCCAGACCAACCGGCGGGGTCACATCGGCCATGATCCCGAAATAGAACACAAACAGGTGTACGGCGATCAAAGGCACGATCAGGCCGTTTTCCGCACCAAGTTCGACAATCACCGGCGCCATCAGGCTGGAAACCACGATATAGTTTGCCGTGGTCGGAAGCCCCATGCCCAGGATCAGGCTGATCACCGCCGTAAAGATCAGGATCAGCATCAGATTGCCGCCCGAAATCAGTTCGACGAATTCAACCATCACCTGTCCGATACCGGTCAGCGATACGGTACCGACGATGATACCGGCCGCCGCCGTCGCGACACCGATGCCGATCATGTTACGGGCACCGGTCGCAAAACCGTCGATGACATCGGCAAAGCCCTGTTTGAACCCGGCTGCATAATCCGCGGTTTTGCGGAAAAATGCCTTGGCCGCATGCTGGGTCAGCATGATGAAGATCATCAGAACCGTCGCCCAGAAGGCCGAAAGTCCAGGTGATTTCAACTCGATCATCAGGAACCAGACCAGAACCACCACCGGCAGTAGATAATGCAGACCGGCCTTTGCCGTTTCGCCAAGTTGCGGCAATTCGACAACCGGCTGGTTCGGATCATCCATTTCCAGATCGGGATATTTCGCCGCGTAATACAGACCGGCCAGATAGATCACCGCACATTCAATGGCGACAACCCAGCCAACCGCGGCCCCAAACAGCTGTTTCTGGAAGACGATGGCATAATAAACCAGCCCCGCCAGAACAATCAGCGACAGCACAAACATCAGCGACCGGATCAGGGTCTGCGACAGCGTCGAGGTTACCCGTTTCGGCAGGCCCTTCATGTTCGCCTTGAGCGCTTCAAGGTGAACGATATAGATCAGCGCGATATAGGAAATCGTTGCCGGCAGGAAGGCATGCTTGATGACTTCCGGGTACGGAATGCCGACATATTCGACCATCAGGAAGGCAGCAGCCCCCATGACCGGCGGCATGATCTGACCATTGACCGAGGATGCAACTTCGACTGCACCGGCCTTCTCGCCCGAGAAACCAACACGTTTCATCAACGGAATGGTGAATGTCCCGGTGGTCACAACGTTGGCAATCGACGACCCGGAAATAAGACCGGTCATTGCCGATGACAGAACAGCGGCCTTTGCAGGACCACCGCGCATGTGACCAAGGGCGGCAAACGCCACCTTGATGAAATAGTTGCCTGCACCGGCTTTATCGAGAAGCGATCCAAACAGCACGAACAGGAAGACGAAGCTTGTCGAAACGCCAAGCGCGATCCCGAATACGCCTTCGGTCGTGATCCACTGGTGCGACATCGCCTTGGAGAAGCTGGCCCCTGCCCATTGCAGAACTTCCGGCACCCAGGCAGCATTCCCGAAGAAGACATACACCAGGAACAGGACCGCAACACACATCAAGGGCGGGCCAAGTGCACGGCGGGTTGCTTCAAGCAACAGCACCAGACCGGCACCGGCCACAACCAGGTCCTGGGTAATCGGAAGTCCCGGACGCCCGGCAAGGTCGCGGTAAAAGATGTAAATATAGGCAGCACAAAACGCCGCAGCCGCCGCCAGAACCCAGTCAAGGATCGGAATATAGCTGCGCGGCGATGTCTTGAAGGCCGGATAGGCCAGAAATGCAAGAAAGACGGCAAAAGCCAAATGAATCGACCGTGCCTCGGTCGAGTTGAACACGCCAAAGCTGACAAGATAGGGCAATGGTGATGCCAGCCACAGCTGGAACAACGACCACGCCACGGCAACATACAGCAAGACCTTTGCTGTCATGCCGCTCGGCTGGCGCGCACCTGTATCATTTTCTGCAATAAGATCCTGCAGGTCCTGATCAGACGCACCCTGGTTCGCGTTTTTCACGTCGGTCATTACAAACTCCCGGTCTGAACAAAGATTTTTGTTCTGGTCTCCAGAATCAAAAAATCTCCGTCGACACACACCCGGTCGCCCACGGAGTACCCTGGTATCGATCAACGATACCGTTTAATTCAATTTTTTGGTCGTACCCAGCGGGCGAAAGAAAGAAAAACGGAGGGCAGAAACCTGCCCTCCGTTCCTGCCTGAATTACATCAGGCCTGCTTCTTTGTAGTATTTGACAGCGCCGTCATGCAGCGGTGCCGACAGGCCGTCTTTGACCATTTCTTCTTTGACGAGGTTCGCGAAAGCCGGATGCAGCTTTTTGAAATCGTCGAAGTTGTCAAAGACTGCTTTAACAACGTGGTACACAACGTCCGCATCGGTTGCGGTCGAGGATACGAAGGTTGCGCCAACACCAAAGGTTTTGACGTCATCCGGGTTACCGCGATACATGCCGCCCGGAATGGTGGCAACACGGTAATACGGGTTTTCGGCAACCAGTTTGTCGATGGCATCGCCAGCAACTTCAACCAGAACCGAATCACAGGCAGTGGTTGCTTCCTGGATCGAACCGGACGGGTGACCAACGGTGTAGATCATCGCGTCGATCTTGTTGTCGCAAAGCGCCTGGGACTGTTCAGCCGGCTTCAGCTCGGATGCCAGTGCAAAATCGTCAAGGGTCCAGCCTTTGGCTGCCATAACGATGTCCATGGTGTCGCGCTGACCCGAACCCGGGTTACCGATGTTCACGCGCTTGCCTTTGAGGTCGTCAAAGGTTTTGATGCCGGCATCTGCACGGGCAACAACGGTGAACGGCTCCGGATGGACGGAGAAGACAGCACGAAGATCTTCGAACGGACCGACTTCGGAAAATGCTTTCTCACCATGCAGGGCATAGTACTGAATGTCGGACTGGGCAACACCAAGGTCCAGTTCGCCCGAACGGATGGTGTTGATGTTGTAGGACGAACCACCGGTGGATTCGACCGAGCAACGAATGCCGTGCTCTTTACGATCCTTGTTCACCAGACGGCAGATCGCGCCACCGGTCGGGTAGTAAACGCCGGTTACGCCACCGGTACCGATGGTGATGAAACGGTTTTCCTGTGCTGATGCCTGACCAGCAAAAAGCGATGCGCCAGCAATCGCTGCCACGGCAGTCGCTACTGCAATTAGTTTTTTCATTAGGATTAGCTCCCTTGTACACCCTGTTATAAGGCATCCAACCATTCTGGACGGAACAGTCGAATTATAGGGAAACACCAGTTAAATCAGGTGTTTCGACTTCCAGATTATAGGGTTGGGCGCTTTGAATTTAAAGCCCATAACCCCAAAACCTCCTGATAAAATTCAAACTTTCAGCATTTCAAGTGCTTGCGATGAGGCCTCCTACCATAATGGTTGCATGATCTGATTTGCTTGTTCGCCTGTCGCGATCTTGCGGCCCATCAAACGCGCACCGTCTCGTGCCTGCGCGATAAGGTCAGCATTACCCTGCGCCAATGATCCGTCAACCTTAAGATGATTATTCTCAAATCCGATACGCCCGTGACCACCCAGTCCGGCCCCGGTCAGGATACAAGCATTTTCAAACGCACCAAACGCACACAGCATCCATTCCGACACATACGGGCTGGACCCGATGAATGGCAGCAACTCGACAGGATTGGACATCTGACCAACCGTGTAGCGCCCCAGCACGAAAAGAACCGGGAACTTTTCGCCGGGCAGAATTCCCGCTTCGACCAGCTGGTTGAAACGCGCGACATCTTCGGCGGCATAAAGGATGAATTGCGGCAAGATACCCGCTTCACGCATGAATTCGCAAAATGCCCTGACCTGATCAAGGTCGGCATTTGGCGGGGCGATTTCACGAATGGCAATCGACACCGCATCAGGCACAAGCGCACGCACCATGACCATCTGCGCATCGGCATCATAGATGCCAACCGCCTCGGTCGTGACCTGCAACAGCATGTCCGGGCCGACGGCATTGCGCACTTCGGTCAGCATCTCGCGATAGCGCCCGGCATCCAGACTGTGTTTCTGATCATCATCACGCACATGCAGATGCATCATTGCCGCCCCGGCCTTCTGGCAGGCAACCGCCTCGCAGGCGACCTCGACCGGTGTGATCGGAATGTTGGGAATATCGGTTTTGGTCTTGCGCGCGCCATTGGGGGCCGCGGCAATCAGAAACGGGGTTTCACCATATGCCATCATGCCAGCCCCTCGGCGGCAAAGACGTCGTCCAGTGCAGCCGCAAACAATTCAACAATCTTTGCAACATCGTCTTCGGTGACGATGAACGGGGGTGCAAACAGCACATGATCCCCGCGCACGCCATCAATTGTGCCCCCCATCGGATAGGCCATAAGACCGCGGGCGAACGCCGCCTTTTTGATTTTCGCATTGATCTTGAGCGCCGGGTCAAACGGGTCCTTGGTTTCACGGTTTGCGACCAGTTCGACCCCGCGGAAAAGTCCGCGACCGCGAATATCGCCAACAAACGGATGCTGCCCAAGCTTTGCCTGAAGCCCGTTCACAAGGTTTTCTCCCTGTTTGACCACATTGCCGAGCAAATCACGATCGCGGATTGCCCGCTGGGTTGCCAGTGCCGCCGCACAGGCCGTGGCATGCCCCTGATAGGTATGGCCATGCTGGAAAAAGCCCGAACCGGTTGCAATGGCGTCATTGATCTTTTTGGAAACCAGAACCGCACCAATCGGCTGATATCCGGCGCCAAGTCCCTTGGCAATTGTTTGCAGATCGCCGGAAATGCCTTCCTGTTCGATCGCATGAAGGGTTCCGGTACGCCCCATGCCGCACATCACTTCATCAAGGATCAGCAACACACCGTACTGATCGCAAATCTCGCGAATGCGTTTGAAATAGCCCGGCACCGGCGCCAGGGCACCGGCCGTCGCACCGACAACCGGCTCGGCCACGAAGGCCGCAACACTATCGGCACCAAGTTCAAGGATTGCGGTTTCAAGTTCATTGGCCACACGAAGACCATAGGCCTCCGGCGTTTCATCCGGGCGCTGGTCCCGATACTGATACACTGGTGCAATGTGACTTGCGGTGATCAAAAGTGGCTCGAACTGTTTGCGCCGCCACATATTGCCGCCCACCGACAAGGCACCAAGCGTATTGCCATGATAGGACTGGCGACGTGCAATCACGTATTTGCGGTCCGGCTGCCCGATTTCCAGGAAAAACTGACGCGCCATCTTAAGGGCGGCTTCGGTTGCCTCCGACCCGCCAGACACAAAGTAGACCTTGTCCATACCGGCCGGTGCGTTGGCCACCAGTTCATCAGCCAGTTCTTCCATCGCATCCGATGAAAAGAACCCGGAATGGGCATAGGCAATCTGATCGATCTGGGCATGCATTGCCGCACGAACATCCGGGTCGGAATGACCAAGGCATGACACGGCCGCACCGCCACAGGCATCAAGATAGCTTTTGCCATTCTGATCAAAGATATAAATGCCTTCACCGCGAACAGCACGCGGCGGTGTCGCCGTACTGGAACGATGCAGAACACGGGTGGTGGCATTGGGAACGGGATTGGTATTTGACACAGTCGTCATGTTCGGAAATCCGTATGGGGCTGCAGTTTTGCCCTAGTCTTCAAAATAGGTATCGAAAGCAGCAAGTTGTTCTTCTGCTGCGGAAATCCGCTGCAGGGCCTTTTGACCGCCACGCGCGACAAGCAGGGCAACAAGCGCCTGCATGACCGACAACGCGGCGGTAAAACTTTGGAAAAATGATTGCGACGTATCGCGCACAACCAGTTTGGTCATGGCATCAAGCGCAATCGGGGACACGTCTGAATCACTGATTGCGATTACCGGGCAATGCTGGCTGCGCGCGAAATCAACGGCGCGGACCGTATCGCGGATATAGGGTTTGGCCGCCACCGCAATCATCAGATCGCGACGCCCGATACCGCGCAATTCATCCCCGAATGCGCCGGCATGACCATCAACCAGCACCCCGTTATCGCGAAACAGCCGATAGGCATATGCAAACTGATATGCCGCCGGATACGCAGCCCCGCGCCCGACAATATAGACATGGCGCGCATTTTCGATTGCGGCACATGCCCTGATCATACCGGCCATCAGATCGGGATTGAACGCAGCGCCGATATTGTCGATTTCGGTACGCGCGATGCTTTCGAGCAAATGTTCGTCACGATTTGCGTCATGTTCGGTACTTTGCGTTTCGCGGGCGCGCTGGGCATAGCTTGCGGGCTGATCAAGCAACCGGTTCTGATAGTGGTCGCGAAATTCCTGCCATGTGCCAACCCCGATCGCCCCCATCAGACGGGTGATCGTGCTGGGCGGAACATCCGCAGCCGCGGCAAGTGCGCGCATCGACCGCAAGGCGACCTCGTTGGGATGATCCAGAATATAGCGCGCCGCTTTCTGCATCTGCGGACTTAGCTTGCCATAGTCGGAAATCAGTTTTTCGCGCAGATCGGAATACAAACCCATCTATCAGGCACCTTTGTGCAACAGGACACCTGAAATTACGCCACATGGCTTCGCGCTTCGCAACATATGTTTCACTTGCTGCGGCCATTGAAACACATGTTTCAAAAAAGTGTTTCACGCGTTTTGAGTGACTTAGATCCGTGACTGTTAAAAATCATGGACTTATTAGAAAAAACTGTAACAATATTAAGAGTCATACAAGAAACGTGAACGTTTCACCCAAAAAGAATCTTTGTGCCTTTTGGTAAGGGACTGGGCACCGAATCGGTAGGTGGCCAATGGAACATCGGATCATTGATGCACTTGCGCAGACGCAAGCAGGCATTGCTCTTTTTGACGCGGACGAACGGATTGTCTATGCCAATCCGGCGTGGGAGCAATTGATCACCGGTGTTGCCGAAGAAGATCTGATTTTCAACGAAACCGAACTTGCCGATGGCGGCATGATTTCCGTTTGCTTCGTCAAGCCTCGGCTTCTTCCGCTTGATAAAATCAATCTCGAAAATTCGGCCAATGATTCCAAAATCGGGACCGTCATCATCGCCGATGACAGCGAAAGCAACCGCATGGTCGCCCGTCGTATCCTTCAGGCCGAAGGATACAGCATCGTTGAAGCAAGCAACGGACAAACGGTTCTGAACATGCTGCGCCGCGGGGTCAATGCCGACCTGATCCTGATGGATGTTGAAATGCCCGATATGGACGGCTTGCACACCACCCGCCGTATCCGCCACATGGCAGGACCGGTTTCACAAACCCCGATCATTGCGCTGTCGGCACATCAGTCGCGCGACTGGAATGTCATTGCCCGCCAATCCGGGGTCGATGAATTTATCAACAAACCGATCCAGCGCGAAAAGCTGATCGAAACCATGCATGACCTGATTTCGCGTGCACCGGGAACGGTCAGCAACGCCCAGTCCCAAAACTCGCCCCCGCCGCATCTGCGCAGTAAAAGCGCACGCATTGGTCGCCCGCCACGTCCGGAGTCCCCGACAAGCCCGGTACTTGATATCCGTGTTCTTGAACAACTTTACAATGATGCCGGGGATGAAGGCGCAAAATGCGGCATCGACATATTCATCAATGAAACGGAAACGCGGCTGGTCAAAATCGACAAGGCCCTGTCAGAAGATGACCTGAAAACCGTGCGCAACGAAGTCCATGCCCTTAAAAGCACGTCGGGGACCTTTGGATTACGTCAGTTGTCGGAATTGTGCGAAACGACCCAGTCGGTGTTTGAAGACAGCAACCTTGACGAAGAACGCGTGCTTTCATTGTCGCGCCAGGTCGTTCAGCTGGCGCCAACCGCCCTGACCGCTCTTAACCTGTATCGCCGGTCGCGCAATATTGCCGGTGACAGCACGGCATAAGGCAAAACCACGCTGTTCCTGCCACTGGCTATTTCCCGTTGCGAACCATTGGCCAGACCACCCAAACCAGAAGCGCCCAAACACTAAGCGACATGTCCATATCCCGTCCCGATATGGCACTCTTCCAGCATTTGCGTTGTTCGGTTGATGTCACCCCCGTATGCGCAAACAGGTTTTTCAAAATCCGGGTCTCGTCCCCCCAGATATATGGCCCCAGCATCGCCAGCCAATTTGCAACAGGCGGATTGAAGCCGATCTTGCGATTGCGCAGATGCCAGTCCGGAAGAAACGGCGCAACGACTTCACGCCAGACCGTTTTGCCGCCCCCGCGCAGGTGGGATATCGCCGGCACCTGGGATGCTTTGCGTACAATATCATGGCCCAACAATGGTGGCCGATATTCTAGCCCGAACGCCATCCCGCAAATATCAGCCATGACAAGCTGATTACCGGGCAAGGTCACATCACGATCAAACGTCATCATCTGATCGGCCAGCGGCCTTTTAACGTCAAAACCGCCATTATCGGGATGCCACCCCGCCGTCAGTTGGCCAATCGCACAACGGTTATTCCAGACTGCAAATGCTGTCTTTGCATCCCCTTGGCCGCCAGTCAGGAACCGCGACAATGCGCGATTGCCAATCCCCTGTCCGGCCTGTGCCGATAATCGCCGCAGGCTTGCTGGCAGATAGTGCCAGGCACTGTCAAACAACCGTGCGGCACGATAGCGCGGGTAACCACCAAACAGCTCATCACCGCCATCACCACTGAGACAGACCCGCACATCCCGCGCCACCCGCTCTGACAGTTTCCAGTTCAAAACGATCGCTGGATTGGCGAAGGGTACTCCGACGGCTCCGAGTGCCGCTGTCAGAATATCAAAAATCTCGTCCGCCTTTTGCGGGGCCGACACAATGCTTAATTCAAGTCCGAGATGCGCACACAATTTACGTGCCGCATCGATTTCATCACGTGCCGGGTCAGCAAACCCCATCGTGAATGCAGGTGGCGGGTCACGATCATGCGCGCGCGCAATGTCGCATGCGATTGCCGCTACACCGGCACTATCAAGCCCGCCTGAAACCAGACAGCCAAGGGTGCAATCAACATCCATCGCATCGGCAACCGATTGACGAACATGTTGGCGCAAATCCGCGATTACATCGGGTATTGCCTGCCGCGCCCGTTCGGCGGTTGCCGGATGGGCGATGATACTGCGCGATGTTTTGCCATCCTGCCAACACAGGACCGTTCCCGGCTTCAGACGTTCTGTCTGGCGAATACCGCTTGCCGGGGCTGGCACGAACAGATGGGCAAAGTAATCTGATGCAATGCTGTCATCGAATTGGCCTGCCCGTATTTCATCAAGTGCCGCCAGTTCCGACGCAAAGGCAATGTCACCATTGGTGCGATGCGCAACATAAAGCGACTTGATCCCCAACGGATCGCAGGCCAGCCAAAGCCGCCTTTGCGTCCGGTCCCAAAGTGCCAGCGCGAACTGCCCGGAAAGACCGGCCAGAATATCGGCAACATCGCAGTCATTCACGACGGCGCGCGCCAGCACTTGCAAGACAAGTTCGGCGTCACTGGAACTGCGTGGCAAAGCACCATCATTTTTCAGGCGGGCAATCTTGCGCCGGTGACCGGCAATATAGCCATTAAATACCAGAACGAATTTCCCGTCTGATGTCACCAATGGCTGATCCGCAGATGGATCGGGATCCGTGGTCATAAGCCGCGCACAGGCAAGTGCGACCGTTCCACTCATGGCACCATCGGGCTCTGTCCATATTGCTTGATGATCAGGGCCACGATGGGACAGTTTTTGCAACATGCGCGCCATTGCCGACTGATCAGTTGGTGCTGTTAGCCCGGCAATACCACACATCGACCTTATGCCTGTTTTTCCGGACCGGGCGCATCATCGGGTGCACCTGCTGCACCGGGGCCAGTTTGGGTTTGGCCGGGCGTTTGATTTGACGTTTGGCTGGCAAGGCGGTTTTGAAGGTCACGCAACACATAAAGGCGAAGCGCACTTGAAAGATTGCCGTCGCGATCGGAATCAATTTCGACAACAAGCTCCGCCAGGGTCACGTTACGGCGTTCGGCAATACCGACCAGTTCCTGCCAGAACGCATCTTCAAGCGAAAAGCTGGTTCTGTGCCCGGCAATTGTCACTGATCTTTTACGAACGCTGTCATCCATCGTTGTTTATATCTTTTCATGTCTGGGAAAAACGAACATGATTTCAAATGCTTTTGATCATGATAGGGCATCGTCATGAAATTCATACATCTTTCCGATCTTCATATTCTGTCGCGCAATGACATGTCGCGTAAGCCCGATGCTGCGGCAACGCTGCGCAAGGTTATTGGCGAAGTCAATGCACTGCACCGTGATGCGGAAATTTGTGTAATTACCGGGGACATCACCCATCGCGGCACCCCCGAACAGTATGAACATGCTGTTGATATCCTGTCCGAACTTGCCATTCCCTATCTGGTCATTCCGGGCAATCACGACATCCGCGAAGCATTCCGCGATGCGTTCCCGACCACCGAAATTGACGCCAACGGCTTTGTCAATTTCGGTCAAACAATTGGCGGGGTTCGCTTTGTGATGATGGACAGCATCGTTCCCGGTCATCATCACGGCACGTTATGTGATCGTCGTCTTGCATGGCTGCGTGACGAACTTGCCGCCCATCGCGATACACCGACTTTCCTGTTCATGCATCATCCGCCCTTTGAAATGGGTCTGCCTTTCATGGATACGATCCGGCTTGATGTTGAACATGAACTTGGCGAAATCGTTCAGGCAAACCGACAGATCAAACATCTGTTCTTTGGCCATCTTCACCGGCCGGCAACCGGAACCTGGCTTGGTGTGCCATTTGTTCTGGCCAACAGCACCCAATGCGGGGAGCCGCTTGATTTCCGCCATGAAAAGGAAGAAGAGCTCGAAGATCGCAACCCGCTTGGCCCGGGCTATGGCATCGGCTTTACCGATCCCAAGGGCGGACTTCGCTATCACTTTGATTTTGTGAAATTCGATATGGATTTGTAATCAGGCCGCGACCAGCACCAAATCCCATTCGTCGCGCACAATCGGGCTTTGTTCAGTGTCATAATGTTCAGCCTTCAGGGCATCAAATGCCGCTTTGTTCATCAAACGCGAAAGCGCCCAAACGGCACTGGCACGGATCAGCGTACTTTCATCGGCAAGCAAGGCTGTAATTTTCGGGATCAGCCGTTCTGAGCAGCTGTTGCCTGCGGCGATCAGAACATTGCGTAAAAACTTTGCCCGTCCGATGCGCTTGATCGGCGACCCGGTAAAGAATGCCCGAAATGACGCATCATCAAGATCAAGAAAATCCGCCAGTCGCGGTGCGGTCAGTTCGGCACGCGGGATAAAAGCAAGTTCTTCGGTGCGGCTGGCAAACTTGTTCCAGGGACAGGCCGCCAGACAATCATCACACCCATAGATACGATTGCCCATTGCCGTTCGGAATTCACCCGGGATCGGCCCGTCATGTTCGATCGTCAAATAGGAAATGCATTTGCGCGCATCAAGTTTGTAAGGCGCCGGAAAGGCATTGGTCGGACAGGCCGAAAGACATTTCGAACATGACCCGCAATGATCGATTTCCGGTTCTGCCTGTGCAAATTCGATGGTGGTAAAGACCTCGCCCAGAAACAACCAACTGCCAAATTCCCGCGATACCAGATTGGTATGCTTGCCCTGCCAGCCAATCCCCGATGACTGGCCAAGCGGCTTTTCAAGGACAGGGGCGGTATCAACAAACACTTTGACCTGTTCTGTTCCACCGGATTGTTCAACCAGCCAGCGGGCCAGCTGTTTCAGGCGTTTCTTGATCAGGTCGTGGTAATCCTTGTTGCGGGCATAAACCGAAATCATCGCCCGGTCCGGATGATCAAGCAGCGCCATAGGATTTTCGGCCGGGCCATAATTGCTGCCCAGAACAATCACCGATTTGACATCCGGCCACAGCATTTCCGGATCGCGCCGGCGCGGCAGACGTTCGGGATCATTCATCCAGGCCATCGACCCGTATTCACCCGCCGCAACAAATTCATCCAGACGCTGCTGATTGCGCGGATCAATTTCCGGACGCGCCACCCCACAGACATCAAAGCCGATTTCACGGGCTTTGGCCTGAAGCATGTCAAAGGTGATGTTCTTGCGCATCTTGGTGGTCATGGCATCAGTCGGGCTTGTCTTGTTTGGGCCTCTCTCTGCTGCCTTATATAATCATCTGCCTGAAACGCAAAAGGCCGCAGTACGATGCTGCGGCCCTTGATTGGAAAGTAGTGCTGATCAGAACCGATAGCGCACGGTCGCAAGGATCGAACGTTCCTCGCCATAGTAACAGTTGTCCGATGACGACGTGATCAAACAGGACGCGACATATTCTTCGTCGAGCAGGTTGTTCACATTCACCCGAAGGTCGGTGTTTTCAAGACCGACATTGGCCATGTCATAATTCAGCGACAGGTCAAAGATGGTGTAGTCCGGAACCGTGATGGTGTTGGTTTCATTGGCTGCCATTTCACCGACAAACCGTGCACCGGCACCAATGGACAGGCCATTCAACGCCCCGGAATAGAACGAATAGTTGCCCCAAAGTGATGCCATATGTTCAGGCACCTGCATCGGCTGTTTGCCGTCCTTGGTATCGCCCGGCGCGTCATAGGCCGCGTCGGTATAGGTATATGACGCCATCACACTCAGGTTTTCGTTCAGGTTCGCACGTGCTTCAAGCTCAAGCCCCTGACTGACGATCTTGCCGACCGGATCATAGGCATAGGTCGATGAGTCGTAAATCGCGACATTATCCTGCTCAAGATAGAAGGCCGCCGCACTCAAAAGAAGGTTGCCGTTCTCGGGCTGGTATTTCACACCCGCCTCATACTGCGTGCCTTCTGACGGTTCGATCGGATTGCCCGCGACATCGGAATAAAGGCTTGGATTAAAAGATTCGGAATAGCTGACATACGGCGCGACACCATTATCAAACAGATAAAGCACCCCTGCCCGCTTGGTGAGCTTCTGACGGTCTTCACCGGTGTTTTTCTGTGTCAGACGGTCATGCTTGGTGGTCTCGACCCAATCCTGGCGCAAACCAAGGGAAAAGCGCCATTTTTCGTATTCCAACTGGTCTTCAAGATAAAGACCGGCTTGTTCAAGCGTCTGCACTTTGCTGTTTGTCGGCGCGCCAATGGTCACACCCGTGTTGCCATATACCGGGTTGAAGGCATTGATGCTGGATGCACTTGGGAACTGCCAGGCATTTTCAACGCGGCGATGCTGATAATCAAAGCCACCCAGAACGGTATGGTCGATATCCGCTGTCGCAAATTCGGCCTGAAGCTGGTTGTCGACGGCATAGGCGCGCATGTCTTCGTCACCACCGCCATAGCGCCGGTTCAGGTTATCAGACGAGCCATCCCAGCCGGTCTGATAGATCTGATCGATATGGACCGATGCATCAAGAAAACGAAAGTTCTGGCGCGCTGTCAGATTGTCATCAAAATCATGTTCGAACTGATATCCGACCATGTTCTGAGTTCTTTCGAACGCTTCGAGCGACGGGTCACCATCAAAAAATCCGGTCGAGATGTATTTGCCATTGCGCGGGAACAAGGTGCCCTCTGAGGGCAGCCCGTTATGGGTTCCGCCTTCGGGATCCTTTTGCAGGTATGCCATCAGGGTAACACGGGTATCATCCGTGAAGTTCGCCGTCAGCGAAGGTGCAATCGCGTAACGTTCTTCTTCGGTACCGGTATATTGGGTATCGGCCGCGTCCGCCTTGCCCGTCACGCGAAAGGCAAGCTTTCCGGCGTCATCAAGCGGACCGGTAAGATCAAAACCGATACCGCGTTGATTGCGGTTGCCATAGGAAACCTCAATCTCGCCCTGCTGTTCGAACTGCGGCTTTTTGCTTGAAAGCGCAACGATCCCCCCCGGTGAACTGCGTCCGTACAGGACAGAAGCCGGGCCTCTGACAACGTCTGCGCGTTCAACAAAATACGGGTCGATCTGCATCGAGCTATAAGTCGAGTCATCGCCCATGGTTTTCAGGCCATCAAGATAAATATTATCAATCGACCGGTCGACCAGCCCGCGCAGGATCACATAATCATAGCGGTTTGACGCCCCGACCTGTCCGGTAAAGGCACCGGGGGTATAGCGCATGGCCTGCATGATGGTTTGCGAACCCTGATCTTCCATCTGATCCTGCGTCACAACCGTGATGCTTTGTGATGTTTCAAGGATCGGTGTCCCGGTCTTGGTTGCGGCCAGTGATTTCGTGGCGATATATCCCTCAACAGGGCCATCCGCCTTTTCGCCGACACTGTTTGCCTCAATCCGGATGGCGTCGGTGACGTTCTCGCCAGTTTCGGAAAGCGGCTCAATTGTAATCGTGCCGCCATCGGTGTAGCGCCAAAAATGACCCGTTCCGCTCAGAAGACGATCAAGAGCTGCATCAACAGTCATCTCACCCTTAAGTTCCGAGGCTTGCAGCCCATTCAGTCCCTGGGACGGGAAAAGCAGCTTCAGGTTGGCCTGATCGGCAAAACTGGTCAGCGCACGGTCAAGTTCCTGTGCCGGGATATCAAGGCGTACGACAGTCGACTGCGCGACTTCAGCATCAATCGATACCGGTGTTTGCTGTTCGGTTGCGTGTGCGACGATCGGGCACGTTGCCGTGATCCCCGAGATCACCGTGGTTGCAGCCAGACGGCGCATCCATCCATTACGTAAAGCCCCACTCCGCTGGGCAGCTTTTTGACTGACTGCGGCCTGCGCCATCATATTCGTTGAATTCATCATAAGTCTTCCGGTCATTCCCCTGTTTGCGAATGATTATAAGAACCGAAATCATTCGCTTTTGACCTTAAGACGATCTGACCCAACGCGATTTGCACCGGATTTTTCAATTTTTTTCGATTTTATTGGAAAAGGCCCGAAAACCGGCCAGCCGGGGACAGGATTTAGTAGATCACCGTCAAAAGCGGCAACCTGACAACCCGGGCATTCATTGCCTGTTCCAGCGTATCAAGCAATGCATCAAGATCGGCAATGTCAAATACACCGGTAACTTTCAAGTTATGGACAGCATCACGGGCAATGACGATGCGTTCGGCCTTATAGCGCTGAACTTCATCAATCACATCGCCCAAGGGACGGTTGTTAAAGATCAGCTTGCCGCGTTGCCAGCTTCCATACGCTGCCAGGTCAACGGTTCCATCTGCCTGCGGGCCGCGACCATTCTGATAAACGGCGCGATCCCCGGCCAAAAGGCGTATGCTGCTTCCGACACCAGTACTGACTTCGACGATACCTTCGCGCACCGTAACATTCACATGATCATCTTTGATGCGAACGCCATAAACGGTGCCAACAGCCATGGCTTCGCCACCCTGGGCGGAAACGATAAAGGGATGTTGCGCATCCTTGGCCACATCAAAGATCACCTCGCCCGCGGCCAAATCAACCCGCCGCACCCCGTCAGAGAAATCAATGGAAAAGGCCGACGCCGTATTCATGTGGGCCACCGTACCGTCCGGCAGGTTGACGGTTTTAGCCCCCCCGATATCAGTGCTGTATTGTGCATTCCAGCGTGCCCAGATGTCGCTTTGCATGCCAGCCCCGGTCACAATCATCAGAACAAATGCACAAAGCGATGCAGCCGTCAGGGCAAACCGGCGTGTGCCAAACCTTGCAACAGAACGGGCTGCCGGACGCCGTTTTGTTCGTGCTGGGCTATTTGGCTTTGCTGCATTTGGTGACAATGGCGCAACCTGCCCCGTCCAGTCCAGCGCGGTTTGCGTTTGATCCACCGCCCCAAACAACGCCTCTGCATCGCGGACCGCGCGCATATGCGCATCACTTTGGGCCGACCATTTGGCAAATGCCTGACGATCATGATCCGTCGCATCATCGGATTGCAGACGCACAAGCCAGTCAATGGCCTGATCGCTTAATGCGACCATGTCATTGTCATAGCCTTGCAGTGCTGGCTGCTGATGTGCGGATGCACCCGAATTCAAAGTAACCGTCCCCGATCCTGTGCCGTCTTTGATAAACGGCTATTCCTGTTATTAAGACGAGTGAGCAGAACAAATGATGCCATTTTTTTTGACATTATTTTTCGCCCCCTGCCAAAAGCGCATCACGGCAATGCTTTAAGGCGCGACCAATATATTTCGCGACCATGCTGTTGGAAACACCAAGTTTCTCGGCAATCTCGGTATGGGACAATCCTTCTACCCGGAACATCAGCAATGCCGCACGGGCATTTTCCGGCAACTGGTTCAATGCATGATCAAGCAGTTTGACCTGTTCACGCGACAAATAAATTCTTTCTGGTCCAGGTTCGGGATCACTGATTTCCGACGCACCATCTGCGCCATCATGATGGGCGGATTGGCGGCGGTCACTTCTGATCTGATCAATCGCAAGGTTACCCGCCACGCGATAGATATAGGCCCGGGGATTGTCGATCTCGGCGTCAGTATCTGGCGTTCTGGCAAGGCGCACAAAGGTGTCCTGGGCAACATCGGCGGCACGTTCGGAATCACCATTCAGCTTTCGGGTCAGAAACCGCAAAAGCTGTTCATAGTTTTCCTGAAAACTCGCAATAAGGACTGATGCGCTTTGGCGCGCCATCGCCGTTTTCCAACCAAGCCAATAACACAAACCCGGCAGGTTCCCCTGCCCGGCTTCTGACTTAGCAGGATCAATTGAAAATGACAATGCGAATAATTATCAACAACTGATCATACCCTTGCCAAAATCGCACGAAAAAGGCCGCCTTGCGAAACAAGGCAGCCCTTTGAATTCTTGCCCCGGCCCGGAAAACCAGACCGATGCGCCAGACTATCCGCGCCCGCGATACGGGGCAACGCCCTGTTCCGGGATCCACACACCTTCGGGTGCAGCACCGGTTTGGTAAAACACATCAATCGGAATACCACCGCGCGGATACCAGTATCCGCCAATGCGCAGCCATTTCGGATCAAGCGTTTCAACAATGCGTTTGCCGACCTTGATCGTGCAATCTTCATGGAATGAACCATGATTACGGAACGACGTCAGGAACAGCTTCAGCGATTTGCTCTCGACCAGCCAGTCACCCGGTACATAGTCGATGACCAAATGGGCAAAATCGGGCTGCCCGGTGATCGGGCAAAGGGATGTGAATTCCGGTGCGACAAAGCGCACACAGTAATCCGTTCCCGCCTGCGGGTTCTGAACACGTTCAAGAACGGCTTCGTCCGGGGATGCCGGTTGTACCGTGTCACCGCCCAGCATGGTCAGATTGTCGTAAATGGTCTGATCGGCCATGACAGCCTCCTTAATCTTCGATGATCGGCACGGGATCGATATCCCCGCCTTCCTGTCCGGCATGGAAATCGCGCGCAAAGGCCTCCATCCGGCCTTCGGCAATGGCTTCGCGCATGCCGCGCATCAAATCCTGATAATAGGCAAGGTTATGCCAGGTCAGCAGAACCGCACCCAGAATTTCACCCGCCTTGATCAGATGATGCAGATAGGCCCGCGAATATTTTGTACAAGCCGGGCAATTGCACTGATCATCAAGCGGACGATCATCATCGCGATGACGACCGTTCTTAAGGTTCAAGGTCCCGCGATGAGTAAAGGCCTGTGCATTGCGGCCCGAACGGGTCGGAAGAACACAATCGAACTGATCAATCCCGCGCATCACCGCACCTACAAGGTCAGACGGCTTGCCAACCCCCATCAGGTAACGCGGCTTGTTGGCCGGCAGCATATCGACGCAGAAATCAAGCGTATCAAACATGATCTGCTGGCCTTCGCCAACGGCAAGACCACCAACCGAATGGCCCGGAAGATCAAGCTCGGCCAGCTTTTCAGAACTTTCACGACGCAGGTTTTCAAAAACGCTGCCCTGCTGAATGCCATAAAGCGCATACCCTTCGCGTTCGACAAAGGCGTCCTTGGACCGCTTGGCCCAGCGCATCGACATCTGCATGCTTTCGCGGGCCTGCTGCTCGGTTGCCGGGAACGGCGTGCATTCATCAAAGGCCATGGTGATGGTCGAGCCCAGCAAATGCTGGATTCCCATCGAGCGTTCCGGCGTCAGGTTAAACTTGCGCCCGTCAATGTGGCTTTTGAAGGTGACGCCTTCTTCGGTGATCTTGCGCAATTTTGCCAGCGACATGACCTGATACCCGCCACTGTCAGTCAGGATCGGTTTGTCCCAGTTCATGAATTTGTGCAAACCACCAAGACGCGCAATGCGTTCCGCACCGGGACGCAACATCAAATGGTACGTATTACCCAAAAGGATTTGCGCCCCTGTATCCGCGACATTTTCTGGCAACATGCCCTTGACCGTGGCGGCAGTCCCCACCGGCATGAAAGTCGGCGTATCGATCAAACCGTGGGCGGTGTGGATGCGCCCCAAACGGGCCTTGCCATCCTGGGCAAGCAATTCATAGCGAAATTCGGTCATGACAAATTATGTCCGTGCATCAATTTTACTGGCGCATTCAAGCAGACTGCAATCGCCATAAGAATAAAAACGGTATTCGTTTTCGATCGCGTGGTTATAGGCGGCCTTCATGCGTTCAAACCCGGCAAAGGCCGAAACCAGCATGAACAGGGTCGAACGCGGCAGGTGGAAGTTGGTCAAAAGCATATCAACCGCGCGGAACTTATACCCCGGCGTGATAAAGATGTCGGTTTCCGCTTCGAACGGTTCAACCACACCATCTTCGCGCGCCGCACTTTCAAGCAGGCGCAGCGACGTCGTACCCACCGCAACAACGCGTCCGCCATTGGCGCGCGTTTCGTTGATCAGATCAGCGATTTCCTTGCTGATCGATCCCCATTCCGCATGCATTTTATGGTCATCGGTATCATCAACCTTGACCGGAAGGAACGTGCCCGCCCCGACATGCAGGGTTATGGTGCGGCGATTGATCCCGCGCGCATCCAGATTGGCCAAAAGTTCCGGGGTAAAATGCAGGCCCGCCGTCGGGGCCGCCACGGCACCATCTTTTTGGGCAAAGATGGTCTGATAATCGGATTTGTCCTGATCATTGCCGCCGGCTTCGCGACGGATATAGGGCGGCAACGGCATGACACCGTATTTTTCAAGAGCCGCAATCAGATCAGCACCGGAACGGTTGAATTTCAGCGTGACCTCGCCGCCATCCTTCTTATCAAGCACTTCGGCTTCGAATTCGTCATTGACCTTGAAGGTTTCTCCGATCCGAAGCTTTTTGGCCGGCTTTGCAAACGCCACCCATTCGGCCAGTCCTTCCTGCTTGTGCAGGGTGACTTCGACCTTGGCCTCTCCGCGCTTGCCAAACAGGCGCGCCGGGATCACGCGGGTATCATTGGAAATAAGCAAATCACCCGGGCGCAAAATATCGGGCAGTTCGCGCACGATACGGTCGGTCATTCCGCCAGCAGACAGATCAAGCATGCGTGCTGCATCACGCGGATTTGTCGGATGTTCGGCAATGCGTTCGCGCGGCAATTCGAAATCGAACAGATCGACTTTCATGGATCGGGATTATTCCGGTTGATTGGACAAACAATTGAAGGGGCGTTTTATGCGCCCCTTCGTTCAAAACCACAAGGCTTGGCGCGTCATATCAGCCCTGTGCCGGTTCCGCATTCAGGCGCGGCGTTACCACCGCCATCAACAGACGGAACGGCGCAAGACAGGTCAGCGCCATGATCACCTTGGCGGTGAAATCACCCAATGCCCAGGTATCCCACGGAAGACCGGTCCCGGCAAAGGCGATCGAAAAGAACAATGCCGTATCAACAGCCGAACCGATGCCAGATGAAACAAGCGGTGCTTTCCACCAGGTTGCCTGACGCAGTTTGTCAAAGATGGCGACATCAAGCATCTGGGCAATCAGGAAAGCAGTACCGGACGCAATGGCGATCCGCGTATCCGCAAGGATCAGCGACAACACAACAGCCAGGGCAAAGCCCGCCAGCACAACAATACGCGCTGCCCCTGCACCGCGTGCACGGTTGGTCAGATCGGTTACCAGAAACGCCACCGGATAGGTAAAGGCGCCATAGGTCAGCCAATCTGCCAACACACCCGGAAGCGGGTATTCGACCAGAATGTTCGACGCAACAACAGTCGCTGCCATTGCCAGAATGCCGAAAATGATCGCTTTCATCTTTTCGTCCTTCAAAAAGGTGAACCCACGCATAACAAATCTCGCGGCCCACCTTACTGGGCGACGATCAAGACCGGGTTCGGGTAACTTTGGTTGGGGCGCTGTTTACGCCCCGCCCCCCGTATGGTCAAGGAAAAACGGCGGCCAGGTTACCCTGACCGCCGCTGCAGATCGCTGCAAGTCGCCCCGGGGAAAGTGGGACGCCGTGCCGCGAAACTTTATTCTTATTGCAATTACAGCATGATACCGCGAATGGTGAAGAACAGCAGCGCCCCAAGGAAGGCACCGGCCGGAACCGTCACCACCCAGGCTGTTGCAATCGTCACCGCATAGCGACGGCGCACCAGAAGCCGCTTGCGCAGTTTCTTCTCGGCCCGTTCGGCTTCGTTCGGATCAATCTGACGCAATGCTTCGAGATGTTCGTCGGACTGTTCGCCTTCCGGCGCGTCCACCAGCATCGGCGGTGCCACCTGACGACGACGATGCGACAGGCTTTCACGCAGGAAACCGACACCAAACACCGCGCCGACCGCAATGTGGGTCGAGCTGACAGGAAGACCGAGTGCCGAGGCCACAATCACGGTCAATGCCGCCGAAAGCGCAACCGTATAGGCACGGATCGGATCAAGTTTGGTGATTTTGGAGCCAACGGTTTTGATCAGTTTCGGACCAAACAGGATCAGACCAGCCGAAATACCAAGCGCACCAATCACCATAACCCAGATCGGGATCGGGGCCTTGGTCACGATTTCACCGCTATCCACACCCGATACGATGGCTGCAAGCGGGCCAATCGCGTTGGCAACGTCGTTAGAGCCGTGGGCAAAGGACAAAAGAGCTGCCGACACAACAAGCGGAATACGGAACAGCGATGCAATTTCCTTACGCCGTCCGGTCATCGATGCCGATGCACGGATCACGGCCTTGCGAACCGGAATGACCGTAATGAAGAATGCGGCGATACCAATGGCAATCACAACCGGGGTATCGGCCTTCCAGACTTTCTTCACACCCTTCATCATCAGATACATCGAGAATGCCGAAACCATCACGCCCACAAGGATCGGAACCCATTTGCGTGCGGCCGCAACGCGGTCTGCGGTATAGATGATGCGGAATTTGATAAAGGCCAAGAAGCCCGCGGCAATCAGACCACCCAGGACCGGGGAAATCACCCAGCTGGCAGCAATGGTGCCCATGGTCGGCCAGTTGACGGCGCCAAGCCCGACGGCAGCCATGCCAGCACCCATCACACCGCCAACGATCGAATGCGTGGTTGATACCGGCGCCCCGAGCCAGGTCGCCAGGTTCAGCCAAAGGGCAGCCGCCAAAAGCGCCGCCATCATCGCCCAGACAAAGGTCTGGGCATCAGGCATCTGGTTTGGATCGATAATGCCGTTCTTGATGGTCCCGACAACGTCGCCGCCGGCAATGATCGCACCTGCGGCTTCGAAAACGGCGGCAATCAACAGCGCACCAACCATGGTCAGTGCTTTTGAGCCGACCGCAGGACCAACATTGTTGGCAACATCATTGGCACCGATATTGAGCGCCATGTAACCGCCGATCACAGCAGCGGCGATCAGGAAGCCACTTTGCGGCAGTCCACCCATGTGAAAGGCGACAAACGCACTACAGGCAAGCAGGAAAACAATGGCAAGACCAAGTTTTGCACTGATCGACGCAGTTGCGCCCATCCCGGCATCCATGCGCTTTTGCCACTTGAGGTCCTTATCCAGAGCAGTTTTTTTAACCGACATAATCAACCGTTACCACAAAAGGGAATCGACGCGCGGATCATGTCGAAGCCGAGCCCGTTTGTTAAGGTTTTTTTGCCGTTATATTACAACATACGAACAACCGTCTGAGGACAAACGAAAAACGGCCCCGCAATGCAGGGCCGTTTTCTGTGTCATCACGATGCCGCACACCTAGCGACCAAATTGATTCAAAAGCCCTTTCAAAAGGCCCTTTGCCGCATCTTCGGGTGAATTGCCACCTGATCCGGTATCACTGTTGCCTGAGCTGCTTCCGCCAAGTGCCTTATCAAGGATGTTATCAAGAACCTTGACCGCAACCTTGTCCATGCGTCCGGTAATGACCGGATCATCGATCTTGCCTTTGGCATAAACGCTAAACGGCGGCAGTTCTTCGATCTTCTTGGAAAAATCGAAATCTGCGGTCGTATCCATCACCCATTTCGGAAGATCAAGCGTCGCATCGGCATCCGCCGTCCCGACACGCGAAAGCGCTTCGACACGGGTGGTCTTGGCAATGCCCTTGGTGATGGTGATGTCACCTTCAAGCGATTGCAGCAGATCGTTGTTGCCAACCCCTTCGACGACCATTGCCTGTGGCCCCTGACGCAACAGGGCTTCGATATTGAGCTTCGGATCATTCGACCGTTTTGACGCATTGCTGAACCGGACTTCGGTCAAAACCAGATTGGCCGTGCCGTTCAGGGCCGAAACCAGACGGCGTGACGTATTGCCCGATGCCATAACATCGAATTTAAGGTTCGCACCGCCAATAATCGTATCATTGGCAACCTTGATCGGCGTCAGCCTTTCGATCCGCGCACCATCAAGATCCCCCTTAAGGGCAAGCTGCGGCACATCCGTATTACGTGCATCAAACGTCCCGTTGATGCCAAGATCACCATCCCCCAACAATCCCTTGAAGTTCGAGATCGTCAGAAGTCCCTGAACCAGGGTTGCCTTCAGATCCGGGTTCACAAGGCTGTAGGTATCGAAATCAAGCTGATCAAGCGCAATGGCGATGTCGGCATCAATCGATCGCAATGCCGATACGTCAATGACAGTATCATCCCAAGGCGTACCATCACGGGCATCAACCCGTGTTGCGGTCATGCTTGCCGGCAGATTGAACGCGGCCTTGCGCGGACCACTGCCAATTCCGGGCATAAGACCCGCGCGCTTCTGGGCTGGCAGGAACGGATCAACGACCAGTTTGCCACCAGAAAGTGCGACAGTCAGTTTCGGCTGTGTCTGGCTGCCGTCAAAGGTCACCTTACCTGCGGTTTCGAACGCACCAAGCACAAGCTTCAGATCATCAAGCGCAACATTTTGCGCATTGCCCTTGACCGTGCTGGAAACAGCCAGTCGGCCAAGATTACCTGATGGCGTATAGGTCGGCGCAACCAGATCAAGCGCACGGTTCAGACTGGATGCCTGCACCGCCAGTTTGCCATCCAGTCCCGGATTGGCACCCAGCATCTGCGACACCACACCATCAAGTGCCACCTGCATTAGCGGGTTGGACACATCAAGCTTAAGGGTCGGACCGGTAATCGGACCATTCAGGCCAAGATTTGCCTGAATGCTTTTATAGCTGCTTGCCGGTGCCGGAAGCGTAATGCCCGTAAGCTTGGCAAGCGGTTCCAGTGTCTTTGCGGTTACCCGGACAGACAGATTTTCAAAAGCCGGAATATCGGCACTGCCATTAAAGGTACCCTTTGCCGATGCACTCAGCCCTGCGGCATCTGAAACGGCAAAATTACCAAGGGTGATATCGCGCCCCTTGATGCTGCCATCAATCATGATACCGCGCACAGCAACACCCGACGAAATGATTTCATCGGCAGCCAGCCGGTAATTTGCCGCCAGCCCATCAAGTGGCGCCAATGCGTCCTTGATGACCTTGACCATGTCTTCCTTGGCCGCGGTCGCGTTTGAAGCACCGTTCGCAGTCCCGCCGGTGGCGGACGTTCCGGCTGCGGTGCCATTGCCCGCGCTGCCCGACGTCGTTGCGGATGCATCGCCACCGGTCTGGGCGGTTGCGACATACTGATCAAGATTGATCCGGTCGAGCTTCAGGCCGATGCCAAGTGCCGGCAGCCCCGACCCGCCAAGATTGGCAACAACCGCACCACGAATGGCGGTGTCATCAATCCGAAGGTCAAGATCGGAAATGTTCAACTGATCGGGCGTTCCCTTGATCCCGCCAGTCAGCGAGAACCGGCGCAGCCTGTCTGCACGAACACCGTCAACATCAACACCCAGCCAACGGATCACCGCCCGGATATTTTCCGATGCCATTTCATAGCTCAGCGCCGCAGACAGCTTGGGCTTTTCACCGGAAATGCTGCCGAACACGGCAAAGTCGGTCCCGCCCGGAAGCCCCGCTGAAACCTCGTTCAGGGTGATCTTGCTGTTGGCAATCGCGGCATTGACCCGCGCATTGTGAACCGGGGTCTGATTGTAAATAAGGGTTTCGACTTCAAAATCGATCGCGGCTGTCAGATCAGCCGGAATAATCGGTGCATTTGCACTGTCGCCCTTTTTAACCGAACTTTGCGACGGGATGGATTGCGCGCCGCCATCGGTTGCACCGTCATTGCCCGTAGTTGCCGATCCAGTCGCATCTGTCGATGACGAACCCGATGCTGCCCCGGCCCCGTCGCCCATATCTGCCAGAACCAGAATGCTATCGAGGTCAAGCTGGTTGAACCGCAATGCGACATCGGCGCGCATGCTGGGTTCCTGATCAATGGCAATGGCGCCCGAACCACGGGTCTCGCCAAAGCGGATCGACAGATCATTTAACGTGACCGACTTTGCATTCGCGGTGATGTGACCACCAAGATCAAGCGGCTTTGCCGCAATATCGGGGATTTCTGCACCATCACCGGCGATACGCAGGGCCGCCTCGCGAAGGTCCTTGAAATCACCATCAATCTGACCATCAAAGCCGGGATTGTCGGTTGAAAGATCGACGCGCCCGGCAACGGTGACACCACCGTCAACCTTGTCGATGCCGACTTTCAGGCTGATCGGGAATGGCGCAACCTGACTGATCTGACCGACATTAAAGCCAAATGTCAGCGGGATACCGCGATAGAAAACGTACCCTTCCCCTTCGAGCGGACCATTCAGACTGTCGGCCGACACACCAACCGTCAGACCCTCGATACGTTCGACCGAACCCGGGGTGCGGTAAATGATGGTGGCATTTTCAATTTCGAGACGATCGATCTTGATCGTGCTTGCGAAATCACTGCCGGATGCGGTTTCGTCAGTCCCGGTTGTGGCACTGCCGCCATTTTCCTCGTTGGCTGCCGGGGTCTGGGGTTCAGTCTGCGGAACCGTTATCGTGCCTGCATCCGGTCCGGAACGCGGCGCGGCTGCGGGATCAAAGACCAGATTGTTCGTACCGTTATCGAATGTCTCGATTGCGATGACCGGATCAATCAGGCTGACTTCAGTAACCTGGATATTGCCGGTCAGAAGCGGCATCAGGGCAACCGAAACCCGTGCCTCTTCAATCGAAACCATGTCGGCATCCTGTGCGCCGGGCAAATTGCCCAAGGTCACCTGACTTGCCGAAAGCGACGGCGACGGGATCAGCGACATCGACAGGTCGCCCGTCAGGACAAGCTCCCTGCCCGTCGCATCCCGGACGGCCTGGGTGATCTGTGCCTTGTAGCCATTCCAGTCAATCAGGGACGGAATGATCAGCAATGCGGCTACAAGCACCACTACTAACGCACCGATTACGGCAAGGATCTTTTTCAACAGTCAGGCTCCGCTCGCTCGCAAGGTCACACTGCCGTTTGGCCGTGACCCTCAATGGTTTGATTTTCAGTCCAAAATCATAGGGCTCGTGACATCTGTCGCAACAGAAAATGGCGAGAGAATGTTGCATTCATTACACGACATGGTGCGCGATCTTGCGGGATGCATTTTTCCACCGCCTTATCGCCCCGGCCCATAACATGTGAGCAGCCCCCGGACACGGGTCAAGCATCGCGCAGAAATCGCACAATTTTTAACAAATAAAAACAAGCATCGAACAGGCCGTAACCAAACCATAAATTCCAGTTTCGAAACACCTTTCGAGCCAAATACATAGTTTAAAATCAATTGGATACTGGAAATCGTCGATTAAAATGATACATTTTAGAAAACAATAAATTCAATCCTGACTTTCATTCATATCGAAAGATCATCGCGCTTTTCCGCGACAGGGAGGATGAAAATGACCGATACAACAATTCAAACGCCAGAAAACACGGTCGACAACGGACTGCACGGTATTACGATCCGGACCATCACAACCGATCAGTCGGGCAAATGGCTTCAGGCCGGCTGGCGGGACTTCAAACAGACACCGGCGATTGGCCTGACCTATGGTGCGCTTTGCGTCCTGGCTGGGTGGCTCGTGATCCTGAGCATCTTTCGAACCGGACAGCCTTATCTGACCTTGCCGCTGGCTGCGGGCTTCATGCTTTTGGCACCGCTTGTCGCCGTGGGCCTTTACGAAACCAGCCGCCGCCTTGAGATGGGCGAAAATGTTACCATCTGGCACAGCCTGAACGGTTTTCGCCGCAACCCCGGACAGATCGGGGCGATCGGTGTTGTGCTGATGCTGTTCTTCCTGGCATGGACGCGGATTGCGATGTTGCTGTTCGCGCTGTTTTACAACGGAACCATGCCGTCACTTGATGCCCTGATCTGGGAAACATTCTTTTCGCGCGATGCGATTACATTCCTGATTACCGGTTCCATCCTTGGCGGTGCGCTGGCGATCATTGTTTTTGCCATTTCGGTGGTCTCGATCCCGCTTCTGGTTGATCGCGATGTTGATGTGATTACCGCTGTCATCATCAGTGTGAATGCGTTTCGCAAAAACTGGAAAGTTCTGATCGGCTGGGCTGCGGTGATTGCCATTCTTGCCGCCTGTGGCATGGTTGTCTTCATGTTCGGACTGGCGATCATGATGCCGTTGCTTGGCTATTCAAGCTGGCATGCCTATCGCGGGATCATTGACACCAGTCACGCCGATGTCGCGCGCCTGCGTCGACAGGTGCCGTAACCAGCTCAACACGCCAGACCATCCTCCAAACGCCGCCACACTGGCGGCGTTTTTGTGCGCATAGCCGAAATTGTGATAAACAGATCACATCATTGCGGGAACAATCATGGCATCGTATTGTTTCACTGTTACAATAGATTGGCCCGGTTTTCTATAATCGGGCCCCGCATCCAGACAGCACTTACAAACCCGCCACAAATTGTCCAAATTCTGTGGTCATAGGGTCAGGACCAATTAATATCCGAACTTTCACATGTTTCCCTGCAACCATCTGCGTTCATGAGATAATTCATTATGTATCAGGCCCCGGCAGTTCGTCATCTTGTCGTACTTTCAGCGTCACTGATTGCCTTAGTCGCCGGGATGGGAACCCTGCATGCCCAAACCAATACGGCAGACGGGCCGCAATCAACGCGTACGCCGGATGAAAAATGGGGTGTGTCGCTTTCGGTTGAAAACGACCTTTTCACACCGACCAACAGTGATCAGCATTACACCAACGGTGTGCGACTGGCCTTTGTTTCGCCAGAAGACAGTGCGCCTGCGGCCTTTTTGAACGTTGCCAAACAGGTACCGTTTTTCGCATCCGAAGGCCGCATTCGCACCAGCTATTCGCTGGGCCAGACCATGTATACCCCCGATGACATAACCATCGCCGAACACCAGCCCGATGATCGCCCCTGGGCCGGGATGCTGTACGGGACGGCGGGGCTTCTGTCTGATACCGGACTGAAATCCGATGATGGCGAAAGCAACTATTCGCGCATCGATACGCTTGAACTGACACTGGGCGTTGTGGGCCCGGCATCCCTTGCCGACAAAACGCAGGATTTCGTGCATAAACTGATCGACAGCCCACGGCCGGAAGGCTGGGACAACCAGATCAAGAATGAACCGATCATTGGCCTGACCTATGAACGGAAATATCGCAGCTGGTTTGAAGCCGACGTTTCAGGCATCGAGTTTGATGCCACTCCGCACGGGGCTGTGACCCTTGGCAACGCGTTCACCAATGCCGAAATCGGGACGATGTTTCGCATGGGCTTTGACCTGCCTGCCGATTACGGCCCGCCGCGCATTCGCCCAAGCCTGCCCGGTTCGGACTTCTTTGTCCCGGATACAGAAGGCTTCCCGGTCAGCGGATATCTTTTCGCGGGCTTTGCCGGCCGCTATGTGGTGCGCGACATCACCCTTGATGGCAATACCTTTGCCGACAGTGCGTCGGTCGACAAGGAACCGCTGGTCGGGGACCTTCAGATCGGTTTTGCGATGATCATCGGCCAGGCGCGCCTGACCTACACCCATGTCTATCGCACCCCGGAATTCACCGCCCAAAGCGGTGCTGACCAGTTCGGATCGATTTCACTGTCATTCCGCTTCTGACCAAAAACGGGGCCCAAGGGCCCCGTTTTGCAACACTTTTCCAAATTGTATGATGATATCAAAGCCCGGGGATCAGCTTGCCCGGATTCATCAGACCTTTGGGATCAATGGCCGCTTTGATGGCGCGCATCATGGCAATCGTATCTTCGCCATGTTCGGCAACCATGAAGTCGAGCTTGCCATAACCGATGCCATGTTCACCCGTACAGGTACCGCCAAGCTTCAGGGCGCGTTCAACCATGCGTTTGTGCAGGCGGTTGGCTTCTTCCATCTGTGCCGGGTCTTCAGGATCGAGCAGGATCAGCGTGTGGAAGTTGCCATCGCCGACATGACCGATGATGGTGCAGGTCAGCGGGCTGGCGTCGCAATCGGCACGGGTTTCAGTGATGGCTTCGGCCAGTTTTGAAATCGGCACGCATACATCGGTCGGCATGCCGGCCTTGCCCGGTTCAAGCTGAAGCGACGCGTAATAGGCCTTGTGGCGTGCGGCCCACAGTTTGTTGCGATCTTCCTGGCGGGTTGCCCACTGGAATTCCTCGGCACCGTATTCTTCGGCGACGGACTGAACAAACTCGGCCTGTTCCTTCACACCGGCCTCGGTGCCATGGAATTCAAAGAACAGGGTCGGGGCCTCTTTGTGGTCCAGCTTGGAATAGTTATTGACCGCGCGGACCTGCAATTCATCAAGGAATTCGATCCGGGCAACCGGAATGCCAGCCTGGATGGTCAGGATCACGGTATCAACCGCGGCCTCGACCGTCGGGAAGGCACAGACAGCAGCCGACATGGCTTCCGGGATGCCATAAAGCTTCAATCCGATTTCCGTGATCACACCAAGCGTGCCCTCGGACCCGACAAACAGACGGGTCAGATCATAACCGGCCGATGATTTGCGGGCACGGTTGGCGGTTTTGATGATCTTGCCTTCCGGGGTCACGACAGTCAGGCTCAGCACATTGTCGCGCATGGTGCCATACCGTACCGCATTGGTGCCCGATGCGCGGGTTGCGGTCATGCCACCGATCGAGGCATTCGCCCCCGGATCAATCGGGAAAAACAGACCGGTATCGCGCAAGTGATCATTAAGCTGTTCGCGGGTTACACCGGCCTGAACACGGCAATCAAGGTCTTCGTTATTGACCTCAAGGATCGCGTCCATCCGCGATACATCAATGCAAATCCCGCCGCGCAATGCCGCAACATGCCCTTCAAGCGATGAGCCCGTGCCAAACGGAACGATCGGGACATTGTGGGCAACACACAGCTTGACGACTTCGGCGACTTCTTCGGTCGAGGTGGCAAAAACCACCGCATCGGGTGGCGATGCCTCGTGCCAGCTTTCATCCTTGCCGTGCTGTTCAAGCACAGCCTGCGCAGTTGACAGCCGATCGCCCAGCATCTCGCGAAGGGCGCTGATCAGGCTTTCCGGGGTTTCGATGCGTTCATATTGGCGATCTGACATGGCTTTCCTCTTTGGTCCTGGTGGCAGTTGGGCGTTGGTCACGTTGTGGGGCGGACCAACTGGCCAAAATTGTTCGGCACCTACCCTACGCCCAGATATCCGAAATTGGTATTACCTTTTTCACCGATCGGAACATTATTTACCCACACTCCGAAAGCCAAACGTCTTTGTTCGCCTTCGGAGAACACTCATTTCTTAGCAATTTATCAATGCGCTTGACGCGATCAATGAGTTCATCGTTTGGTTTAAGCAAATGAAGTCTGGAGGGCGCTATTAGAACAGCGACAAGCCTCAAAAACTCGTCTCGGGTTATGCTCCCAGGCGCATAACCATACAGTACTTGGGAAGCTTCAAAGAACCCAACCATCCAGCCATTTGGCCCATTGCCCATTTCAGCCGTTTTCAGGAACAGAGAAAGAATTTGTTCTTTTGTGAGCTCCTGCTCTAACCCCAAGGCATAACCTGTCTGGCGAATTTTACCTATTCCTGGCCGAAAATCATCGAATGCCAAGCGCTTGGCAAGCGACTGAGTCAGTGTTGTCTTACCTGCGCCGGCGGTAAAAACATCGATGCCATTGTGCCCATAAAAATCTGGATCTTCGATAGCTAGCAACCACTTGAGACGCTCCGAACCAAGAGCCTCGGGACCAAAGCCATCAGCAATCAAGTTGTCTGCTTGTAAGGCAAGCACCTCACTATCTGATCGAGCATCGAGCCAACCCGAACCACCATAACCAACTAGCCCAAAGAACGTGCAAATAGCGAAGACAATGGTTACACGCTTCAAAACCAGCCAAGTCATTAAAGAACTATCCCTTATTTCGATCCTGTGGCAGGGCCGCGGCAATACGATCCGCCAGACGCGAGAATGGCAGGCTTTGCAGCCATACGGTGCCGGGGCCCTCAAGGGTCGTGACAAACAGTCCCTCACCGCCAAACAGTGCATTGGTAAAGCCGCCGACAAACTTGATCGAATAATCAATCGACGGGGTCATGGCGACAAGTGCACCGGTATCAACCCGAAGCGTTTCGCCCGGCTGCAAATCCTTGCGAATGATGGTGCCGCCCGCATGCATGAAGGCCATGCCATCGCCGCTAAGGCGTTGAAGGATGAAACCTTCGCCGCCAAACAGGCCAGCGCCGAGTTTCTTCGAAAAGGCGATATCGATATCAATGCCCGCCGCAGCACACAAAAATGCATCCTTCTGACAGATGATTTCACCGCCATGTTCGGCAAGGTTCAGCGGAACGACTTTGCCCGGATAGGGGGCGGCAAAGGCGACATGCCCCTTGCCCGATCCTTCATGGACAAAGCTTGTGATAAAGAAACCTTCCCCGGTCAGCATGCGCTTGAACCCGGCAAAAATGCCACCACCGGTTCCGGTCTGCATGGCAATGCCGTCGCCCATATACATCATAGCACCGGCTTCGGCCCGGACACCCTCGCCCGGATCCAGTTCGATTTCGACCAACTGCATTTCTTCGCCATGGATCGTATAGTCGATCACGTCTGCCATGCGGGCGTCTCCTTTTATGAAATCATCAATCTGATTGGCGCAAGTCTGGAACCTGTTGATCCTGATCGCAAGAAAAAGGGGCAACATTCCGGCAAGAGATGGCATCGTTTTCTTGTAAAAACCTGAAAATCAAGCAGGATATGTCATCACGAACTCTGCCGGGGAATTGCGTGTATCATCGGTTCCGGGCTTTCAGATGCTGGCGTTTCATGCTGCTGATGCCATTTCTGGCGATCGACCTTGGCGCTTGTCAGCCCGATGATCCCTGGCAATTCAACATCTGCCGCATTGCCCTTCCCGGTATTGAAGACGAAGCATCCAAAATCCGGCTTCTGACCCGATTTGACGAAATCTCCGATCAGACGCGTATCACCCTGCACTATCAGATCATACAGAACAATATCCGCACGGCTCCCGACAAAGGTCCATCACCATCGGCCATATCGTCCCTGCCGGTCCATCAAATGACCTGTCTGTTTTCACATGCGGACAAACCCAACAGTCCCGGCACCCTGATCGGGATCGAAACCAGCCGGTTCGGACCGGTTTCCCCGACCCATCTTTCGATCCTGAACCGGTTCTGGCTTGATCGTGTCGGCAGGCAGGCGCTTGATCGGTATGAAAACCCTGATCAGCACGGCCTGATGCCCGATGTCCCCGAAGTTTCCCGCGATCTGGCCTATGGGCTTCAACTTGGTATCAATGGCCTGTCGCGCGGGGCGATTTACGGATTGCTCGCGCTGTCTTTCACGCTGATTTACGGGTTGATCGGACGGATCAATCTGGCCTTTGGCGAAATCGTCATGACGGCGGCCCTGTCAACGGTGATTGGCGGTTTGCTGTTATCATCGCTTGCAGGCTGGAACCTTTTTCTGATCGTGATCGGGGCAACCGCGATGGCGGTCTTTGTCGGCTCCGGACTTAGTCATCTGACTTGGCGCAATGTATTCGGGCCGCTCGGACGCAAGGCCGCGGGTGGCCGGGCCGTGATCGTGGCATCGCTTGGATGTGTTTTGTTCATTCAGGAGTTTGTCCGGCTTGTCATATCGGCCCGCAATTTCAATCTGCCACCGCTGTGGCAATATTCGTTTCCGGTCCTGCGCAACGATCAGTTCGTTGTGCGCATGCTTGGATTTGACGTCCTGTCGATCGGCATGGCCGTTGCGGTTGGTGGCGTCCTGATCTGGATGATGTCAAATACCCGGTTCGGGCGCCAATGGCGCGCAATCAGCCAGGATCGCATTGCTGCTGGTCTGTGCGGCATATCGTTGCAACGCATCGAACAGCAATCATTTGTTCTGGCTGGATTTTTATGCGGCATTACCGGTGCTGTAATGGCGTTGCGTTATGGCGTGATTAACTTTCATTCCGGTACACTTTTCGGGTTCAAGGCACTGGTCGCGGCCATTCTTGGTGGCATCGGGCAGATGCGCGGGGCCTGGTTGGGCGGATTTGTCATCGGTCTGACAGAGGCATACTGGTCCGGATATTTCGGCGGCGCCTATCGCGATGTCGCGGTATTCGGGTTGCTGGCCGCCATTCTGGTCCTGCGGCCCGGCGGGCTTTTGAGCGTAAATGATGGAAAAGACAGCTTGTTCTCGCCGCGCGCGGGACAAATATAAAAATCAAAGGCCCGGGACAGAACCGCTTATCGGTTTCAATGGTCAGGCAGAAAGACACGAAGGCGGTTAGGATGGCGACCCACCATAAACTTGAATGGATCTCACAGGATGAGGCCATACAGGCCTCGCTTGCGAAATGGCAACGCGTTGTCGATGTGATGACACGGCTTCTTGGTGCAACATCCGGTTATGTTGTCGAATATAACAAGGACCAAGGATACCGGGCGGCTGTAACCAGCCAGAATGCGGAAAATCCGCATCGCGACATTTCCGGCAAGGCGGAACCACTTGATTCCAACATTTACTGCCGACGCGTCATTCAGGAAAAAGCGCCTTTTTATGAACCAGATGCCCGCGAAAAATCGGAATGGGCCGACAATCCCGAACTGACTGATGACGGTTATGTCTCCTATTTTGGAACACCGCTTCTGTGGCCGAATGGTGAGGTTTTTGGCACCCTGTGCGTGTTTGATCGCCAACCAACCAGCTATGAGGATTCCCTTCAGACACTGCTTGATGTTTTCCGCGATCTGATCGAGGCCGACTTGCGCCTGTATGAACAGTTCGAAGTCATGCGCGAAATGTCGATGACAGATTCACTGACCGGGCTGAATAACCGCGCCGGATTTGAAATGCTTGCCCATCAGAAAATCCGCATCGCCAAACGCTATCACCATCATATCGGGGTCATTTTCTTTGATCTCGACAATATGAAGCACTGGAATGACGATTATGGCCATGCCGCCGGGGATGCCGCCCTTCGTGCGGTTGGCAAGGCGATCACCGACAGCATCCGCGAGGTTGATATTTGCGGTCGCGTCGGCGGTGACGAATTTGCCGTGCTTGGCTATGTCCGGAACCGGGGGGATCTTACGACCATCATCACCCGTGTGCGCAACGCGCTTGCGAATATCAAACTCAACATCCCCAACACCAAAGCACCTATCCGCGAGACACCCGAAATCAGTTCGGGGGCGTCTGTTTTCTTTGAACCAATTAACCAAAATTTCGAAGAAATGATGGCGGTTGCCGATCTTGAAATGTATCGCGACAAGAAAAACCGCCAGAAATAGGGACTTTGGCGTTTTCACCGGTTTCAGGTCGGTTAAAAAATCATTGCAACAAGCGTGATCCATTAACCACATGGTATGGATTTTGGCTCAGACTGCGTGACGGGTTGCAAACCCGAAAAATAGAATAACGCACACGAGCTTACAAAATGCAGATCCGCAAAGGCACTGCCGACGATCTTCCTTTCATTCGCGACCTGACCAAGCGCGCGACGGACTCAACCTATTTCATCGAAGGCATGGGCGATGCCGCAACCAATCTGGTTGCCCGCTATGTCGAACAGTCGACCAGTGTTTTTGAAAATGCCCTTGGCAGTGATAACCACACTGTCTATGTCGCGACCAAAGACGACATTCTTCTGGGCTATGTCATCGCCATCCATAACAGCCCGGAAATCGACTGGATCATGGTTGATCCGGCATCACATGGCAGCGGTGCGGGCAAGGCACTGATGATGGCGGCTCTTGATGCCCTGTCGGAAAAAGGTGCACGCAGCAATGTCCGCCTTAAGGTCGTTGCCCATAATGAACGCGCCAAGGCGTTTTACCGCAAGTTCGGCTTCCTCGTGACCGGCCCGGTGCCGGACCGCGAAGTCCCGACCGTGGAAATGCAGCGCGCCGCTTGACGAAACGCCGCCAGATTGGCAATTTGGCGGCGAACCTTATTCGGAGCTTTTATGTCAGAGTCCCGGCACAGCCGCTGATCGCGGTTTGACAGCCTGACCTTTCCAGACCGCTGATCAGCAGATCGGATCGCCTGCCCGCCAATGAAACGGGCGCGCGTGGCCGGTATTGTTGTGCCCGCCCCGATCGGAAACCGTTTTCCCAACTGGTTTTCGGACTCTGACAGTGAATATTTCAAAGAATGAACAGCGCGTGCTGCATGCACTTGCGCAAGGCGGCCTGATCAAGTTGATCAAGGACAACCACAATCGCATCCTCGAAGCAGACTGCATTACCCGTGACGGCTGGTTTCTGACCGCCTGCACGATCGAGGTATTCAAAAAACTGCGCAAACGCCGCTTCATCCGGTCCCGCGCCGGTGCGCCTTATCGCATCACCCGTGAAGGATTGGTCGCGGTCCGCGCCGAACTGTTTCAACGCTAACAACAAAGCCCGGCCAAATTGGCCGGGCTTTGTTCATGTATGCATGACGATATTGATCAGTTTGCCAAACGGGTCGCGGACGTAAAACCGCCTGACACCCCATGGTTCATCCGCCGGGCCATATTCGATGGCAATCCCGGCATCGGCCATTCTGCCTAGGATTTCGTCAAGGTTATCGACCTCGATCGACATGTCGGGCACCGGGGTTCCCGATCCGCCTTCGGTGGCGAAATTGACCTGGGTTGTCATGGTTTGCCCCGCCACGGCAAAGGTTCTGATCCAGCCATGGTCCATCACGGTATCAAGGCCAAGGATGTCCTCGTAAAACGCGACAGCCTTACTGATGTCATCCACCGCAAAATTTGCAACGATACGTTTAACAGCCATGGTGCAAGCGGCTCCTGATATCGTCTATTGCGCGGCCTTTTCACCGGCAATTGCCTTGGCGCGCTTATAGGGACCAAACGGGATTTCCTTGGGCGCGAAAGTATCGGCCGATGCGCGGCCCCAGCGCGAATGCCATTCATGAAGTTCCTCGATCTCCTTATCTGCCAGAAGGAAACCTTCGGGCAGGTACGGATAGGCTTCATTGCCATCAATGAATTCATTGTCCTTCTGGCGGACCATGAAGTGATAGGGCATGAAATTGCGCGGATCGGTCAGGCCAGCTGCACCGGTGATTTCAGCCAGCGCATGCATGGTATTTTTGTGGAACCGTGCGACGCGTTCACTTTTATCACCCGGTTCCAGAGCGCGTTGACGGATTTTATCCTGTGTCGCGATGCCGACCGGACAGCAGTTGGTGTGACAGCTTTGGGCCTGAATACAGCCAAGGGCAAACATGAAACCGCGCGCGGCATTGCACCAATCCGCCCCAAGTGCCAGGGTTCGTGCAATATCAAAGGCCGAGATGATCTTGCCCGCGGCCCCGATCTTGATCTGATCACGCAGCCCCGCCCCGCGTAGCGCATTGTGAACAAAGGTAAGACCTTCCTGCATCGGCATGCCGACACGGTTGGCAAATTCGACAGGGGCGGCACCGGTGCCACCTTCCTTGCCATCGACCACGATGAAGTCGGGCGTGATCCCGGTTTCAAGCATTGCCTTGATGATCGACATGAATTCGCGACGATGGCCAATACACAACTTGAACCCGACCGGCTTGCCGCCGGAAAGATCACGCAAGCGACCAATGAATTCCATCAGGCCGATCGGTGTTGAAAAGGCACTGTGGGCCGAAGGCGATACACAATCCTGCCCCATCGGAATGCCACGGGCATCGGCAATTTCCCTGGTGATTTTGGCGGCGGGCAACATGCCGCCATGACCGGGCTTTGCCCCTTGGCTAAGCTTGAGCTCGATCATTTTGACTTGCGGGTCGGCGGCAGTTTCGGCGAATTTTTCCTCGGAAAATGTGCCGTCTTCATTGCGTGCCCCGAAATAGCCCGACGCCACCTGATAAATCAGATCACCACCGCCCTCGCGGTGATAACGCGAAATGCTGCCTTCGCCGGTATCATGGGCAAAACCACCCTTTTTCGCACCTTTGTTCAGCGCCAGGATCGCATTGCCCGAAAGCGCGCCAAAGCTCATGGCCGAGATATTATACAGGCTGCAATCATAGGGTTGCTTGCAATGTGGCCCGCCAACCCGGACCCGAAAATTGGTATCGGTGATGTGTTTTGGCGCCACCGAATGCGTGATCCAGGAATAGCCCGATTTATAGACATCCTCGATCGTGCCAAACGGGCGTTTGTCTTCGACACCCTTGGCGCGCTGATAGACAAGGCCGCGGGCCTGACGGCTGAAGGGGATTTCGTCCTGATCGCTTTCCAGAAGATACTGGCGGATTTCAGGACGGAAGCTTTCAAGGATGAAGCGGATATGCGCGCTGATCGGATAGTTGCGCAGGATGGAATGCTTGGTCTGATGAAGATCATGAATGCCGACCAGAAGCAACAGACCGAACACCACCGTCGGCACCCAGAACCAGCTATCGATCACGCCGGCACAAACCACGGAAATGACGGTCAGAAGCGCAACGCTTGTAATGACGAAATAGCGCTGGTTCAAAATAAAGAATTTCACGGTGCTCTCATCCTGTCTGTTCAGGTCGACCTGATGGATCGCGATTGCAGCCTGTGCGGGCAAGCTTTGGCAACCCGATCCTTGAGTGAAGCCTATGGCAATGTCGTTGATTTTTAATGAAGTGTCCCCTCATGCATGTAGGGACGATATTGCCAACATCAAGAAAAAGCCGCCCGTGAGGAAACTCAGGGGCGGCAGGAAGTTCAACAGGGAGGCCGGGGTTAAAACCCCGGACCAGAAACACCGAAGGTTTGGGGGAAAACCGGTATTTCTGGTCAAACCGGAAGATGGGGTTGGCAAGACCCCTTAGGCCTTGCCGTAACCACCACCGCCCGGGGTTTCGATGATGAAGACATCACCCGGATGCATTTCTGCCCCGTCGGTGCCTTTCAGCTCGATCACGGTACCGTCGACACGTTCGATGGCGTTGCGACCAAGTTTGCCCGGTTCGCCACCGGCAACGGCCTGGTTCGGCACGCGACGGTGGTTGGACAGGATCGATGCGGTCATGTCTTCGAGGAAGCGGACACGACGGGTCGTGCCATCGCCGCCCTTGAACTTGCCGTTACCGCCCGACCCTTTGCGGATTTCAAAGCTTTCGAGCATGACCGGGAAGCGCCATTCAAGGACTTCCGGATCGGTCAGGCGCGAGTTGGTCATATGGGTATGAACACCGCTGGTGCCGTCAAAATCAGGACCGGCACCCGAACCGCCACAGATGGTTTCATAATACTGATGCGTATCATTGCCCCAGGTGAAGTTGTTCATGGTCCCTTGTGCACCCGACATGACGCCAAGGGCGGCATAAAGGGTATCGGTGACATGCTGGGACGTTTCAACGTTACCGGCAACAACGGCGGCCGGATAACGCGGATTGAGCATCGATCCTTCGGGCACGATCAGATTGACCGGCTTCAGGCACCCGGCATTGAGCGGAATGTCATCATCAACAAGGGTTCTGAAGACATAAAGAACCGCTGCACGGGTCACAGCCGACGGGGCGTTGAAGTTGTTATCAAGCTGATCGGACGTGCCGGTGAAATCAACCGTCGCCGAACGGGTTTCCTTATGGATGGTGACCTTGGCCTTAACGACCGCACCATTGTCCATTTCATAGGAGAACTCGCCATCCTTGAGAACATCAATCACGCGACGAACGCTTTCTTCGGCATTGTCCTGAACATGGCCCATATAGGCATGAACAACATCAAGGCCAAAGTGATCGACCATCTTGCGCAGTTCCTGCACGCCTTTTTCGTTGGCGGCGATCTGTGCGCGCAGATCGGCGATGTTCTGATACGGGTTACGGGCCGGGTATTTCGCCCCTTCGAGAAGGGCGGTCAGGCCGGCTTCGTCAAACTTGCCCTGATCAACCAGTTTGAAGTTGTCGATCAGAACGCCTTCTTCTTCGAGAATGCGTGAATTCGGCGCCATCGACCCCGGGGTAATGCCACCAACATCGGCATGGTGACCACGCGATGCGACATAGAACAGGATGTCCTTGCCAGCATCACCAAAGACCGGTGTGATCAGGGTGATGTCCGGCAAATGCGTCCCGCCGTTATACGGATCGTTCAGCATATAGACATCGCCTGGCTTCATGGTGCCGACATTGTTGCGCATCACCGCCTGAACAGACTCACCCATCGATCCAAGATGGACCGGCATGTGCGGTGCGTTGGCGATCAACTGGCCTTCCTGATCAAACAGGGCGCATGAGAAGTCCAGACGTTCCTTGATATTCACCGAGTACGAGGTGTTGGCAAGGGTAACACCCATCTGTTCGGCAATATTCATGAACAGGTTGTTGAACACTTCCAGCATCACCGGATCGGCCTGGGTGCCGATGGCTTCAGACCGCTTCATGGCAACCACACGGGTCAGAACCAGATGGTCACGGCCATTGACCTTGGCTTCCCAGCCCGGATCAATCACGGTGGTGCCAACCGGCTCGACAATCACGGCCGGACCGCGCACGGTCGCACCCGGTTTCAGGTCTTCACGTTTGTAGAACGGGGTATCTTCTGTTTTGCCATCAAATACCACCGGACGGGTCGCAAGAGCTGTGATCGCGACATTGTCGTTGGTTGCTTCGGCTTCGGCATCCGGAAGGCTTTGGGTTTCACCGATGGCCTCAACCGCGACAGCTTCGACGACCAGCGGCTTCTCGTCCATGACAAAGCCATAGCGCTGCTTGTGCTGTTCTTCAAACTGGGCCTTGATGGTATCGACATCACCGAAATCAACGATCAGCGGAGTGTCGGTGCCATCATAGCGCAGATGCAGCTTTTTCAGCATCGTGATCTTGGCATCGCCAATACCCTGTTCATGCAGTTCGGCACGGGCATCAACGGCCAACGCATCAAGCTGTTCATCCAAACCGGAAAGCGCATCAGAGGCAAGCTTCGCCTCGACCGCCTGTTCGCGCATCGCACGAATATCGGCAAGCCCCATCCCATAAGCCGACAGAACACCGGCAAACGGATGGACAAAGACCTTGGTCATACCAAGGGTGTCAGCCACCTGGCAGGCATGCTGCCCACCGGCACCGCCAAAGCATTGCAGGATATAGTCGGTTACGTCATAGCCGCGCTGAACCGAAATCTGTTTGATCGCGTTTGCCATGTTTTCAACGGCAATACGCAGGAAGCCTTCGGCGACTTCTTCGGGCGTTCTGAGCTGACCGGTGCTTTCCTTGATCTTGGCAGCCATGGCTTCGAAACCGCTGCGTACCGCATCGGCATCAAGCGGCTCGTTGCCTTCGGGGCCAAAGACATTGGGGAAGAAGTCCGGCTGAACCTTGCCCAGCATGACGTTGATATCGGTCACCGCAAGCGGACCGCCACGGCGATAGGCCGCCGGGCCCGGGTTTGCACCGGCACTGTCAGGGCCAACACGGAAACGTGCGCCATCGAAATGCAGGATGGAACCGCCACCGGCCGCAACCGTGTGGATTTTCATCATCGGCGCACGCATACGAACGCCAGCAACCTGGGTTTCGAAATCGCGTTCATATTCGCCGTCATAATGCGAAACGTCGGTCGACGTGCCGCCCATATCGAAACCGATGACCTGTTTGAAGCCATCCATTTCAGCGGTACGGACCATGCCGACAACGCCACCCGCCGGACCAGACAGGATTGCATCCTTGCCCTGGAACTTGGCGGCATCGGTCAGGCCACCATTGGACTGCATGAACATCAATTTCACACCGCCCAGTTCGGACGCCACCTGATCGACATAGCGACGCAGGATCGGCGACAGATAGGCATCAACAACCGTGGTGTCACCACGCGATACCAGCTTCATCAGCGGGCTGACTTCGTGACTGACCGAAACCTGGGTAAAGCCGACTTCACGGGCGATTTCAGCCGCCGCATTTTCATGGGCGGTGTAACGATACCCATGCATGAAGACGATGGCACAGGCACGAATACCGGAATCAAACGCCGCCTGAAGGTCCTTGCGCAGATTGTCGCGATCAAGCGGGGTCAGTTCCGTCCCTTGGGCGTCGAAACGACCATCGGCCTCGATCACGCTTTCATAAAGGGTTTCGGGCAGTTTGATATTGCGATCAAACAGACGCGGGCGGTTCTGATAGGCAAGGCGCAGCGCATCGCGGAAGCCCTTGGTGGTGACCAGAACCGTGCGGTCGCCTTTACGTTCAAGAAGGGCGTTGGTCGCAACCGTGGTCCCCATCTTGACGGCTTCGATTTTCTCGGCCGGGATTTTCTCGCCAGCGGGGACTTCAAGCAGTTCACGAATGCCCTGAATGGCGGCATCACGATAACGTTCCGGGTTTTCCGAAAGCAGCTTGTGAGTGACAAGCGATCCGTCCGGCTTACGCGCCACGATGTCGGTAAAGGTACCGCCGCGATCGATCCAGAACTGCCATTTCGGCTGTCCCGATGTCTGCGAAGCGGGGGAATTTTGGTCGTGAGAAGCCATGATGCTTACTCCTTGGGCATCTGTAGTCATAAAATTCTGTGCGAACGATCAGATCTTCAAAAGGCCGGTCAGCCATTCATTTGCTGGGGCAGCCATGTTGCGATTTCCGGGAATACGGTAATCAGCAAAACAGCAAGCAACAGCAGGAAGAAGAACGGCAAAGCAGCCAGCGCAATGGCAAACAGGTTCTTGCCTGTCAGGCCTTGCAAAACGAACAGGTTGAAACCCACGGGCGGGGTGATCTGCGACATTTCGACCACCAGCACCACATAGATGCCAAACCACAACAAATCGATCCCGGCGGCCTGAACCATCGGCAGGATGACCGAGGTGGTCAGAACCACCACCGAAATCCCGTCAAGGAAGCAACCAAGAACAATGAAGAACACGGTGAGTGCCGCCAAAAGCGCATAGGGCGACAGATCCATCTGCGCAATCCAGGCCGCAAGTTCACGCGGGATCCCGGTAAAGCCCATGGCCACGGTCAGAACAGCCGCACCTGCCAGGATAAAGCAGATCATGCAGGATGTGCGGGTCGCCCCCATGATCCCGTCAATCAGGCTTTCCTTGGTCAAGGAACCGCTTAGCCGCGACAGGATCAGCGCACCGACAACTCCGAATGCCGCGGCTTCGGTGGGGGTGGCAACACCGCCATAGATTGACCCGATCACAGCCGAGATCAGGGCAATAACCGGGATCAGGCGACCCGATGCGCGGACTTTTTCGCCAAACGGAATGCTTGGTTCTGCCGGGGGCATTTTGTCCTTGTTCACCGTGGCCCAGATGCCAACGAAGCTCATGAACAGAATGATCAGCATGACACCGGGCAAAACACCGGCAATGAACAGACGTGCAATCGACAGTTCGGCAGACACGCCATAGACAATCAGAATGATCGATGGCGGGATCAAAAGCCCAAGCGTCCCCGACCCGGCCAGCGTGCCAAGGATCAGCTTGTCGGCATAGCCCTGCTTGCGCAATTCCGGGATCGACATGCGCCCGATGGTCGCAGCGGTCGCCGCAGACGATCCCGACACCGCAGCAAAGATGCCACAGCCCAGAACATTCACATGCAACAAACGGCCCGGGAGTTTATTGAGCCAGGGTGCAAGGCCGGTAAACATGTCTTCTGACAGGCGTGACCGGAACAGGATTTCCCCCATCCAGATAAACAGCGGCAGCGGGGCCAGCGACCATGTCGCCAGGCTTGACCAGGCAGTCGTTGCGATGATCGGACCGGTCTGGGCACTGGTAAAGAAATCAAGTGCGAAAACGCCGATGGCAAACAGTGACAGGGCAACCCACAATCCTGCCCCAAGGAACAGGAACAACAACCCCATCAGGATCAGGCCAATTTCAAGTACTTCCACGACCGTCCCCTATTCGTTCAATTCGTTTGCTTCGCCAGCAGCGAAGGCAGCCTGACGACCGGCAACGGTATCAACCAGTGCTTCGATCATGCCGATCGTAAAGACGATCAGGCCAAAGGCCATTGCGGCCTGTGGGATCCAAAGCGGAAAGGCAAGAACACCGGGCGACGTATCGCCATAGGAAAAGCTTTCTTCGGCAAGAACCGCCATCCACCAGGCGAAATATCCGCCAAGGAAAGTTGCCGCCAGAAGCGTGATGCTTTCGATCACGCGGCGCAGCCCGCCCTGAAGATGGGACAATATGATCATGACCCGGATATGGGTCCCGGCGCGCAGTGCCGGACCAAGTGCCAGGAACGTTCCCGCCGCCAGACAAAAGCCGGCCAGCTCGTTCGCATCATGCACCGCAATTCCAACCAGACGGCCAAGCGATTGCGCCAGAATAAGAAGTGCGATCGCGACCATAAAAACTGCGGCCAGCCCGGCACTGAACTTGAATAAGTAATTTAGTGATCTGCGCACAGCAGTCCCCTTTCCGCCCGCGATGTCGCGAAGCTGATTGATTGTTCCCTAAGAACAGTAACATCAAATTGTGGGGTTTGTCCGGGACCGGACAGAGGACGACGTCTGCCCGATCCCGAAAGACGAAAGAACCTTAGTTCTTGAAGGCGTCGATGATGGCAGCACCTTCATCGCCGGTTTTTTCAAGCCACTCGGAAACCATGGTTTCACCGGCTTTGGCCAGACCGGCCTTCAGTTCATCGCTCGGCGCAGCAACGTTCATGCCGTTGTCAGCCAGAACTTTTTTCTTCTCGTCAGCTTCGGCCATGCTCATTTCCCAACCGCGGGTCTCGGCTTTGGCAGCAGCGTCAAGAACGGCTTTCTGGGTTTCAGCCGGCAGACGGTCGAACGACTTTGCATTCACGACGACCATGTTTTTCGGAAGCCATGCCTGAACGTCATAGAAGTTCGAAACGAAGTCCCACGCCTTGGAGTTGGCACCGGTCGACGGCGAGGTGATCATTGCTTCAACAATGCCGGTTGCAAATGCAGTCGGGATTTCCGGGACTTCAACCTGGGTGGCAACCATGCCGGTCAGATCGGCAAGCTGCGAAGTGGTCGAGTTGTAAGCGCGGAATTTAACACCTTCGAGGTCTTCGACCTTGTTCACCGGGTTTGCGGTATAAAGACCCTGTGCCGGCCACGGAACAGCATAGAGAACTTTAAGGCCGTCTTTTTCCAGTGCGGCTTCGATACCGGCGCGCGAGACTTCCCAAAGCTTTTTCGCATCGTCATAGGACGTTGCAAGGAACGGGATCGCATCAACGGTGTAGATCGGGTTTTCGTTGGCCAGCAGCGAAATCAGGGTTTCGCCGATAGGAACCAGACCGCGCTGAACCGAACGCTTGATGTCTGCATGTTTGAAAAGCGAACCACCGGAATGAACGGTGATGGTCAGTTCACCACCCGACGCGTCATTCACGTCCTTGGCAAATTCGATAATATTCTGGGTGTGGAAGGTCGCATCCGGGTACGGCGTTGCCATATCCCATTTTTCTGCCGCAGCCGCCAAACCGGCCGACATGGTGATGGCAGCAACAGCAACCGTCGAAAGTGCTTTTTTCAGCATTGATAAGTCTCCCTGTGTGTTGAGGCGTGGAGTCAGGATAGCAGAGACTCCAAATTAATCACCCGACATCTTGATCACATTTTACTGACAAATTGTCAATGTAATTTCATAACTACCATGCAAAATCTGCAAAGCCCGGCTTTTGCCCGACCCCACATCTGCCGTCAAACCTTTGGGAAACGTATGATTGCGCCGAACAACATCACATCTTCGGTCATGCGATATCCTGAACCGAACAGATCAAACAAAGACAGGCGGCGGCCCCGTGGGGACCACCGCCTGCTGGATTCCATTGATCAAAAGCATGTTGATCAGACACACACACTGATCAGAAACGCATTGGTCAGAAAAAATTGGTCAGAAACACTTGAGCAACATGCATTCGCGCATGCACGCTCGGATGAGCGTTTCCGGATTACATCGCACTTGCTGCGCGCGATGCCTGATCATAGACACCGGAAATGGCGCGGAGCGTCTTGGCAACATCGCCGACTTCCTGGCTATTCACACCAAGGCGCTGGAACGTCTCGACAAGACAGGCTTCGCGGACTTCGCGGTATTTTTCGCACATGGCGCGCCCGTCGGCGGTCGTGCCGTAATGAACTTCCTTGCCGCGCTTCACACCTTCGACAAGGCCAAGCTTGCGCAGTTTTTTAAGCGAGTAGTTCACAAGATGGCTGTCTTCGACATTGAGCACAAAGCACACTTCCGAAAGGCTTTTTTCGCGTTCGCGCGAATTGACATTGTGCAGAACAAGAATGTCGAGAACCGATACATCCGGCATCCCGGCCGCGCGCATGCATCGAACCATCCAGCGGTTGAATGCGTTGCCTGAAAGGATCAGGGCGAATTCAAGCTCCGAGAGTTCTGCGGCGCGTTCCGATACAAGATGCGACGATGAAACAATACGTGGTTTATCAGCCATCCGACATTTCCTGCTTTCGTATCTATACTGTTATTGCGGTCTATTTCTGTAAAACGCCACAAGTTTGTCGGGATTTTATCGCAATAAAAGCAGCCGGGTAAAGACCCGGCTGCTGTTTGTTATCGACATTTCGTCATTAAAGTGAGCGCATCCGTTCCAGGAAACCGTCAATCTGGGCCCGAAGGTCCCCGCTTTGACGGCCAAGATTATCCGCTGAATGATGGACTTCGGTTGCGGCACTGTTGGTTTCACCAACAGCAGCAGACACACCTTGCATCGCCGATGAAATTTCTTCGGTCCCGGCAGCTGCCTGTTCGACATTTTGCGAAATCTCGCTGGTGGCAACGGTTTGCTGTTCCACCGCAGCGGCGACGGCGGCTGCCCGTTCACTGATTTCGGCAATCATGGTCACGATTTCATCAATCGCACTGACAGCAATGCCGGTCGCCTGCTGGATATCATTGATCTGGATGGTGATATCCTCGGTCGCCTTGGCGGTCTGATTGGCAAGGTTTTTGACCTCGCTTGCAACAACGGCAAAGCCTTTGCCAGCGTCACCGGCACGGGCGGCCTCGATCGTGGCGTTAAGGGCCAACAGATTGGTCTGACCGGCAATATCACTGATCAACCCGATGACTTCGCCAATCTTGATAGCGGAATCATTCAGCCCCTGGATATTGTCATTGGTGGACCGTGCCCGTTCGGTTGCCGATTGGGCCATGGACGATGTTTCGGTCACCTGACCGGAAATCTCGTTAATGGATGCGGCAAGTTCGGTCGCAGCCGTTGCCACAAGCTGCACATTTGATGACGCCTCTTCTGCGCCGGATGAAACGGCCATCGACTGGTCGGCTGCTGTGTCAGCACTGCTGCGCAGAACGTTTGACACCTGATGAAGCTGTTTGACAGCAACAGCAACGTCGGCCATCACGGCGACAACTGCCTGATCGAATTCCTGAATATACTGTTCCTGGGTTTCCATGCGTTTGCGGCGGCGCTCGTCATCAGCTTTTTGGGCCGCTTCAAGTTTGACACGCTCGATCCCGTTTTCACGAAAAATCAGAACCGCACGGCCCATTTCACCAATTTCATCGGCACGATTGACCTCGTTGATATCAACGTCAAAGTCATTTTCAGCCAGACGGGTCATCTTGTTGGTCAATCCGCCGATGGCACGGACAATCGCGCGCGACAACAAAACAGAAAGCCCCAGAAGCGCAATCACCCCGATCACATACATCGCAACCGTGATGGTCAGGCTGGTTTTGGCGATCTGTTCAGCTTTTTGTTTTTCCAGGGCAGCGGTTTCGGCAATGGATGCGCTAAGCGCTTCAAGCACCGGTTCGGCCTGTGCGTAATAATCTGACAACAATCCCAGTTCGGCATTTCGTTGCAGGATCTTTCCTGCCAGCGCCTTGAAGTCCGCGACATAGGAATTCATCAACTTTGTGATATTGGCCTTTTCCGCAGCCGGAATGTCGGATGCCGCCAGTGCCGGTCCGAATTCGGCCAAACGCTGATCAATACGATCGACGTATTTTTCATCGATACGGGCCAGGAAGTCTTTTTCATGGCGACGCATCATCAACATGATGACGGTCAGATTGTCTGCCTTGTATTTCGCAAGCGCTTCTTCAACATTGTGGACCGAACCACGCAAACGGCCCAAAAGGCCGCCTTCTTCGTCCAGACCGATTTCACGTTGCAGGGCAACGATGGTCGCGAATTCCGCAGCATAGTTCGCAAAGGCTTCCTTGATCTGCGCAATTTCAGCAGCAGATTCCGCCAGTTCCGGATCAGCTTCAAGCGTTGCCAGCCCCGAACTTACACGTTCGACGACTTCGGCATGCTGGGTGACGTATTTTTCATCGAGCCTTAGCAGAAAGTCCTTTTCACGCCGACGGGCATGCAAGAAATCACGCGATATTTCATCGGCAATCAAACGATCATCAAATGCTTCCTGCGCTGCCATTTGCGCTGACTGGCGCTGTTGGTCGGCAACGAACTGTACCGCTGCAACAACCACAAAGATCACAAGCGCCACCGCCCCGATCAGCGAAATCTGATAAAGAAGCTTCATGCGTGAAAGGAAATTCATCTAAGCCCCCAAGCCTTACCGGACCTGTCCAAAAGCGTGAGACGCGACATGACAGGCACAAGCCAACCTACAACGGCACTGCACAAACATCCGGTCGCCCCAAACCTTTTAGGTTGGGGTGCGGTGGCTGGTTTATCAGAAGGGAATTGTTACAGTTTTGTGACAAGTACCCGTTTTCGACACCGACGTCAGCGCGTTGACGCGAAACGAAATTCGCATCCGTGCTCGCATGCGCGATACCGAAATACATTTGCACCGCACACAAACAAAACAAGGGGGAAGACGAATCTTCCCCCTCCTTTCGGATAGAATTGTGAATTCAGGTATCCTGATGACCGATCAACTGACAGCCCGCATCCGCGCAAGAAACTGATCAATCCGTTCACTCAAACTGTCACTTTGACGACCAAGGTTGTCGGCCGAACCGCGCACGTCACTTGCGGCCTCTGTGGTGCCGGCAACCGCCGATGACACGCCTTGCATTGCCGATGAAATTTCACTGGTCGCCGAAGCGGCCTGTTCGACATTCTGCGAAATCTCGCTGGTGGCAACGGTTTGCTGTTCAACAGCAGCAGCAACAGCTGATGCACGTTCGCTGATATCGGTGATCATGCGCACGATTTCGTCAATTGCCTCAACGGCCGAAAGCGTTGCCTGCTGGATTTCATTGATCTGCAATGTGATGTCTTCGGTGGCCTTTGCCGTCTGATTGGCAAGGTTTTTGACCTCGCTTGCGACCACGGCAAATCCCTTGCCCGCTTCGCCCGCCCGCGCGGCTTCGATCGTTGCGTTCAGCGCAAGCAAATTGGTCTGTCCCGCAATATCATTGATCAGACCGATCACCTCGCCAATGCGCACGGCGGCAGCATTAAGACCTTGGATATCCTCGTTGGTTGTCCGCGCGCGCTGGCTGGCCGATATGGCCATTTGCGATGTATCACTGACCTGCCCGGCAATTTCATGGATCGATGCCGAAAGTTCGGTTGCCGCGGTCGCAACCAGCTGGACATTTGACGATGCTTCTTCGGTTCCGGCCGAAACGGTTGTTGATTGCTCATTGGCCGTGGCCGCACTGCTGCGCAGGGTTTCCGATACCGCATGGAGCTGCTGCACGGCCGTTCCCACCTCGCTCATCATGGCGACAACATCATTGTCAAATTCGCGAATGTGCTTTTCCTGGCTTTCGATGCGTTTGCGCTGCTTTTCATCCAGTTCGCGCTGCTGGGCTTCAAGTTTCTGGCGTTCCAGTCCGTTTTCACGAAACACCACAACCGACCGCCCCATTTCGCCGATCTCGTCTTTGCGATCTGCTTCTTCAAGTTTGACGTCAAAGTCATTCTTGGCCAGACGGGCCATCTTGCCTGTCAGGCCGGTAATCGCGCGCACGATCGCACGCGCCAGAATGATCGATAACAAAATCAGCACCAGCGCACCGGCGATAAAGATTGCAAAGGTAACCTGAACCCCGGTATGGGCGATTTCTTCGGCCTGCATCTGCATTCGTTCGGCGACCTCGCCGATGGAATTGCTGAGTTCCACCAGAACCGGTTCAACCGCACTGTAATAGACACTAAGTTGCGCAAGCGATTCCTCGCGGGCAAGAACGGCATCTGCCAGCGCCTTGAAGTCCGCGATATAGGATGTCATCAGCTTGGCCAGTTCGGCCTTTTTTTCGTCCTGAATGCTACCTGCCTTTTGCAGGGCCGCGTCAAATTCCTTGGCTGTGGCATCCACATTGCTGACATAGACAGGATCAAGGGTGGCCAGGAAATCCTTTTCATCGCGACGCATTTTAAGAACCGCAATTGAAATATCCTTGGTGTTGGAAAGTCCCAGCATTGCTTCAAGCTGGGCAATCTTGCCAAGCGCGGTTTCCACTTCGGAGGCAGCTTCGCGCATTTCACCAAGTAGGCCGGAACTGGCATCAAGTCCGACCTTGCGTTGCAGTTCGACCACATTGGCAAATTCGCTGACATAATCTTCAAAGGCGGCTCTTGCCTGATCCACCTGACCGATCAGCTCACCGATTTCCTTGCGCCCGGCAAGTTCTTCAAGCCCGCTACGCACCGAAGCCGCCGCCTCGCTATGAGAGGTAATATATTCTTCGCTTTTACGAAGAACAAAATCCTTTTCATGGCGTCGGGCATTAAGGAATTCCCGCGAAATTCCGTCCACCACAAGCTGATCGGCGGTCGCGGCCTTGGCAATTTCCTGTGCGGACTGCCGTTGCTGATCTGCGACAAACTGGGTCGTTCCGACAACAGCAAAAATGACCAGTGCGACAATACTTATCAGTGAAATCTGATAGACAAGCTTCATACGCGACAAGAAAGACATGTTTCACCCCCCTAAAATCCAGTCCATGTGCGTTATTGTTCTTGTTACACGGCTGTCATAGAAACACCCCACCCAAAGTAGATCAATAAGCACTTAAGTATAGACCGACGGGTGAAACCGGGTGTATTCAGTCGGAAATAAAGCCAATTCGCCATTTATTTCCGTGCTCTGCGAACTATGTTGGTTGTTCTGGAAAGATGGTAATCTTGCCGGACGAATACCACCGTGCCGCATTCGACACAGAAATCAGGACGCAATTCACCCATGAGCAAAGCATGAGTACAGCATGAGTATCTGGGGCAAAATTATTGGCGGAGCCGCAGGTTTTGCCTTGGGCGGACCACTTGGCGCAATTCTTGGCGCAACAGCCGGCCATGTCGTTGACAAGATCAAAAGTACCGCAAATGGCGGACCGCAGCTTGGCGGGCATGACCCGAGACAGGTTGCCTTTGCCACGGGTGTAATCGTGCTGGCCGCCAAGATGGCCAAGGTTGACGGCCATGTCAGCCGTGATGAAATCAACGCATTCAAGCGCGTCTTTCATATCCCGCCGGGCGAGGAAAAGAATGTCGGGCGTATCTTTGATATGGCGCGCGCATCCTCGGACGGGTTTGAAATCTATGCGCGGCAAATCGCCACCATGTTCCGCGGCGAACACGCCCTTCTAGAAGGCATTCTAGAAGCGCTTTACCAGATCGCGATGGCCGATGGCGAATTGCATCCGGCAGAACAGGCATATTTGAAAAAAGTCGCCCATATTTTCGGGTTTGCCGATGTCGACTTTGACCGCGTCCATCATGCCTATACCGCATCGAACGGTGCCGATCCTTATGAACAGCTTGGCGTGACCCGCGATGCCAGTGACGATGAACTGAAAGCAGCACATCGCAAATTGTCGCGCGAAAACCATCCCGACACCCTGATGGCCAAGGGCATGCCGCCTGAATTTATCGAACAGGCGAATGACAAAATGGCCCGCATCAATGCCGCGTGGGATCAAATCCGCAAGGAACGCGGTATCCGCTAATTGCAAAACAGCGGAACGTAACGGCTGACAGATGATTTCCCTTGCAACGGCACCCAATTTGCTGTTTGCAGGGGACCTGTCACAGTGACCTGTTTTCTGAACTCAAGCTTATCGGTTTTTCCATGGCGCCACCGCTGATCAATATTAATGACATTCGCCTGACCTTTGGCGGCAATGATCTGTTTTCCGATGTGTCATTTGCCATTGGCGAACGTGACCGGCTATGTCTGGTCGGACGTAACGGCGGCGGGAAATCCACCCTTCTGAAAATCATCGCCGGCGAAATCGAAGCCGATGGCGGCGAACGTTTTGTCCAGCCGGGCTGCAAGGTTGCCTATCTTAATCAGGAACCGAAATTTGACGGCTATGACACGGTCGAAGATTTCGTTCTTTCGGCACTGGACGAACATGAACAGGAATATGCCTATCGTTCCGACATGTTGCTGGCGTCGGTTGATATTGATCCCAAGGCCGATCCCAAAAGCCTGTCGGGTGGCGAAGGCCGCCGTGCGGCAATTGCGCGTGCCCTGATTGCCGATCCGCAGGTTCTGTTGCTTGATGAGCCGACCAACCATCTTGACCTTCCGACCATTGAATGGCTTGAAGGCGAGATCAAGAACTTCCGTGGCGCCGTCGTGGTAATTTCGCATGACCGTGCATTCCTGAATGCAGTGTCGAACGGTGTCCTTTGGCTTGATCGCGGTGTCATGCATCAGGGGGCGATCAACTTTGCCAAGTTCGAAGAATGGTCCGAGGAAATCTATCGCAAGGAAGCAGAAGAACGCGCAAAGCTTGATAAGCTGATCGCACAGGAAACCGTTTGGTCCGTGCAGGGCATTTCGGCCCGCCGCAAACGCAACCAGGGCCGTCTGCGCCGTCTTTACGACATGCGCGAACAGCGTTCCAAACAGGTTGACCGCATCGGCAATGTGTCGCTTGCCGCCGAGGCAGGCGAAACATCGGGCAAGGTCGTGATCGAAGCCACCGACATCGCCAAGTCATTTGGCGACCGCCAGATCATTGCCGATTTCTCGACCCGTATCCTGCGCGGCGACAAGGTTGGCATTATCGGCCCGAACGGGGCGGGTAAAACCACCCTGCTTAAAATGCTGACCGGGCAGCTTGAACCTGACAGTGGCACGATCAAGATCGGCACCAACCTTAATCCCAGCTATTTCGATCAGAAACGTATCGCGCTTGATGATGACAAAACACTTTGGGATACGTTGTGTGATGTTGGCGGCGACCAGGTGATGGTGCGCGGCAATCCGCGCCATGTGGTCAGTTATCTGCGCGATTTCCTGTTTGATGAAAAACAGGCCAGAAGCCCCGTTGGCGCCCTTTCGGGTGGGGAACGCAACCGTCTGCTTTTGGCGAAATTGCTTGCAAAACCGACCAACCTTCTGATCATGGACGAGCCGACCAACGATCTGGATATGGATACGCTCGATCTGCTTCAGGAAATGCTGGATGACTATGAAGGTACGCTTCTTCTGGTCAGCCACGATCGTGACTTCCTTGACCGTGTTGTGACGTCTTCCATCGTTATGGAAGGCGACGGAACGGCTGTTGAATATGCAGGCGGCTATTCCGATTACATCACCCAGCGCAAACTTTCGCGCGCTGAACCGGCCAAAGAAGACAAACCCGCCGCCAAGCAGACCAAGAAATCAACAAGCACATCATCATCAACACCGGCAAAACCGAAATCATCTTCGAAGCTGAGCTATAAGGATCAGCGCGAATATGACAACCTGCCCGGGGCGATGGCAAAGCTGGAAGCGGAAATCAAAACGCTTGAGGACGCGCTTTCGGACAGCACTCTGTTCACCAAGGACCCGACCGGATTTCAGAAAAAGGTCGACCGCCTTGATGCCGCAAGAAGCGAACTTGAAGCATCTGAAGAACGCTGGCTGGAACTTGAAATGCTGCGCGAGGAACTCGGCCTGGGATAACCGCCCAACCGGCCCCCAAAAATTCCATCTGGCATCTTTTGCGCCCTGCTGCTTTACGTGATGTAAACACCGGGTCACACTTGTCCTGCGCGTAATTCTGGCACGATCAGATATTCTCGATTGAAAAGAACTCATTTGTCGTTTGGCTGCAAACAGATGACAAAGGAGTGTATCGTTATTGGGCACATGCGCGTGCCGCCCCTTATTGAAAGCCTGCTCCATGCCGCTTAAAGCAATGCTTATGGCCCTGTCCGTTGCCGTCATCTGGGGCATCAACATGCTGACCGTCAAAGGTGCCGTTGCGGAAATTCCGCCCTTTATGCTTACGGCCATACGCTTTGCCGCGGTCGCGATCCTGCTGATCCCGTTCACCCGGGTGCCACGCGGGCGCATGGGCCGTCTGGCGATCATTTCCGTTACATTCGGCAGTCTTCATTTCGGGGTGCTGTTCTTTGCGCTGTCGATGATTGATGCCGGGCCGGTGGCGATTATTGTCCTGCTTGGCGTGCCGTTTTCATCAATGCTTGCCACCTATTTCTTTAATGACCGGCTTGGCTGGAAAAGGCTTTCGGGCATGTCATTGGCCTTTGTTGGCGTGACGATCATGTTCTGGGATCCGACCATGACCGATCTTCAGCTTCCGCTGCTGCTTGTGGTGTTTGCCGCCTTCATGTGGGCGGTTGCCAATGTCATGATCAAGAAACTTGGTGATATTGATACCTTCCAGCTCAATGGCTGGATGGCGCTGTTTGCCACCCCGCAATTGCTGATCCTGTCCCTGGCATTCGAACCGGGATCGGTGCAGGCAGTCTTTGACGCCAGTTGGGTGGCCTGGGCCAATCTGAGCTTCACGGTTGTGATGTCATCGATCGTTGCATATGGCTTCTGGTATCACTTGCTTAAAACACAGGATGTGAACGCGGTTGTGCCATGGTCGCTGCTTGCCCCGGTGATCAGCGTTCTGGGATCGTTTGTCGTATTTGACGAAGCCTTTTCAATGCTTAAGATCATTGGCGGGATTGTCGTGCTGTGCGGGGTGACCGTCATCATGCTGCGCAAACCCGTTCAGCGCAAAACACAGGGCATGGATTGATCCAGATGGCATCCGGGCAGTCACGAGATCACAAAACGGGGGAAACCATATCCCGTCCGTCGCCCAATTTCGGACCGCGACCGGAAGGCTGCCCGGTCGATATACTGGTTCTGCACTATACCGGGATGCAGACCGGCAACGATGCGCTTGAACGCCTGTGTGATCCGCAAAGTTCGGTTTCCAGTCATTACCTGATCGAGGAAGACGGACGCATATTCGCCCTTGTTGACGAGGACAAACGCGCCTGGCATGCCGGGCGCGGATGCTGGCAGGAATGCGACGATGTGAATTCCCATTCGATTGGCATCGAAATCGTCAATCCGGGGCATGAATTTGGCTATCGCCCTTTTCCCGATACCCAGATCGCATCGGTGATCAGTCTGTGTCAGGAAATTCTGGCACGCCACAATATCCCCGCTGATCGCGTCATAGCCCATTCCGACATGGCCCCGGATCGCAAGGAAGATCCGGGCGAACTGTTTCCTTGGAAACTGCTTGCCGAAAACGGCGTCGGCATGTGGCCCGAACCAGACCATGGAACAGCACATCCGGTTGATCAGGAAGCTTTTGACAAGCTTCTTGACCGGATCGGCTATGGCTGGGCCGCAAGCGGTCAGGACCAGACGAAAAAGAACGATGATCGCATCAAACGCGCCATCGCATTTCAGCGCCACTGGCGTCCGGAAAACATTTCGGGTGTGCTTGACGGGCAATGCATGTCAATTGCCACTGCCCTTGCCAATATGATTGGCAAATAGGCTGCTTTGTACGTTCCCCACCCCATCGCTTTTACTTGACGTTCAGATCGATGTGACCTACATCCGCACCACCAGATGGCCGGATGGCTGCCCTTGTTGTTTACAACGGGGGAGGAAAGTCCGGGCTCCACGGAGACACGGTGCCAGATAACGTCTGGCGGGGGCGACCCTAGGGAAAGTGCCACAGAAAGCAAACCACCGACACAGCGCAAGCCTGTCGGAAAGGGTGAAAGGGTGCGGTAAGAGCGCACCGGTCCTTCAGCAATGCGGGACGCATGGTAAACCCCACCGGGAGCAAAACCTAATAGGAATGGTCGGCCGGGTGCTTCGGCATTGTCGGCAGGTGGGTTTTCGCACCACCATTCGGGTTGGTTGCAGGAGGCGTTCGGCGACGGACGTCCCAGATGAATAGCCATCCAGTGCGGTTCGCCGCATGGACAGAACCCGGCTTACAGGCCATCTGGTATTATTTCCCAAAATAAAAGGCGATGACTGGATTTGTCACCGCCTTGTGTGATCAGATGCATCGTCCGAACACGCCGGGTTTCAGCCGCGCTCTGCGATGGATTGCGCGAAATGCTGATCTGCCTCTTCCTGGGTACCGACCGGGAAATCGGCCGCAGTCTGATCCTTGATCATTTTGCCCAATGTCGGAAGCGTCTTGCGATCGATCTGTGTACCGGCGTCCCAAAGCTTGGAACGCATCAGCGATTTTGCACAATGCAGGAAGGCTTCCTCCACCGTGATTTTGATCGCGGTGATCGGCGGTTTGGGCGTATCGGCAAACAGATCAAGCAACGCCGGGTCGGTGCTGATTTCAGCACTGCCATTCACACGCAGCGTTTCATTCACGCCCGGCACAAAAAACAGCATCCCGACTTTGGGGTTGTCGACGATATTGGCCAATGTATCGATGCGATTGTTGCCCGGACGGTCCGGCATGACGATGGTGTTGTCATCGACAACCTTGATGAAACCCGGGCCGTCGCCACGCGGGCTGACATCGGCGTCGCCATTGGCATCAGCAGAAGAAATGACCGCAAAGGGTGCCAGTGCAATGAAATGCTTGCAATGCGGATCAAGCCGCGACAGGCATTTGTCAACGGCAAGCCCCATGGGTTCACCGTAAATCGCACGAAGCTTGTCATGCGTATCGATTTTGGTTTCTGCAGACGTCATCAAAAGGCACCTTATGCGGGAATCAGGGGCCGAAGGTGCGTTACTTGCGAACGCAAGTCAATTACCGATCAGCACCCCGGTCACGAAGCTATGATCTGGTCAACATTTTTGACGGCTGCGAACTCGTCATTCAGGCTTGCCAGTGCCACATCATGCACCAGTTCCGCCGGAAATTCCCGCCCGTCAGGCAGGCTTCGATCAAAGGTCGCACAGGCATCCGCGGCGATGACAACATCAAAGCCAAGATTCCCGGCCATCCGTGTACTGGTATTCACACAATGATCGGTCGTGATCCCGCATAGCACCAGTTTTGAAATCCCCTGTGCGCGCAGGTCCGCCTCAAGACTTGTTCCGATAAAGGCCGAATTGACGTTTTTGCCATAGACCGCCTCGCCCTCCATCGGTGCGAGTGCCGCCTTGAAGGCATTCCCGCGATGATCGGGATGCAACCGCGATTGTGGCTCGGTCGAGTTGTGTTTGACGTGAATAACCGGCCAGGCGTTTGCGCGCCAATGGGTCAATAACCGCACTGCATTGGTTTCGGCGTCGGGGTTATTGCGGTTCCCCCAATAGGAAAGATCATCAAATCCTTGCTGCCAATCAATCAGGATCAGGGCGGTTCGGGTCATGGGTGGGGCTCCGATAAGAATACGGGAAGATCAGGGCGCAGACTTTAGCAGCAATTTGTCTGGGGCAAATGACAAACACCCCACCAATATTGCCAAATGATCAGAGCCAGCCTTTGCGCTTGAAATACCAAAGCGGCAAAACCGCCGACAGGATCATCAAGCCGATGGCGACCGGATAGCCGAACTCCCATCCCAGTTCCGGCATGAATTCGAAGTTCATGCCATAGATGCTGGCGATCAGGGTTGGCGGCAAAAAGGCCGCGGCTGCGACCGAGAAAATCTTGATGATATTGTTCTGTTCAAGACTGATCATGCCAAGGGTCGCATCCAGCAGGAAAGTTACCTTGTTGGCGATGAAGTTGGCATGTTCGGTGATCGACACGATATCGCGCGAAATCACTTTGAGCCGCGCCTTCGCATCCTTTTTCAGGCGCGTCTGGGTCGACAGGAACAAGCCAAGACGATGCAGGTTCAGCAAGCTGTCCTTGGCCTTGCCAGACAGGTTGCCGGTACGCCCGATCTGACGAAGGGTTTCACGATGATCCTGATCCGAGGCAATGTCTTCGGGGCTTGCAAACACCTGATTGGACAGGTTTTCAAGATCGGTTGCTGTCTGTTCCATCAAATCGGCCAGACGGTCGACAATCTGTTCAAGCAAACCAAACAGCACCGCCTCGGCACTGTTGGCAAGTGACGGGCTGCGTTTGACCCGACGGATAAATGTCTTGAAGGGAACCGGATCGGCATAGCGCAGGGTAATCAGCGTTTTCTTGACCAGGATAAAGGTCACGGCCGTTGTTTGCGGCGCATCTGTGGTCGCACGGGTCAGAACCGAAACCGTCATGAAAAGTGCGCCCTCTTCGTCATACAGACGCGATGACAGCTCGATCTCCTGCATTTCTTCGCGGGTCGGCACCTCGATCCCGAAGCGTTCCTCGATATCGTGGATTTCGTCAGGCGTCGGTGACAACAGGTCAATCCAGACAGGCGTCCGATCAGCCTTGCCACCATCCTGTTTGGTCGCGGTCGCGGTCGCGGTCGATGTTGCCTTGCCAAGCGCATTGGCCGTGATTTTCGCAGGTGCTTGCGCGGTGGTTGCCGCCGGTTCACCGTTTTCGACACCAACATTGTCGGCAACTGCGGCATCCGCGCTGTTGCCGTCATCCGCCGTTGCCCGGAGAGGGGCGAAAAATTCGTTGGTATCCATTAGCTTCTCCATCCTGACCGGCTTACCGCGTGATACGGATGCCAGATTATTGCTTTGCTGTCATATGGTGTTTCCATTGCAATTCTGTCACCAGTCAGAATGGCAGAACCGTCTGGAATGAAAACGGATCAATATCGGGATTGGTTCCGCGTTTTTCGTCATAGGCAACACGCACCTGATCAAGGAACTCATCCTTGCTGATCATCTGGTCGTTATTTGCATCATATGTCGGAAACAACAATTCCAGACGCCGGCTTTCGGTGCGTAGCCGCTGGCGATTGGCATCGGCCGTTCCGGGCAATTGTTCAACTGCGGCAAATTCGCGTACCACCAGAACACTGTCGCCATTGATATCACGCCGCCTGAACATCCAGCTTGAATAGGATGCAGCTTCGTCAGCACTGATACGGCCATCCTGATCAATATCGACCGGATGATATTGTTCGCGGTAAAGCTTGACCTGTTCGGGAATGCCTGCCGGTACGCCACCCGTTGCACCATTTTTCTGGGCAAGGGCCTTGGCAATTGCGTCATTGAGCCCCGGGATATTGGCAGTCCCGGTTCCGGCATCACCCGACAAACCCGCAGCACCATCAAGCGCCCCAAGCCCCGAAAGCCCGCCCAATCCAAATTGCGACATCAGTTCCGGATTATTTTGAAGCTGCTTCATGATCAGCGGCAAAAGTTCGCGCATTTGCGGTGACGTCACCTCGGGCGAGGAACTGCTGCCGCCGGCCTTGTCCATGGTCAATCCTTGCGCTCGTGCATCACCGACAACACCGGGCCATGCGAAAAAGGTCCCTGACATTCCGGCACAAACCATGCAACCCATTAACACAATGGCAGCTTTTATCCGCAACAATCGCATCCTTCATTTCACTGACGCAGCCCCGCGCCAGTATTTGACCAAATATCTGATCGGCCTTGCCACCGCATATCCGGAAATCATCCGGGCATCACAAGACGTAAAACGCCCCGGGTTTCCGGAAATACCGTCCCGACATTTTGCAGGAGTTCGCCCGCGCATCAAACCCGATTGGGAGCCAAATCGCAAATTGTCTTCGAACGCCCCATCATATTCCAATTTTCGATCTGACCATCAAAACCCATGGATCGGGTCTTTTTATGGTCGCCCCATGGGTTCCCATGGAACCGAATTGGGATTTTATGGGCAGAAGATGGATAACACCGTGATTCAATGTGTTTTTGAGGGAATTCAGGCTTTTCGCATGTACCGCAGAATCCGCAGAAACACACCAAATCGTCACATTTGACCCCATCAAATCCCATTGACCCCCATCATTTCCCATGATACCCCATAAGCAGGCATAAATTCTGTGCCATGCGGGGCATATCCATTTCAAACATCGACCGGCCGTTCAGGCGGACCTGTTCAAGTCGAACTTTGAAATCGGACTTTTGATCAGGGGAATGGCGAAGTGCTGTTCACAGGGACGCACATTCACAAGCTGGACCGGAAGGGACGCGTATCCGTCCCCAAACGGTTCCGTGCGGCCCTTGAGATGGAAGAATTCGCCGGTATCTACCTGTATCAATCCCACAAGGAATGCGCGCTCGAAGGCTGCAGCCACAGCCACATGGAACGCATCGCCGCGTCGCTTGATGAACTTGATATGTTCTCTGACGAGGCCGACGATCTGGCAGACACCATCCTTGGCTCCTCGCATATGCTTCCTTATGACGGCGAAGGTCGTATCATTCTGCCCGCTGAATTGATCGAATTTGCCCGTATCGAAGATCAGGTCGCCTTTGTCGGCCGTGGTCGCACCTTCCGCCTGTGGAACCCGGACATATTCAAGCCCCTGCAAGAAGCCAGCCGGACCCGCACGCTTAATCGTGGTGCGACGCTCAAGCTCAAACCGATGAACGAACTCCCCAAAGGTGCACGTCCCGGCACCCCGAACGAGGAGGACGCATCATGAGCGACAAGGACATCCGTTTCGCCACCGAAGATCGCCCGCACAAGCCGGTCCTGCTTCGCGAGGTGCTTGACGCTCTTGCACCGTGTGACGGCGAAATCATGGTCGATGGCACCTTTGGCGCAGGCGGTTACTCCCGAGCCATTCTTGATTCCGCGAAATGCGAGCTTTATGGCATTGATCGCGACCCGAGTGCGGTTGCAACCGGCCGGAAACTTGAAGCCGAACATGACGGCCGTTTCCACATGGTCGAAGGATGCTTTGGCGATATGGGTCGCCTGATCCCGGCCGCTGGCCCCGAACAGGTCGATGGTATCGTTCTCGATATCGGCGTGTCGTCAATGCAGCTTGATCAGGCCGATCGCGGCTTTTCATTCCGCGAAGACGGTCCGCTTGATATGCGCATGTCGATGTCTGGCCCCACTGCGGCCGATTTCGTCAATACCGCCGAGGAAGAAGACATTGCCAATGTCATCTATCGTTATGGCGAGGAACGGGCATCGCGCAAGGTTGCCCGCAAGATCATCGAGATGCGCGCAGATGAGCCGTTTACAACCACATCACAGCTTGCCCGTGCTGTGCGCTCGGTCGTGCGCAAATCCAAGGACGGCATTGACCCCGCCACCCGCACGTTCCAGGCATTGCGCATCTATGTGAATGACGAGCTTGGCGAACTTGAACGTGCGATGGATGCGGCCGAAACACTGTTAAAGCCGGGCGGACGTTTGGTGGTTGTGACGTTCCATTCGCTCGAAGACCGCCTGGTCAAAACATTCATGAAGGCGCGTTCGGGCGATCCCAAGAAAATGTCGCGCCGCCTGCCCGGTGAGCCGGAAGTCGCCACACCGACCTTTACGACCATCACCCGCAAGGCGGTGACCGGCCAAAAAGACGAAATTCGTGCCAACCCGCGCGCCCGGTCGGCAAAGCTGCGTGCTGTTGCCCGCAATGATCAGCCAGCCAACAAGCACGGAGGTCCGAAATGACCCGTGCGGTAACAATTATTGGCCTGTTCCTGACCATTTTGATTGGCGCTGGCACCTATTGGGTCAGCCACGAAGTCGAACGCCTTGAAAAGCATTATGCGGAAATCCAGTCCGACATTCTGGCCGAACAGGAAAGCATTCACGTACTTGAAGCGGAATGGAGCTACCTGAACAATCCGGAACGGATCGAAAAGCTTTCGCGCGAATATCTTAGCCTGGCCCAAATCGAAGTGCTGCAAATGGCCAGCATCGATGATCTTCCCGAAGATTCCGACATGCATCAATACCGCATCGACAAGTTCGGCGAAGCGGTTGCCTTCATGCCTGTACCCCGCCCGCGTCCGGGAGATCGCGCCTATGCCGAGGCCGCCGAAACCATGATTGTGGACGCACCATCAGTCGCCGAGACCGGGGGTGCGCAATGAGCTTTACCCGTTTCTCATACTGGCTGCGTGGTGACCGTCCGGAACTGGGGCCCGATCAGCGTGAACGTCTTGCACTTGAAACGGCCCGCAACCGTATTTTCATCACCGGCGCGATGTTCATCATCGGTTTTTGCTGGATCACCTATGGCCTGGTAGACGCATCGGTCTTGCGCCAAGGCAACGAACCGGCTGTGGCATCGGGTACCGATGCGCGCGAACTTAAAACCGAACGCGCCGACATCATTGATCGCAACGGCCTGTTGCTTGCCACCGATCTTCCGACCAACTCGCTTTATGCCGATGCCCGCGTGGTCAAGGACCCGGTTGAGTCTGCTGATCTTTTGCTGACGGTTTTGCCCGATCTTGATCGTGATACCCTGATCCGGCATCTGAGCTCGCGCAAGGCATTCGTTTGGCTGCGCCGCAACCTGACGCCTGAACAGCAATATGAAGTCAACTCGCTTGGCGTTCCCGGCCTGAATTTCCAGCGCGAGGAACGCCGGGTGTATCCGCATGGGCGGCTGTTCTCGCACGTGCTTGGCTTTACCGACATCGACAATAACGGCATTGCTGGCGCCGAACGCGAATTCGACAACGAGTTGCGCATCAATAACGGCCCGCTTCAGCTGTCGCTTGATACCCGTGTGCAATTCGCGCTCGAAGAAGAAGTCGAAAACGCGATGGAGACCTATAGCGCGGTGGGCGCTGCGGGTCTTGTCATGGATGTCTATACCGGTGAAGTCATCGCGATGACGTCACTTCCGAATTTTGACCCCCATCGCCCGGGCCAGGCCCCGGCAGATGCACGGTTCAACCGGTCGACCCTTGGCGTTTATGAAATGGGGTCGGTGTTCAAACTGTTTAACACCGCCATCGCCCTTGAAACCGGCACATCGACACTCAATTCGGTTTACGATGCGACCGAACCGCTGCGGATTGCGCGTTTCTCGATCCGCGATTACCACGCTGAAAACCGCTGGCTGACGGTACCGGAAATTCTGGTCCACAGTTCCAACATAGGATCGGCGCGCATGGCGATGGCCTTCGGCGGTGAGAACCAGAAAAAATACCTGAAAAAGCTTGGCATGCTCGACAAACCGGAAATCGAGCTTCCGGAAGTTGGCGGGCCGCTTGTGCCCAATCCGTGGCGCGAAGTGAACACCATGACGATTTCGTTCGGTCATGGTCTGGCTGTCACCCCGCTTCAGGTCGTCAATGGCATTTCAACCATCGTCAATGGTGGTATCCGCCGCCCGTCAACGATCCTTAAACAGGATGGTGCACCGGCCGGCGAACGTGTGTTTTCCCAGAAAACTTCGGAACAGCTGCGTCGCCTGATGCGACTGGTTGTCACCGAAGGTTCGGGCAAAAAGGCCGAAGTTGCCGGCTACTTCCTTGGCGGGAAGACCGGCACCTCGGAAAAACTAGTGAACGGGCGCTATGTCAAGAACGCCCGCATGTCGACCTTTGTCGCCGCCTTCCCGATGCAGGACCCGAAATATGTGGTTCTGGTGACGCTGGACGAGCCCAAAGGCACCAAAGAAACTTATGGATTTGCCACAGCAGGTTGGGTGTCCGCCCCTGCGGTTGGCAAGGTTGTGACACGTATTGCTCCCCTTTTGGGCATTGAACCGGCGAATGCGAAGGCGCCGGAGATCGAGCAAGCGCTGCAGATCGAACTTCGCAAGGGGGAACGCAAACTTGCGTCTTTCTGAGCTCATGGCAGGTGATCAGGCGGCATTGAAACATGCCCAAGGACAGGACCCGAATATCACGGGCCTGACAGCAGACTCACGCACCGTGAAGGATGGCTATATGTTTGCCGCCCTGTCCGGTGCCCGCGACGACGGTTCCAAATATATTGCTGATGCGATCAAACTTGGGGCTGCCGCAATCCTGGCAAAGGACGGCACACCAAGACCGACGGCCGCGACAGTTCCCCTTATCCCGGTTGAAAATCCGCGCAAACGCTATGCCCAGCTTGCCGCACGCTTTTATGGCAAGCAGCCTGCCAATATTGCGGCGATCACCGGGACCAATGGCAAAACATCCACGGCGATCTTTACCGAGCAGCTGTGGACGATCCTTGGTAATATGTCGGGGTCCATCGGCACCCTTGGCATTCGTGCCGCCGGCGCCAAGATCCCCGGATCACTGACCACACCCGACCCGGTTGCCCTGCACCAAAGTCTTGATGAAATGTGCGGCATCGGTGTCACCCATGTCGCGATGGAAGCAAGTTCGCACGGACTTGACCAGTATCGTCTTGACGGGGTCAAGGTCACTGTGGCGGCCTTTACCAACCTGTCGCGTGATCATCTTGATTATCACGGCACGTTCGAAAAATACTTTGCCGCCAAGGCACGCCTGTTTTCCGACCTTCTGGTGGCAGATGGCACTGCTGTTCTGAATGCCGATGTCGAACAGTTCGCGCTGTTAAAAAAGATGTGTGAAAAGCGCGGCGTGAATATTCTGTCTTACGGGCAAAATGCCGATGACATCAAACTGGTCAAGGCAACCCCGGACAGCACCGGCACCAAAATCACGCTTCTGGCCAACAAGGGTGAATACAGCATTCATCTTCCCCTGATGGGCAGCTTCCAGGTGATGAACGCCCTTGCGGCCCTTTCGATTGTTGTGGCATCGGGTGCCGATCTTGATCAGGCTGTACTGGCCCTTGAAAAACTTGAAGGTATCCGTGGTCGTCTGGAACTGGTGGGCAAGACAAGTTTTGGCGCACCGGTATTTGTCGATTACGCCCATACGCCTGATGCGCTTGAAACCGTGATCAAGGCTGTGCGCCCGCATTGCAAAGGCCGCATCGTTTGTGTATTTGGTGCCGGCGGAGACCGCGACACCGGCAAACGTCCGTTGATGGGTGCCGTTGCTCATGACTTTGCCGATATCGCCATCATCACCGATGACAACCCGCGCAGCGAAGATCCCGCCCTTATTCGTGCGGCAATCAAGACAAAATGCGAAGGTGCGGTGGAAATTGCCGACCGGGCAGAGGCCATCAAACGCGGCATTGGCATCCTGCAACGCAACGATGTCCTTATCATCGCCGGAAAAGGCCATGAAAGAGGCCAAATTGTCGGTGATACGGTTCTTCCGTTTGACGATGCATCTGTTGCCCGCAGCATACTTGCAGGCGGCAATTGACCTGAATTCCCGTTACGGCGCGCAGGCCGTAACGGCCTGAGTGAAATGAAAGTGACGTTATGACAAAGGCTGTTTTATGGACGGCAAAGGATGCCGAAACCGCAACCGGTGGCAAAACGACCGGGAACTGGTCGGTTACCGGGATCTCTATAGACAGCCGAAAAGTCAGTAAAGGCGATCTTTTCATCGCACTTAAAGGCCCGAATTTCGACGGGCACAAATTTGCACAGGCCGCCCTTGATGCCGGCGCCAGTGCCGTGATGGTTTCTGATACCAACGGCATCACCGATACCGACAAGGTTCTTCTGGTTGATGACACGATGGATGCGCTTGTGCGTCTTGGCCTTGCCGGTCGTGCGCGCAGTTCGGCAAAAATCGTTGCGATTACCGGCAGTGTCGGCAAGACCGGCACCAAGGAAGCCCTTAAATATGTTTTGTCCCAGCAGGGTAAAACACACGCCAGCCCTGCAAGTTTCAACAACCACTGGGGCGTGCCGATCAGTCTGGCGACCCTTCCGGTCGATGCGCAATATGGTGTTTTTGAAATCGGCATGAACCATCCGGGTGAAATCAGCCCACTGGTCAAGATGGTCAAACCATCGGTCGCCCTGATTACCACCGTGGTTGGCGCGCATACCGAATTCTTCAAGGACGAAGCCGAAATCGCCATGGCCAAGGCCGAAATTTTCGACGGTCTTGAATCTGATGGTGCGGTAATTCTGAACCGTGACAACATGCATTACTTTGCCCTGGCACGGCGCGCCAAGGAACTGGGTCTTGGCAATATCAAGTGCTTTGGCACCGATGCGATGGCCAATTACCGCCTGTTTGAAGCCAACATTGTCACCGATGGCAGTGCTGTGCGCGCCCGTATCGGTGGCCGGGATCTTGAATATTTCATCGGGTGCCCCGGCGAACACTGGGTTTTGAATTCGCTGGCGGTTCTTGGATGTGTTGATGCAATCGGGGCCGATCCGCTACGCGCCGCACAGGATCTGGCCGATGTGACCCCGCCGGCTGGGCGCGGTGAAATCTCGACCGTCAAGGTCCCGTCAGGCGATGGCACCTTTACCCTGATTGATGATGCATACAATGCCAATCCGACATCAATGATGGCCGGGATCAAGGTTCTTTCGCAAACCAAACCGGGCGATGGTGGTCGCAAGATTGCCATTCTGGGCGATATGCGCGAACTGGGCGATGATGCTGTTCGCCTGCATGCCGATTTGCATCAGCCGCTAACCGCACTTGAAATTGATCGGGTTTATTGCGTCGGTCCGCTGATGGCTGAACTCGACAAGACCCTGCCTGAAGACAAAAATGCCGGTCACTTTGATACCGCCGAAGACGCGATTGAACCGATAAAGGCCGATTTGCGGTCCGGAGACGTGGTTTTGGTCAAAGGATCGCTTGGCATTTACGTTTCGAAAATTGTATCGGCCCTAAAATCCTGTGGCGTGGTGGATAGCCCCGCAGAAACACAGAATTAAGTCGCAGAAGGAACGACAAGAGCAATGCTCTATAATCTGCTTTATCAACTGTCTGATCAGATGCCGGTATTGAACCTGTTTCGGTACATTACCTTCCGGACGGGCGGTGCGATCATTACGTCGCTTATCCTTGCCTTTGTAATTGGCCCCCATCTGATCAACTGGTTGCGTTCCAAACAAAGCGAAGGCCAGCCGATCCGTGAAGACGGCCCCGAAAGCCATCTTCTGACCAAAAAGGGCACGCCGACCATGGGCGGGCTGTTGCTGTTGCTGTCGACATCGATTGCGACCCTGCTGTGGGCGGATTTGAAAAACCCCTATGTCTGGGCGGTTCTTCTTGTCACCATCGGGTATGGTTTCCTTGGTTTCCTTGATGACTATCTTAAAGTTTCCAAGAAAAATACCAAAGGCCTTCCGGGCAAGCTCAAACTGCTGGGGCAGTTTTCGATCGCGGCCCTTGCTGCCTGGTGGATTTCCCACAATACCGCTGATCCGCTTTCGACCGCCCTTGCCTTCCCGTTCTTTAAGAACTTCCTGCTTGATCTTGGCTGGTTCTTTATTCCGTTTGCCATGTTTGTCATGGTCGGTGCGTCGAACTCGGTCAACCTGACGGACGGTCTTGACGGTCTTGCCATCGTTCCAGTGATGATTGCCGCTGCCAGTTTTGCGCTGATCACCTATCTGATCGGTAACGTACAGTTTGCCGAATATCTTCAGGTTCACTATGTCGCCGGATCGGGCGAGCTTACCATCTTCCTTGGCGCCCTGGTTGGGGCCGGTCTTGGTTTCCTTTGGTACAACGCCCCGCCGGCGATGGTGTTTATGGGGGATACCGGATCGCTTGCCCTAGGCGGTGCCCTGGGTGCTGTTTCGGTTGTAACCAAACATGAACTTGTTCTGGCGATTATTGGCGGCCTGTTTGTTCTTGAGACCCTGTCTGTGATCATTCAGGTGGGATCGTTCAAACTGACCGGCAAACGCGTTTTCCGCATGGCCCCGCTTCATCACCATTTCGAGAAAAAAGGCTGGCAGGAACCGACCATCGTGATCCGGTTCTGGATCATCGCGGTCATTCTGGCGCTGGTTGGTCTTGCTACTTTGAAACTCCGGTAAGGACGTCCTATCGTGATTGATCTTTCGCATCTGCGCGGCAAAACCATTGCGGTCCTGGGGCTCGGGAAATCCGGCCTTGCCAGCGTAAAGGCATTGATCAATTCCGGTGCCGTCGTCTGGGCGTGGGATGACAATCCCGCAGGCCGTGAACAGATCGAACCACTGGGCCTTGCCCCGATCAATCTGGCGGAATGTGACTGGACCGAACCCGATATGCTGGTGATCAGCCCGGGCATTCCATCCACCTTCCCGACCCCACATCCGGCCGCCGAAAAGGCACGCCGGGCGGGCAAGCCGATCATTTGCGATGTCGAACTTCTGTGCACCGCACAGCCAGACGTTCCGACACTGGCGATCACCGGCACCAATGGCAAGTCAACCACCACCGCCCTGACTGCCCATATCATTACGCAGGCCGGGATCAAAACCCAGGCGGGTGGCAATCTTGGCAATGCGGCCCTTGGCCTTGAACCGTCAACAGCCGATGATTGCCTTGTTCTTGAACTGTCATCCTATCAGCTTGACCTTCTTGAACATGCGGCCTTTGATGCCTGTGCGCTGTTGAACATCACCCCGGATCATCTTGACCGTCATGGCGGAATGGATGGCTATATCGGGGCAAAACGGCAGATCTTTGCACGTAACAAGGGTCCTAAATGGGCGATCATTTCGGTTGATGATGAACCTTGTGCCAAAATGGCGGTTGAACTGGCCCGCGAAGGCGGCCGTCACATTATCGAAGTATCGTTCAAGAACCCGGTCGATCACGGCATTTATGTCGATGAAAAGGGCTGGCTGATTGATGATCTTAGCGGTGCCAAAACGCCAATCCTTGATCTTGCAACCGTTACCCACATGCCGGGCAAACATAACTGGCAAAACATCGCCTTTGCCTATGGCCTGTGCCGGGCGCGCGGTGTTGATGCCACCCACATCATTGACGGGATCATGACATTTCCGGGTCTTGCCCATCGGCAGGAACGGCTGGGTGCGATTGATAATGTCATTTTCGTCAATGACAGCAAGGCCACCAATGCCGAGGCATCGGCAAAGGCGCTTTCGGCCTATCAGAACATCTACTGGATTGTTGGTGGCAAGCCCAAGGAAGGTGGTATCGCCGGGCTTGAGGAATTCTATCCCCACATCAAGAAGGCCTATCTGATCGGCGAGGCAGAAGATGCCTTTGCCCGGACCCTTGGCAACGATCTGCCGTGGGAAAAGTGCAAAACTCTTGATGTCGCGACCAAAGCCGCCTTTGAAGATGCCAGATCGGACGGCGAGGATGCTCCGGTTGTCATGTTGACCCCGGCCTGTGCATCGTTTGATCAGTTCAAAAGTTTTGAGGCACGCGGCGATGCATTCCGCGATTTGTATTCCCGCCTGGCAAATGCCGGCACAAACGGGAAGGCACGCACATGAAATCCTTGTTTGGCAATAACACCAATATCGCCTTTTCGCGTGCCGATACGTCTGTTCTGGGCATCTGGTGGTGGACGGTTGATCGCTGGCTACTGGCCGCAATCATTCTTCTGATGGGCATCGGTGCGCTTCTGGTCATGTCGGCAAGTCCGCCGGTGGCCGATCGCATCAATGTTGACAGTTTCCACTTTGTCACCCGTCAGTTCGTATTTCTGGGCATGGCAGCCGGATGCATGTTCGGCATATCGCTTTTGCCCGTGAAATGGGTGCGACGCCTGGCATCGATCATGTTTTTGGGCGTGATTTTCCTTTTGATCATTACCCCCTTCATCGGATCGGACATCAAGGGTGCGGTGCGCTGGATCAACGTTGCGGGCATCAACCTGCAACCATCGGAATTCCTGAAACCGGCCTTTGCGGTGGTTGTCGCATGGATGTTTGCCGAAGGGCGGCTGAACCCGAACTTCCCGGGTTATATCGTCAGTTGCCTGATGCTGGCGGTCTGTATCTTTCTTTTGATGATCCAGCCGGACTTTGGCCAGACCGTCGTTGTCACGTCCATCTGGTCGGTACAGATCTTCCTGGCCGGACTTCCGATCATTCTGGTGTTCTGTCTTGGATTGGGCGCAGTTGGCCTTGCGGTCAGTGCCTATTTGATCCTGCCCCACGTTCAGTCCCGTGTGGATCGCTTCCTTGATCCGGCATCTGGTGACAACTATCAGATCGAACGATCGATGGAAGCCTTCATGAGTGGTGGTATCATGGGTCGCGGTCCCGGCGAAGGCTGGGTCAAAAACTCCATCCCTGATGCCCATTCCGACTTTATCTTTGCCGTGGCCGGTGAAGAATTCGGATTGCTGTTCTGTGTGCTGGTGGTCGGTGTCTTTACCTTTATCATCATGCGCGGCCTTTCGCGCTTGATGGGGGAACGCAACCTGTTTGTGGTTCTGGCCGTGACCGGCATTCTGGTTCAGTTCGGCTTGCAGGCCGTCATTAACATGGCCTCCACCCTGCAACTGGTCCCGCCAAAAGGTATGACCCTGCCATTCGTTTCCTATGGCGGGTCGGCCACCATCGGCATTGCGATCGGCATGGGATTTGTTCTTGCGCTTACACGTAAACGTCCGGGCGAATAACACCTGTTTTCGGGATGTTTTGCCTGACCTGAATTTTCTGCATCAAAACGACAAAATCCGACCTTATTCCATACCCGGTTTGAAGGGATATTAACCTTTGTCGGGTTCTGATGGGGTAACTGTGCGGGATCACCCCGATGCGACGTCGTTTCACATGTGGACAAGATGACTGACTTCACCAAACTTGATATTTCGGCCACTGACACACCGCTTGCGGGTCAGGTGATTGCCGTCACGTCTGGCGGAACCGGCGGACATATGTTCCCTGCTGTTGCCTTGTCCAGATCACTGGTCCGACGCGGTGCCAAGGTTCTGTTTTTCACGGATGCCCGCGCGGCCCGCTATACCGAGGGTGTTGAAGGTGTCGAAACCGTCATCCTGCCAGCCGGTGGCATTGCCGGCAAAGGCATCAAGGGTCGTCTGACCGGCGCATTTCGCCTTGGCCTTGGCACGTTAAAGGCGCGATCCCTGATCAAAAAGGCAAAACCGGCAGCCGTGATCGGATTTGGCGGATATGCGTCGATCCCGGCCACCATGTCGGCAAAATGGCTTGGCATCCCCTATGCCATTCACGAACAGAACGCGGTTCTGGGCCGGGCAAACCGACTGGTTGCCAGCCATGCAGAACGCATTGCCACATCCTTTGCCAAAGTGACGATGATTGCGCCCGGCGATGAAGGCAAGGTCATCTGGACCGGCAATCCGGTGCGCGCCGAAGTCGCAGCCCTTGCCGCGAGTGAGTATGAGGCGCCTATGGCCGATGGCCCGATCCGCCTTTTGATCACCGGTGGTTCGCAAGGGGCACGCATTCTGTCCGAGGTGCTGCCAAATGCGTTGGTCAGCCTGCCCGAAGACATTCGCAAACGTCTTCACGTCACCCAGCAGGCCCGCGAAGAAGATATTGATACCGTGCGCGCGACCTATGAGGGATCATTGATTGATGTGACCCTTGCGTCCTTCATCAACGATATTCCCGAAAAATTGCGGGACTGCCATTTGGTGATTGCACGATCCGGGGCATCAACAGTGGCCGAACTGACCGCGGCGGGACGTCCGGGTTTTCTGGTTCCCCTGCCCCATGCCATTGATGATCATCAACGATTCAATGCCCAGCAGGTCGAGGATGCCGGTGGCGCATGGTTGCTGCCCCAGGATCGCTTTACCAGCGAACTGGTATCCGAACGACTGGCGAAACTTTTAACCAATCCGGCGGCCTTGACGCGCGCAGCAAAGGCCGCCAAAAGCAGCGGTCGCGCCAATGCCGCCGAACGGCTGGCCGATATGGTGCTTGATATGTTGGGGCTGAACCCGGCCGGAAGCCCGAATAACGAGAACATGAATAAAGACCCCCAGAAGGTATGAGGAGACATGCAATGAATACCCTGCCGCTCAACATCGGCACCATCCACTTTGTCGGTATTGGTGGCATCGGCATGTCCGGCATTGCCGAAATTCTCCACAACCTGGGCTATTCGGTTCAGGGATCGGATATTTCGGACAATGCCAATGTGCAGCGCCTGCGTGATCTGGGCATCACGGTTTTTGTCGGTCATCAGGCGTCCAACGTCGAAGATGCCAAGGTGGTTGTCATTTCCACCGCCGTCAAACCGAACAATCCCGAAGTTGTCGCCGCGCGCGCAGAAATGATCCCGGTTGTCCGCCGTTCGGAAATGCTGGCCGAACTGATGCGCCTTAAGGCAGCCATCGCGATTGGCGGCACGCATGGCAAAACCACCACCACTTCGCTGGTGGCAACCATGCTTGATGCTGCCGGGCTTGATCCGACCGTGATCAATGGCGGGATCATCAATTCATACGGCACCAATGCCCGCCTTGGCGAAGGCGACTGGATGGTGGTTGAGGCCGATGAGTCTGATGGTACCTTTGTCAAAGTACCCTCCACCATTTCGGTTGTGACCAATATCGATCCGGAACATCTTGATCACTGGAAAGATTTCGATCAACTGCGCGAAGCCTTCAAAAACTTCGTTCAGAACATTCCGTTCTATGGATTTGCCGTTCTGTGCATCGACCATCCCGAAGTTCAGGCCCTGATTGGCAAGGTTACGGATCGCCGTATCTTTACCTTCGGCTTCTCGCCACAGGCTGATGTGCGCGCGGTCAATGTGCGCACAAATATCGGCGAAAGCATCTTTGACGTCGTCATTCGCGAACGTGTCGATAGCGAAGAACGCGTGATCAAGGATGTCCGTCTGCCGATGGTTGGCGATCACAACGTATCGAACTCGCTTGCGGCAATCACGGTTGCGCTTGAACTTGGCATTCCGGACGACAAAATCGTTTCCGCCTTTGACGGCTTTACCGGGGTCAAGCGCCGCTTTACCAAAACCGGTGAAGTCGATGGCGTCACCATCATTGACGATTACGGCCATCACCCGGTCGAAATCAAAGCGGTTCTTAAAGCCGCCCGCCAAGCGACGCAGAACAATGTCATTGCCGTGGTTCAGCCGCACCGCTATTCGCGCCTGCATGACCTGTTTGAAGATTTCTGCACCTGCTTTAACGATGCCGACAGCGTGATTGTCGCCGATGTTTACGAAGCTGGCGAAAGCCCGATCGAAGGCGCATCACGTGACGCCCTGGTCGAAGGGTTGCGCAACCGCGGTCATCGCCATGTCAGTGCCCTTGAAGGCCCGGACAAACTCGCCGAAGTCATCAGGAACGAAGCCAAGCCGGGCGATCTTGTCGTCTGTCTTGGTGCCGGTTCCATCAGCGCATGGGCCAATGCCCTGCCCGCACAACTCGAAGCCCTGAAGAACTGAGACATCCATGAGCACGCCGGGACACCACACACCGCTGATCGATCGCCTGCCCAAGGTTCGCGGCAAGCTGCGTGAAGGCGCGCAACTGGCAAAAGTCACCTGGTTCCAGGTTGGCGGCCCGGCCGATGTGATGTTCCGCCCGGCCGATGAAGCCGATCTTGCCGACTTCCTGCAAGGCAAACCCGATGACATGCCGGTCACTGTGATCGGGGTGGGATCGAACCTTTTGGTGCGCGATGGTGGCATTCGCGGTGTTGTGATCCGCCTGGGCCGTCCGTTTACCGATGCCGTGATCAAGGATGGCGATCTGCATGTCGGTGCCGGTGCACTTGATCTGAATGTCGCGCAAGTCGCACAGCAGGCCGGGATCGCCGGACTTGAATTCCTGTCGGGTATTCCGGGAACCATCGGCGGGGCACTTCGGATGAATGCCGGGGCCTATGGCAGCGAGATCAAGGATGTTCTGATTTCCGCCACCGCCATTGACGGCAAGGGCATCAAACACACGGTGACGCCCGTTGAAATGGGGATGTCATACCGCCATTGCGATTTGCCCGAAGACTGGATTTTCACATCGGCCATCCTGCGCGGCACAGCGGGCGATCCCGATGAAATCGCCAAACGTATGGACGAAATCCAGCAGGCCCGCGCCGGATCCCAGCCGATCAAGTCACGGACGGGCGGATCGACCTTTGCCAATCCGGTGCCCGACCGCGCATGGGAAGTCATTGATGCGGCGGGATGTCGCGGACTGACCATCGGCGGGGCGCAAATGTCCGAACAACATTGCAATTTCATGATCAATACGGGCAATGCCACCGCCCTTGATCTTGAACAGTTGGGCGATGAAGTCCGCAAACGGGTTAAGGAACATAGCGGCGTTGAGCTGCGCTGGGAAATCCGGCGCATTGGCGAACGCCTTGGCCACTCGATCATAGGAAAAGACGCATGAGCAAACATGTCGCTGTCATTCTGGGCGGTTGGTCAGCAGAGCGCGAAGTATCCCTGTCCTCCGGGCGCGAATGCGCCAAGGCCCTGCGTGAAAAGGGATATCAGGTCACCGAAATCGATGCGACCCGTGACCTTGCCAACCAGATCGCCGCAATCGATCCCAAACCCGACGTCATTTTCAACGCCCTGCATGGCCGCTGGGGCGAAGATGGCGCGGTTCAGGGTTTGCTTGAAATTCTGAACATCCCCTATACCCATTCCGGTGTGCGGGCATCGGCCATTGCCATGGACAAAATGTCGGCCAAGGCAATGTTTGCCGAATATGAAATCCCCTGTGCGCGACATGTTTGGGTAAGCCGGGGCGATATCGCCAATGGCAAGGCACTGCCGCCGCCCTATGTTCTTAAACCCAATAACGAAGGGTCTTCTGTCGGTGTCGAAATCATTCTGACCCCCGAAGAAGAACAGAACATGTTGGCGCGCGACTGGGTCCATGGCGATGGCGTCATGCAGGAAGAATTCATTGCCGGGCGTGAAATGACAGTTGCGGTAAAGGATGGCAAGGCGATGGAAGTCATCGAAATCCTGACCGGCAACCATGCCTTTTATGACTTTGAATCCAAATACGCCCAGGGTGGGTCCGAACACATCATTCCGGCCGACATTCACGGCGATCTGCGCGACCGTCTGCAACGCCATGCCGAACAGGCTTACCGGGCGCTGGGCTGCCGTGGTGTGGCGCGTGCAGATTTCCGCTATGACCCGGAACAGGACCGGCTGGCCATCCTCGAAATCAATACCCAGCCCGGCATGACACCGACATCACTTGTTCCCGATGCGGCCCGCCATGACGGCATGAGCTTTGCCGATATCGTCGCATGGATGGTGGAGGATGCTTCATGCGAACGCTAGGCCCCGTTGGCACGCTTGAAGAACAGGCACGCGAACGTCGCGAAAAGCTTGATAAAAAGCATGGCATCGCCTCCAACCTGAAAAAGGTGGCGCGTGTCATGTGGTGGGCGGGCTTTGTCGGGGTCATTACAATCATTCCCGCAGCCCTTTGGTATACCGGCAAGGCAGACAAATGGATTGCCATTGCCGAAGATGAAAGTGTCCGCCTGTCCGCTGAACTGGGCATGACGGTCAAGAATATCGAAGTTTCGGGCCGGGAAAAAACCGATACCAACGCCCTTCTAGCGGCAATCGGTCAAAAGCCGGGCACACCGATCATTACCTTTGACGTTGATGCCGCGCGCGAACGGATCGAGCAGCTTTCATGGGTGCGCACCGCAACGGTTGAACGCCAGTTGCCCGATACCCTGATCGTGTCGATTGTTGAACGTAAGCCGCTTGCACTGTGGCAGACCGAAGATCGCGGTCACGTCCTGATTGATGGGGACGGTGAACAGCTTCAGAACTATGAACTTGGTGATTATCTTGATCTGCCGGTTCTGGTCGGGGACGATGCCCCGCAACATGCCGCCGAAATGCTTCAGACCATTCAAAGCATCCCGGATCTTTATGCCAAGGTCACCGGCGCACAGCGCATCGGTCATCGTCGCTGGAATATTCAGTTGTCGAACGGCATGTTCATCCGTTTGCCCGAACATGACATGGACAAGGCCTGGCAACGGCTTGAGATGCTTGATCGCGAACATGACCTTCTTGAACGCGACATCCTGATCGTCGATTTACGTTTGCCCGATCGTACCTTTGTACGTCTGACACCGGGGGCGGCGGAAAAGCGCCGTAATCCCCCAAAGAAGGAGGGAGCGGTCTAGAACGGCCGCCTGAAATCACCAATCAGGACTGATTGACACGCCAAACCGGTTTCGGTTCGCTAAGCGTTTGCAGCGTATCGGGTTCCGCCCCGTTGATCACATCAAGAAGATGCGAAGCCAGCTGCTGACCGGCAACAATCAGGTCTTCGCGCAAACTGTCGATCCGCGGGCGTGTCAGATCAAGCAAATCCGACGTTTCCTTGGCGATGACATCGGCATGCATGCCAACCTCAAGCCCGGACTGCGTCATGCCGTCAATCAGCGCCATGGCACATAATTCACTGCCGCAAATGATTCCGTCCGGGACATATTCCTGATGGCGAAGGGCCATGCCCGCCTGGCGCAGGACTTCGATGCTGCTGTCAAGATCGACACCGGGCAGGACCCTGAACGGGATGTTGGCCGGTTCGGCGATTTCGGCAAGGCCCGCCAATGTTTCCTGATAATATGAAAATTCCGACGGCGGTGCCAAAAGCGCCAGACGGTTGCGCCCGCGTTTGATCATGCGTTCTGCCGCCATCCGGCAAAAGGCACGGTTATCAAAATCGTGATAGGCATGATCCTGGATCGTCTGGCACCGTCCATGGGTGACAAAGGGCAACCCACTTTGTCTAAGGGCATGAACCCGTTCGTCATCAGGCCGGATATGGGTCAGGATCACCCCATCCGCGGCCCGGGTTTCAAGGATATAGCGCACCGGATCCATCGGATCATCGAGACGCGATTGCGGCGTCACCACAAGATGATATGGCGTGCCGCGAATGGCTTCTGAAATGCCGACAATCATGCGCCGGGCGAATTCCGGCACCTTGTCGGTCTGATCAAGGATCAGGCTGATGACATTTGTCTTGCCGGTGCGCAGCCTTACACCGGCGCGATCAGGGTGATAGCCAACAGCGTCGGCGACCTTGCGGACACGTTCCTTGGTTTTTGCGCCGATATCGGGCGCATCCTTTAACGCACGCGATACCGTCGTGACCCCAAGCCCGGTCATCTCGGCAATGGTTTTCAGTGTGGGGCGTGACCGGGGGGATGTTACCCCCTTTCCGGTCAGATATGGATCAGACAGTTTTCCCAACCTCCGGGCTGAACGCGTAATTAACGCAACCGTTCACCGCTTTGTGGATCAAAAAACACAATCTTTTCAAGATTGAAAAGCAAATCGGCTGCTTGATTAGCCGATCCTGACCAGTCCTGATGCAGGCGGGTAACGACTTCTTTGCCGCCCAGTGTCGTGATGGCATAGATATCCGCACCCGCAGGTTCGACAACGTCGATACGACAGGTTGCCTGAATGGACTTTTCGCCACCGCGCCCGGCCGCATCGGTTATGGCTTCGGGCCGGATGCCGACAATCACATCCTGTCCGTTGCGCGCACTGACCGTAACCGGCAGGCCGTCAAACGACAGGACAAGCGGATCATCCCCGGCACGGCTCATCTCGATTGCATGGCCCCGCACGGTCGCCGGGATCAGGTTCATGGCCGGGCTGCCCATGAAGTCGGCAACAAACATGTTGCTGGGATCGTTATAGATTTCGGCCGGTGTGCCATATTGCTGGACAATCCCGTCTTTGAGGACCGCAATGCGCGTCCCCAGGGTCATGGCTTCGATCTGATCGTGGGTAACATAGACAATCGTGCTGCCAAATGTCTGATGCATCCGTTTGATTTCGGTACGCATATCCACACGCAGCTTGGCATCAAGGTTTGAAAGCGGTTCATCAAACAGGAACAGTTTCGGGTTTCGCACAAGTGCGCGCCCCATGGCTACGCGCTGTCGCTGACCACCGGAAAGCTGACCGGGTTTGCGATCCAGAAGATGTTCGATCTGAAGCGTTTTGGCGACTTCGGCGACCTTGGCGTCGCGTTCATCCTTGGGCATGCCGCGCATTTCAAGGCCAAAGGCGATGTTTTGCCCGACATTCATATTCGGATAAAGCGCATAGCTTTGAAACACCATGGCAATATTGCGATCTGCCGGTGCCAGATCGTCAATCACGTTACCTTCGATCCGGATTTCCCCGGTGGTCAGTTTTTCCAACCCGGCGATGGTATTGAGCAAGGTCGACTTGCCGCAGCCCGACGGCCCGACCAGCACCAGAAATCCGCCTTCTTCGACATCCAATGAAATATCGCGCAGGACATTTATCGGTCCGAAGCTTTTGCATACCTTGTCGATCTGAAGAAATGACATGGTTCTTCCCCTGAATTTTCTGTTTTTGGCCTAACCCTTGACCGCGCCTGCCATCAGCCCGCGTACGAAATAGCGGCCCGATACGACATAGACGATCAGGGTCGGCAAGGCGGCAAGCACCGCACCGGCAAAGTGAACGTTGTATTCCTTGACCCCGGTCGAGGATGACACAAGGTTGTTCAGCGCAACCGTCATCGGCATCGAATCAAAGTCGGCAAAGGAGGCCCCGAACAGGAAGTCATTCCAGATATTGGTGAACTGCCAGATCACGGTAACCACAATGATCGGTCCCGAACTTGGCAAAAGAATACGGGTAAAGGTCTGCCAGAACCCGGCACCATCCATTTTGGCGGCCTTGATCAATTCGTCCGGGAAAGCAGCGTAATAGTTGCGGAAAAACAGCGTGGTAAAGCCAAGCCCGTAAACCACATGCACCAGAACCAAACCACTTGTTGTCCCGGCCAGTCCGATGGTGCCCAACACACGCGCCATCGGGATCAGAACGATCTGGAACGGGATAAAGCAGGCAAACAGCATCAGCCCGAAAACAATCTTGTCACCTGGAAACCGCCATTTGGTCAGGACATACCCGTTCAACGCCCCAAGGAAGGTCGAAATCGTTACCGCCGGCACGACCATCAAAATGCTGTTGATGAAATATGGGCTAAGCCCGGTTGGCTCGACCCCGATCTGTGCACTGGACCAGGCTGTCAACCACGGTTCGAACGTGAAGTTCTCGGGAAAAGCCATCATGTTGCCGCCGCGAATTTCATCAAGCGTCTTGACGGAATTCACCAGCATCACAAACAGCGGCAAAAGATAATAAACCGCAAACAGGATCAGGACCGCATAAAGGCATGCGCGCAGCAAACGGGCCGATGAAAATGCAGGTTGCGAAGAATGTGCCATTACCGACGCTCCCTGAGTTCTGCATACAGATAGGGCACAATAATGGATGCAATCATCGCCAGCATGATGACCGCAGATGATGCACCAACCCCCATCTGGTTGCGGGTAAAGGTATAGGAATACATAAAGGTTGCCGGAAGTTCGGTGGCCCGTCCCGGCCCGCCATTGGTCAGCGCGATGACAAGGTCATAGGCCTTGATCGCCAGATGGGCCAACACCACGAAAGCCGACAAAAAGACCGGACGCAATTGCGGGATCATGATCCTGGTATACAGGCTCCAGCGACCGGCACCGTCCATTTGCGCGGCCTTGAGGATTTCGCTGTCAATCCCGCGCAATCCGGCAAGAAACATTGCCATGACAAAGCCCGATGACTGCCAGACCGCGGCAATCACCACGGTATAGATCGCCATATTGCGATCCTTGATCCAGTCAAAGGTGAAGCTTTCCCACCCCCACAGATGCATGGTGTTTTCAAGACCAAGTCCCGGATCAAGAAACCATTTCCATGCTGTCCCGGTCACAATAAAGGACAGCGCCATCGGATAGAGATAGATCGGGCGCAAAATGCCCTCGCCCCGGATTTTCTGATCCAGAAAGATCGCAAGAACAAGCCCCAGCAAAGAGCAAATCAGAATGTAAAGAATGCCAAAAATCGCAAGGTTCTGAAGGGCCGTGATCCAGTTACGCTGCCCCCACAAGCGGGCATAGTTATCAAGTCCTTGCAGATCATAGGATGGCAACATCCGGCTGTCGGTAAGCGACAGATAACCGGTATAAAGGATGAAACCGTAAACAAATAACAGGATTAAGAACAGACTGGGGCTCAGCACCAGCCGCGGAAGGATTTCCCGCAGGGTGGCTTCTGCCTTGCCGGGCAGTGAGTGTTGCATTGATGATGCTCCGCACTTCCGCAATTCGGTTCGGCGGTCGGAAACCCGACCGCCGAGGATCATTTTTTTTCTTACTGTGCAGACTCAACGGCGTTGACGAGTTCCTCGACCGCGGTCTCGGCGTCGTATTCGCCATTGAAGTGGGCTGTGATCACGTCATACATGGCGTTTTTGACACCGGCCGGGACCGAGTGACCATGGGCCATGGACCCGAACAGCGTGCCTTTTTTGTTGGCTGCTGCCAGTTCTGCCATGCCTTTTTTGCCACAGGCATCAAAGGCATCATTGGGAACGTCGGTACGGGCCGGAACCGATCCCTTGACCACGTTGAACGCCGACTGGAAGGTTGGCGACATCACTGCTGATGCCAGTTTCATCTGGGCGTCCTGACGGTCTTCACCGACCTTGAACATGACAAACTGGTCAGAGTTGAAGGTCACGGCATCCTGCGTTCCCGGGAAGCGGAAGCACATAAAGTCCTGATCGGGCACCTTGCCCGCATTCAGGAATTCACCCTTGGCCCAATCCCCCATGAACTGAACGCCGGCTTCCTTGTTGATCACCATCGCGGTTGCAAGATTCCAGTCACGGCCCGAGAAATTGTCATCCACATAGCTGCGCAGCTTCGCCATGCGTTCAAACACGGTTTTCATGGTGTCGGAACCAAGTGCATCGGGATCGGTATCGATCATCGATGCCTGATAGAAATCAGGTCCGCCCGTTGCCATTACGACCGCATCAAAGATGGTCGCGTCCTGCCAGGCCTGACCACCATGGGCAACGGCGGTGTAGCCAGCAGCCTTGATCTTGTCGAGGGCGGCAATCAGCTCATCCCAGTTGCCCGGCTGTTTCAGGCCAAGCTCGTCAAAGATCGCCTTGTTGGCCCAGACCCAGTTGGTCGAATGCACGTTGACCGGGGCTGCAATCCAGTGGCCATCATATTTTGAAAAGCCCTTAAGCGCATCGGGAACAACCGCATCCCAGCCTTCCTTGCTGGCGAGCTCATCAAGATTGGCCAGAACACCTTCGCCCGCCCAGTCCTTGATATCAAAGCCCAGCATCTGAACGGCTGTCGGTGCATTGCCCGATGTCACGCGCGCGCGCAAAACAGTCATTGCCTGTTCCCCGCCACCGCCTGCAACCGGCATGTCATTCCATGAAACACCCTGACCTTCGAGATCCTTTTTCAGAACCTGAAGCGCCTTTGCCTCACCACCGGCGGTCCACCAGTGCAGAACCTCCACGCTTTCCTGTGCGGATGCGATGCTGGTGGAAAGACCCAGTGCCGCAATCATGCCAAGCCCGGCACGCGTCATCTTGCCAAGAAACATTTTGCTTCCTCCCTGTACGGTTATTGTTTCGGCGCTTGATTACTGCAACGTTACAGTTGAGTGTCAAGCTGCACCTGTAACGTTGCAGTACAGCATGATATCAACCGCCCGAGAAACCCTTGATTGAGATATGGGCACTATCGCATCGCAAAATCGGACATTTCCGTGAAAAGCACGGTGACATGCAGAAGACTCGGTGCTGCCTTAACCAAATTGCAACCGCTTTTGATGGAAAACGGGCTTAATAACTTGGGTCATGACCCTGGGGCAGGTTCGCCTCCCTCCAATAACTTTAGAATAATTCAGAGCATTAAATTGGCACGCAGCAAGACAAGATCAGGATTGATTGCGGCCTTGGACATTGGAACGTCCAAGGTCTGCTGTTTCATTGCGCGACGCGAAAAGGACCATCCGCCGAAAATCATCGGTATCGGACACAACATGTCCAAGGGCCTTCAAAGCGGTTCGATCGCCAATCTTGATGCTGCACAGGAAGTCGTTCTGGCCGCGGTCAATGCGGCTGAAAAAATGGCGGGTCAGACCATTGAATCGGTCATCGTGAACCTGTCGGGTGGTCGCCCGGAATCAGAAACCCACACGGTTGAACTGCCATTGGGGTCGCGACCGATCGGCAATCTCGAGATCCGCAAACTGAATGACCAGAAAGAAGCCCTTCTGCGTCAGGCCGGTGACGAACTGATCCACACCGTTCCGCTCGGCTTCCGGCTTGACGGGGCCAGCACGATGAACGATCCGCGCGGCATGTATGGATCAACCCTTGGTCTTGATCTGCATTTCGTGCGCACCCAGACCGCGCCATTGCGCAACCTTGATACACTTCTGGGACGATGTCATCTGGCGATCGAGGAAACCGTGGTCACGCCTCTGGCCTCCGGTCTTTCGGCACTGACCCCTGATCAGCGTGACCTTGGCGCAACTGTGATCGACATGGGTGCCGGCACAACAAGCGTTGCCGTATTCAATGGTGGCCAGGTGATCTATACCGCCTCGATCCCGGTTGGTGGCGCGCATGTCACCCGCGATATTGCCTATGGCCTTAATACGTCGCTTAATCACGCGGAACGGATGAAGACCCTGCATGGCAGTGCCCTGACATCACCGTCAGATGATCAGGAAATCCTTGCGGTCCCGATCATTGGTGACGAAGACGAAAACAACTTCAACCATGTGCCGCGCTCGATGCTGATCAACATCATCAAGCCGCGCCTTGAAGAAACCTTTGAACTGATCCGTGATCAGCTTGAAGAACACGGCCTGACCCAAATCGGCGGACGCAGCATTGTCCTGACCGGCGGTGCAAGTCAGCTGAATGCCATTGCCGATCTCGCCAACCAGATGTTTGAACGTCCGGCATCCGTTGCCCATCCGCACGGGGTGACCGGCCTTGCAGAAGCAACCGCCGGCCCGGCATTTTCGGCCTGCGCAGGCTTGTTGCTGCGGGCGGTTGAACAAGGCAATGACCCCCTTAGCGAAGCGATGGCATCGATCCATCAATCGGGCGGTCGCTGGGGCCGTCTCGGGGCCTGGTTCAAGGAAAACTTCTAGTTTCCTGTGCCCCTTTCCCCGGACTGGCGCAGAAATCTGCGCAATCGAAAAACAAGTGCATTTTTTTCTGCATTTTTTCGAAAACTTTCGCGCGCATTAACAAGCCAATAACTCTTTGCCCGCTAAAACGGACTCGGAGGTCTTTGTGCCCGATGCATTTCGGGTACGCATAAGCAAAGGGAAGGCTTGTGTGATCTTAAGGGTCAGGACCTATTAATTTGATTGGAATGGCAGTGTTTATATTTGCGAAATCCAAGGAAAAGCCCGCAGAGCGGGTTGGCACCCCGGGCAAGGGATTTGACGCCGGAGTTCGTAAATATAAACACTGCCCTTCGGGTCAATCGGATTTTCGCGGGCTACTTTGTCTCAAAACCTTGAAAGATATTCATCTTCCTTCGGTTTTGATCCGCGTATCCGCATTAATCCGAATGACCATTCGAACCAAATTAATAGGTCCTGACCCTCAGCTCTAAAGCGCGGAGAGGAAGAGCAAACAATGAGTACAATCAATTTTTCCGTCCCTGAAACGGAAGAAAATCTAAAGCCGAAGATCACCGTTATCGGTGTCGGCGGTGCGGGCGGCAATGCCGTTAACAACATGATCGCGTCCGAACTCGAAGGATGCGATTTTGTCGTTGCCAACACAGACTCACAGGCCCTGACCCAAAGCAAAGCCACGCGCAAGATGCAGCTTGGCCGCAAGATTACCCAGGGTCTTGGTGCAGGCGCACGACCGGATGCCGGTAGTGCCGCCGCCGAAGAATCCATCGAAGACATTCAGGCCCAGCTTGAAGGCAGCCACATGGTATTCATCACCGCCGGTATGGGCGGTGGTACGGGTACCGGTGCAGCCCCGGTCATTGCACGTGCCGCCAAGGAAGCCGGCATTCTGACCGTTGGTGTCGTTACCAAACCGTTCCATTTCGAAGGTACGCGCCGTATGCGTACTGCCGAACAGGGCATCGAACAGCTTCAGCAATATGTCGACACCCTGATCATCATCCCGAACCAGAACCTGTTCCGGGTTGCGAACGAAAAAACCACCTTCGCAGATGCCTTCCAGATGGCTGACGATGTTCTGCGCAACGGTGTCCGTTCGATTACCGACCTTATGATGGTTCCGGGTCTTGTGAACCTTGACTTTGCCGACATTCGCACCGTGATGAGCGAAATGGGCAAGGCAATGATGGGCACCGGCGAAGCATCCGGCGAGAAACGTGCGCTTGAAGCAGCCGAAGCCGCCATTGCCAACCCGCTTCTGGAAGATGCATCGATGAAGGGCGCACGTGCGGTCCTGATCAACATCACCGGCGGCATGGATATGGCCCTGTATGAAGTTGACGAAGCTGCAAACCGCATTCGCGAAGAAGTCGCTTCCGAAGCCAACATCATCTTTGGTTCGACCTTCGATCCGACCATCGAAGGTGCGCTGCGTGTTTCCGTTGTTGCCACGGGCATCGACGCCGAAGAAGTACGCCGTCCGCAGCCGACCACCGTTTCCGTTGCACAGCCCAAAGCAGCACAGCCGGTCGAAAAGCCGTCCATGCCGTCCTTTGGTCAGCATGGCGCTGCCAACGCAGCAGCCAGCGTTGCTGAAACCACCCAGTCGGGCGGTGGCGATTATGCCGGTGGCGCATCCATCGATCACATTCCGGCCGAACGCTTTGCCGCAACCGGCAGCGCACAGCAGCCGGAACTGAGCCATCAGGCCGAAGCACAGGAAACCGGTTCCATTGAAATGGGCCAGACGGTTCTGAAACCGAAACCGGTTCTGCGCGCCAACAAGCCGATGGAAAAAACCAACAGCAACGGCGACATGGCCTTTATCCCGCCGCGCGCCGTTTCGCCAAGCGAAGCCGATCAGGTCAATCACAGCCCGGACGTCTTCGAAGCTGCCGATGCGCAGAACGCAACTTCTCCGCGTTCGGTTCTGAGCAGCCTGTTTGGCAAGAACAAAACCGTCAAGGAACCGCATCAGCACGCAGAGCCGAAAGTCTCGCAACCGCAGGCACCGGCACCGCGTCAGACTGAAATGTCTCTTGGCGAAGACAGTGCTTCTGTCATGAAGAAGGAGCCCGCTTCCCGGGGCAAGGCGCAAGGCGCGTCTGATGACCTTCTTGAAATTCCGGCCTTCCTTCGTCGTCAGGCGAACTGACGGCAAAACTCCGCGCGATGAAAGGGAAGGCATCGGCCTTCCCTTTTTTTATAGGCAGACCATTTTATCTGACGCCCAAGACCGGCACCTGTGAACTGAAATGTTTCACATCGTTGCTTCAGAACAGAAAAATATAAATTCAAGTCATTGTTCTATTTGTAATTTTCGCCATTTTCGATGATTTACAAAGCGTAACAAAGAGTGATTTGAGTGATTTTCACAACCTCTGTAGTGTCTGAAGCTAACGAAGTAAGGGTTACAGCCCTGCCAATGACTTCGACCAAGATTGATTGCAACCTGACTGACCTGATTTGGGGGTTCCTGTGAACAACATCGCCGACCTTAGTGCTGCCATCGCGCAGACAAGCGTCTCTGGTGACGATTACGTGCGTCAACGCACGCTTAAAGCGTCCATCGGCTGTGCGGGCGTCGGTCTGCATTCCGGTCACAAGATCCGCATCACACTGCACCCTGCCTCGGTTAATCATGGCATCGTATTTCGCCGCACGGATCTGGATGACCAGCCGTTGTTCCCGGCACGTTACGATGGCGTGATCGACACCCGCCTTTGCACCTGTCTGGGCGACGCTTCCCGTGGCATCAAGATCGGCACCATCGAACATCTGATGGCTGCCCTGGCCGGATCGCGCATTGATAACGTTCTGATCGATATCGATGCCGACGAAGTTCCGGTTATGGATGGCAGTTCCGCACCGTTCAATTTCCTGATCGATTGTGTCGGCATCGAGGAACAGAATGCCCCGCGTCAGGTCATCGAAGTGCTCAAAGCAGTTGAAGTCGAATATAACGGCTGCACAGCACGTGTTGAGCCGGGTCACGGCTTTGAAATCGATTTCGAAATTGATTTCGCCAGCAAGGCCATTGCCAACCAGCGCATGAATGTCAAATTCGATGACGGTGTTTTTGTTGCCGACATCGCACGTGCCCGCACGTTCGGCTTCCTTCACGAAGTCGAAGCCATGCGTTCGGCCGGTCTGGCCCGTGGCGGTTCGCTTGACAATGCGGTTGTGCTGTCGGGCGACGAAGTCATGAATGAAGAAGGCCTGCGCTACGAAGACGAATTCGTTCGCCACAAGATCCTTGATGCGCTGGGCGATCTTTATACGGCCGGCTTGCAGCTTCAGGGCAAGGTAACCGCCTATAAATCCGGTCACCACGTAAATAACCTGCTGCTTCAGGCATTGCTGGCCGATGAAAGCGCCTATCAGGTTGTCCCGATGCCGAAATCAGCACTGCATGGTGCATCTGCACCGGTTCTGGCGACCGCGTAACCCGATAACGGGTTTTGGAATCCGTCACAAAACATTCGAAATTGGCGGCCCATCGGGTCGCCTTTTTTGTTGTCTAACCGCGTTTTTCCCGCACAGATCAAAGCACAGGGTCAAGATCGGGCATAAAAGTCACCGATTGGCGACACAACTACTTGCCCAACCACGCCCTTCACATGATATAGTCCGGCGGATTTTCCCGTGAGTGCGTCACAAAATTCAAGGATAGGTCACAGTGCTTAGTACCGTTCGCGCCAAACACATCATTGCAACATGTGGCATGGCCATTCTGCTTGCTGCCTGCTCAAGCAATGAGGCACCGGAATATGTCGAACGTCCGGTTTCCGAACTGTATAACGGTGCACAGGATCTTCTGGACGCCAAGGAATATCAAAAGGCCGCCCAGGCATTTGACGAAGTCGAACGCCAGCACCCCTATTCGGTCTGGGCGACCAAGGCGACCCTGATGTCGGCCTATTCCTATTATCAGGACAACAAATATGATGATGCCATCAACGCACTTGATCGCTTCATCTCGCTTCATCCGGCCAACCCGGATGTGCCATATGCCTATTACCTCAAGGCATTGTCCTACTATGAACAGATTTCCGATGTCGGCCGTGATCAGCAGATGACCCAGCACGCCATGGAGGCGCTTGATGACGTTATCCGCCGTTTCCCCGACAGCAAATATTCCCGCGACGCCAAACTGAAAAAGGACCTTACGGTCGATCACCTTGCCGGCAAGGAAATGAGCGTCGGGCGCTATTATCAGGACCGTCAGGAATATCTGGCTGCGATCAACCGGTTCAAATCGGTTATCGACAAATATCAGACCACAACCCACGTTCCCGAAGCACTTGCACGCCTGACCGAATGCTATTTGGCACTGGGTCTTGAGGGCGAGGCAAAGCGCACCGCAGCCGTCCTTGGCCACAACTTCCCGGGCAGCGAATATTACAGCGAATCCTACAGCCTGCTGGTCGGGGATGCCGGTGCCGAACGCACCGAAGAAAGCTGGTGGGATTCCGCAACCAAGTCGATCACCGACCTTTTCTAGGCCACTCGTGCAAAAGACCTGATCACCATCAGGTCTTCTTGACATCCGGGGCAAAACAACCATAGAACACAACAGGAACAAATGATAATAAGGTCCTGTTGCAAATCGCTTCTGCTCCGACCGCACAAGATCCCGGTTTTTGATCACGCGCCGGGTGTTGCAATACTTGCAAGCCGGGTCGGTATTGGGCACTCTGCAAGTCACAAAGCTGTTTGACCAAACTGTCTGCTGCCCCGTTAACAACATCAGTACCCAGAAATGCTTCGACGCCTCAGCATTCGGAACGTAGTCCTTATCGACAAGCTGGATCTGGATTTCCATGACGGACTTAGCGTCCTGACAGGTGAAACCGGGGCCGGTAAATCCATCTTGCTGGATTCTCTGGGGCTTGCTTTGGGCGCACGCGCCGATAGCGGACTTGTCCGCCATGGCTGCGACAAATGCAGCGTCACCGCCACCTTCACCCTGCCACAGGGACACCCGGTCTTTAGGCTGCTTGCCGATCAGGATATTGATCTTGAAAGCGAAGAACTGGTGGTACGCCGCGTGGTAACCGCGGACGGACGGTCGCGGGCCTATGTCAATGACCAGTCGGTTTCGGTCGGGCTTTTGCGCGATGTTGGCAATTATTGCGTCGAAATTCAGGGGCAATTTGATCAGCACGGCCTGCTTGACCCGACAACCCACCGCGCCACCCTTGATGCCCATGGCAATCTTGGAGCGCTTGCCATGACGGTGCGCGACCACTGGCGCGCCTGGCGGGAAACGCAAAAAGAACTCAACGCCGCACGCGCACGCATCGACAAGGCGCGCGAAGAAGAAGAATGGCTTCGCCACGCAGTCGATGAACTTGAAAAACTTGGTCCCGAAGAAGGCGAAGAAGAACGCCTTGCCGAGGAACGCCAGTTCCTGATGCATGGTGAAAAGCTGGTTGCCGCCCTCAATGATGCCGGCACCGAGCTTTCGCGCGGCAAGGGTGCCGAAAGCGCGCTACGCAGCGCCCAGCGTTGCCTTGAACGTGAACTTGAAAAGGCCGATGGCCGGTTTGAACCGATCATCGAGGCGCTGGACCGTGCTGCCATCGAACTTGAAGAAGCCAATCGCGCCATTTCTGCCACCCTTGCCGATCTGAATGTTGATACCGGCCATCAGGAAAATGTCGAGGAGCGGCTTTTTGCCCTTCGGGCTGCCGCGCGCAAATACAACGTGCCCGTCGATGGCCTGAATGCCCTGATGAAGGATTTCCGGTCCCAGATTGATCAGCTTGAATTCGGGGAAAAGGAACTGTCGCGTCTGACCGCTGCGGTTGGCGAACATCGCAACGCCTATATCGAAGCCGGACAAAAGCTTCATGCCGCACGCAAGGAAGCCGCTGCGAAGCTAGACGGCGCGATCAATGCCGAATTGCCGCCGCTTCGCATGGAAAAGGCCCGCTTCGTTACCGATATCGAACTGGTTGACGAAAATGAATGGGGCATTGATGGCATCGACCGGGTGCAATTCACCGTTGCCACCAACCCGGGAAGCCCGCCGGGCGCGCTGAACAAGATCGCCTCAGGCGGCGAGCTATCCCGGTTCCTGCTTGCGCTCAAGGTCGTTCTGGCACGTGTATCAGCCGTCCCCAGCCTTGTCTTTGACGAAGTTGACAGCGGTGTGGGCGGTGCCACTGCTGCTGCCATCGGACAGCGTTTGCATCTGTTGGCAAAGGAACGCCAGATCCTGGTGATTACCCATAGCCCACAGGTCGCGGCACGCGGACGCACCCATTTCTATATTGCCAAGCGCGAAACAGACGGCACCATGGTGACCCGTGTCGATGCCCTGGTTGATGGAGCACGCCGCGAAGAAATTGCCCGCATGCTGGCCGGGCATTCCGTCACCGCCGAGGCCCGCGCAGCGGCTGACAGCCTGCTTGAACAACCCAATTAAGATCCGGCAATTCACGCCGAACCCACTTCGAATACGGAACAAAAAGAATATGAACGCCGAACATGCGTCAAACAACACAAGCCTGCCGGAAATGCCCGCCACCAGCACCGAGGCACGCAAACAGCATGCGGAAATTTCCGATCGCATTCGGTCCTATAACGAAGCCTATTACGTCAATGACGAACCGCTTGTTCCCGATGCCGAATATGACGCATTGTTCAATCGCCTGATCGAACTTGAATCCCATTATCCGACGCTTAAGAAAAACAGCCCTACACAGGAAGTCGGTGCGGCCCCGGCCGAAGGCTTTGCCAAGGTCAAGCATGCCCGTCCGATGCTGTCGCTTGGCAATGCGTTTTCACGCGATGACATTGTCGATTTTCTTGCCCGTATCCGCCGTTTCCTGAACCTGACTGCGCACAGCCCGGTCGAAGTCGTGGGCGAACCCAAGATTGACGGGCTTTCGCTTTCGCTGCGCTATGAAGGCCGGACACTTGTTACGGCGGCAACCCGCGGTGACGGGGCCGAAGGCGAAGATGTCACCGCCAATGTCGCCCATATTGACGACATCCCCAAAACCCTGCCCGACGATGCGCCCGATGTGGTCGAAATCCGCGGCGAGGTCTATATGGCGCGATCCGCCTTTCAAAAGCTGAACGAGACACAGGCAGAAACCGGCGGCAAAACATTTGCCAATCCACGCAACGCTGCTGCGGGTTCCTTGCGCCAGCTTGATCCTTCCATCAGTGCGAAACGCCCGCTTCGTTTCTTTGCCTACAGCTTTGGCGAACTGTCCGAAAGCCTTGCCCAGACACAGTGGGACTTTTTGCAAAAGGTCGCAGGCTGGGGCTTTGTCATCAACCCGCTGACACGCCGACTGAACGATGCCGATGATATCATGGCGTTTTACGACGAACTGGCAAAACAGCGTCCGGACCTTGATTACGACATTGATGGCATCGTCTATAAGGTCAATGATTTTGAACTTCAGCTGCGGCTTGGCTTTGTAAGCCGTTCGCCGCGCTGGGCCATTGCCCATAAATTCCCGGCCGAGCAGGCCCGCACCCGCCTTAATGCCATCGATATCCAGGTTGGCCGCACCGGCGCGCTTACCCCGGTTGCCCGTCTTGAACCAGTCACGGTCGGCGGTGTTGTTGTGTCAAACGCCACCCTGCATAACCGTGACGAGATCGAACGTCTGGGTGTGCGGGTCGGTGACATGGTGGTCATTCAGCGTGCCGGTGACGTGATCCCGCAAGTGGTTGAAGTCATCCTTGATGAACGCCCCGAGGGAACAGAGGAATATCAGTTCCCCGATGAATGCCCGAAATGTCACAGCCATGCCATGCGTGAAGAAGGCGAAGCTGTCACCCGCTGCACCGGTGGTCTGATTTGCCCTGCACAGGCGGTTGAACGGCTTAAACATTTCGTATCGCGCAATGCCTTTGATATCGACGGCATGGGGGCCAAAAATATCGAGACATTCTTTGAACTGGGCTGGGTCAAATCACCGGGCGATATTTTCCGGCTTGAAACGGATCATGGCGATGCGATCAGAAAGCTTGAAGGCTGGGGTGATAAATCCGCAACCAAGCTGTTTGACGGGATCAATGAACGCAGGACCATTGGGCTTGGCCGGTTCATCTATTCGCTTGGCATTCGTCAGATCGGTCAGGCAACCGCCAAACTGCTTGCCCGGCATTACGGGTCACTGGGCGAATGGCGCAACGCCATGATTGCCGCAAATCAGGCCGATAGTGACGCATTGCGCGAACTGATCAATATCGATCAGATCGGCCCCGGCGTTGCCAAGGACCTGATCGAGTTCATGGCCGAAGAACACAATCTGACGGTACTCGATGACCTGCAATCGTTGCTGACCATCACCGATGTCGAAGCGCCCACCGTTTCCGACAGCCCAGTTAGCGGCAAGACCGTTGTGTTTACGGGTAAACTTGAACTGTTTTCGCGCAACGAGGCAAAGGTCAAAGCCGAAAGTCTTGGTGCTAAAGTAGCGGGTTCGGTTTCGGCAAAAACAGATTATCTTGTTGCAGGACCCGGTGCAGGTTCCAAATTAAAGAAAGCAGAAGAATTGGGTGTGACTGTTCTTGATGAGCAAGGATGGCTTGATCTGATTGCCACGCAATAATGGCGGTCCATGACCGAAGGAATGGGTGCAGATGGAAGATCTCGGAAGTTTTTTTCGCCGCTACGTAGATGCACATCTTAAGCTCGATGAAGGCGCGCTTGACGAATTTTATCACTTTCCCTGTCTGATCAATGACCTGTCCGGTGTTCACGCAATTTCCAAGGCCGAGGATCTGCACAAATATCATCAGTCATTCTTTGACGAGTTGAAAAATGCGGATCTTGCCATGGCCAAATCCATGGTGGTCGAACAGCATTCCGCACTTCCGGGCGGGGCACGTGCGATCGTGTCCTTCCGGTTTGGCAATTCGGAAAACAATCTGATCTTTGACTGTGATTATGCCTTTGCCCTGCTGAAACAGGACGAGAAATGGAAGGTCGTCTTCGCCCAGCTTGATGAAATCCGTTACAGCGACCTGTATTGAGGTCCCTTGATGGCCGTTCCTGATCCCCGCCGGTTTCTGATTTTATGTACTGTGCTGCTGCTTGCAGGCGCACCGCCCATGGCCAAAGCCGACCCTGATTTTGAAACACTGTCGGGAACGGCGCGGGCCATTGATGCCGACACATTGGAATTCGGATTTCGGCGTGTGGACCTGTGGGGCGCGGATGCCATGAACCGGTTCCAGAAATGCCTGGTGAACGGTCAAAGCACGGCCTGCGGTGCTGAGGCATGGCAAGTCACCACCAATCTTCTGGTGGCCACCCCGATCACCTGCCGGGTTCAGGGCAAGAACCGCTATCACCGCAATCTGGCCATTTGTCGCAATGCCAATGGCATGGATATTGGACAAAGTCTGATTGCCCGGGGCATGGCGGTCGCGCGCCCCGATCAGATGCCCGAATATGGGGCGATCGAAGCCCGCGCCAGACAAAGCAGAACCGGCATATGGGCCGGGCAATTCATTGATCCGTTGAAATGGCGGCGCGGTGAACGCCTTCCTGAACATGAAATCGAAGTCCGCCGCTGGTAAAGCGGCAAACCTGCAAGATCACCGGCGGGTTACGGTTTTGTATTGGGGGCAAATGGCCGTGCTAATAACCGCCCCAGCCCCGCAAGGCTGAAGCTGTTTTTCAATGATGCCACCCCCAAGGTTACAACAGCAAAACCGATCATTTGCGGAACCGTAAGAATTTCGCCCAGGAACAGCCAGGCAGCAAAAAATGTCATTGCCGGCCCTGACAGGGAAATCAGGGATGCCTGGGTCGCACCAATTCGCCGGATCCCCTCATACAAAAGGAAAAACGGGATCACGGTGCAAAAGATCGAAATGCCCGCCGTCCATGCAATTCCGGCCGGATTAAGGTTCAAAGGCTTCTGGACCACCAGTTCGTAAAGAACTATCGACAGCCCAGCCATTGTGTTGATCAGGGCCGCGAAATGCATCGACCCGATGGTTTTGATCATGCGCTGCCCGAAATACAGATAACAGGCATAGGTCAATGCCGATCCGAACGCCCAGGCCGCGCCATACCACAAACTGCCTGACACCATGTCAAAACCGCCCGGTGCCAAAACCAGCATCAGACCGATATAGGTCACAACAAAACACACCACCTGACGGAATGGTGGGAAACGCCGTTTGTGCAAAGCTTCCAGGATCATCACCACCGCAGGAAAGGTAAACAGCACGATCCGCGAGACGGTCACATCGATCAGGGATACGGCGGTAAAATCAAACAGCGATGCCAAAAAGAACAATCCGCCATACAACGCCCCCCATGCCAGATCGACCGGTTGCATCTTGCGATCACCTGGGCGCTGTTTGCCAAACAGCATAACGCCAAGCCAAAAGAACGGCATCGCAATCAGAAACCGCAACAGCAACAAGCCATCAACAGTCATGCCGGTGGCATACACAAATTTGGCAAGCAGCCCCTTCATCGCAAGCGCGACGGTCGCGAGCAACACAATCGTCAAGGCGGAGCCAACCGGCTTTTCCGCATTTGCGCTTTTCTGTGTGCTGACAGGTGATGACTGCGCAGATGCCGTCGGGGCATCTGCATCCGCGTGGGGCTGTGATGTCATGGTGGTCTCCGATCCTCTCTCGGGCTCAGTGTTACCCGCAAGGTGCCATTATTCAATTCGAATTAATTGCTATCAGATATCAGCTTTGGCTATATCTTAGGGGATCGCATCAACAAATCCGGCTTGGAACCGTCATCCATGGATATCAAACAGCTGCGAAGTTTCGTGCATATTGCCGAATTGGGAAGCCTGTCACGCGCAGCCGAACGGTTGAACCTTTCCCAACCGGCGTTAAGCCGCCAGCTTAACCTGCTTGAAGAAACGCTTGAAACCAAGCTGCTTGAACGAACCGGCCGCGGTGTAAAGCTGACCGAAGCGGGGCAAATGCTTGCCGAACGTGCACGCGTCATTCTGGCCGATCTGGCCCGCCTTGAAGCGGACCTGACAGCGCGCAGCAGCCAGGTCACCGGGCATGTCCATGTCGGCGTCCCGCCAAGTGCCGGGATTGTCATTACCGGGGCACTGATTGAACGCCTTCGCGCCCACTATCCCGATCTGAATATTTCGGTTGCCGAAGACCTGACCGGTGATGTTCAGGAAGGCTTGCTGTCAGGTCGTCTTGATATCGGAATTTTGCATGACGGCATGATTTCGCGCAGTTTGCATGCCGAACCGCTTTGGCGCGAGGACCTGTTTCTGATTTCCCACCCGTCACAGGTTGGCGAACAGGAAACCGAAATCGCCTATGAAGATGTCCTGTCACTGCCGTTGATCATGCCGACCAACAAACACGGTTTGCGGGCCAAAATGCAGGAAGCTGCCTTTCGCGCCGGCCGTCCCCTGACCCCGGTGGTCGAAGCCGACGCATTGCGTGTGCTGGTCGATCTGGTTCATCGCAATGTCGGGCATACGGTTTTGCCGCGCAGTTCGCTTGTGATGGAACTGTCAACCGGGCGGCTCAAGGCCCGCCGGATCGTCAGCCCGGAACTCTCGCGCAAGGTGATGCTTTCCTGGCTTCATGATCGCCCGCTCAGTGCCGGGGCCAAGGCCGTGGTCGATACATTGCGCGATCTGGCCGGAACCATGCCAATGGCTGAAAAATGACCTTGGATGTAACAAGGCCCCGAACGCAATACCGTTCGGGGCCTTGTTCATAAGCTTATCTGAAAACCGGATCAGACAGGTGCCTTGCTGTCCGATGACTTCTGCCAAAGGTTCAGACCGCCATCGGCTGCATATTTGTCGATTTCCGCCAGCTCTTCTGCGCTGAATTCAAGATTGTTAAGCGCATCAAGGCTGTTATCAAGCTGCTGCACGTGACGGGCACCAATCAGGGCCGATGTGATTTCCGGACGCCGCAATACCCACGCAATCGCCATCTGTGCAAGGCTCTGCCCGCGGCGTTTGGCGATTTCATTAAGTGCACGGACACGATCAAGGTTTTCTTCCGACAACATGCCTTTCTGGAAGGAGCCTTCCAGGGCGGCGCGTGATTCTTCGGGCACACCGTTAAGGTATTTGTTGGTCAAAAGCCCCTGTGCCAGCGGCGAAAAGGCAATGCATCCCATGCCAAGTTCGGACAACGTATCAAGCAAGCCATTCTCGACCCAGCGGTTCATCATCGAATAGGACGGCTGATGAATGACGCAGGGCGTACCAAGATCCTTAAGGATCGCGTGCGCCTGACGGGTCATTTCCGGGGAATAGGAAGAAATCCCGACATAAAGCGCCTTGCCCGACCGGACGATCTGATCAAGTGCACCCATGGTTTCGGCAAGCGGCGTGTTGGGGTCAACACGATGGGAATAGAAAATATCAACGTAATCAAGGCCCATCCGCTTGAGGCTCTGATCCAGACTGGAAATCAGATATTTGCGTGATCCCCATTCACCAAACGGCCCCGGCCACATGCGATAGCCCGCCTTGGTCGAAATGATCAGTTCGTCACGATGTTTGCCAAGATCCTGGCTCAACACCTTGCCAAAGTTTTCTTCGGCAGATCCCGGGGGCGGGCCATAGTTGTTGGCCAGATCAAAATGGAACACACCGCGGTCAAAGGCGCGGCGGATCATCGCACGCTGGGTCTCATAGACATCCACGCCGCCAAAATTCTGCCAAAGCCCAAGCGTGATTTTCGGCAGCATAAGGCCACTATTGCCACAGCGGCTCCAGGTTTCGTCGTCATAGCGGTTGGGGTTTGCCATCCACTGTGTTTCGACTTCAGCCATGTCTTCCTCCAATTATCAGAAGCGGTTTTCCGCCTTCTATTGAATCGATCCAATAGATACTCTTTAAGCCATTCCCGCGCGCTTGTCAGTGCCCGAAACAACAAAAAGCCGCCCCGCGGGACGGGACGGCTCAACTTTTTCACATCATGGCATCCGATGGCCAGATCAGATGACTTTCTTCTTGATCGGTGCCGTTGCCCTTTGCAGCCATTCACGATGATCTTCGTCCAGTTCATCGGCATACATGGCATAGACTTGGGCATGGTAATCATTAAGCCACTGCAACTCGTCAGCAGTCATCAATTCCGGATCGATCAATTTGCGTTCAATCGGCGAGAAGGTCAGGGTCTCGAAACCAAGCATCTGACGATCCGCTCCGATCGGTGCATCAATCTCGCAAACCGCAATCAGGTTTTCAATCCGGATGCCGTATTCGCCTTCCTTGTAAAAGCCCGGCTCGTTTGACAGAACCATACCCGGTTTGAGTGCGATGCTGTTCGGGGCCTTTGAAATCCGTTGCGGACCTTCATGAACGCCAAGGTAACTCCCAACCCCGTGCCCGGTGCCATGGTCAAAATCAAGACCGGCTTCCCAAAGGGGCATTCGCGCCAGCGTATCAAGCTGCTGACCGGTTGTTCCGACCGGGAAAATCGCCCGCGCCAGCGCAATATGCCCCTTGAGCACGCGGGTAAACCGGTCACGGTGTTCCTGTGTCGGTTCACCAACAATCGTGGTCCGGGTGATGTCGGTCGTGCCGTCCAGATACTGACCGCCCGAATCAATCAAAAAGATCTCGCCCGGGGTCAGGTTGCGGTTGCTTTCGGGGGTGTTGCGATAATGGCAAAGCGCCCCGTTCGGACCACTGCCCGGGATGGTTTCAAAGCTTGAATCCCGAAATAGCGGATCTTCCTTGCGCAGCGACAGCAATTTGTCGGCAGCCGTGCGTTCATCAATCCCGCCATCGATTGCCGTTTCATCAAGCCATTTGAAATAGCGAATGATCTTTTCACCGTCGCGCTTGTGGGCCTTGCGCGATCCTTCGAGTTCGACGTCATTTTTGCAGGCCTTGGGCAACGCCACCGGATCACGGCCGACACGGACGGTTGCCCCGGCCTCGGCCAATTGCATCCGCAACCAGTCACCCGCTGTTGCCTCGTCAAGGCGTACGGACTGATTGCCTATGACCTTCAACGCATCGCCAAGTTCACCGGGCGCGCGCAGGCTTGCCTCATCACGCAGCCATGCAACAGTTTCACCAGCCAGCTTGCGTTCATCCATGAACAGTTCAACCGATGCATCACCGTTGATAATCGCATAACCAAGCGCAAGCGGCGTTTGTGGCACATCGGCCCCGCGAATATTCAAAAGCCATGCGATGCTGTCAGGTGCGGACAAAATGGCACTGTCACATGACAGGCGCGACAGCTGCCCGGCAATCATCTGACGTTTTTCGGCACTTGATTTTCCGGCATATTCCAACGGATGCGGACGCACCGGGCCAAGCGGCATGGCCGGCTGGTCACGCCAAAGCGCATCAATCGGGTTGGTATCAATCGCAACCAGTTCCGCCCCGACACCTTCGCATGCTGTGCGCAAATGATTTGCCTGCTGCACGGTATGAAGCCACGGATCATACGCCAGTTTCTGTCCGGATTTCAGATTGTCATGCAGCCAGCCGACCACCGGTTCGTCAACCAGATGACGATATTCAAACAGGTCGCGATTGACCTGCTGGCGCACCTGAATGGTGTAACGGCCATCGACAAACACCGCTGCCTTGTTCGCCAGAACCACAGCGGCCCCGGCCGACCCGGTAAAACCGGTCAACCAGGCCAGACGTTCGGCCCGGGCCGGAACATTTTCGCCCTGATGTTCGTCGGCACGCGGAACGATAAAGCCGTCCACACCCTTTGCCGCAAGATATTTCCGAAGGGCTGCGATCCGTTCGGCCGGATTGAAATCATCCTTTGCCATTTTGAACAGACCTTTGCGTTCATCGCGCAGCGCCAACAGAACTTGCACCAGTTCTTGGCTGGGATCGGCACATACGAGATCAATCCAGTCGGTCCGGCTATGTCCGTCGGCGGCCGCAAGCACGCCATCAATCAGGGCAATGACAGCGCTAACATCCTTGTTGACATTGTCGCGTTCCAGAAGTGTCGCGAGTTGGGCATCGCCGGAAATGGTCATAGACGTCCTCGTTTTGATATGGGGCAGTTAATCTATGTAAGGGTTACTGCCGATCCGGCGCAAGCCACAATGATATTTGTGCATATTTTATAAAATAATCACCCCGTCATCCGGCCCCCAACAGCGGTAACATGCGTCACAGGAATAAATGCGTTGCAAGCTTCGCAATGCACATTAGTCAAAGATTAACTTATTACATCTCCGTGACAAAAAGATGGCCCGTCGGGACGTCAATTTGCAGGAGACCATGAACGGTGATCCGTTTTCCTATTACTGCCCTAAGTGTCGTACAATCGCGTCGACGTCAGACGGCCTATGATGGCCTTGAGCGCCTGACCATTGGTCGCAAAGCCGCGCTCGGTCTTGATATTGGCCCTGCCCATCTGGCAGACGATGAAGCAGACCGGTCCCCAACCGGATCGGCAGACACCAAAGGCAAGGATTGAAGGATCAGTCCCGCCCGGAATGGTCGGATGCCTAATGGCGAAGCGCAGGATCACGGTTCATGATCCTTGCGGTCAGTTTTGTCTTTTCCCTCTGAGACGGCCCTGCTTCTCCACAGCAGGGCCGTTTCTTTTTGACCATCACGCACGATCCGCGCCATAGTAGCCAAAACAACAAAACTGTTTCGGGGTGGTTATGGCAAAAACGGTTCTGATTACCGGCGGTTCGCGCGGGATCGGTCGGGCGGCAGCCGTGCTGTTTGCAAGTCGCGGCTGGAATGTCGCTTTCAGCTTTGTCGGAAATCAGCAAAGTGCTGACGAAACCTGTGCCTTGTGCGAACGCGCGGGCGTTACCGGCAATGCATTTGCCCGCAAATGCGATGTCCGCGACGAAGACAGCGTCATCGATTTCTTCCGGACCGCCTATGAACGTTTTGGCGCAATCGACGGTGTCGTGAACAATGCCGGCATTGTCGCTCCCAAAAGCACCCTTGCCGATATGGATGTCGACCGCATGAAAAATGTGTTCGATACCAATGTGCTTGGTGCGTATCTGGTTGCCCGTGAAGCGGCGCGGATGCTTCCGAACGGCGGATCAATCGTCAATGTTTCGTCCATGGCAGCCAAACTTGGATCACCTGGCGAATATGTCGATTACGCCGGATCAAAGGGTGCGATCGATACGCTGACCATCGGACTTTCCAAGGAACTCGGCCCCAAGGGCATTCGCGTCAATGCGGTGCGACCCGGGATTATCAATACCGACATCCATGCCAGCGCAGGACGCCCGGAACGGGTTTCCGAACTGGGGCCGGGCTGCCCGCTGGGCCGTGCGGGGAATGCCGATGAAGTCGCACAAAGCATCTATTGGCTGATTTCAGATGACGCGTCCTATGTTACCGGGGCGATCCTTGATGTTTCCGGCGGGCGATAGACCCTGATCAAGGCCCCACCGCCGCCCGCTGCCCCGCCTATCGCATATCCCCCGTCACGGCAGCGGTTCCCCCGGCAAGGCTGTTTCATGTGCGACCGCATCGGTTGACGACGCATCGGGTGTGGGTTTCTCGGATGACGGTGCATGCTCTGTCGCGCCCTTGCAGGCCGTGGCCAGTGCATCGTGAAGTTCAACCACATCAACCGGCTTTGCCAGAATGGTCTCAACCCCAAGATCCTTATAGGCCGCCACGATATCATCGGCCGCATATCCCGTCATGACGACAACCGGAATGTCATGTCCGGACTGACGCAGCAATTCCACCAGCTTCACCCCGGTCATGTTTGGCATGGTCTGATCGGTCAAAAGACCGTCAAACTTTGCCCCCGAGGCCTTGATTGCCTCAATCGCATCAGCACCATTGGTAAAGGTTTCAACGGTATATCCAATGCGTTCAAGCATCCGCGAACAAAGCTTGAGGTTCTTTTCTTCGTCATCGACAACCGCCAGATGACCACTGGCATTTGAAACAAGGCCACGCGAAACACGTTCCTCGCCTTCTTCCTCGCGGTCATATTCCGGCAGCAGGATCGAAAAACGCGTCCCCTGCCCCAATCGGCTATAGACCGTGATTTCGCCCTTGTGACCGGCAATGATGCCATGCACCGTCGACAGGCCAAGCCCCGTGCCCTTGCCCGGTTCCTTGGTCGTAAAGAACGGATCAAAGATTTTCTTGGCGGTATCGGCATCCATGCCCGTGCCGTTATCAATCACCGAAATGCGGATATAGGGCCCCGGTGTCAAAAGCGGATGCATTTCGGCACTGTCGTCGGTCAGCTCAAACGGTGCGGCTTCGATCTTTATTTCGCCCTCTTCACCAACCGCGTGATAGGCATTGGTGATCAGGTTCATCAGACACTGGTCAAGCTGCGTGGCATTGCCAAGGATCGACATGGTGTCGGGTGCCAGGTTACTGACCAGCGATACGGTGGATGGAATGGATCCGCGCGCGAACCTGACCGTTCCCTTGATCATGGATGCGACATCAATCGGCGACCGTTCGGTTTCGGAATTGCGTGAAAATGACAGGATCTGTTTGACAAGATCGCGCGCCCGATCTGCCCCCTGACGAATTTCCATAACATCTTCGCGCAATGGCGAATCTTCGGGCAAATCCGTATATAGCAGTTCGGCATAACCACTGATCGGTTGCAGAATGTTGTTGAAGTCATGCGCAATCCCGCCCGCAAGCACACCAATCGTTTCCATGCGCTGCGAATGACGCAATTGCTGTTCAAGTTTTTCACGTTTGCGTTCGGCCTGAAGGCGCTGCAATTCTGCTGACGCACGCGCGGCGAACACTTCAACAATCGACCGCGCCAGTTCCGGATCGGCAATCGGCTGTTCTGAAACCGTTGCCAAAATCCCGATCGGGTTGCCTTCGCTGTCCTTCAGTGCCGCCCCGACATATCCGCGGATATTAAGGTCGGTCACCCGGCGCACGCCGCTTGTCACTTCCTTGAAATTGTCCGGGCAGACAAAAATGCCGTTATCAATAACCCTTTCGGCGGCCGATCCCTTGACTTCGAAATCAAGCCCGCCGCGCGATTTGTCATGGCTGTAATGGGCAACCGGCTTTACGCGACCATTTTCGATCGACCCGACATGGCAGTAATGCATGCCCAATGCTTCGCACATCACCTTTGTCAGGTTGTCAAAGAAGTCTTCACCGACCTGATAGCGCACACCGCGATAAATGGATTCAAGCGTTTCCTGATAGCGCTGCCGGTCTGTCACATCGAGCGCAAAGCTTGCAATACAATCAAGTTGCCCGTTGGCGTCAAAGATCGGGCTTTCATACCATTCACACACCAGACGCTTGCCGCTGCGCGTCACATTTTCGAACCGGTTATTCACACTGGTCCGGGTTTCCATGATTTCATTGATCAGCGTTCCCAACCGGGCGCGTTCCGATGGCGGCACAATCAGTTCAAGCTTTTTGCCAACAAACTCCTCGGCGCTGAACCCGAACAACTGACAGGCGGTGTCGTTGACTTCAATGATCGTACGATCCGGGGTCCAGTAAAACACGCCGATCTTCGCGTTATTGAAGTGCGCGCGCAAACGGCGCTGGTTGGCTTCAAGATCGGTTTTGGCATATTCAAGATCGCGGCGATACCGCACCCGTTCGGTGACATCCCGACATGAAATGCGAACCCCCAGATTGGCTCCGTCACTATCGGCAATCTGTTGCCAGGACATTCCGATACTGACCCGGTTGCCATTTTTATGAATGGCGGTGAATTCCCGATCACTGCCCGAAAGCCCGGACAGGCCTTCATCCAGATAATGGCGCACACGCGCCTGATCTTCGGGGGCGACAAATGGCAACGGATAGTTTTCAAGTGTCATGCATTCCGAAACCGAATAGCCCAGAATACGTTCCACAGCCGGGTTGACCCAAACCAGACGCCCGTCAGACGACACCCAGCTTTCCCAGTCATAGGTGTAATTGGCAACCGCCTCGAACCGCCTGCGCGAGAAATTAAGTGCCTCGTCGGCTTCCATGATCGATTTGATCCCGGCCGCCGCGGCAAGAAGTCCGCCTGCCATATGGGCAAAGACAACCTCGTCTGATCGCCAGACGCGGGTCCTTCCGACGGTCTCGAAACAGACAACGCCCATGCGCCCGGCAACCGACATCAGCGACACATCCAGCATCGCCCCGATATTCAAGGGGATCAGGTAGTTTTCGGTAAATTCCGACGTCCGCGGGTCTTCTTTGGCATTTTGCGCATCAATTGCCTGCCCGGTTTCGAGGGCGGCAAAATACCGTGGCAGATCCTTGCGGCGCAGAACCAGTCCTTCATGCGATGCATCAGGGTTATTTGCATCGTAAAGGCCAAAGCATGCCACATCACCATCGTCATTCTGCAACCACAAGCTGGCCCGTTCGCAATTGAGCAATTCGGCAAACCGTTGCAAGGAAGGACGGAAGGACACATCCTCAGTCCGTTCAATAGACGAAAAATGGTTGGCAACCTCGCCCGCACTGACACGAATTTCTTCCAGAAACTTCTTGCCGGAAACCAGTTCCCGTTTGGACAACAGCTGATCTACACTCATCTGCAACAGCGCCTGGCGCATCCAGATGACCCCGACAACCACGGCCGAACTCATCCAGGCATAGCCAAACAATGTCGCAATCCACACCGGCAACGTGTGTGCGACCATGCCCGCATCATCAATCAGAAATCCGTCAAGATCATAAACACGGATGATGCCGATGCCCGTTATGGTCAGAAAACAGAAAAGCGCGTACCGGAATGTCGTAACCAGTGGATGGAATATGGCCACCGTCACTGTTGATACGATCATCAGCGCCATGCCACTGGCTGGCGAAAACATGATGATATAAAGCAACGACAACACTGTCATTGCGCCGACAATCACATGCGATTTTGTCCGTGTTTCAAGCCGACGACGCAGCACAAGACTGGCGACCACGGCAACAAACACCAGAAGCTGGATGGTTTCGATCACCCAGAATGGCTGTTTGGTTTCACGCAGCAACGACGCAATCAGCGCAGGAAATCCGCCAATCACCATGACCAGCAACATGAAATCGGCAATGCGATTTCGCGTACGGTGCAAAATCACGTCTACGTTCTGGCTCATCGTCTAAACGTCTCCGGGTTTACACCATCTGGTCTGGCATGCTGTCAAATATCGACTCGAAGCGCTGATTATGTTCAAGAAACAGCGACATCAGTTTCGGGTCAAACATGTCGGGCGTTGTGCGTCCGTCGCCCTTGGTGATGATGTCGACGGCTTCCCTGTGGCTGAATGGCGGCTTGTAACGCCGTGAACTGCGCAGGGCGTCATAGACATCAGCAATGGAAACGATACGCGCAACCATCGGAATATCTTCGCCCGAAAGCCCGTTGCAATATCCCGTGCCTTCCCACTTTTCATGGTGGTAACGCGCAATCTGTGCCGCCTGATCAAGCACCGGATTGTCCGACGCATTCAGCATCGAAAAACCGATTTCGGTATGGCGCTGCATGACTTCGAATTCGGCATCCGTCAGCGGCCCGTCTTTCAGAAGGACACTATCGGGCACACCAACCTTGCCGATATCATGAAGAATACCGGCCAGACGAATGGAGCGCTGGGTTTGCGTATCAAGCCCGGCCATATCGGCAAGCAACTGGGAATAAAGCCCGACCCGCACGCAATGTTCGGCGGTTTCAATGTCCCTGTATTGGGAAATCAGGCTGAGCCGATCAATCATTTCCTGTTCGGCACCGCCCAGCTTGCGCGTGATGTCATCAAGCGTCTTGGCCTTGCTGACATTTTCAAGTTCAAGTTTCCGGACGCGTTCATGTTCGCGATCCCGTTCAAGCAAACGTTCCTGCGCCTTCTGAACGGCGGCTTCAAGGTCCGCACGATCCACCGGTTTATCAAGGAATTCACGCACGCCAAGACGCAACGCATCGATCGCGTCTGACTTGTCACCATCCCCGGTCAGGAGGATGAATTCAAAATCACGGCGAAATTCGCCAATGGCGCGACGCACAAAATCAAGGCCGCCACAGTTGGGCATGCGCAAATCGGAAATGACCAGCCGTAAACCAGCGTCCTTTTGCAGATGCTCGATCCCGTCAAGACCATCAACGGCTTGCACAACCTCAAAGTTGGCTCGCTCCAGAACGCGGGTCAGCAATTTGCGGATTACCGGTTCATCATCAACCACAAGTATTCGATGTTCAAATTCAGCCAAGGACATCTCCCTTACTGATTTAATATATCATCGCTGTCACGCGCGATGTGGACTATACATAAGTAGTAAACTGATTACCACTTATATATAGTTATTCGAATATAGGAATATGAGGTGGTCGATCCCGGCACATCGCCAAATTCATAAAAATGTCGCGTGGCATTAATGCATACCGGGAATGCCGGGCCGAAACCAAAATGCCATATCGCGCTTCGGGCAAGTTGCTACACTTCCGGAAAGTATCCCCGCAGCAGGAGCCTGTGGTCTTATGGATGACTATTTCTGGTGGATCGTTCTGATCGGCTTTGTCGCCCAGTTGATTGATGGCGCACTTGGCATGGCCTATGGCCTTACATCGACATCGTTGCTGATTACAATCGGATTGCCGCCGGCCCAAGCCAGTGCAACTGTGCATGCCGCTGAAATTGCAACCACCGCTGTTTCAGGGACCGCGCATCATTTTGCCCGAAATGTGGACTGGCGGATGGTCCGGGTTCTGGCCATTGCCGGTGCGGTCGGCGGTTGCGTCGGCGCAGCATTGCTGTCCTCGGGGATTGGCAAATACCTTGCCCCGGCGGTTGCGCTTTATCTGTCGGCATTGGGTGTGCTGGTAATTGCCAAAGCCATCCGCAAGGTTCAGCCGCCTGCGGCAATGCGCGGTCTGACGCCGCTTGGCCTGATTGGCGGATTTCTGGATGCTGTCGGGGGTGGCGGTTGGGGACCGATTGTTTCCAGTACCCTGGTTTATCGTGGCAGCGAACCCCACCGCATGCTTGGTACATCTGCGGCTGCGGAGTTTTTCGTTACTGTGGCGATTACAGTGACCTTTGCCGGATCGTTCGGGCTTGAAAGCTTCGGGATGGCGGCACTGGCCCTTGTTCTCGGCGGGGTCCCGGCCGCACCATTGGCGGCCGTATTGGTCAAAATCATCCCCAAAAAGCCCTTGATGATCGCCGTTGGTGTGCTGATCGTCACATTGGGCATTCTGGGGCTGTATCGATTTGCCGGAAGCCTGATGGCTTAGCCAACCAGAAGCGTGGTCCAGTTTTCAACCTTGAACCGTTTGATCAGCGATAGGCCGACTTCGCGATAGGCCGAAAGAACAAACTGTTCCTGCTCGGACAGCAGCCCCGAAAGGATCACAACGCCGTCCTGTGACAATGTCCCGACCAGATCATGGGCCATGGCGCGCAACGGACGGGCCAGAATATTGGCACAGACAATGTCGTAATAACCGCCGTCACGGATACGGGTATCCTGGAAACCGTTCGAATGGATGGCGGTGACCAGATCGGCGATCTTGTTAACCCGGGCATTTTCCTGTGCAACGCGCACCGATGCGGCATCTATATCGGCCATCATCACCGTACTGCGCCAGGTTTTGGCACATGCCATGCCAAGGATGCCCGACCCGCATCCCATATCAAGGGCATTATGGCGCGGACCACGTTTTGCCACCCAGTCGATTGCCGCAAGGCATCCCTTGGTGGTTTGATGTTCACCGGAACCGAATGCAAGACCGGCATCCACCTGAAGCCCGATTTTTGCCACCGGCAGGTCTTCGTCCCAATGCGAACCATGGACAAAGAAACGCCCGACCGAAATCGGCTTGAAACTGCGCAGGTTTTCACTGACCCAGTCTTTGGGCTCATATGTGCCAAATGTCACAACCGGCGCATCGACCCCGACTGCCGATGCCATGATCGACACCGCCGTTTCAATTGCCGGCTTGTCAAACATCTCGCCCGAGAAACCTTCGATTCTCCAGGGCGCGCTGGGGTCACCCGGACGTTCGAAATGCGACAATGCATCACAATATTCGTATAGCCCTTCGGCAAAGGCCTCGGCATAGGCGCCATCAACTTCGAACTGGAAGTTATAGCAAAGAACGGGTTGGGTCATATCGCTTCTCGCTTGTCAGGGCCGCTTGCGATCGCCGCCCGGTTAGTTCGGTATTCCGTGAATATTTGAACCGGGGCTTACCCCGGCAGAATGAAGCTGTCGACCACTTTCTTTGTGCCGACACCCTCGAAATGGATTTCAAGTTTGTTGCCATCCACCGCACGCACCGTTCCCGGTCCGAACTTTCGGTGACGCACTGTATCGCCAACCTTGTATTTCGATGATTTCGAACTGGTCGCATAGCTGGTTTCGCCATCCGGCTTTACATCAATCACGTTTTTACGCACGCGATCCTGCCAGCCACTTGATGCAAATTTGCGCTCGGATGCGCCGGAAACCGGATTGCGGTTGCTTGAACCCTCGTTGGCCCAGCTTGGCATTTTCATCCAGTCATCAGCCCCCCAGGCACCGGGCGAATGATTCCCCCCATGTCCGCCAAGACCGGTATCACTGATCCGTTCAATATGCTCATCTGGCAGTTCGTCGACAAAGCGCGACGGCAGCGCCGATTGCCACTGATTATAGATGCGGCGGTTTGCTGCATATAAAATGGTTGCACGTTTGCGTGCGCGCGTGATCCCGACATAGGCAAGACGACGTTCTTCCTCAAGCCCCTTGACGCCACTTTCATCCATGGCGCGCTGATGGGGGAAGACGCCCTCCTCCCAGCCGGGCAGGAAGACATAATCGAATTCCAGCCCCTTGGCCGCATGCAGGGTCATGATGGTGACTTTTTCCTGCGCGTCATTCTGTTCGTTTTCCATGACCAGCGAAACATGTTCAAGGAAGCTGGTCAGGTTTTCGAACTCGCCAATTGCAGACACCAGTTCCTTGAGGTTCTCAAGCCGTCCCGGCGCATCGATTTCCTTGGAGGACCGCCACATATCGGTATAGCCGCTTTCGTCAAGGACGGTTTCGATCACCTCGACATGAGAACTGCCTGCCAGCATTTCGCGCCAGCGTTTGAAATCCCCCAAAAGCCCGCCAATGCTTTGACGCATCTTGGGTTTGAGTTCTTCGGTATCGATCAGATCACGCGCCGCCGCAGGCAATGAAATCGCCTGATCACGGGAATATTGATGCAGAGTCTGAAGCGTTGCCTTGCCAACCCCGCGCTTCGGCACATTGACAATACGTTCGAACGCAAGACTGTCATCAGGCTGCGCAACCAGTCGGATATAGGCCAGCGCATCACGGATTTCCTGACGTTCGTAGAAACGTGGACCGCCGACAACCCGGTACGGGATGCCCAGCGTAATCAGACGTTCTTCAAATTCACGGGTCTGGAAACCGGCACGGACCAGAATGGCCATCTGGGATGCACCAATGCCCTTTGATTGCAGGGCTTCGATGTCTTCGCCAACCAGACGCGCCTCTGCCTCGCCATCCCAGACACCTTTGACAAAGACCTTTTCGCCGGTGTCGATTTCCGTCCAAAGCTGCTTGCCCAGACGTCCATCGTTAAAGGTGATCAGTTTCGATGCGGCGGCCAGAATATGCGGGGTGGACCGATAATTCTGTTCAAGGCGCACGACCTTGGCTCCGGGGAAGTCGGACTCAAAACGCAGGATGTTGCCGACTTCGGCCCCGCGCCAGCTATAGATCGCCTGATCATCATCGCCGACACAGCAAATATTGCGATGAACCATCGCCATGGCGCGCAGCCACAAATACTGCGCAACGTTGGTATCCTGATATTCATCAACCAGAATATAGCGGAAGGTGTTCTGATACTGTTTCAGAACTTCGGGATGCTGCTGGAACAGGGTCAGGCAATGCAGCAACAAATCACCGAAATCGCACGCATTCAGGACTTTCAGCCGTTCCTGATAAATCTTGTAAAGATGTTTGGCCCCGCCATTGGCGAATTCGACACTTTCATTGACCCGTTCGGGCGTCAGGCCCTTGTCCTTCCAGCGCTGAATGATGCCCATCAGCTGCTTGGCCGGCCATTTTTTCGGGTCGATCTGTTCGGCATCCATGATCTGCTTGAGCAGACGGACCTGATCGTCGCTATCAAGGATCGTGAAGTTTGATTGCAGCCCGATCAGTTCGGCATGACGGCGCAACAAACGAGCCGAGAGCGAGTGGAAGGTTCCCAGCCACCAACCTTCGACCGGACGGCCCAATGCCTGTGCCACGCGTTCCTGCATTTCCTTTGCCGCACGGTTGGTAAAGGTCACGGCAAGGATTTGCTGCGGATGCAGACGTTCGGTCTGGGCCTTGGTTTCAAGCAAATGCGCCAGCCGCGTGGTCAAGACCCGGGTTTTACCCGTGCCCGCCCCTGCAAGAACCAGCAACGGCCCGTCAAGCGTTTCCACAGCATCGCACTGCTCGGCATTCAGATTATCGAGATATGCCGGGGCCGGTGCATCACCAAGACGCATTTCCGGGCTGGCGGCGAATTCATCAATTTCGAAGGGATCATCCATCATGGCGGCATATATATCACGCTGTGTTCCAAGGACCAGCCTTGCATCGGATGCGGCCGGGTATTTTTTCCATTCTGCAACGAAACAGGAACATCAACCACCCCTTTCCCGATCCTCGAAAACTTTTTGCGCCAGTTTTTCCGGTCTTTCGCGTGAGTTCAGATAACAACGCAATTCTGAATGAAGGTAGAAATATGAGCGGCATCAGCAGCATGAGCGGCAGCATCGCGCAAATACTTAGCCAGAACAGCCAGTCTGCCAATTCATCAACAGGTAGCGACGGTTCTTCGGGCATTGAAGCATTTGGCGGATTTTCGCTTTATGCCTTGCAGGGCAGCGGATCGACCGGCACCGACAGCATGTCGGAAATGACATCGCAAAGCGAAGCCATCACCGGTCAGCTTTCAGACTCCATCATGTCGATGCTTCTTGAGTTGCAGGAAACCAGCACCACCACCGACGGCAACAGCAGCTTTGATGCCCAGCGCCTGTTCTCTGACATGGATACCGACGGCGACGGCACGCTGACCAAGGATGAATTCATGGCATCGGCCCCCGACGGTGTCAGCGATGAAATGTCGGAAAACCTTTGGAATGTCATGGCCGGGTCCGATGCCCAAAGCATATCCGAAGATGACTATCTGGCATCCATGACACCGCCAAGCGGGGCCGTGATTTCAAGCGATGACAGCAGCAGCGAAGATACCGTCATGAACAGCATGCTGGCTTCCATGGGGTCCGAGGGCACCTATGACCCGCTTGATACCAACGAAGACGGCGTGGTCAGCCTGTCGGAAATCATGGCTGCCGCCCCGCAGGATGCAACCCCGTCACAAAGCAGCCTTCCTGACAACAGCTCGGAATCTGACTCTGATACTGACGTTAATGCGGGAACGGATACTGTCACCGATAACGGCACGATGCCCGAAACCGTCGCGCGAAATATGGCTGAAGATACCGATGACAGCAGCCTGTCGACTGGCGGCTTTGACATGCGGAACGAAGCCCTGGGCAACAAGGTGATGGCGCAGATTATTTCCTGATGCCACCGTTTCTGCGGAACCGGTCAAGTTCCGCAATGACGCGCACCGTCGTTTGACCATCCCAAAGCGGGATTTCACAATTCCGCCTTTCCGGGGCGGACTGCCCGGTCATGGCATCGATTGCCGTGGCGGACAGACCTTCAATGCTGACAAGCCGATTTGTCCCCAAGTCAATCGTAACCGGTCGTTCGGTTGACGGTCGCAAGGTCAGACAGGGGATCGCACGCCAACTGGTTTCTTCCTGCACACCACCGGAATCGGTTACCACCAGTCCGGCATTTGCCATCACGGCCCCAAAGGATACATATCCAAGAGGCGGCAGGACCGTCACCCCGCTTTGTTCAAGCATGGCAATGCCGTCAATCTGTTCAAGTTGATGGCGGGTTCTGGGATGCAGTGGCCAGCAAACAGGAACATGGCTGGCAATATCACCAAGTGCATGACAGATCCGGCGCAGCTTTGCACGATCATCAACATTGCCCGGACGATGAAGCGTTACGAGCACATATCCACCCCCGACAAGCCCAAGCGTTTCTGTTGTCACATCCTTACATATCGCATCATTCATCATGACACAGGTATCGATCATGATATTGCCGACACGCCTGATGCGGTCTGCCGTGATCCCCTCGGCCAGAAGGTTTTCGTCCGCATCGGCAGACGGGGTCAGATGCAGGTCCGCCAACCGGTCAATGGTCATACGATTGCGTTCTTCGGGAACCGACAAATCAAAGCACCGCAATCCGGCTTCTAGATGGATCAGCGGTAATTGTAGCTTCGAAGCTGTCATCGCCGCGGCAAGTGACGCACTGACATCGCCGACCACCAGAACCGCATCCGGGCGATTTTGGCGACAAAGCTTTTCATAACCGGCCATCATCGGCGCAATCCGGTCCTGACTGGTACTGCATTGCCATTGCACAATATGGTCAGGATCCGCCATTCCCAGATCACGCCAGATCGTTGACGTCATCTCCGCATCGCGATGCTGCGCCATATGAATGAAAGCCGCCTTGATATCCGCATGGGTACGCAAGCCCTGCCATAACGGGGCGATCTTCATGAAATTCGGCCGTGCCCCTGCAATCAGATGAAGCTTCATCCCCGTCCCGTCATTGCCGCCAGACATGTTTTCAAGGTCAAACAGCCTAATGGATAAGGCGGGGTGCTCATAACCCTCTTTGGTATCGGTATATTTTGCCTGCTGCACATCTTTCGGGGACCGGCGGGCACGCAAAATTCAATTCACCTAAATTAATTTCCCCTCAAGAAGACTGTCCTGCTTCATGTGGTCCGGGAATTGCTTGTTTCCCGGTGGTTAGCATCCTCTGACGGCGGTTTGTGCAAATTTGCCGCTGTCAGGGATGCTTTGTGCATCCCACAAGAAGGGTATCTCGGCATGAGTACTATTTTTGGATTGGGCAACGGGTTGCCAATGTCTTCCCGGGCCGGCTCTTCGGAGCGGTCAGGTGCACACGAAGGTATCGAAGGTTTTAGCGCAGGTAGCGCAGTACCTGTATTGCCAACGGGCGACACCAATTCGGAAACCGGCACGTCCAAAAGCCAGCTTTCCGATGCGATGCAGTCCGTCATGCTTGAATTTCAGAATATCGGTTCGGGATCATCAAGCTTTGCGTCTGCCATGGCTGACGTTCAAGGCAATGACAATGACCCGAACAGCAACGCGGCGGGCGATGTGTTTTCGTCATCCTCACAATCTGACTCTACCGAAGCTGACATCTTGAACGCCAAGAAAGACGCCGAAGAAGAATTCAGAACCGCACTGCGTGATGCCAATTCAATTCCGATAAAGGATGATGAAAAGGCTGAAAAGGCTGAACTCGAACGACGCCAGGCACGTCAGGAACTTGATCAGATCGAACAATCCGCAACAAATCTTCCCGAAGATGTTGCCGGTCTGGACAGTCGCCTTACTGCTCAGCTTCTAAGCGGACAGCAAACCCGGAAATCAGCCGGTGACACGGCACTGGCTGCATAAAGACCAGTCTGTGATCCGACCACGCAAAAGAGCAGCATCTTTCGGTGCTGCTCTTTTTTATGCGGGAACTTTGATAACGTCAGAACAGCTTTGGCGGGGCGTCGCCGCGTTCTTCGCTTTGCAATTCAAGAAGTGCGTTGTTGTAGGCCATCATCGCATCCTTTTCGTGCACAAAGCCGATCATCTCGCGATCTTCACCATTATTGAGCACCGGCAGATGTTCCTCGCCGGTTTGCTCCATCAGGCGGATGGCCTTTTCGATGCTGTCAGTACGGAACAGAACCGGCGGTTTTGACCGCGCCACTTCGCCGGCCGTCATATTCTGGGCGGCATCCGTATCAAACGCGGCATTGCGCAAATCGGTCAATGTGATGGTTCCATGCAGTTTGCCTTTGTCATCAACGACAAAAAGCTCCGCATAGGGGGCATTGAAAAGGGCTGATCGGACACTTGGCAAATCATGGGATAAAGGCACGGTGACATATTCGCGCTTCATGATGTCGGCGACCTTGATCATACGCAGAAGATTGACCTCCCGCCCCCAATTGGTCGACAGCCCGCGCATTTTAAGCTGCCAGTGGAAGAATGATCCGCCATTGGCCTGGTCCATAATCACCGATGCCAGAACCGATGCCAGCATCACCGCAATGGTCAGTTGATAGTCGCCGGTAAGCTCAAACACGATCAGGGTTGTGGAAATCGGCGCCCCCAGAACAGCAGCCGCCACCGCCCCCATCCCGACCAGGGTATATGCCCCGTGCCCGGACGAGAAATCCGGAAGGGCGTGGGTGGCAACAATCCCGAACGCACCGCCCAGCATCGCACCAAGAAACAGGCTGGGGCTGAACATCCCGCCTGCAAATCCAAGCCCCATGCAGATCGCCACGACAAACGCCTTGGCAAACAGCAGACCGATCAGAAATGTCAGGCTGTATGTTTCATAAAGCGCATCATTCATCGCGCCATAACCGACACCGATGATCTGCGGAAAGCCAAGGCCGACGATTCCAACCACCAGACCGGCAATCGCCGGCCGACACCAAAGCGGCGCACGCGTGGTATCGGCAACCTTTTGAACGATGGGAATGGCACGCACCGTCAGCATTGCGGTGATCCCGGCCAGCAACCCCAAAAGTGCAAATGCGGGAAATTCCCAGAACGACTGAATGTTATGGAGCGGGATCAAAAACGCCACTTCCGATCCGTAATAAAGACGGGTAATCACCGTCCCCATCACCGACGACATGACAATCGGTGCAAAAGCGGTCCTGGCATAATGGCCAAGAACCACTTCATGGGCAAAAAACATCCCGGCCAGCGGCGCATTGAAGGATGCGGCAACGGCGGATGCCACCCCGCATCCCAACAAGGTGCGTGCCGCCCCACGGCGCAAATGCAACACGCGTGCAAGCCAGGCCCCAAAGGACGCCCCCATATGGACAACCGGCCCCTCACGGCCAAGTGACGCGCCACTTCCCAGTGACACCGCGCTGGCAATCGCACTTTTGATGCCGCACCGGGTCGACATGCGCGCATCATTGAACGATGCAGAGTCAATAACATCCGCAACCCCGTGCGGGCGCTGACCGGGTAAAAACTTGTAGATGAAAACACCGACGACCAGCCCGCCTGCGGTCGGTCCAAGAACCAGATGCCAGTTCGACAATCCCATCAGATGCTGATGAAGGGATTCTTCGCCCCACCCATAAACCAGCGCCTGCACCAGCAAAATGCCGTCCCGAAACAGGATCGTTCCGCCCCCGGCCATCGCACCGACCACCAGCGCCAGAAGCGACAGGACCAGTTGCTCGCTTTTCACCAGGCGGCGCAGACGGCTTAGTACCAGATTGGATTTGATCAGTTTTTCAGCCATTGCCGCAACACCGCAGAGCAAACATACGAATGGGTCCTGTTCCGATGGGGTTGATCATAGGATCAGCGATTGCTGCGAATAAAGGGTAAACACCCGAAACATCAAGGATATTTTCCGATCTTTGCCCGCGTCCTCCCCCGTCAGCCGGTGTCCACAACCAAACAGCTTTCAAAAAACGATCATTGCCATCGACGGGGGAAATGCAGCATTCTTCGCCGTCTGTTCAGAATTTCTGACGCCACCCAAACCGTGTTGATACGGAATCCGAAAATGAATGATCCCCGACCCACGGGTAGCACTGCGGCACGACCGCTACCCGGCTTTGCTGAATTTGTCTGTCTGATGGCCATCACCATCGGGCTTGTCGCCCTGTCGATTGACAACCTGTTACCGGCCTTTGGCCCGATTGCTGCCGATTTCGGCATCGAAGACGGCAACCGCATGCAGATGCTGATCTATGTCTTCATGATTGCCTTTGGCCTGATGCAGATCGTTTATGGTCCGCTTGCCGACAGTTTTGGTCGCCGCCCGACCCTGATCGCCGGACTTGGCATCTATGCCGTCGGTACGGTCATGGCGATCTTTGCCGACAGCTATGATCATTTGCTTATTGCCCGTTTCGTCCAGGGACTTGGTGCTGCTGCCCCGCGCGTTCTGACCATGGCGATCACACGCGATTGTTTTGAAGGTCGCGAAATGGCGCGCGTCATGTCGTTTGTCATGATGGTGTTCATCATTCTTCCGGTGTTTGCCCCGGCATCGGGCAGTTTAATTCTGGCACTGGCAAACTGGCACATGATTTTTGTCAGTACGCTTGTCCTCGCGATTGCGATTGTGTGCTGGTACCTGCTTCGGATGCCCGAAACACTGCATCCGGAATATCGGCACAAACTCTCCGTTCGCCGGATTGCCCGTGACATCAGAACCACCGTGACCAACCGCCAGACATTTGGCTATGCCACCGTCATGGGCATGATGTTTGCCTGTCTGATGGCCTATATCGGTTCGGCACAGCAAATCTTCGAGACTGAGGTCTATGGACTGGGTGTCTGGTTCCCTCTTGCCTTTGGCATGATTGCGGCCTGTATGAGTTTCTCGTCCTTCGTCAATGCCCGTCTGGTGCGGAAACTTGGCATGCACAAGATTTCCCATGTCGCCCTGTTCTTCATGACGGCAAGCAGTCTGGTCAACGTTCTGATCGCAATCGGTTTTGACGGCAAGCCGCCGCTTTGGCTGTTTGGTATCGGCCTTACCATGACGCTGTTCTGCTTTTCACTGACCATGCCGAATTTCAATTCGCTGGCCATGGAACCGGTTGGCGCCATTGCCGGAACCGCGTCTTCAATGATCGGCGTCTATAGCACCCTGATCGGCGTGATTGCCGGGGGCATTATCGGCCAGCAGTTTGACGGCACGGTCATCCCGCTTCTGGGTGGATATTTCTGTCTTGGTGTGATTGCCATCGTCATTGTCGGCATTACCGAACGTGGAAAGTTCTGTCAGGCGACACACTGACACGGGCTCTGACTCTGACACGGCCTTTCCCCGACAGGCCCCGCAACGAAAAAGCCCCGCAGAGTGCAGTCTGCGGGGCTTTTCATTGCGACCGGTCAGATCATCATGACTTCAGATCATCATGACTGACGTGGATCGTAATTCAGGTTCGGTGCCAACCAGCGTTCTGCCTCTGCCATGGTCATGCCTTTGCGTTCGGCATAACTTTCGACCTGATCGCGTTCGATCTTGCCAAGGCCGAAATATTTGGCTTCGGGGTGGGCGAAATAGAAACCGCTTACAGACGAAGCCGGGGTCATCGCACAGCTTTCGGTCAGGGAAACACCGACATTTTCCTCGGCATTCAAAAGCGACCAAAGGGTGCGTTTTTCGGTATGTTCCGGGCACGCAGGATAACCAGGTGCCGGACGGATACCGCGATAATTTTCCGCAATCAGATCATCATTGCCAAGATTCTCGTCCGCGGCATAGGCCCAAAGCTCCTTACGGACCTTTTCGTGCATACGCTCGGCAAAGGCTTCGGCAAAGCGGTCACCAAGCGCCTTGACCAGAATGGCATTGTAATCGTCATGCTCGGCTTCAAGCTTTGAGGCGATCTGTTCGACTTCCGGTCCCGCCGTCACAACAAAGGCACCGATATAATCGGTCTTGCCGCTTTCCTTCGGCGCGATGTAATCGGCCAAAGCCCGGTTCGGACGTTTGTTGTTTTCGCGGAACATCTGCTGGCGCAGGGTATGAAGCATGACCGGTTCATTCTGATCCGGGGCCGGGGTGACTTCGATATCGTCACCGACCGAGTTTGCCGGCCAGATGCCAACAACCGCACGCGGCTTGAACCATTTTTCCGCAACAATGCGTTTCAACATTTCCTGCGCATCGTCATAAAGACCGCGCGCAGTTTCGCCGACTTTTTCATCCTTGAGGATGTCGGGGAAACGACCATGCAGTTCCCAGGTTTCAAAGAACGGCTTCCAGTCAAAGCGCGCGACCAGATCTTCAAGATCAAAGTCATCAAACACGGTGATCCCCGGCTTTGACGGAACCGGAACGTCGTAGGCATCCCAGTCAAGCTGCACCTTGTTGGCGCGCGCATCGGCAAGGGCGAAGCGCTTTTTCTGCAATTGCTGGGCGGCGTGTTTTTCCGCCATCGCCAGATATTCATTGCGGATTTCAGCAGCAAATCGTTCGCGATGGGTTTCCGAAACCAGCTGGCTTGCAACACCCACCGCACGCGATGCATCAATCACGTAAACGACCGACTTGTTATAGTTCGGTGCGATCTTGACCGCGGTATGTACCTTTGACGTGGTCGCCCCGCCGATCAGAAGCGGGATATCCAAACCTTCGCGTTCCATTTCGGCAGCAACATAGGTCATTTCTTCAAGCGACGGCGTAATCAGGCCCGAAAGACCGATCATGTCGACCTTTTCGGCCTTGGCAGTTTCAATGATCTTCTGGGTCGGAACCATCACACCAAGGTCGAGGACCTCGAAATTGTTACATTGCAGAACCACACCAACGATGTTCTTGCCGATGTCATGGACATCACCCTTTACCGTCGCCAGAAGGATCTTGCCGTTGCTTTCGCGCACACCGTCTTTTTCTTCTTCGATGAACGGGATCAGATAGGCGACGGCCTTTTTCATCACACGGGCGGATTTCACCACTTGGGGCAGGAACATCTTGCCGGCACCAAACAGGTCACCGACGATGTTCATCCCATCCATCAGAGGCCCTTCAATGACATGAAGCGGCTTGTCGGCCTGCTGGCGGGCTTCTTCGGTGTCTTCCTCGACGAATTCGGCAATACCGTTGACCAGCGCATGGGCCAGACGTTCATTGACCGGCTTTTTGCGCCATTCCAGATCGGCTTTCTTTTCCGGACCGCCCGTACCCTTGTATTTTTCGGCAACCTCAAGCAAACGGTCGGTCGCATCCGAACGACGGTTCAAAATGACGTCTTCGACGCGTTCGCGCAGTTCTGCCGGAATTTCTTCGTAGACGACCAGCTGCCCGGCATTGACGATCCCCATATCAAGACCGGCCTGGATGGCGTGATACAGGAAGACCGAATGCATGGCTTCGCGGACCGGGTTATTACCCCGGAACGAGAAAGAGACGTTTGAAACACCGCCGGAAATCTTGGCATAAGGCAGGTGTTTTTTGATCAGCTTGCAGGCTTCGATGAAGTCGACAGCATAGTTGTCGTGTTCTTCGATACCGGTTGCGACCGCAAAGATGTTCGGATCGAAAATGATGTCTTCGGGCGGGAAGCCGACTTTTTCGACCAGAACGTCATAGCTGCGTTTGCAAATTTCAAACTTGCGATCAACGGTGTCGGCCTGCCCTTTTTCATCAAAGGCCATGACAACAACAGCCGCACCGTAACGGCGCAATTGTTTGGCCTGGGCGATAAAGGGGTCTTCGCCTTCTTTCAGACTGATCGAGTTGACGATCCCCTTGCCCTGAAGACATTTAAGACCGGCCTCGATGACGTTCCATTTGGAACTGTCGACCATGATCGGCACGCGCGCAATGTCGGGTTCGGCTGCAATCAGGTTGATGAACTTGACCATCGCCGTTTCGGCGTCAAGCATCGCATCATCCATGTTGATGTCGATGATCTGTGCGCCGTTTTCGACCTGCTGGCGGGCAATCTCAAGGGCCGCATCGTAATCTTCGTCAACGATCAGCTTTTTGAATTTAAGCGATCCGGCAACGTTGGTGCGTTCACCAATATTGATAAATCTGGAAATGTCGGTCATGGGTCTGTTCGATCTCTTTTCAGCAATCAATATCGGGTTTACGCAGCGTCAAACGGCTCAAGGCCGGACAAACGCATTCTGGGTTCAATTTTCGGAAGCGCCCGTGGCTTGGCATTGGCCACGGCATCGGCAATCGCCTTGATGTGCGGCGGTGTCGTGCCACAGCATCCGCCCAGCAAATTGACCATGCCGGTTTCAGCCCATTCCTTGACCAGTGCAGCCATTTCCGCATCACTTTGATCATATTCACCAAATTCGTTCGGCAGGCCGGCGTTGGGATAAACCGAAACGCGGCATTCGGCAATGCGCGACAGTTCCTGCACATAGGGGCGCAGCTGTGCAGCACCAAGTGCGCAGTTCAAACCGATCGAAAACGGCTTGGCGTGGCGGACCGAATTATAAAATGCTTCGGTGGTCTGCCCTGAAAGGGTACGGCCCGATGCATCGGTGATGGTACCCGAAATAAGGACCGGAACATCTTCACCGCGTTCTTCAAGAACTTCGTCGATGGCAAACAATGCCGCCTTGGCATTGAGCGTATCGAAAATGGTTTCGACCAGAAGCGTATCCGCACCACCATCAAGCAGCCCCTTGGCCGCTTCCTTATAGGCGTCTTTAAGCTGATCAAAGGTGATCGCGCGATAACCCGGATTGTTCACATCCGGCGAGATTGAGGCCGTGCGGTTGGTCGGACCAATGGCACCGTTCACAAAACGCACATCGCCGGGATGGGCAGCTTCCCATTCGTCGCAGGCCTGACGCGCGATCTTGGCACTTTCGAAATTGATCTCGTAGGCCAGATCCTCCATGCCGTAATCGGCCTGCGCGATGGTCGTCGCACTGAAGGTATTGGTACCCTGAAGGTCAGCACCTGCCGCAATATATTGCAGATGGATGTCCTTGATGATGTCTGGCTGGGTCAGAGACAGAAGATCGTTATTGCCTTTGACATCCTGTTTCCAGTCGGCAAACCGTTCACCGCGATAATCTTCCTCGGTCAGTTTGTGTTTCTGGATCATGGTGCCCATGGCGCCATCAAGGATCAGTATCTTTTGTTCGGCCCGTTTGCGCAGCAGGGCGACGCGTTCCTTGCGATCATTCATCTTTTTCATCCAGTCTTTCAGTCAGGCTTTGCTGTTATCGGTAATCGGAACTCAGGCCGCAGCCTTGTCCGTTCCGCGGATACCCAGCGCATGACAGATGGCATAGGTCAGTTCGGCACGGTTCAGGGTATAGAAGTGGAAGTCGCTGACCCCTTCCTTCATCAACCCTTCAACCTGTGAAATGGCTTCGTGGAATGCAACCATGCGGCGCGTTTCCGGATCTTCGTCCAGACCGTCAAAACGCCAGTGCAAGCGTTCCGGCACAGATGCCCCACACATATCGGCAAATTTCAAAAGCGATGCAAAATTGGTCACCGGCAGGATGCCCGGAACAATCGGGGCCGTGATGCCAGCAGCATCACATTTGTCACGGAACCGCAGATAGGTCTCGTTATCAAAGAAGAACTGCGTGATCGCACGGTTGGCCCCGGCATCGATCTTGCGTTTCAGATAATCGATCTCGAAATCGGCACTTGGTGCATCGGGATGCATTTCCGGATAGGCCGACACCGAAATATCAAAATCGGCAATTTCCTTAAGCCCGGCAACAAGATCAACCGCATAGGGATAACCACCCGGGGTCGGTTCATAGGTATCACCGGCATCGGGCAGATCACCGCGCAGGGCCACGATCGAACGAATGCCTTCGTCCCAGTATTTACGGGCGATCTGTTCGATTTCATCCTTGGTATGACCAACACAGGTCAGGTGTGCCGCCGCAGGAATACCGGTTTCGCCCTGAATTCGGGTGACACTGCCATGTGTGCGATCGCGCGTGGTACCGCCCGCGCCATAGGTCACCGAAACAAAGGACGGGTTCAGCGGCGCAAGACGATGGATCGATCGCCACATGGTTTCTTCCATCTTTTCCGTTTTGGGCGGAAAGAATTCGAATGAAACCCGCAGATCGTTGCGTGCTGCCTGTTTTTCTTGAACCGTCATCATTTCAATCCTGTCTTCGCTTTCCCTTGGATCGGGCTTTATTTTTGGTCTCGGGTGATACGGATTATTCCGCAGCCCTGTCGGTGTTTTTATCTGGTGTCTGTGTGGCGGCCTGGGTTGCGGCATGCGCTGTCCAGATCCGGACGGTCAACGGCTTTCCGGGCAGGTTTATGACATTGTCGAATACAAGTTCACATGCGCGAAACCACGTACTGATCGACGAATCTTCAAAGCCAAGGCGCCGGTGCGCGTGCTCTTCCCGCAATTCTTCGCGATCATGCGGGGCAAAATCGACAACCACCAGCCTGCCCCCCGGCGCCAGAACGCGGGCGGCTTCGGCGATTGCCGCATCGGGCTTTTCGGCAAAGTGAAGAACCTGATGCAGGGTCACGACATCAAACATGCCCCCCGGATACGGCAGCTGATACATGTCGGCCTGACGCACCAGACAATTGGAAAGATCAGCACGTTGCAGGCGCGCACGCGCCACGGCAAGCATTTCGCGCGACATGTCCACACCGACACCTTCTTCGGCATTTCGGCCCAGCAGTTCCAGTATCCGACCCGTTCCCGTACCGATATCAAGAATACGCCCGCCGCTCAGATCCCCAACCGCATCAAGCAGGGCCTGTTCAACAACAGCCTCGTCAATATGAAGGGATCTGATCTGGTCCCAGTCTTTGGCATTGGCGCGGAAATATTCCGTGGCGATTTTTTCACGCTGGGCTTTGACCTGATCAAGGCGGGCCCGATCAAGGGACAAAATTTCATCATCGGCCGGCAACAACGCCAGAACCGGCTGCACCAGATCGGCCCCCGGGCCGGAATGCGGCGTACGATAAAACACCCAGGTCCCTTCACGGAACCGCACAAGCAACCCGGCTTCGCACAGCAATTTCAGATGACGGGAAACACGTGGCTGGCTTTGGCCGATGATCTGCGTGATCTCGCTGACCGTCAGCTCGCATTCCGCGCAAATCGCTAATAACCGAAGCCGTGTCGCTTCGGCGGCTGCGCGCAATCTTGCCAAAACCTGTTCCATAGCCGTTTCTCCCATTCACGAAAAGTAGATATAAAGATATGTTTATATTTAATCAACGACTATTTTCCCACCCAAACGAGGTATGGCAAAAAGGTCACACGGTAAAACGGCTTGAACCCTTTCAACTTTTTGTATGCTGGCGTTTAATTTCGCCCTATGCTAACCACATAAATATTCGAGGCGTACGCGATACATGATCCGACTTCGAGAGCAGGAAGTTGATCGGTAACGTTTTTTGGTGTTCCCGCGCGAAAAACGTCTTGGGTCAAGGAAGTCTATGTATCGAAAATCGGTTGGCTGAAAATAATGAAGTTTCGAGCTCTACTTTCACTCTGTGCTGCTGGTTCGCTGTCCTTGCTGACGGCTTGTGCATCAACAGAGCCCGCACAGGATATGAGCGATTTCGACCCAATTGAACCGGTAAACCGTGTTGTGCACGGTGTAAACGGCGCAGTCGATTTCATGGTTCTGTACCCCGCTGCGATGTGGTACCGCGATATTGCGCCGGAACCCGTCAAGACGTCGGTTGCAAGCTTTGTGCGCAACCTGAACGAACCGCTGAACTCACTCAACGCATTGCTTCAGGGTGATCCGGATCAGGCCGCGGCCTCGTTCCAGCGTTTCATCATGAACTCGACGCTGGGCTTCCTTGGTTTCAACGACGTCGCTGCCGATTTCGGCATTCCGTACCGTCGTGAAGATTTCGGTCAGACCCTGGCGCATTATGGCGTCGGTGCCGGTCCTTATATTGTTCTGCCGCTGATTGGCCCGTCCAACTTGCGTGACAGTGTTGGCCTTGGTGTTGACTATGTTGCCAACCCGCTGACCTGGGGCGCACGGAACAGCGACACCGCCGAAGCACTTTATCTTGGCTCGATCGGTGTGAGCGCATTGCATTATCGCTATGCGACCGTCAATCAGCTTAACGAGTTGCAGAAATCGTCAATCGACTATTATGCAGCCCTGCGCAGCCTGTATCGTCAGCAGCGCAACACCCTGATTCGCAACGGCGCACCTGCACCGGCTTCTGCGGTCGAGGATGAAAGTGCTGAATTCAGCTTTGACGACGCCGTCGAAGCCGCAAGCCAGTAAGAGCGAGCCATGACCAAGACCAAGATCATCATCCCCGCAGCAGCCGCACTTTTTGGTGTTGCTGCGGTCTGGTCTGGCCCGGTTATGGCCGCGACCACCGCATCCCCGGTGATCGCAGAGGTCGCCGTTGATCAAAGTGCGGCCAATGTCATTCAGTCCCTTGCCGATCAGGCAATGGCCGAACTGACCGACCAGACGCTTGGCGATGATGTCCGCCGCCAGAAATTCGTTGCCCTGATGGATCGCTACTTCGAAATGGAAGTTGTGTCGCGCTTTGTGCTCGGCCGCTATTGGCGTTCCATTTCCAAGGAAGAAATCGACGAGTTTTCCAAGCTTCTTCAGAACTATCTCGCGCTGAACTATGCCAACCAATTCAAAGCCTTTAACGGCGAACAGTTCGTTGTCGGCAGCGAGACGGAAAAGAACAAGGACACCTTCGTCAATTCACAGTTCGTCCGCCCCGATGGCCCGCCGGTCAATATCGTTTGGCGTATGCGTCTGTTTGATAACCATTACAAGATCATTGATGTTTCGATCGAAGGTCTGAGCATGGGCATCACCCAGCGTGACGAATTCACCTCGGTGATCCAGCAAAATAACGATGATGTCAGCGCCCTGACCAGCGCGCTTAAGGCAAAAACCGGCCTTTAGGTCACAGACCACACCATCAAAAGATCAAAGCCACCATTTCCAGATGGTGGCTTTTTCTTTGTCCGGAAATAAGCCTATTGCGCGCCAAAACAAAAGGCCACCCGAAGGTGGCCTTTCGCGATTCACAACGCCCTTGCCCGAATTAACGGGTAAGCGGCTTGTATTTGATGCGGTGCGGGCGGCTTGCCTCTTCACCATAACGGCGTTTGTAATCCGCCTCGTATTCCTGATAGTTGCCTTCGAACCATTCGACATGCGAATTGCCTTCGTAAGCCAGGATGTGGGTCGCAATACGGTCAAGGAAGAAGCGATCGTGCGAGATAACCACAGCACAACCGGCAAATTCCAGAAGACCTTCTTCAAGCGCACGCAGCGTATCGACGTCAAGATCGTTGGTCGGTTCGTCAAGCAGCAGCACGTTTGCGCCCGATTTCAGCATCTTGGCAAGGTGAACGCGGTTACGTTCACCACCGGAAAGCTGACCGACTTTTTTCTGCTGGTCCGCACCTTTGAACGCAAACTGCGAAACATAGGCGCGCGATGACATCGGACGTTTACCCAAAAGGATCTCGTCCAGACCGTCGGAAACTTCCTGCCAGACGGTCTTGTTCGGATCAAGCGAGTCACGCGACTGATCGACATAGCCAAGCTTGACGGTTTCACCGATCTTCAGCGTTCCGGAATCCGGGGTTTCGGTTCCGGTCAGCATTTTGAACAGCGTGGTTTTACCGGCACCGTTCGGGCCGATCACACCAACGATACCGCCCGGCGGCAGACGGAAATGAAGATCATCAAACAGAAGCTTGTCATCAAATGACTTGGTCAGACCTTCGGCAGTGATAACCTCGTTGCCAAGGCGCTCGGCAATCGGAATAACGATCTTGGTCGAATCCGGTACCGCCTTGGCGGCTTCGGCGACAAGATCATCATAGGCACGGACACGGGCCTTGGATTTTGCCTGACGGCCTTTCGGGTTCTGGCGAATCCACTCCAGCTCGGTTGCCAGCTGCTTCTGGCGGCTGCCTTCCTGACGGGCTTCCTGTTCCAGACGCTTCTGCTTCTGTTCCAGCCAGGAGGAATAATTGCCTTCATACGGGATGCCCTGACCACGGTCGAGTTCAAGTATCCAGCCGGTAACGTTATCAAGGAAGTAACGATCGTGGGTAACCAGAATGACGGTGCCCTGATAGTCTTCCAGGTGACGTTCAAGCCACGCAACCGATTCCGCATCAAGATGGTTGGTCGGTTCGTCGAGCAGCAGAATGTCCGGCTTGGCCAGCAGCAGACGGCAAAGCGCAACGCGGCGGCGTTCACCACCGGAAAGCTTGGACACATCGGCATCTTTGGGCGGGCAGCGCAGCGCGTCCATGGCGATTTCAAGCGTACGCTCAAGATCCCAGCCATTGGCCGCATCGATGCGTTCCTGAAGTTCACCCTGCTCGGCAAGGAGATCATTCATCTCGTCATCGGTCATCGGCTCGGCGAATTTGGCGCTGATTTCGTTAAAGCGCGCAAGATCGTCAACAACCTGGCCGCAACCTTCCATGACGTTGCCAAGAACATCCTTGGCCGGGTTCAGCTGCGGTTCCTGTTCAAGGTAACCAACGCGAACACCTTCTGCCGGCCATGCTTCACCGGCAAAATCCTTTTCGATGCCTGCCATGATCTTGAGCAGGGTCGATTTACCCGCACCGTTGTTCCCCAGAACACCGATCTTTACGCCCGGCAGGAACGACAGCGTAATGCCCTTGAAAAGTTCACGACCGCCCGGAAGGATCTTGGTCAGGTCCTTCATGACGTAAATATACTGGTAGGATGCCATTAAATTCCCCATCCAAATGTCATTGGGTCCGTCCCCATCGGGACCGGATCACGACGGCATGCACATATTCATGCCTGAAAAGCTGTGCCCGTTTGTAACCGACGTGCTTGCGCTTAACAACTTCAAACCGCAAATGCCCGCATGCAAGCCGCACGCGGGGGCAGGACACCCTCTAACTTTGTCGAAATTGGTGATCGGGCAACCGCGCCGGGCAATTTTTTGTGCAAGCGACGCGCAAATTTGATCCGCAACCGATATGCAAACCACCACAGGCAATCGCCCCCAAACAGACCAAAAGCATCCGTAACTCTGCCAAACGGCAATCTATGAGTGTTTTATTCACCCCGAAAACTCAACCAAAAATACCGCATTGCACAATGGAAAAATTGGCGGAAATCTTTGTGATTTTGGCCGGTTCATTCAACCAGACCGTCGCTAACGCACTGTTCTATACGACTAATGATTAGCTTCTGGGGAATCCCGAAAACTGGTATCGAGCTTAGAAGGCAATGAGTGTGTCGTTACAGTTTCATTGCCGCTTAGTACATGCGGCCGACTGACAAAAACACAACAAACGGTCGGCAGGGGAAGTTATCAATTCTAGGAAGGAGACGCGCGATGGATGAACAAAGCGCAGCCTACTGGAAGAGAAACGTGAAGCTGGTCGCAACTCTGACTGTGATCTGGTTCATCGTTTCCTACGGTTTCGGCATTCTGTTTGTCGATGCCCTTAACAGTATCGAAATAGCGGGCTTCCAGCTTGGTTTCTGGTTTGCTCAACAGGGGTCCATCTATGTCTTTGTCGCACTGATTTTCGTTTATGTGTCGAAGATGAACAAACTGGACCGCGAGTTCGACGTTCACGAAGACGACGATTGACGCTGGATCTGGGGAGACAGACAAAATGGATCTTACTACCCTTACATATATCGTCGTAGGCTTGAGCTTCGCGCTGTATATCGGCATCGCGATCTGGGCCAAGGCGAGCACCACCGGCGAATTCTATGTCGCTGGCAAAGGTGTTAACCCGGTCGTCAATGGCATGGCGACCGCAGCAGACTGGATGTCGGCTGCTTCCTTCATTTCTATGGCTGGCCTCATTGCCTTCCTTGGCTATGGCGGCTCGGTTTACCTGATGGGCTGGACCGGCGGCTACTGCCTGCTGGCCATGCTTCTGGCACCTTACTTGCGTAAGTACGGCAAATTCACCGTGCCGGAATTCATCGGCGATCGCTATTATTCCAAAGCAGCCCGTATCGTTGCTGTTATCTGCCTGATCTTTATTTCGTTCACTTATGTGGCAGGCCAGATGCGCGGCGTTGGTATCGTGTTCTCGCGCTTCCTTGAAGTCGAAATTCTTACCGGTCTGATCGTCGGTATGGGCATCGTCTTCATCTATGCCGTTCTTGGCGGCATGAAGGGCATTACCTATACCCAGGTTGCACAATATTGCGTTCTGATTGTTGCCTACACCATTCCGGCGATCTTCATTGCCTTCCAGCTGACCGGCAATCCGCTGCCGCAGCTGGCATTCGGCTCGACCGTCAATGGTACCGGCGAATATATGCTTGAACGCCTCAACAATGTCGTGACGGAACTCGGCTTCCTTGAATACACGACCACCAACAAGTCGACGATTGATGTCTTTGCCATCACCGCCGCCCTGATGGTTGGTACTGCCGGTCTTCCGCACGTTATCGTTCGCTTCTTCACAGTGCCGAAAGTGCGTGACGCACGTTCGTCGGCTGGTTGGGCGCTGGTCTTCATCGCGCTGCTTTACACCACTGCCCCGGCAGTTGGTGCGATGGCTCGTCTGAACCTGACCGAAACCATCCAGACCGGTGAAGTTGGTGCCGAAGACGGCAACCTGTCCTATGAAGAACGTCCGGACTGGATGAAGCGCTGGGAAGCAACCGGCCTTCTGAGCTTCGAGGACAAGAACGGTGACGGTCGCATCCAGTATTACAACGATGCGAACGCAGAATTCGCTGCCAAGGCTGCCGAATATGGCTGGGCTGGCAACGAGCTGAGCGTGGACCGTGACATCATGGTTCTGGCCAACCCGGAAATTGCACAGCTTCCGAACTGGGTCATTGCACTGGTTGCTGCGGGCGGTATTGCCGCTGCGCTGTCGACTGCTGCCGGCCTGCTTCTTGTGATTTCCTCTGGCGTGTCGCATGACCTTCTCAAAGGTACCTTCACACCGGACATGACAGAAGGCCAGGAACTGATGGCAGGACGTATCGCAGCAGCAGTTGCGATCCTGATTGCCGGTTATCTCGGGTACAACCCGCCGGGCTTCGTGGCACAGGTGGTCGCGTTTGCCTTCGGTCTTGCGGCATCCTCGCTGTTCCCGGTTATCATCATGGGGATCTTCTCCAAGAAGGTTAACCGCGAAGGCGCGATTGCCGGCATGTTGACGGGTCTGATCTTCACCATGGGCTATATCCTTGCCTATAAAGGTGTGTTCTTCGATCCGATCATTGCCAACACGCCGGACAACTGGCTGTTCGGTATCTCGCCGGAAGGCATTGGTACCGTGGGTATGGTTCTGAACTTCATCGTTGCTTTCGCTGTGTCGAAAGTCACCGCTGAACCGCCGGCACATATCCAGCACATGGTTGAAGACATCCGCGTTCCGAAAGGAGCCGGTGGCGCGGTTGACCATTAATCGGTCAACCGGTTTGCCAAATCTGTTGCAGGCCCCCGGATCACTGGTCCGGGGGCTTTTCTTTTCGGTTGCTATCAGGCAACAATGAAGGCGGGTCTGTTTTATTTGGTTTGCATTGATTTATGTTGGCCCACCAACGGGCCGCGCTGTGCAAATTAAATCAAACAGCCTCTGACGGAGGACAAAAGGCATGAGCATCGAACTCGAAGAAATCGCGGAATTTCTCAAACAGCATCACCCGTTTGCGCTGTTGCCTGACGAAGAAATCAATGCCCTGCCCAAACGGTTGACGGCCCGGTATTTCCGCGCCGGCACCAAGGTCCTGTCCCCCGAAGAACAATGCCTTCATCTTTACATCATCCGGACTGGCGGCACCGAAACCCGCGATCCGGACGGCCAGCTTCTTGCACGCCTGTCCGAAGGGGAATGTTTCGGTGTGCGCGCGATGTTCCGCAATGGCAAGGCTGCTAATAACATCACCACCCTTGAAGACAGCCTGTGTTACCTGTTACCGGAAAAGGACTTTCACGAACTGGCCGGGAAATACCCGCAATTCAAATATTTCTTTGCCCAGATGGGGGGCGACCGGCTGCGCAGCGGCATGCAACTGATTGAAAGCCGCGATGACGATCAGCTCAAACTCATGAGCATCAAGGTCGCCGACCTGATTGCCCGCGATCTTGTCAGCATCGACAAATCGGCCACCATCCTTGAAGCCGGAAAACTGATGAGCAAGGAACGGGTTTCCTGCCTGCTGATTACCGAGGGTGCCGACGAGATTGCCGGCATCATGACCGACCGCGACCTTCGCAATCGCGTTGTTGCCCAGGGACGCAGTTATGATGAACCGGTAACCGAAATCATGACCGCCAACCCGATCTCGGTTCATCCCGATGATTATGCCTTTGACGCGCTTCTGACCATGACGCGACACAATGTGCGCCACCTTCCGGTCATGAAAGACGGCAAGGCGGTCGGCATGATCACCACCAACAACCTGCTGGCGCGTCAATCCCTGTCTGCCGTTTACATGGCCGGACGGATCGGCAAGCTGACCAATCCGGCAGACATGGCAAAGGTGATCGAACAGGTTCCCGAACTTCTCAGCCACCTGATCGAAGCGGGCGCAACATCGCAAAATGCCGGACATATCGTCACCACCCTGTCGGATGCGGCAACCGTGCGGCTTTTGCAACTGGCCGAAGAAAAGCTTGGCCCGCCGCCCGTTCCCTATGTCTGGATGGCTGGCGGATCCCAGGGCCGACAGGAACAAACCGCCCTTTCCGATCAGGATAACTGCCTGATCATTGATGACACCTATGACCCCGAACAGCACGGGGCCTGGTTCAAGGCGCTGGCTGATTTTGTCTGTGACGGGCTGAATACGGTTGGCTATGTCTTTTGCCCGGGCGAGATGATGGCAAAAACCGACCAGTGGCGTCAGCCCGTACGGGTCTGGCAGCAATATTTCAACAAATGGATCGAACAACCCGAACCCAAGGCCCTGATGCTGTGTTCGGTCTGGTTTGACTTGCGCCCGATCCATGGCACCAAAAGCCTGTTTGACAATCTGCACCGCCTGATTGTGTCAAAGGCCCGCGACAATCGTATTTTCCAGGCCTATATGGTTGGCAATGCCCTGACCCATCATGTGCCGCTGGGCTTCTTTAAAAACTTTGTAATGATCCGCGGCGGGGAACATGACCGGACCCTTGATCTGAAACATAATGGCGTGGTCCCGATTGTTGATATTGCGCGTATCCACGCGCTGGCAAATGGGGTCGAAGCAGTCAACACCTTCGAACGTCTTCATGCCATCAAACCATTGCCATCCATCAGCACACAGGGGGCATCCGATCTGCTTGATGCGTTCGAATTCATCAGCATCACGCGCCTGAAACATCAGGTACGACAAATCCGGCGCGGGGATGCCCCGGATAACTTCCTTCATCCTGAAAGCCTGTCTGCGTTTGAGCGCAGCCACCTCAAGGATGCCTTTTCGGTGATCAAGAACCTTCAGGGTGCGCTTGAACACGCCTTTGGCAAAAGCGGGACCTGATCGGTATGGGGTTGCGCCAGAAAATCTTCGACAGTCAGCTTTATCGCGATTTCATCCAGCGCAAGGCTACCGGCCCGTTGCGCCGCTATTATGATATCCCGCCTGCCGATCCGGCCCGGTCCGTGATGGAAACCGAATTTATCGCCCTTGATCTCGAAACCACCGGTCTTGATCCCAAACGCGACGAGATCGTCAGCCTGGGCTGGGTGATTATCCGCCAGCTTGGTGTCGATTTCGCCAGCTGCGAACATATTCTGGTCCGCCCGCGCGGAGAACTTCGTGAAAGCTCCGTTGTTGTTCACCGCATCTTTGACAGCGACGTGGCCGACGCCCCCGACATTGCCACCGCACTGGAACATTTGCTGCCCCAAATGGCTGGCCGGGTTCTGATATCGCATCACGCCCCGATCGAGCTCGGCTTTTTGGGTCAGGCTTGCAAACGATGTTTTGGTGCGCCACTGCAAATTCCAACGGTTGATACCCTGGTTCTGGCATTGCGCGACCTGCATCGCAGCGGACAGCCAATGAAATCAGGGGCGCTGAAACTTGATAATTTGCGACGCAGTCATAATCTGCCACCATTTCGCGCCCATAACGCATTGTCCGATGCAATTGCCGCCTCGGGGCTGTTTCTGGCACAGATTGCCAAACGTGATCCAAAAGGCGAACTTGAGCTCAACCGGATACTGCGCTAATCCGATGATAGGGCATTAAAAAAGGCCCGAACAAATATAACAGGGAACTGGGAGCCGCACGCATGTATGTCTTTATTTTCACGACGGTTGTCGTTGGGTTTGCTGCGGCCGGGGTGGTCATGTTGCTTTTTCGCCTGTGGGGGCGCAAGGCACCGAAATATGTCATCCCCTTCGTCGCGGCTGTTGCGATGTTCTGCTATATGATCTGGGATGAATATAGCTGGTTTGAACGCTATGACGCCCGCCTTCCCGATACCATCACCGTTATTCAGACCTTCACCGACGAAAACCCGTTCGCCCCCTGGACCCTGATTTCTGCGCCGATCAATCGCTTTACCGCCATTGACCGTGACAAGCTTGTCACCAATCCCGGCAATCCTGATCAGAAACGGGTCACCACATTGCTGCTGAAAAAAGGTGCCGAAACACTGGCACTGACCCATCTTGTGGACTGTGCATCGGGCAAACGCGGCTATATCACTGCCGATAACAATCTTGATGAAAACGGCTTTCCGACCGACATGACGGAATGGTTTGACATGGATGCTGACGATCCGCTGCGCGCGGCAGTCTGCCGGTAACCACCGCCGAATTCTTCATCACCCGATCCCGACAGCCCGCTTTTTGCGGGCTGTTTGTTTTTGCGGACACGCCCCCGCCATCTGGCACCCGATGCGCATAATGGCCATCGCATCAATTGCTTGACGCATCGCTATATCCAATGAAATATAACGATATATCATAACCGGTCCGGAACCCTGCCCCATGCGCTATCTCGCCTCCTTTATAGTTCTTCCGGTGATTCTTCTCGCGTCATTTGCCGTTCGCGCGGACACCATTACGGTTTTTGCTGCGGCCAGCCTGACCAATGCAATGACCGCCGCTGCCCGATCTTATGAAGACCAAACCGGCGATCATATTCAGATGTCATTTGCCAGTTCATCGACACTCGCCCGGCAAATCGCGGCGGGGGCACCGGCCGATATCTTCATCTCGGCCAATCAGAAATGGATGGACTGGCTGTCTGATCAGGACATGATCGCGCCGGGCACGCGTCACGATGTTGTTGCCAATTCGCTGGTGGTGATTGCACCAACCGACAGTCCGGTTGAAACGGTTTCCCTGACCGGGGACCCTGGACTTGTGGAACTGCTGGGAACAGATGACCGAATTGCGGTTGGCGATCCGGACCATGTTCCTGCCGGTATTTATGCCAAACAGGCGCTTTCCAAACTGGGGCAATGGGATAAACTGTCACCCCGTCTTGCGCGCGCTGATAATGTGCGTGCGGCCCTTGCCCTGGTGGAACGCGGCGAGGCGCCATTCGGGATTGTGTATGGCACCGACGCGGCAATTGCACAGGATGTCAAAATTGTCGCCACCTTCCCCAAAGACAGCCATCCCCCCATCACTTATCCTGTCGCCCTGACCAGGGATGCACATACCGATCGCAACACAAAATTCCTTGCCTGGCTTTTGGGGGATGACGCGGGTCGAATTTTTGCCGATTATGGCTTTGATCCGGTTGAGACACTCAAAACAGGTACGACCCCGCAATGATCAGTTTAACGCCCGCCGAAATCGAGGCCCTTTTACTGAGCTTGCGAATTTCGGGCGTTGCTGTTTTATGTGCCCTGCCCTTTGCCATTCTTGTCGCCACAGCACTTGCACTGGACCGGTTTCCGGGGCGCTTCATCCTTGATGCCATTGTGCATTTGCCCCTGATCCTGCCGCCGGTGGTGATGGGCTATTTGCTTTTGATCGGGTTTGGCACCCGCGCCCCACTTGGCGCGTGGCTTTATGAAACCTTTGATATCCGCTTTGTCTTTAGCTGGACCGGGGCGGCATTGGCATCGGCCATTGTCAGTTTCCCGTTTCAGGTCCGGGCCATCCGGCTCAGCCTTGAAAACGTCAATCACGGCCTTTATCAGGCCGCAGAAACACTTGGCGCCGGGCCGGTTGATCGCTTTTTCTCGCTGACATTGCCGCTTGCCCTTCCGGGGATCATTGCCGGTGCGATTACGGCCTTTGCTGCCAGTTTGGGCGAATTTGGCGCGATCATTACATTTGTTTCCAATATTCCCGGCGAAACACGGACATTGCCGCTTGCGATCTATACCGCCATTCAGACACCGGGCGGCGAACTTGCCGCGGCACGGCTGGCTGCCCTGTCGATCGGCTTGGCCTTTGCCGGATTGTTGCTGTCTGAAATTGCCATGCGCCACATCCGCAAAAGGGCACTGGCATGAGCATCACTGTTTCGATCAGCCACAAGCTTGGCAAATTTGATCTGGATGCGGACTTCCACATTCCTGATACCGGCATCACCGCCCTGTTCGGGCCATCGGGCAGCGGCAAGACCAGTCTGATCAATATTATCGCCGGGTTGGAAACACCCCGTCAGGGCCATATCGAAATCAGTGACCGGGTCGTCTTTGACCATCGCCAACGGATCAATTTGCCCGCGCGGAAACGGCGGGTTGGCTATGTGTTTCAGGATGCCCGCCTGTTTCCCCATAAAACTGTCAGTGAAAATCTGTATTTCGGGGCACGCCGCAATGCACAGAAACTGCCACGCGAAGAACAAAGCGCCATCCTTGAAATGCTGGGCATTCTGCCGCTGATGGGACGCCGTCCTGCCGCACTTTCCGGCGGGGAAAAACAGCGCGTCTCTCTTGGCCGTGCGCTGTTATCCAATCCCGATATCCTGCTGCTTGATGAACCGCTATCGGCACTTGATCATGCCCGCAAACAGGAAATTCTGCCCTATTTCGAATGGCTTCGTGATCGTCGCAAAATGCCGATGCTTTATGTCACCCATGCGATTGACGAAGTTGCGCGGCTTGCCGACCATATGGTGGTGATTGATCAGGGCAAAACACTGGCCAGCGGATCGGTATTTGAAATGCTGGGTCGCACCGACTTGCCCTCCCTTGCCGGTCGGTTTGATGCCGGTACCGTTCTTTCGGCCCGGATTGTCAGTCGCGATCCCAGGGCCGAAGTCAGTTTTCTTGATTGCGCCGGACAACGGCTTGTTGTGCCCTATCTCGGCCGTCCGACCAATCCGAATGTCAGGCTGCATATCCGTGCGCGCGATGTCATGATCGCGAAAACCGCACCGACCGGCATCAGTGCCAATAACGTCATTCCGGTCACCATCACCAAGATCAGCCAGGAAAACCGCGATACCGTCGATATCAGCCTGTGCCTTGGCCACGATGCGGTTTCACGCCCTCACGACACAGCAAATGGCCAACCGGTCCTGCATGCCCGCATCACCCGATGGTCGGCACACCGCCTGAAACTCGGTCTTGGTCAGAAAGTCTTCGCCGTCATCAAATCCGTCACGGTCGATGGTCAGGTCACCGACCACGCGATCTGATGATGTTAGCGCTAACAAATATTGAAATTCAATTGTTTGGCATATCCGAACCAAGCAGGCCCGCAAGTTCGCAAAGCTCGTCATCAAGGGCGGCCCGGGCCTTTGTGCAGGCTGCTTCGTAAAGTTCGATCACCCGCATGCCGGTGGCGGTCAACGTTGCCCCGCCATGGCCGCGCCCGCCGATGCTTGTTTCAATCACCGGATCGGCAAAGCTGCGATTAAGCTCGTCAATCAGCAACCACGCCCGGCGATAGGACATCCCCATCGACCGCGCCGCTGCCGAAATCGAGTGATGCGCATCCACCGCCCTTAGAAGATCGACCTTGCCATAGCCAAGCCGAACACCGTCCGGCAGTTCAATTTTCAGTCGGACCGTAAGTTTTTCGCCTGTCATGGCGCTACATTATCCCGACCGGCAATTGCCCGCCAAGATCAAAGATCAGGGGGCCTGGCAACGGGTCTCATTCGCGGTCACGCGACCGGCGTGATCAGTTCCCCGCGCGTATCCCAGGCATCAAGATTATCAACAACAAGCTGCGCCATGGCATCTCGGGTTTCAACAGTACCGCTGGCATGATGCGGATACAGAACCACGTTTTCGAACGCGGCAAAAGCCCGGTCCATGTTTGGTTCGTTATAAAAAACATCGAGCCCGGCACCGGCAATCCGCCCGGTTTCAAGGGCCTTGATCAGGGCCGGTTCGTCAATGACCGAACCGCGTGCCACATTGATAACAAAACCGTTTTCCCCCAATGCCGCCAGTACATCGGCATTGATGATCCCCTCTGTTGCGGGCCCGCCCGGACAGGACAGCATCAGGATATCGGCCCATGTCGCCAGATCGGTCAAACGATCAAAAAACCGGTAATCGACCGGCTTTGGATTGCGTCCGAAATAACCGATTTCAAGCCCGCTTGGCGCGGCACGCGATGCAATCGCCTGACCGATCCGGCCCAGGCCGACAATGCCAAGTTTCTTGCCCCGCACTGAACGGGTTAATGCCATCGGCCCGACCGATGCCCATTTGCCACTGCGCGCCCAGTCATCACCGGCAACCAGTTTGCGCAAGGTCGCATGCATCAACATGATGGCGGTATCGGCAACATCATCTGTCAGGATATCGGGGGTAATTGAAACCCGGATGCCGCGCGCCCGGCACGCTTCGAGATCAATCTGGTCATAACCGACCCCGAAACTTGTAATCACTTCAAGATTTGGCAACCGGTCCATCAGATCGACAGACAGTCCAAACCGTGCGGAAGTCACAACAGCAGTTATCTTGTCCCCCATGCGATCAAGAAACGCCGCCTTGTCATCGATCTGATCAAAACGATGGAGGTCATATCGCTGGGCAAGCTGCGCGGTATAGGCAGGACGAATATCCGTAATCGCAAGAACAGACCGGGTCATGATCAGACTTTCATTGGGGCAAACAAAGACCAAAACTACCCAATTCCAACTTGTAAAACAAGTTGATAAGATAAATAACAATTGCCGATTTTGCCCAACGCCAGCGCAAAGATAGGCCAACCGTTAACATCGCAACTCTCAACGAAGGAAGCCCACAAAAGGTGACGCTGTTCCAACCCAATCTGCGTTCCTTGAACAAGCAGAATTCGGACCAACTACCCTTGATAGCTTGGCGTCCGACTGTCGATCACTTCATCTGCACCGAGAAATCCATTAACAATTTTGAATAGACCTGCCGGTCATTCAATTTCCCCGCGCACCTCCCGAATGGTACCCAAAATTATGCCTCTGCCCTGAACATCATTGGACAGAGCAGCACGAACATGGTTGCGGCGATCAAGACGTCGCCAAACGCAATTAGACAAAACAAATTGGCTTTCGTGGCACGGGCCGTCATCGGACCCGGCATGCAAAGCCCCCAATCGTTGCGTAACACTCGGGAGGAAAATGATGTTTCGCAAATTACTGATTGCCGGTGTCATGACATCGGCACTTGCTGTCTCGTTCAATCAGGCACAGGCCGCCGACTATACCCTGCGCTTTTCGCATCAATGGCCGCCGGTTGCCGGCATGCAAAAGGACCTGTTCCAGGTCTGGGCCGACACCATCGCCAAGGAATCCGATGGCCGGATCGAAGTTGAAATGTATCCGTCCGCGACCCTTGCCGCACCGCCCGCGCAATATGAAGCGGTCGAAGACGGCATTGCCGATGTCGCCGCCGCCATTCAGGGCTATACCGCCAACCGCTTTCCGCTGACCCAGGTGGTGGAGCTTCCGGGCCTGATCAAGAATGCCGCCCATGGTTCCTGTATCATCCAGAGCCTGTATGACGAAGGCCTGATTTCCGATGAATACAAGGGCACCCGGCCCCTGTTCCTGTTCACCCACGGTCAGGGTCTTTTGCATACCGGGGACAAGCTGATTGCCACCCCGGATGATCTGGCCGGGCTTCGTATTCGCCGTCCGACATCTGTGGTTGCCAATATCCTTGAAGCAGCAGGTGCGCAACCGCTTGGCATGCCGGCCCCGGAATCCTATCAGGCCATGCAGCTTGAAGTGATTGACGGTGTTGCCCTTCCATGGGAAGGCGCATTGGCATTCCGTCTCAATGAACTGGCCAAGGCCCATACCAGTGTCGGGGACCTATACACCCTGTCCTTCCTTGTCACCATGAACGAAGACAGCTTTGAAGACCTTCCCGAAGATCTTCAGGACGTGATTACGAAAAATTCGGGCATGGCATGGTCGGAAAAGGCCGGGAACCTGTTTGACGCCCTTGATGCCAAGGGCCTGAAACAGGCACAGGATGCCGGTCACACCTTCCTGACGGTTGAAGGCGGCGTTGACAACCCTGCCTGGAAGCCGGTTCTGGACAAAGCAACGGAAACCTATCTGGCCGATCTTGAAAGCCGCGGTCTTCCGGCCCGCAAAGTCTATGCCCGCGCCAAGGAACTTGCCGCGACATGCAAGTAAGCTCGACCACAGAGCCTGCCCGCAAGGCTTTCTTCCTTCTTGACCTGACCGACCGCATCGCCAAGGCGATGCGGATCGGTAGCGGGGTTCTTCTGGTCTTTATCATGACAGTCACGCTTGTCGATGTCATCGCACGCACGATCTTTGCCGCGACGAATGGCGGCATTGATGTCACCTTTACCGGGGCGGTCGAACTGGTCAGCTATGGCATGATGGCGATGGTGCTTCTGGCCTTCCCCTATGGCGTCGACAAGGGACAGGTGATTGTCGATCTGTTTACCGACAATCTGCGCCGCCGCACCAAAATGATCCTTGAAGCCGTTTACATGTTCGGCTTTGCCGCGCTGTCATCTGGCATGACGGTTCGGTTTTTCGAAGTTGCCGGTCGCATGCGACGGTCCGGTGAATCCAGTCAGGATCTTCTGATCCCCCTTCACATTGTCTACAGCCTTGCATCCTGCGCGCTGGCGTTCCTTACCCTGCGCTGCACCCTGCTTGCGATTGACTATCTTGTTTCAGGAGCTAAACGACCATGAGCGCGCCCCTGATTGGTCTTATCTGCGTTGCGGTCATGCTGTTGCTGATTGCGTTTCGCTGCCCGATTTCACTGGCGATGTCGGCGGTCGGCTTTGTCGGCTTTGGCTTTATTGTCGCTTTCAAACCGGCCTTTGCCCTGCTTGAAAAGGGACCGTTTGAAACCTTGACCGCTTATGGTTTCAGCCCGGTCCCGATGTTCATCCTTCTGGGTGTTTTTGCCTCCAAAGCCCGCATGTCGGCCGAACTGTTTAACGGTGCGAAGACATTCTTTGGCGGCTGGCGCGGCGGCATGGGATTGGCTGCTGTCACGTCCTGTGGCGTGTTTTCCGCCATTTCCGGATCGTCGCTGGCCACCGCGGCCAGCATGGCACGCGTTGCCTTGCCCGAAATGAAGAAGAACGGATATGTGCCATCCTTTGCCGCCGGAACGCTTGCCGCGGGCGGCACGCTGGGCATCATGATCCCGCCATCAATTGCGCTTTTGCTATATGCGTTGATTACCGAGCATTCGGTTGGCCAGATGTTCATGGCCGGGATCATTCCGGGCTTGCTGGGTCTTGTGCTTTATTGCGCAACCATTGCTGCCATCGTGTTTTTCAAACCCGACGTTGCCAAACCCGGCCAGCCGACAACAATCATGGAAAAGATTATCGGCCTTAAGGGGCTTTTGCCCTTTGCGGTGATCTTTGCCTTTATCATTGGCGGGATTTATGGCGGGTTCTTTACCCCGACCGAAGCGGCGGCTGTCGGGGCGTTCTTTACCATGATCCTTGCCTTTGTCCGCGGCATGACCGGCACCCAGTTTATCGAGGCGATTGGCGAAACCCTGACATTGTCGATCATGATTTTCTTCATGCTGGTCGGGGCGGAAATATTTGGCTATTTCCTGTCGGTGTCGCGCATTTCCCATTCGCTGGTCGAACTGGTGGCACAGCTTGACATGCCGCCTTATGCGGTTCTGTTCTGTGTGCTGGCCCTTTATGTCGTGCTGGGCTGTGTCATGGACAGTATTGCCATGCTGCTTTTGACCGTACCGGTGGTTTACCCGATTGTCATTGCCGCCGGGTTTGATCCGATCTGGTTTGGCATTCTGACCGTGATTACGGTCGAACTTGGCCTGATCACACCGCCTGTGGGCATGAATGCCTTTGTCATCAAGTCGGTCGCGCCCGACATCCCGATTGGTCAGATTTTCCGTGGTGTGATGCCGTTTGTCATTTCAGACATCGTGCGTCTTGCCGTGCTGATTGCTTTCCCGTCGCTGGTTTATGCACTTCTGTAACGCCGCGATCCGATAACGCCCATACTGAAAGGAAACGGACATGTCTGAACCCTGTTTTGATGTTGCCCATCTCGGTCATGTCGAGTTGCTGACCAACAAATTCGAAGAAAGCCTGGATTTCTTCGTCAATGTTTATGGTCTGACCGAAAGCGGTCGTGATGAAAATTCTGTCTATCTGCGCGCCTGGGACGATTACGAGTTCCACAGCCTGAAACTGACCAAATCCGACACCACCGGCGTTGGTCATATCGGCTATCGCGCAAGTTCCGAAGCCGCCCTGATGCGCCGCGTCAAAGTGATAGAGGAAATGGGATGCGGCATTGGCTGGGTCGATGGCGATATGGGCCATGGACGGGCGTATCGCTTTAGCGATCCGGATGGCCATGTGTTTGAACTTTATTACGACACGGTCAAATACCAGGCCCCGGAATCAGAAAAGCCGGCACTTAAAAACATTGCACAGCGTTATCACGGCCGTGGTGTTGCCGTGCGCCGTATTGACCACCTGAACCTTCTGGCCACCAATGTCGAAGCCATTCGCGACTTCATGCAAAAGGCACTGGGATCACGCGTGACCGAACAGATCATGCTTGATAGCGGCGTGCTTGCCGGGTGCTGGTTCACCGTCAACAACAAGACATACGACATTGCATATACCAAGGATGCGACCGGCACGCCGGGCCGTTTCCACCATGTGACCTATGCGCTTGATCAGCGCGAGGACGTCCTGCGCGCGGCCGACATCTTCCTTGAAAACAATGTTTTCATCGAAACAGGCCCGCACAAGCACGCCGTTCAGGGCACGTTCTTCCTGTATGTCTATGAACCGGCCGGCAACCGGGTCGAGGTTTGCAACGCCGGGGCGCGTTTGATCCTGCAACCCGATTGGGAAACCGTCACCTGGACCGAAAGCGACCGCAAAAAGGGGCAGGCATGGGGACTGAAAACCATTTCGTCCTTCCATACCCATGGCACCCCGCCGGTGCCGGACGCCGCAGAGTAATCATCTGTAATCTATGATCTGTAAGCTTCATCCAGATACAGCAAAGGCAGGGTGCGAACCCTGCCTTTTACATTTCCGGTCAAACTCAGAGCGGATTTACTTCTTTGTCATCGCCTCAAGGATCATATCGGCCCGTTCACGATAACCAAGATCCCCGGCATCAAGCTTCAATTCACCAATGGTTCGCTGCCAATCGACAGTGGCCTTGGCCATACCGTTATTAAGGCCAAGTTCCTCGACCGTCAGTGCAACTTCTTCCATTTCGGCTGCACGACGAATGCCATGCGTCATGGACCGTTCAAGCATATAGGCGGCCTTTTCCATGAAGTCGAAACCCGGATAGGTTTTATCAAGGGATGCCAGCACGGTTTCATCAACACCGGCACGACGCCCGGCCAAGACACATTCGGCAAACAGTGCTTCGAGCCCTTTCATCATTACGGATCGTACCATCTTGATCGCCGATCCGGCCCCGACGGTGTCACCGGCAATACCCGGCTCTATGCCAAGAGATTCCAGAACCGGTTTTGCCGCCTCTGCATGCTGACCGCTTAGCAGGATCGGGGTTTTGTGCAATTTCGGATAAACCGGCGCCATCACCGCCATATCAACATATTTCGCGCCTGCTGCTTCGATCAGTTCGGCATTGCGGCGCTTGGTGCCTGGCGCACATGAATTGCAATCAAAGAAAAACGCACCCGGTTCAATCGATGCCGCGGCATCACGGGCAACCGTTGCTGCCTGATCAGCCGTCACCAGCGAGAAAACAAGCTCCGCGCCCGAAAGGGCGACCTGACCACTGACTGCACCGGTGACACCGGCAGCGACATAATCGGCATTCTTGGCTTCGCGGATGGCGGTATCGGCACTTGTTGTCTTGATATCAAAAGCCCGCGTGACCGGCACGATGTCATGGCCCCAACCTTTTACAAAGGCCTGCGCAGCTTCGCCGAACCCCAGAAAGGCGATGGTATTGATGGTGACTGTCATGTTCTTGAAGTTCCCGATCTGATTTTTTGTTGTGATGGGCCGCCATAAGGCGGCAGATGTGAAGTCATTGCCTCACTGCTATCATCTCATGGCTGTCAGGGAAAATTGATTGCCCGAAATCGGCATTCAAAATGCAAATAGGTCCGTTTTCCGGATCGGGCGTGCCTACCACAAAGTAGCAATGTTTTTGCTGATCGCTTCCAGGCGCTCTATCAGGTTTTGCTGTATCGATGTTGGTGACCAGCCTTTGCGCACCGTAAGCCCGATTGGACGTTCGGTATCGGGAAGATCAATCGGCAACATGGTCAGTTCACCGTATTTTTCTTCCTGCATGATCTGATGGCGCGAAATGATGGTCAGCTTGTCACTGGTCGACAGCATCCGCCGGATCAGGATCAATGACCCGGTTTCAACGATGCTTTGCGGGCGCAGAGCACCATCAACCGGGAACATGGTTTCGAAATAATCCCGGGTCGGAGCCCCCCGTAACGGCACCGCCCAGCCATACGCCGCAAGATCGGCAGGTGTCAGCTTTTTCTGGCGAAGCAACGGATGATGAACCCGCCCGACAATTGCCAATGGATCATCAAACAATTTGTGCTGAACCACATCATCGACCGGCACCGGATCGCGCAGGGCACCGATCAGAAGATCAATGTCACCGTGCCGCAACCCGAATAACAAATCCTGATAAGGTCCGTCGACCACCCGCAATCGGGTATCGGGGAATTCTTCCATGATGGCATTGATCGCATTGGGCAGAATCGCACTACGCGCCAGCGGCATGCTGCCAATCACGATGCGGCCACCTCGCCCGCCCTTCCAGGATGCAATTTCGTCTTCGGCCTGCCCCAGTTCGACCAGTGCCAGTTTGGCAAACATCACGAATGTTTCGGCCTGCTTGGTCAAAAGGATGCCGGTACTGGCCTTTTCAAACAGCGGCACGGCACAAAGCTGTTCAAGTTCGCGTGCCGCCCGGTGCAAGGATGGCTGCGACACACCGACATTGCGTGCCGCCAGACTGAAACTGCCCGCCTCGGAAATGGCGATCAATGCGCGCAATTGCACGCCGGTGACCAGTTGATGCAATTTGACCTGATGGCCGCGATTGCGCCGCCCGATGCGCATGATCTCGGCGGTCGCCTGAACAAGGTAATCCTGCAAACGTTCAACACGGCGAACAAATATCTTTCCCGGTTCGGTCACAAACACGCCTTCGGGCCTGCGATCAAACAGTTCCACCCCCAGAAGACGTTCGACTTTTGCCACCGCCTGCGTCACGGCGGGCTGGGACATGTAAACGTCTTCGGCAGCGGCACTGATGCTTTGGCGGCGGGCCACCGCAAGACAGGCACGCAGATGTTTAAGGTTCGGATTTTGCAGGCTCATTAAGAACGTTCTCCCTGTGATCGCGCACACATTATAGAAAGAACTTATAGCAAATACCATTGGTTCTATTTCACCTGACGCGGCTTGGCACCTAGCATGATTTCACAAAACCAAACCAAGCTAGGGAGTCAGAAACGTGACCACCACCAAACCGACCGCACTGGTCATCAGTGCGCATTCTGCGGATTTTGTCTGGCGCTGCGGCGGCGCGATCGCGCTGCATGCCAAGAAGGGTTACGACGTCACGGTCGTTTGCCTTTCTTATGGCGAACGCGGTGAATCCGCCAAGCTATGGAAGCAGGAAGGCTGCACGATGGAGCGGGTCAAAACCGAACGTCGCAAGGAAGCCGAAAACGCTGCCAAGGCGCTTAACGTTCATGACATCAAGTTCATGGATGTCGGTGATTACCCGCTTGAACTTTCCCGTGATCAGAAATTCGAACTGGTCGACACCATTCGTGCTGTTCAGCCGAGATTCATGCTGAGCCACAGCTTTGTCGACAATTACAATACCGACCATTCCTATGCGACGCGTGTGGCGATTGAATGCCGCATGATCGCGCAGGCCTGGGGCCACAACCCGGGTGAAAAGGTTCTGGGTGCGCCACAGCTTTATCTGTTTGAACCCCACCAGACCGAACAGATGGAATGGAAGCCTGATCATTTCCTCGATATCACCGATGTCTGGGATCAGAAATGGGCGGCGATCCAGTGCATGGAAGGCCAGGAACATCTTTGGCACTATTATGAAAATGTTGCTGAGAACCGCGGCAACCATTTCCGCCGCAATTCGGGCGGTCAGGCCGGTGGTCGTAACGCCAGATATGCCGAAGGGTTCCAGTCGGTCTATCCGCGCACCGTGGATGAACTGTAATGGGTGGCGTCGTTGTTCAGAATATTACCCGTACCGATCTTTCGATTGTGGACGGTCTGGGTAAATGTGGTGTTGCCACCGTTCACGAAGCACAGGGCCGTACCGGGCTTTTGCAGTCGCATATGCGCCCGATCTATCCGGGCGCACGCATTGCCGGAAATGCCGTAACGGTTTCCATCGCACCGGCCGATAACTGGATGATCCATGTTGCGGTTGAACAGTGTCAGGAAGGCGACATTCTGGTCGTATCGCCGACCTCGCCCTGTGATGCCGGGTATTTTGGTGAACTTCTTGCCCGGTCGCTGATGCATCGCAAGGTCCGCGGCCTGATCATCGAGGCCGGTGTACGTGATGTGCTTGATCTTACCGAAATCAAATTCCCGGTCTGGTCCAAGGCCGTTTCGGCACAGGGCACGGTCAAGGAAACGGTTGGTTCGGTCAATGTGCCGGTGACGATTGCAGGTGCCCTGGTAAATCCCGGCGATGTCATTGTCGCCGATGATGACGGCGTTTGCGTCGTCCCCAATGCCAATGCCGAAAATGTCCTGAAACAGTCGATCGCGCGCGAAGAAAAAGAAGCCAAGACACGTGCCCGCCTGATGGCTGGGGAATTGGGCCTGGATATTTATGACATGCGCCCGCGTCTGGCTGAAAAAGGCCTGAAATATGTCTAGGGGGATCGAGCAAACCGGCGGCATACGCTGCATGTGGATGCGTGGCGGCACGTCAAAGGGCGGCTATTTCCTGGCAGAAGATTTGCCAAATGATATTGCAGAACGCGACGCGGTTTTGCTGCGTGTCATGGGATCGCCCGATACCAAACAAATTGACGGGATGGGGGGTGCAGACCCCCTGACCTCGAAAGTTGCCATTGTCAAAAAATCTGACCGCCCGGGCATTGATGTCGATTATCTGTTCTTGCAGGTTTTCGTTGATCGCGCCGTTGTGACCGATCAACAGAATTGCGGCAATATCCTTGCCGGGGTTGGGCCGTTTGCCATTGAACGGGGACTGGTTGCGGCCACATCCGGGCAAACCAAAGTTTCCATCTTCATGGAGAACACCGGACAGACGGCAACCGCGACCATTGAAACGCCAAATGGCATACCAGTTTATGGCGGGAATGCCCGCATTGATGGCGTTCCCGGCACATCTGCACCGATCCCGCTTTTGTTCAGTGACACTGCCGGAACGACCTGTGGTGCGTTGCTTCCGACCGGAAACGAAGTTGATGTGATCGACGGCGTTCCCGTCACCATGATCGATAACGGCATGCCGGTTGTTGTCCTGCGTGCGTCCGACATGGGCATTTCCGGGCAAGAAAACCGGGAAGACCTGGAAGGCAATGCTGCCCTTCGCGCCAAACTTGAAAGCATCCGGCTGAAATGCGGACCGTTGATGAATCTTGGCGATGTCAGCGACGCATCCGTTCCCAAAATGACCATGGTTTCGCCCGCCCGAAATGGCGGTGCCATTTCAACACGGACCTTCATCCCGCATCGTTGCCATGCCTCGATCGGGGTATTGGGCGCGGTCAGTGTGGCAACGGCCTGTCTGCTACCGGGATCACCGGCCGCAAGCGTTGCTGTTGGCAATATCGCCGATCTCAGCACGATTTCGGTCGAACACCCGTCCGGCGAAATGAGCGTGATCATCGAAAAGACCAAAGACGGTGCGGTCGAAAAGGCTGGCCTGCTGCGCACGGCACGCAAACTGTTTGACGGGACCGTTTTCATCGATTGATGACGATGCCCCGCCGAAAACAAAAACAATAATAACAAGAACAAACAAGGAAGTAGGAGGAAGCCCATGACGCGGAACCCGCGTGTGGCAAAACACACCAGCGCATTGTTTTCCGATGCGCGTCTGGCGACGATCCATTGCCTTTTGATCCCGCATCATGCCGGGGCCGTGCCGATATGCGCAAAAACGGGGGCACGGCCATGATCAATTCGGCATCCCTGCGCAATCATCTGATTACCGTGCTGGCATCAAGCATGGTGGTTGCCTGTATTCTTTGGAATCTTGAAACACCGATCCGCTTGGGCTTTGCTGTCTTGCCACAACAATATATGGCCTTCCAGCTTGGTATGGCTTTGACCATCGCCTATCTGAAGTTCAATTTCCGCGGCGAGGAAAAGCAAACCATCGGCTGGTTCCACGGCAAGGTTGCCGCGATCATATTTGCGGTTCTGATGTATGCAGCACTTGATTTTGTCTGGCTGCTGCAAGAACAGGCTTATCGTCCCTGGCAAATTACCCTGATTGGTGCTGTGGTAACGCTTGGCGTGGTCGAAGGGATCCGTCGGCGGACCGGCTGGATGCTTTTTGCCATCGTCCTTGTGTTCATGGTCTATTCGCTGTTCGCCGACAAGGTGCCCGGTCAGTTGATCGGCAAGGCACTGACCATTGAACGGATGGTCCAGTATATCGGCTTTGACCCGAATGCGGTGTTTTCCACCCCGCTTGCGGTCGGCACGATCATCGTCATGCTGTTCGTCTTTTTTGGCAAATTGCTGTTTGCTGCGGGTGGCGGGAACTTCTTTACCGATCTTGCCATGGCAGCCACCGGTCGATCACGGGGTGGCAGTGCCAAAATCTCGGTTGTTGGATCGGCATTGTTCGGATCGATTTCGGGCAGTGCGGTATCGAACGTCGTCACCACCGGGGTGGTGACCATCCCGCTGATGCAGCGCGGCGGCTATACCAAACGCGATGCCGGTGCGATTGAAGCCGTGGCGTCAACCGGCGGGCAGCTTACCCCGCCAATTATGGGGGCGGCGGCCTTTTTGATGGCCGAGTTCCTTGATATTTCCTATTTCACGGTCGCCGGCGCCGCACTTATCCCAGCCATCCTTTATTATCTGAGCGTCTTCACACAGGTCGACCTGATTGCCGGACGCGATAACATTCAGCCTGCCGATACAGACACCATGACGGTTCGCCAGGTTCTTAAAGAAGGCTGGCACTTTATCATCCCGTTTGCTGTCCTTCTGGCTGCCCTGTTCTGGTGGCGAATGGATCCCGAAGATTCCGCACTTCTGGCGGCGGTTGCAATTGTCATTGTCGGTTTTGTGCGCGGGTATCGTGGATATCGACTGACACCCCGAATGCTGGGCCGGACCTTTGTTGAAACCGGAACCGGTATGGTTGACCTGATCCTTGTGGTGGCGGCGGCCGGGTTTGTGATCGGGATCCTCAACATCACCGGGCTTGGCTTTGCCCTGACACTGGTTCTGGTCGATGCGGTTGGATCAAACGCCTTCTTGCTGCTTGCCGTATCGGCGGTGATTTGTGTGATCCTTGGCATGGGCATGCCGACATCGGGTGTTTACGTCCTGCTGGCCGCACTGGTTGCACCATCCCTGGTCGAAGCCGGGATTGATCCGATCGCGGCACATCTGTTCATCCTGTATTTCGGGATGATGTCGATGATTACCCCGCCGGTTGCCCTTGCCGCCTTTGCCGCGGCAACAATCACCGAAGATGACCCGCTGGCCACCGGGATTGCGTCCATGCGCATTGGCTGGGCGGCCTTTATCCTGCCCTTCATCTTTGTCGAAACCCCGGCAATCCTGATGCAGGGAAGCTGGATCGATATTGCCCTTAACCTTGGTCTTGCGATCATCGGGGTGATTGCCGTAACCGCCGGGATTGTCGGGTATTGGTCGCGTGGTCTTGGGCCGGTGTTGCGCATCGCCTTTACCATTCTTGGCTTTGCCGCCTTGCCGCTGGGCTTCCTGCCCGCCGCATTCAGCATTCAACTTCACATCATCGCCGCAATCGCAGCCATTTTGCTGGCTGTCGGCCTGCGGTTTCAGGGAACACACCAAAAGAACGAAGTGAAATCAGGAGGAAACTGAAAATGAACAAACTTACCAAGGCATTGTCTGCCGGGCTGATTGGCCTTGCAATCAGTGCAAGTGCCGCATCCGCCCAGGTCGTCACAGTCGCCACCGGCGCACAAGGATCACTTGCCTATAATTCCGGTCAGGCTGTTGCCAAAGTCGCCAATGACGCAGGCATCATCGCGCGGACCCAGCCGCTGGTCGGGTATTTGCCGCTGATCAATTCGGGCGAGGTTGATTTCGGTTTCTCCAACGGTGTCGAAGCGGAATATGCCTATTCCGGGACCGGCAACTATGACCGCGCCAATGGCAATATGCGTCTGGTCGGAACGATGTTCCCGCTGACCACCGGCCTGATGGCGCCTTGTGATCTCAACCTTAAATCGGTTGATGACCTTAAGGAGCGGGCATCCGAGCTTCGCATTGCCTCGGAATATACGTCATCGACCATCATCCCCTATTACATCATGGGTGGCCTTGCCAATGCCGGGCTGAAATACGAAGATTTCCAGATGGTTCCGGTTGCCAATTTTGTTGCCGGGATCAACGCCCTTGGTGACGGTCTGGTGGATATCGCACTTGTCAGTCTGAATGCCGGTGCCGGTCAGCAGGCCAGCGTGAAACTTCAGGACCGTGGTGGTCTTTGCTATATCTCGCTGGATAATTCCGTGATCGGCACGTCACTGTTCAAGGGCTTTTTGCCCGCCGGCGATATCGTTTCGATGAAACAGAACGAAAAGATCAATGGCCTTCAGAACTATGACGTCAACCTGATGCAGATCCCCTGGGTTCTGATGACCAATGCAGATGTCAGCGACGATCTGGTTTACAAATTGACCAAGGCAATCGCCGAAGGACGCGATGCGCTTAAGGCAACCTTTGGTGCCTTTGCCCGTGCCCAACCAGAAAAGATGGCCCCGAAAAACCTGATGCCCTATCACCCGGGCGCGATCAAATATTATGAAGAAGCCGGCATTCCGGTCGGTAAATAACCGCGATCTATCATGCGTTACCGGTCTGATTTGCCGGTAACGCATTGACAATTACAGGCACAAGACAACAGGAACACATGACATGATGAAGACCATTACCGCATCGGATGGCCATTCGCTGAATTGCTGGTTTGAACCGGCCGTTGGCGAACGTCGCGGCGGGATTGTTATCCTTCAGGAAATCTTCGGCGTGACCGACCAGCTCAAAGGAGTTGCCGCCAAATATGCAGCCCTTGGCTATGAAGTTGCAATCCCGGCCCTGTTTGACCGTCAGGAACGCGATGCGGTAATTCCGTTTGATCAGGCCCCGCGTGGCCGCGACATGATGCTGGCATCGGATCTTGAGAAAACCGTTGCCGATATCGATGCCGCGGTCAAAGCACTTGCTGCCAATGGGGGCAAAGTCGGTGTGATCGGTTTTTGCTGGGGTGGCGGACTGGCCCTGCGCGCGGCACAGGATCTTGATATTGCGGCAGGTGTTGCGTTTTACGGCACGCGTTTGCCGCAATATCTTGACCGCCCGCTCAAGGCTGCATTCCTTGGCCATTTCGGCAGCAAGGATGACCATGTTCCCGCCGAAATGCTTGATCAGGCCAAGGCCTATTTGCCGGATATGGAAATTCACATGTATGACGCCGGTCATGCCTTTGCCAATGATGCGCGGCCGTCCTATGTCGCGGATGCAGCCGATGTGGCACATGCCCGCACGGCGGAATTCCTTGCAAAACATGTCGGGTGATCCGGCCCGACCAAGTTTTGGCTTTACCACCACTTGCCTTGATCCTGCGTCCTAGCACGGCTGCCAAATGTGGCGCTGCCTGCCGGGCGCCTGACGATATTTACGAGGATACCCATGCCCCCATCGCCAGATTATCTGCCCTTCCATCCCAACCCGTCCAAACCGAAATTCACCCTGCCCGAAGGAACCTGGGATGCCCATTGCCATGTCTTCGGGCCAGAGGCAGATTTTCCGTTTGCACCTGAACGGAAATACACCCCGGTCGATGCCGGCAAGGACAAACTGTTTGAGCTTCACAAATATCTGGGCGTTGATCGATCCGTCATCGTTCAGGCGACCTGTCATGGTGCGGATAACCGCGCGCTTGTCGATGCACTTCTGGCATCAAATGGCCGCTATCGCGGCATTGCCACCGTCCGCCCGGATGTCAGCAAGGAACATCTTGATGAACTTGATGCGGCTGGCGTGCGGGGTGTGCGGTTCAATTTCGTCAAACGACTGGTTGATGATACGCCGCGCGACCATTTCCTCAAGATCGTTGAAAAGATCAAACCTTATGGCTGGCACATTGTTGTCTATTTCGAAGCCGCCGACCTGCCTGGGCTTGAGCAGTTCCTGATCGATATGCCGGTAACGGTGGTGATTGATCATCTGGGCCGCCCCGATGTGACCAAGGGCGTTGATCACCCGGACTTTGAGCGTTTCCGCAAACTGGTGCGCGAAAATGACCATATCTGGGTCAAGGTCACCTGCCCGGAACGCCTGACAGTTGCTGGCCCGCCCTATGACGATGTTGTGGCCTTTGGCAAGGCGATCGTCGAAGACATTCCCGATCGCGTGATCTGGGGCACGGACTGGCCACATCCCAACATGAAAAGCCATGTGCCAGACGATGGCAAACTGGTTGACCATATTGCACGCGTTGCCCCCAAACCCGAACAGCAACGCGCCCTTTTGATCGACAATCCGACCCGCCTTTACGATCCGAAATAACGCCGTCGGCCCGGATCAAACCCAAACACCCGACAACCGCAACACCATGTGCGCGATTGTCGGGTGTTTGTTTGCGGGATCCGTTATTCGGCCAGTTCGCGCATCACCGAAATCAGATCGGATTTGCCTTCAAACCCGATGCCGGGCAGTTCAGGCATGGTGATATAGCCCTGTTCGACCTTTACGCTATCAGGGAAACCGCCATAGGGCTGGAACAGATCGGGATAGCTTTCATTGCCACCAAGCCCCAGACCGGCTGCGATATTAAGCGACATCTGATGCCCGCCATGCGGAATGCAGCGTTTCGGCGACCAGCCGTGAACCTTAAGAACATCAAGCGTGCGCAGATATTCAACAAGCCCGTATGAAAGCGCGCAGTCAAACTGCAACCAGTCCCGATCCGGGCGCATGCCGCCATGACGCAACAGGTTTCTGGCATCCTGATGGGAAAACAGGTTTTCCCCTGTTGCCATCGGGCCCGGATAAAAATCGGCAAGGGCGGCCTGAAGCTGATAATCGAGCGGATCGCCGGCTTCTTCGTACCAGAACAGCGGAAATTCGCGCAGCATCTTGGCATAGGCAATTGCGGTTTCCAGATCAAAGCGACCATTGGCATCGACCGCAAGCTGGGCCTCGTTACCGATTTCTTCCAGAACAGCTTCGATCCGGCGGCGGTCCTCGTCAATCGATGCCCCGCCGATCTTCATTTTAACAACCGTATAGCCACGATTAAGGTATCCGCGCATTTCAGCACGCAATGCCGAAAGATCCTTGCCCGGATAGTAATAACCGCCCGCGGCATAAACAAAGACCCTGGGATCGGCTTCGACCCCGTATGTTTCGGCAAGCAGACGGAAAAGCGGTTTTCCGGCAATTTTCGCCACCGCATCCCAGACCGCCATATCCATGGTCCCGACCGCAACGGATCGTTCGCCATGCCCGCCAGGCTTTTCATTTTGCATCATCGCCGCCCAGATGCGATGCGGATCAAGGTTATCGCCCGCATCATTGATCAGGCTTTTCGGATCGGCCGACAATACGCGATCCCGGAACCGTTCACGGATCAGACCGCCCTGTCCGTAACGCCCGTTGGAATTAAAACCATATCCGACCACCCGGCGGCCATCCCGCACCTGATCGGTGACAACCGCCACCAAGCTGGCCGTCATTTTCGAAAAATCGATATAGGCATTGCGGATCGGGGATGCGATGGGTTTTGTAACTTCGACGATATCGACGATTTGCATGACCAGCTCTCTGTAATGGGCGTCGGTAAATATGATGAATGACCACATATTAAGGCTTGCAAAGCCCCCATATCCAATGTGAACTGGGTCTATGTTTATACAGATTTGGCATAACCAGAATGGAATTGCGCTGGCTTGAAGATTTCATCGCATTGTGTGAGACGCTTAATTTTTCACGCGCAGCCGAAATCAGAAACATCACCCAACCGGCATTCAGCCGACGTATCCGGGCACTTGAAACCTGGGTCGGGGCGCCCTTGGTTGAACGCACCACGCATTCTGTTTCCCTGACCCCGTCCGGGGAACATTTCCTGTCCCATGCACGGGCAATCTGCTTTTCCCTGACACAGGCCAAGCGCGAGGCCGCCGAACTTGCGAAAACAGCCAGTGCGTCGCTGAATATTGCAGCAACCCATGCGCTGTCCTTTACCTTCATCCCGGAATGGCTGCGCCGCCAGAATGAAGACATCGCACTGGGCCCGCTTAATCTGGTGTCAGACAGCATGCAGGCCTGTGAAAGCCGTATGCTCAAGGGTGAGACAGATTTTCTGATTGCCCATGCCCGGCCAGATGGCCCCGGTGCCTCCAATACGCCCGATGGTTTGCAGCCATCGCTGTTTCAAAGCTGTGTGATCGGGCATGACAGGCTGATGGCCGTGATCAGCCCATCACTTGCCGCAAGCGCGCACGCAACAAGGACGCCCTTGCCCTATCTGGCCTATAGCACGGAATCCGGGCTTGGCCGGATCATTGCCGCCAGCGATCAAAACGGCGAAATCGCACCACAAGGCACCGCCAATTTCACATCCCATCTGGCGGCGACATTGCATTCGATGGTCAGAAATGGTGCCGGTTTCGCATGGCTTCCGGAAAGCCTGATCGCGCGTGATCTTGAAACAGGACAGCTACAGCCCTTTGTCGCGGGCACGAGCACGGGCACAAACCCGGCCCCGTCGATCCCGCTTGAAATTCGCATTACCCGTCCGCGCCATCGCCGAAGTGCGCTTGCCGAACGGTTATGGGCCCATGTCATCGGCCATAAAGAAACCCGATCACCGCAATAAGCCGTGATCGGGTCAGGACATAAGGGAAACTGTTCTTATCGTTTCTTGGGGAGGTTAGCCTTGTTCGCGAACCGCATCGGCAATTGCCTTGCCACAGGTGACCGTATTTGCCGTACCGCCAAGATCGGCCGTCCGCAATTCGGTCGACAACAGGACCTTTTCAATCGCGCGCATGATGCCGTCATGGGCATCGGTATGGCCCAAATGATCAAGCATCATCGCACCTGACCAGATCTGACCGATCGGGTTGGCAATGCCCTTGCCGGCGATATCCGGGGCAGAACCATGCACCGGTTCGAACAGCGACGGGAATTTGCGTTCCGGGTTGATATTGCCCGACGGCGCAATACCGATGGTCCCGGTACAGGCCGGACCAAGATCGGACAGGATGTCGCCAAACAGGTTCGATGCGACCACCACGTCAAAGCGATCCGGGTTCATCACGAACTGCGCGGTCAGAATATCGATGTGATATTTGTCCCACGTTACATCCGGATAGGACTTTGCCATTTCCAGAACACGTTCATCCCAATAGGGCATGGTGATCGAAATGCCGTTGGATTTGGTCGCCGATGTCAGATGTTTGCGCGGGCGCTTTTGGGCCAGCTCGAACGCATATTTCAGGATACGGTCAACACCGACCCGCGACATGACGGTTTCCTGAATAACGATCTCGCGATCCGTGCCGGGATACATTTTCCCGCCAACCGACGAATATTCGCCTTCGGTATTTTCACGAACCACATAGAAATCAATGTCGCCCGGCTTGCGGCCGGCAAGGGGTGATGGCACACCGGGCATCAGTTTTGCCGGGCGCAGGCTGACATACTGGTCAAAATCGCGCCGGAACTGGATCAACGATCCCCACAGCGAAATATGATCGGGCACCGTATCGGGCCAACCAACCGCCCCAAAGAAAATGGCATCGTGATTACCGATCTGTGCCTTCCAGTCATCGGGCATCATCTGGCCATGTTTGAGATAATAGTCGCAGGACCCGAATTCGAACGTATCAAACGCAAGATCGATCCCATAGACCTCGGCGGCTGCTTCAAGGACGCGAACACCTTCGGGCATGACTTCTGTGCCAATGCCGTCCCCGGCGATCACCGCGATCTTATGTTGCTTACCAGCCATTTCAGCCATTTCCTCCTTGTGGGACTAATTCAGATATCAATTAATCAATATTGCACGAAAATCATTCACATTCGTCAAAGTCGGCCCGGTAATCACCGCATCGCCAAGCCGCTCAAAGAAACTGTGTCCGTCATTGTTTGCAAGATATTCTTGCGCCTTGATCCCGATACCAATTGCGCGATCAAGGGTATCGGGTGTGATCAGACCACCGGCAATTTCTTCGAGCCCGTCAACACCATCTGTATCCCCGGCAATCGCATAGACCCCGGACAAACCATTAAGCGCAACCGCCAACCCCAGCAGGAATTCCACATTGCGCCCGCCGCGCCCGTTGCCCTTTACCGTGACGGTTGTTTCGCCCCCGGACAATAACAGACAAGGACGTGCAAACGGCTGCCCGCGCAGCACGATCTGACGTGCCATACCCGCCATCACCGTTCCGACGTCAGATGCTTCACCTTCGATCGCATCACCAAGGATATGGGCGGTAATTCCCATATCACGCGCCTTTCGCGCGGCAGCTTCCAGCGCCATTTGCGGTGTTGCAATCAGAACGGCCTCACATTTTGCAATGCGCGGATCGTCATGCTTGATGCTTTCGGTTTCGCCATTTTCAAGCATGACCCGCACTGCATCAGGAAGTGCGATGTCATAGCGGTCAATAATTGCCAGCGCGTCCGCACAGCTTGTCGGATCGGCAACGGTCGGCCCGGATGCCACATCCAGAAGACTGTCCCCCGGCACATCGGAAATCGCCAGGGTCACAACACGTGCCGGATGGCACATCGCGGCCAGACGACCGCCTTTGACGTTTGAAATATGCCTGCGAACACAATTCATCTCGTCAATCGCCGCACCGGATTTCAACAGGGCACGATTGATGTCGCGCAACCCGGCAAGATCCAGCGGCGCAACCGGATCAACCAGTAACGCCGATCCCCCGCCCGATATCAGACAAATGACCAGATCATCCTCACGCAGATCGCGCACAAGTTCGGTGATCTTCCGTGTTGCCGCCAGTCCCGCGGCATCGGGGACCGGGTGGGATGCCTCGATGATTTCGATATGCCGGGTTGGCACCGCGTGGCCATATCTTGTAACCACGCATCCCGATACCGGCCCGGACCATTTCTGTTCCAGTGCGCGCGCCATCTTTGCCGATGCCTTGCCCGCACCGATCACAATCGTGCGTCCGTCTGGCGGCGTAGGCAGATGCGCCGGCACACAGATATCGGGATCAGCAGCACGCACAGCCGTTTCAAAAAGCTCCGTCAGGAACCTTTTGATTGCCGTGCTATCGCCAATGCCAGACATCATGTCATCCCCTGTCATCTGCCTGCCCCACGATCAGACGTTATCGCCATGGATTGCCGCAATCACGGCATCGGTCACCTGACGGGTCGTGGCATTGCCACCCAGATCGGGCGTATGCAGGGACGGATCAGCGGTAACGCGTTCCACCGCACGCATCAAACGATCCGATGCCGCCTTTTCCCCCAGATGATCGAGCATCATCACCGCACTCCAGAATGTAGCCACCGGGTTGGCGATGCCTTTGCCGGTGATATCAAAAGCCGACCCATGGATCGGTTCGAACATCGACGGGAAATTGCGTTCGGGATTAAGGTTGGCCGTCGGTGCAATGCCAAGCGACCCGGCAAGGGCAGCGGCAAGATCGGACAAGATGTCCGCATGCAGATTGGTGGCAACGATGGTGTCGATGGTCTCCGGGCGCAAAGTCATGCGCATGGTCATTGCATCAACCAGCATTTTGTCCCATTCGACATCCGGATAATCGGCCGCAACTTCCTTGGCGATTTCATCCCACATTACCATGCCGTTTCGCTGGGCGTTTGACTTGGTAACGACGGTCAGTTTCTTGCGCGGGCGTGACCGGGCCAGATCAAAGGCAAAGCGCATGATGCGGGTGACACCGGCGCGGGTGAAGATCGAAACCTCGGTTGCGACCTCTTCGGGCAGGCCGACATGGGAACGTCCGCCCTGTCCGGCATATTCGCCTTCGGAGTTTTCACGCACGATCACCCAGTCAAGCTGACCTTCACCGACATTGCGCAGCGGGCTTTCGATCCCTGGCAGGATGCGGGTCGGACGGACATTGGCGTATTGGTCAAACGGCTGACAGATCGCAAGACGCAATCCCCAAAGGGTGACATGATCGGGAACATCAGGCGCACCGACCGCGCCGAAATAGATCGCATCGTGATCCTTGATCTGGTCACGGCCATCAGCAGGCATCATGACGCCATGCTGCTTGTAATAGTCCGAGCCCCAGTCAAATTCATCGAAGCTCATGGTGAAGCCGCCGTCACGCTTGGCAAGAACATCAAGCACCTCGACACCGGCCGCAACGACCTCTTTACCGATTCCGTCACCCGGAATGGCAGCAATACGATAGTTTTTCATCTTCAGTCTCTTCAGTTTGACAGATTAAGGAAGTTCAGTGTCGGCCGTATCCTAAAAAAGGAAGCCGGATGGCATTCTGATCAGCAGGATTTCCGCCATCAGCAGGTAAAGTCCACCAACAATCACAATCCCGCCAATCGCCTCGCCCGCAATGCGTTTGACGGGCATATGTTCATAGCAGGCGATCCGCGAAAGGATCAGGAAGGCGACAATCGCAGCCATGCCAAAGCCGGTCAGCGGAATGACGGCAACCCAGGCCACCATCGCAACAACCAGGGCAATCCGGCGCGCGGTTGATCCTTCCTCGGGGGTGTCGCCTGCCTGTGCTGCTGGTTTGCGCATCATGTTCAGCACCAGAAGGATGACAGACATCACAATGATCGCAACCGAGATCGTGCTGGGGAATACCGACCCCATCGGGGTCATGGAGGATGTCTGTGCAAAGGCGACACCTGCCACGACAATCAACAGAACCGACAGGAACATTCCGGCATGATCACGCGGTTTGGCGATCTGGCGCCGGATCCCGGCCAGCGGGGCAAAGCCGCTTTGCGACAGTTTTTCGGCCTCTGCAAAGGTGGTTTCCCCGTCACTTTCGGCAAAGCTTCGTGCGGCATTCATCGCGCGTTTCCGGGCGTTCTCCTTGCGCTTGGCAAAGATCAGCGGATAGAGCAGCGTGAAGACGGCAAGGGCGACAATCGCAAGGCTGATCGGACGGCCAAAGAACATGCCACCCAGATTGTTGGTCGCGTTGCCGATCAGATAGGACTGGACAAATCCCTGTTCGGCGATCTGGCCCAGCACAAGACCAAGAACAATCGGGGATGGCGCAAAACCGCAACGATTTAGAATCCAGCCGATCACGCCCAGTGCCAGCATCATCTGCACGTCATGCAGGTTGCTGTGAATGGCAAAGCTACCAACAACCGTCAGGAAGGCAATGGTCGGCACCAGGACTGTCTTGGGGATCGAGGCAATCGATTTATAGGCATAGCGTCCGATCAGAAGCCCGGCTGGCAGCATCAGGGCGGTTGCGATCAGAAGCCCGAAAATAAAGGTATAGACAATGTCACCCTGCTGGGAAAACAGCGTCGGGCCGATCTTGATCCCCTGAACCAGAAGAGCACCAAGGATAATGGCATCGGGCGGGGTGCCGGGAATGCCCAGAACCAGTGTCGGGATGAAGCCGCCACCGACGGTCGCATTGTTGGCGGACTCGGTGGCGATAATGCCATCAGGTGCACCCTGACCGAAGGTTTCCGGCTTTTTCGAGGACCGCCTTGCTTCGGAATAGGATACCAGCCCGGCAATTGATCCCCCGGCACCGGGCAGAACCCCGATGATGGTGCCGATGATGGAACTGCGCAGGACGTTGAATTTGCTTTTCCAGGCAAGCCCGAACGCTTCACGCAGGCGAATGCCGCGATTGCCCTGTTCGACTTTCAGGTGCGGATCGGGTGTTGCCACCAGATCAATCAGAACCGGAATGCAATACAGGCCGATCAGGGCCGAGACGATATCAAAACCACCCAGTAACATGTGGGTGCCCATGGTAAAGCGGATATCACCGCCAACCACTGCAACCCCGACCATGGCCAGCATCAGGCCGATACAGCCGCCCAGAAGTCCCTTGAGTGTATTGCCGACCGACAGGGCCGAAATCAGGGTCAGGCCGAAAATCGCCAGCCAGAAATATTCCGGTGGGCCAAATGCCAGCGCAACCTTGGCCAGCGGCGGCGACAGCAGCAACAGGAACACACCCCCAACAATGCCGCCTACAACCGAGGCAAGCGTCGCCAGTGTTACCGCGAGACTGCCGTCGCCGCGTTTGGCCATCGGGAAGCCGTCAAACGTCGTTGCGATCGCCGACGGTGTTCCCGGTGTATTGACCAGAATGGCGGCAAAGGCACCGCCATAAATGGCCCCGGTATAGATCGCGCCAAGCGCGATCAGACCGGTGGCCGGATCCATGGTAAAGGTAAACGGGACCAGAACGGCCACCGCCATGGTTGCAGAGAGCCCCGGCAGAGCACCGATAACCGTGCCGAGAATGACGCCCCCCAATGCCATAAGGATATTAAGCGGCGTCAAAGCGTTTATGAGATAGCCAAACAGCTCCATGGCGATGGACCTTTCCAATCCCGATCTTTTTATTATCGCAGTTTATTGTTGTCGTACCGGTCGCTTACCGGTTGGCAATGCCAAGCTTTTCTGCGATTTCGCGGTATTCTTCGGATTTGGCCGCGACAAAGTCATTGATGAAGTCATAGGTAATGTCGGTCAGAACAAAGCCGGCATCTTCCATCTTCTTCTGGAATTCGGAATTGTTGTTCACATCGGTGACCATCTGCGAGATTTTTTCGCGGATCGGCTCCGGGGTGGATTTCGGTACGGCAACACCGCGGAAGGCACCGCCAACAAGGTCATAGCCCAGTTCCTTGAAGGTCGGGACATCCGGGAACGCCTTGACGCGCTGTTCGGATGCAACAGCCAGCATACGCATGCCATCGCCATTGTTCACGCCCGAGGTGACATAGTTGAAGCCGCCTGTGGTCTGGCTGCCAAGAATGGCGGTAACAGCCGGGCCGGTGCCGCTGAAGGGTACATAGGTGGTGGTGATGCCAGCCAGTTCGTCAAACTGGACCTGTCCCAGATGGTTGGCAGAGTTCGAGCCCGAACCGCTCAGGGTTACCAGACCCGGATTGGATTTTGCATAATCGACCAGTTCACCCAGCGACTGGAATTCGCTGTCTTTTGGAACAAACAGTGCGTTCGGGGTGTAGTGGAAGAAGTTGATATAGGTAAGATCCTTGGTCTCGTAACCGACATCCTTTTCCATCGGCTGAAGGATCGTGTGGGGCAGGTTGATGCCCATGATCGTGTAGCCGTCGCCTTCCATGCCATTAAGCTGCGACCATGCCTGTGCACCACCGGCACCGGCCATATACTGAATGACGAATGACTGGCCTGCCAGCTCTTCCAGATAGGGCTGCTGGAAACGTGCGGAAACATCGGACTCACCACCCGCATTGAACGGAATGATGTAGTTGATGGTCTTTTCCGGATATTCGGCAAATGCCTGTGTTGAAACCAGGGTTGCAGCCATGGCTGCCGCGATTGCGAGCTTACGCATTGGTATTCCTCCCGTAGAATGAACAGCACCAACTTTGTTGGCACCGGCTGGTCACGAAGGGATGGCAAAGCACACCCGGCCCCGTCACCAGCTGTTTCCCTGATGTCATTGCGGGCTTTTGTGGCGCAGTAGGACACGCGTATTTGGCTAGAATCATTTGCCCGAATGACTCTTGCAGTGTAGATTTTTTAGTTATTCATTATAATTTCTGATTATTCATTTCATTGTGTCGCACAGGTTAAGAATGTCATCAGACAGTGATCTCGGCTTTTTCGTTCTTCTGGTCCGCAAGGGCAACCTGAGTGCAGCCGCCCAGGAGCTAAACCTGTCGCCGCCTGCGGTCAGCAAACGGCTGGCCAAACTTGAAGATCGACTTGGGGTGCGTTTGTTGAACCGGACCACCCGCCGGATCAGCATGACCAGCGAGGGCGAGGCCTATTACCAAAGCGCGATCCAGATCATGCGTGAAATCGAAGAACTCGAAGAACGGGTTTCCCATGCCAGCGAAACCCCGAGCGGGCTTTTGCGCATCAATGCAACATTCGGGTTCGGGCGCGAATATGTGGCCCCGGTGATTTCGGAATTTTCCCACCTTTATCCCGAGGTCGAGGTCCAGCTTCTTTTGACCGATGCACCGATGAACATGGTCGAAGAAGGCATTGATCTTGGCATCCGGTTCGGGGGATTGCCCAATTCGCGTATCACAGCGCGCAAGCTTCTCGCCAACAGGCGGTTTTTATGTGCGGCCCCGTCCTATATCGAAAAGCACGGCATGCCGCGCAGTCTTTCGGACCTGATCAACCACAATTGCATCATCCTGCGTCAGGACAATGATGTTTATGATGTCTGGAAATTACAGCGTGGTCAGCATTCCGAAACGGTCAAGGTGCACGGCACACTCAGCAGCAATGACGGTGAAATTGCGCTGGGTTGGGTGATGGACGGGCTTGGCATCATGTTGCGGTCCGAATGGGATATTGCCCGCCACGTCAAGGCAGGCCGCCTGCAACTCGTGCTGCCGCAATATGCCCATGTCGATGCCGATATTTATGCCGTGTATCCGGAACGTCACAACCTGTCGGCCAAGGTGCGCATTTTTATCGATTTCCTGCATCGCAAATTGCGCAAGCACACCAGCGACAACACCTAGGAATAGGAACAGGCAACACAGCGATATTCTTGGGTGCCTGTTGGCGTTCGGCGCAATCAGCTATGTGCGCCGGCACCAAGACGGCGGGAAATATCCTTTGTCACTGCGATCAGACGTTCACGGCATTCTTCGACCGATGCCACCGACGTTCCCGACAGGCGCTGAATAAACGGTACGGTCAATGCCGCCACGACCTTGCCCGAAAAATCAAAGATCGGCGCCGAAAGGTTCAAGACCCCCGCAATGGTCAAAGACTGTGATTCACAATATCCCGCTTCCTTGACCTTGGGCAGGTCATCAAGAAATGCCTGATACTTGTCTGCCGGTTCGGTGCCGACATCCTTCATCAGATTATCAAGCCCATCCTGATCCATCCACGCCGCCAGCACCCGCCCCGATGCCGTGTCAAAAATATTGATCTGTGCGCCCAGGCGAACAGCGGTGATGTTGTTGTCCTGACAGTCGACCTGCGCAATCACAAGCACCTTGCCCGAATGAATGATCGCCAGATGCATCGACTGGTTCACTTCATTGGCAAGACGCTGCATCGCATCGCCCGCGATCGAGGTCAGACGACGGATCGGCGGATGGCGGTGTGCAACTTCAAACATCTTGGTCGTCAGTTGATAACGGTCGTCTTCTTCGCGCTGTTCGATATAGCCGCGCTGACACAACACCATCAGCATCCGGAAGATTTCCGATGTGTTGCGGTTCAGCTGCTTGGCAATGGCGATTTGCGACAATCCGTCCACTTCAGAGGCAAGCAGTTCAAGGATATCGAGCCCCTTTGACAATGCCGGGGCACGGTATTTTTCCTGATCAATCTGGTCGTCGGTCTTGCCGTTCATATGTCCTCGCAGGCGGATAAAAACCGGTTGATTTCGGTCGGCGGAGTATATGCGGGCCAGCCTAATTGTGGCAACTGACCCCGTGATGCGCAAATCATAATATCAAATATAAAACATTCTTTCATTTATAAATGTTCAGCATTAAACTGCGGCAAGGAGGAAACGCAAGAATGACTGAACACAAGAAAATCAGGGGCATGACCTGGTCCGATCCGCGGGGATATGACCCGCTTGTCGCGGCCAGCCAAACATTCCGCGACCGGCATCCCGATGCGGATATTGTCTGGGACAAACGATCGCTTCAGGGGTTTGAAAGCACCCCGGTCGAAGAACTGGCAGAAACCTATGACCTGATCATCATTGATCATCCCCATGTCGGGGCTGTTGTTGAAAAAAACTGCCTGTTGCCGATCGACAGGTTTGCCGAAAAAACTGCGCTTGAACGTCTGTTTGCCGAAACCGTGGGCAAAAGCTATCAAAGCTATGCCTATGACGGTCATCAATGGGCCTTGCCGGTTGATGCCGCCTGCCAGGTGCAAGCCATCCGCCCGGACCTTGTTTCTGCGCCCGTCAAAACATTTTCCGATGTGATTGCGCTGGCCAAAGACGGCCGGGTCGTATGGCCGCTTCTTGCCCCCCATGTTCTGATGTCATTCTTCAGCTTGCTGGCAAATTCCGGCGCGCCTTTTCCGGTGACCCGTGGCACGGCAATCAATCACACCGCCGCCCTTGATGTGATCGGTGCGATGGCAACGATTGCTGATCTGGTGGATCCTGCCTGCCTGACAATGGATCCGATTGCAGCACTTGATGCCCTGTGTGAGGACAATACATTTGCCCTGTGCCCGTATGTCTATTTGTACGCGCCCTACGCGCGGGCCAATTACCGGGCCAATCGCATTGTCTTCCACGATATGCCGTCGCTTGGCGCGTCCGGCCCGCTTGGCTCCGCCCTTGGTGGCACCGGGATTGCGGTGTCATCACAAACCAAACATCCCGATCTTTGCGTTGAATTCGTCCTTTGGGTTGCGTCGGCCGATATCCAGCGCGGCCTTTATGCCACCCATAACGGTCAGCCGGGCAACGCGGTTGCCTGGGGGGATGCGGCGGTCAATGCGCCGGTCGGGTCCTGTTACAGTAATACCCGCATGACCCACGAAGCCGCGTGGCTGCGCCCGCGTCATGACGGCTATATGGCGTTTCAGGAAGACGCATCGCACATCCTTCTCGATGCACTGACCGGAAAAACCAACCCTAAATCGGCCCTTTTGGCCCTTGAGACACGTTTTGACGAAAGCTTTGACCATGAATGACATGCTGCCGCTTAAGGGACTTAAGGTTCTTGATTTCTCGCAGTTTCTTGCCGGCCCCTATTGCGCGCTGAAACTGGCGGACCTTGGTGCGGATGTGGTCAAGGTCGAACGATCCGGCCTTGGTGATCTGTCACGTTATCTGTATCTGACCGACACCAGAATTGCCGGTGAAAGCACGATCTTTCACGCGATCAACCGCAACAAACGTTCGGTTGCGGTCGACCTTAAATCCGATGATGACAAGGCACGCCTGACCCAACTGGTCCGTGATGCCGACGTTATCTTGCAGAACTTCCGTCCCGGCGTGATGGAACGCCTTGGCTTTGGCTATGAAGCGGTCAAAAAAATCAATCCAACGGTCGTCTATGGCACCGTAACCGGATATGGATCGGATGGGCCGTGGGTGGACCTTCCGGGGCAGGATTTGCTGGCACAGGCACGATCAGGGGTCATGTGGTTGTCGGGCGGTCGTGACCATGGCCCGGTTGCCATGGGCCTTCCGATTGCCGATGTTTTGGCCGGATCGGCCCTGACGCACGGAGTTCTGGCACTTTTGTATCGCAAGGCGACGCAAAATATCGGCGGCTATGTCGAGACATCTTTGATCGAAGTTCTGGCCGATCTGCAATTTGAATTGCTGACCACCTGGTTTAACGACGGCAACCGCACCCCGGAACGCTCAAAAAACAATCCGGCCCATGCCTATCTGGCAGCACCGTACGGGGTTTATGAAACCGCTGACGGGCATATCGCCATTGCGATGGGCAAGCTTGACCTTTTGGCAACGATCACCGGCCTTGCGCCTGAAATCGCCGGACTGGATGCCTTCAAACAGCGCGATGAAATCAAGGCCGGTCTTGCCGCACAGCTTAAAACCAGAACCAGCGCAAGCTGGATGGATGATTTCGTTGCCAATGATATCTGGGCGGCTCCGGTGATGGATTGGGACGGCGTGGTTGCAAGCGGTGTCTTGCAGACACTTGATATGGTTCAGAATATCGAACGCGGTGATGTTGCAATGAAAACCACCAAATTGCCGCTGCGTATTGATGGTGTGCGCCCGTCATCTTCCCGTGCCGCACCGGAACTTGGTGATGCGAACGGGTTGCTTGAAACCGGCTGGTAAGTCAAAACCCACGAAACAAAAAAGCGCGGCATCATCACAATGCCGCGCTTTTTATTTGTCATACAATTGAATCAGTCGTCATTCACACAGACCTGACGCTGGGTGCCCAGACCATCAATGCCCAGTTCGACCACATCACCGGCCTTAAGGTAACGCGGCGGGTTGAAACCAAGACCAACACCCGGGGGCGTACCCGTCGAAATGATGTCACCCGGATGCAGGGTAAAGAACTGAGACAAATAGGAAATCAGGTGCGGCACACGGTAAACCATGGTCGCGGTCGAACCGTCCTGAACCCGCTCGCCGTTCACATCAAGCCACATGCCAAGATTGTCAAAATCGCCCACCTCGTCGGGGGTCACAAGCCACGGACCGGTCGGACCGAAATTGTCTGATGATTTGCCTTTGGACCACTGGCCAGCACGTTCGATCTGATAGGCACGCTCGGACACGTCATTGATCAGACAGAAACCGGCAACATGATCAAGTGCATCGGCTTCGGACACGTATTTGGCTTTTTTGCCAATAACGAAACCAAGTTCGACTTCCCAGTCGGTCTTTTCCGAGCCGCGCGGAATAATGATCGGATCATTCGGACCACAAATTGCCGAGGTATATTTGGCAAAAATCACCGGCTCCGGCGGGACTTCCATACCGGATTCTGCGGCGTGATCGGCATAGTTCAAACCGATGCAGATGAATTTGCCGGTCTGACCGACACAGGCACCAAGACGCGGATTGCCTTCGACAAGCGGCAGGCTTTCCGGATCGATTGATTTCAGATCATCAAGGCGGGTCAGAATGTCACCCGCGATATCATCGACATGGGCCGAAAGGTCGCGCAGATTGCCATTGGCATCGACCAGTGCGGGCTTTTCTGCACCGCGTTCTCCGTAACGTGCGAACTTCATATTACGTCCAATCCTTTGTTCAAATTCCGATCAGGCGGTCCAGCCACCATCAACAACATGCACAGCACCGGTGGTAAAACCGCTTTCATCTGATGCGAGATACGCAACCAGTGCTGCAATTTCGTCCGGCTTGCCGATACGGCCCATCGGCTGGCGCGCGATAAATGCCTTAAGCGCACCTTCGTAATCCCCCGTCGCCCGCAGACGTTCATGCAGACTGGGGCTGTCCACGGTTCCCGGTGCAATCGCGTTGCACCGAATGCCCTGGGTAACGTGATCATTGGCAATTGCCTTGGTCATGCCGGCCACTGCCGCCTTTGACGCCGAATAGATCAGACGGTTGACCGGCCCTGTTACCGGCCCCGCAACCGAGGCCATATTGATAATCGAACCTTTGCCTTTTTCAAGCATACCGGGCAGGACCGCACGGATCATGCGGAACTGGGATTTGACATTCAATTCAAACGCAAAGTCCCATTCTTCTTCGGTTGCTTCAAGAATGGTGCCGTTGTGAACGATCCCGGCACAGTTAAACAGAACATCAACCGGACCAATGTCATTGATCAATGCCGTGATCGCATCCTTGTCGGTGACATCAAGTTTGCGGGCCTCGATGCCGTCAATGGCACCAAGTTCGGCAAGGGCAGCGTCATTGACATCAGTTGCAATCACACGCCCGCCTTCGACCGCAAGCCGCTCGGCCGATGCCCGGCCAATGCCCTGACCGGCAGCGGTGACCAAACACAGTTTTCCTTCTAGTCTTTTCATAATTCCTCCTCAGACCGCTGGCAGGCACGACGGCCCGATCGGATCAAATGATTTGTAAGTCAGAATGAATTCCCGATGCCCAAGGGCCTCGGATTTGGTTTGCGCGCCCTTGGCGACATTAACGACCAGATCACGGATTTCCTGTCCAACCTCGGCGATGGATCGTTTGCCTTCGATGATGTCACCGGCATTGACATCCATGTCGCCTTCAAGGGCGCGATAGGTATCGGGGTTTGCGCAAATCTTGATGACCGGGGATATGGCCGATCCGACAACCGATCCACGCCCGGTGACAAACAGGGTCATATGTGCGCCACTTGCGATCATCTCGACGATTTCGGCATTGTCCGAAATATTGGGGAAGCCAAACCGGACTTCGCCATCGGGCACCACATCCATCAGATAAAGCCCGCCGCGTGGCGGCACATCGCCCGGTTTGATCAGACCGGAAATCTGGCTGTCCCCGGATTTGACATAGGCACCCAGACTTTTTTCCTCGATCGTGGAAAGGCCGCCTGCGGCATTGCCGGCCGCGAACGAGCCATAGCCAAGCGTTGCGTAATACCGTTCGGCCTTTTGCACCGCCGCACGCAGTTCTTCGCCCAGTTCCGGCGTTTTGGCACGTTCTGCCATGATGTCTTCGCAACTGATCAGTTCGCCGGTTTCTTCAAAGATACAAGCAGCCCCCTCGGCGATCAGAAGATCAAATGCCTTACCCGCCGCCGGGTTACCGGAAATGCCAGACGTCCCGTCAGACCCGCCGCAAATCGTGCCAATGATCAATTCATCGACCCCCATCGGGGCACGTTCGACCTTGGCGACTTCATCAAGTGCTGAACGTACCCAGGCGCGACCGGTTTCAACTGTTTTGGCTGTACCGCCGGATCGCTGGATGACAAGGGTTTCAACCGGGCGCCCGGTGCTTGCAACGGTTCCCTTTGCGCGCACCTTGTCAAAGCTTTCGCAGCCAAGCGATACAAACAGAACCGCACCGACATTGGGATGGGTGCAAAGCTGTCCCATCACACGGGCGGCATATTCATTGGGGAAACATCCGGGAAACCCGATCAGTTGCACGTCTTCATCATCAAAACCGGCAACGATTTTCGATGCGACGAAGTGCGCACATTCAACCAGATAGGCAACAACGACTGTATTGCGGATCCCTTTGCGCCCGTCAGAACGCAAATAGCCTTGGAATTTTTCTGTCATTTGGGCGTCTCCGGGCTCTGCCCATCCGCATCCTGAAGCGCATGGGTCGGGGTATAGGCAGAACGGATATTGTGGATGTGAACATGCGTGCCTGCGGCGATATCAGCCGTCGCAATACCGATCGGCATCCCGTATTTCAGAATGCGTTCACCCGCCGCGATATCGCGAAAGGCAATCTTGTGGGCAAGCGGGATGGCATGGGCAAGCGTAACCGTGCTGTCAGCCAGTTTGACTTCCGTCCCGGCCGGGGCAGTTGCCCGGGCCACCAGCACATTGTCATCAGGATGAAGGTGCAGGAACGGTGCGGTCATGGCTTCATCTCCACCATATAGATGTGATCGGCCACAAGGGCGGTCTCGCCATTCTGCTTGGTGACGGTCAAACGTTCGGTCACCCGTCCGTAACCCGGGCGTTTTTCCATCACTTCCTTGGCGATGATTTCGACCCGCGATTTGATCGTATCACCGATAAAGACCGGTTTGACGAACCGCATACGGTCATAACCATATGAAAATGCCACAGGATTGATAATCGTCGCGGTCAAACCGACCCCGATGGTAAAGACCATCGTGCCATGGGCGATCCGTTGTCCGAACGGCAAGGTTTTGCAGAATTCCTCATCAAGATGATGCGGGAAAAAATCCCCGGAATGACCGGCATGAACCACAAAGTCCGTTTCTGTGATCGTACGACCAACCGTGTCGCGCCCTTCGCCGATTTCGTAATCTTCGTAATATTTGGTTTGCTCAAGCATCGGGTGCCTCCTTGATCGGATGCATCGGAAGGGCCGAACTTTCATAAGCGGCCTCGACCAGTGCCATGGTATGCCATGCGTCCTCAGCCGAACCTTCGAGCGCATCATCCATCCCGGCCGCAAAACGCTGTACCTGGGCAAAGCGCCCGTGGAAGGCTTCGATGAACCAGTTGCCGACCAGATCAATCTGACGCCATTCACCATCGGTGTTCAGCCACAGTTCGTCAGGCTCGCCTTTCGGGTAATCAAGGTTGACGCCCATTTTCATATAGGCCGCCCCCTTGGTGCCGCAGATCCGGAATTCGCAGGCCTGGAATTTGCGCCCAAAGGCATGATTGTGATTGATCGACAGGTTGCAGCGAACGTCATGACCGTAATCAAGCATGATCGCGCTTCGGGTATTGGAAACCGTTGATGACGGATGGCCAATGGTGCGTGCATGAACGCCCGCCGGATTGCCCAGCAAGTCGCGGACGAAATCCAGATAATGGATCGAATGCAACAGGATCTCGACCCGTGGCAAATCCGCAAGAAACGCCCAAAGATGCCACGGCGTATCAAGGGCCAGCCAGGCGTCGAAATCAACGATATCGCCAAGCAGACCCTTGGCTATGGCATCCTTGATCGCAAGCGAATTCGGCGCAAAGCGAAGCTGGAAATTAACCGCGGCCTTGATGTTTTTTCGACGCAGGACCGAGATGATCCGGTCCGCTTCCCCCAGATCGGAACCAAGCGGCTTCTGGATTACGGCAATCGCACCATCGGGCAATGCTTCGAGCAATTCCGGAATGGCTGCGGGCGGCACGGCAAGATCAAAGACGACACCAGCCTGACTTGCGGCCTGTTCAAGCGTTTCAAAGGCAATTGTGCCCCACGCGCCCGCAACTTTCTGTGCCTTGGCCAGATCGGGATCATAAATCCCGGCCACCGGCACCTTCAAATCGCGATAGGCCGGAAGATGGGCATCGGTGACGATGGACCCTGACCCGAAAATCACAACCGGTGTAACTTTTTCAGGCATTTCGACGGTTTGGCGCAGATCAGTCATGGTGGAAGACCTCCGGCATTTCGGCCCACCATTCGCCTTCGGCCCGACTGTCCAGCGGACGCTGAAGCGGCATGCAATGAGACCACCATCGCTGGGTTTCCGGGTCGGCAGCCATTTTCGCCATGTCGGCTTCGAAATCAGTGCCGACATAGTCGAAATAGGCAAACAGCAGGTTTTCCGGTTCTTTGAGGAAAATCGAATAATTGCGAATATTGCATTCCGATATCTTGGCAAGCACGCCGGGCCATACATCGGCGTGAAGCCGTTTATATTCGGCAATGGCGTCCGCGCCGATCCCGATCAATTGTCCATGACGGGTCATTGATGTGCCTCCGTAATTTCGAATGCGCTTCCTGCGACCGTTAATGCGGCAAGTTTGTCGTGATCCCATTCGATCCCGAGGCCCGGCGTCATCGGCGCAAGGGCATTGCCGCCTTCGCGTGCCATCGGGGCTGCGATGTCTTCAAGCTGGGGGATGTATTCAAGCCAGGGCGCATTGGGCACCGCGCATACAAGACTTACATGCAGTTCCATAAGGAAATGCGGGCAGATCGCGATGTTATGGGCTTCGGCCAGATGCGCGACCTTAAGCCATGGCGTAATCCCGCCAACCCGGGCCACATCGGCCTGCACAATCTCACAGGCATCTTGTGCGATGTAATCGGCAAACTGACCGGGGCTATACATGCTTTCGCCGACAGCGACCGGCACGCGTGACTGTGACTGCAACCGGGCATGGCCCGCAATATCATCAGCCGGAAGCGGTTCTTCAAACCATGCGATATTCAGGCGTTCAAGCATCGGCAAGCGACGCTTGGCCTCACCCGATGTCATCGACTGGTTGGCATCGGTCATGATTTCATAATCATCACCAAGTGCGTTGCGGACCGCCTCCAGACGTTCGCAATCCTGTGCCACGGTCGGCTTGCCGATCTTTACCTTGGAGCCAAGAAAACCGGCTTCTTTCGAGGCAATGGCATCTTCGACGAGTGCATCGGGTGACAGATGAAGCCAGCCGCCTTCGGTCGTATACATCGGCACCGATGATTTTGCCCCGCCCGCCAGAATATGAAGCGGCAAGCCGGTTTTAACCCCGCGCATGTCCCAAAGGGCCGTGTCAATTGCCGCGAGCGCAAGCGACATGATCGGTCCGACCGCCGTGGCATGCGAACAGAACAACAGATTCCGCCAGATGGCTTCGATCCGATCGGCATCCTGCCCCATCAGTCGCGGCAACAGCGTTTCCTTCAAAAGCGACAGGATCGCTGGTCCGCCATCACCGATGGTGTAGCTGTATCCCATGCCCTTGGCGCCATCCGCATCACGCAAAACAACAAAGATCGTTTCCTGTGAATTGAACGACTGAATCGCATCCGTGCGCACGACCTTGGGTTCAAGATCGACCATAAAGGCATTTGCAGATGTAATGCGCGCCATTGATCAACCTCACGTACGAAGGGTTGCGCCGGTTTCGGCATCAAACAGATGGCATTTGTCGAGCATGATCTGGAACGTCATGCGCTCGCCACTTTGGACCGGACGCGGATTTAGCATCTTGGCCTGAACTTCGGTTCCGGCAAGGGTCGCAAACAGAAGGGTCTCGGTACCAAGTGGCTCTGTCAGGTCAACTGCCATTTCGACCTCCGCCATATGTTCGCCACGTGGCAGGGCATGACCAACCGGCATGATATTGTCGGCCCGCACGCCAAAGGTCACAGCCTGACCGTCCTGTATTGCATAGCCCGGTGGAACCGGCAGGCGGGTGCCGTCGGCAAATTCGAGCTCATTGCCTTTCACCACACCATCGAGAAGGTTCATCGGCGGGGAACCAATGAAAGTCCCGACAAAAGTGTTTACCGGGTTTTCAAAGACATCCAGTGGGGTCCCGACCTGTTCGATATGGCCATCGCGCATGATCACAATCCGGTCGGCCAGCGTCATGGCTTCGACCTGATCGTGGGTGACATAGATGATGGTGGATTTCAGTTTCTGATGAAGCTTTTTGATCTCGACGCGCATCTGGGTACGCAGCTTGGCATCAAGGTTTGAAAGCGGTTCATCAAACAGGAAGACTTCCGGGTGACGGACAATTGCACGCCCCATCGCCACACGCTGGCGCTGACCACCGGACAATGCGCCCGGTTTGCGATCAAGCAACGGCGTCAAGGACAGGATTTCGGCGGCTTCGTCAACGGCCTTTTCGATATCAGCCTGTGACTGTTTGGCAATCTTGAGCGAGAAACCAAGGTTTTCACGCACCGTCATATGCGGATAAAGCGCGTAGTTCTGAAACACCATCGAGATGTTGCGTTCACGCGGCGGCAGATCGTTTACAACACGGCCGCCAATTTGCACTTCACCGCCGGAAATGCCTTCTAGACCGGCAACCATGCGCAGTGTCGTCGATTTGCCACAGCCCGATGGACCGACCAGCACGACAAATTCGCCATCCGCGATATCAAGATTGATGGAATGAACAACTTCAAGCGGGCCGTATTTTTTGACGACATCGCGAAGGTGGACCTGAGCCATTTTATTATCCTTTCACACCGCCAAAAGTAAGGCCGGCAATGAGATGTTTCTGCACGAGGAATGTCAGGATCAGCGCGGGGATAATCATCAACACCGCAAGCGCACACATCCCGCCCCAATTCAGGGTAAATTCAGACGTAAAATCGAGAAGCCCGACCGGCATGGTCTTTGACGTGGTCGAACGGGTCAGCTGGGATGCCAGCGCATATTCGTTCCACGATGTCAGGAAGGCAAAGATGCCCGCAGATGCAATACCGGCACGAGCCACCGGAAATTCGACACGCCAGAATGCCTGCCAACGGGTACAGCCATCGATCTCGGCGGCCTCGGCAAGTTCCGGCGGCACCTGACGGAAGAACCCGTCAATCAGCCAGATCGTGAACGGAATGTTCAATGCGACATACGCCAGGATCAGACCAAAATGGGTATCGATGATCCCGATCCGCGCAAACAGGATGAATAACGGCAGCGAAAGCGCCACACCGGGAACAGCCCGCGTTACCATCAGACCGACAAACATGCCGCCCTTGAAATTGAACTTGTAGCGCGCAAAGGCATAGCCGCCTGCCATCCCGATCAGAATGGCAATCACGGTTGAGGTAACCGAAATAACCAGCGAGTTGGCAAAATAGGTCAGAACCGGCACCCCGCCCTCCCCGATGCCGCTGAACATGGCGCGGTAATGATCAAGGTTAAGCTCGTTGGGAATCCAGACCGGTGGTTTGGCCATGATTTCGACCGTCGGGCGGAAAGAATTCAGAACAATCCACAGGCCCGGCACGCACAGCACCATCATGGCGCTGAAAAGGCCAAAGAAATGCAGACCCTTAAGGGTATAGCGGCGCATGCGATGATTAAGGTTACTCGCCATGATTTACGCCCCCATCCCGAGTTCTTTGCGCGACTGCGTCAGTTTCTTGAAGAAATAGATGGTGAAGAAAATCGCCAGAAAGATCGAAATATAGCCCATGGCATTGGCATACCCCATGCGGGCATCGACATAGCCGGTCCGCCCGATCAGGGTCCAAAGCAGTTCGGTACGACGTGCCGGGCCCCCATTGGTCATGATCTGCACAATGTCATAGGCACGTGCGACATCAAGGGACCGGATCGCCATCGCGATATAGATAAAGGGCATCAGGAACGGCAGGGTCACATAACGGAACGACTGCCATGCAGTGCATCCATCGACCTTTGCAGCTTCCAGCGGATCACGCGGGATCGCATACAGACCGGCAAGAATAAGAATTCCAAAGACCGAAGTTGCGGTCCAGATCTCGGCAAAGATGATTGAAAACATCGCCAATTGCCCGTCAACCAGCCACGGGATCGCCTGATCGGTGATGCCAAGCGACTGAAGCGCGTTATTCACCAGACCGACATTGTCATTGAAGATGAATTTGAACTGAAAGCCGACCAGGATCGGCGAAAACATCATCGGGAACATCATCATGGTGCGCAAAAGACGTTGTCCCTGCGTCACCTTGGACACCATCAAAGCCAGCCCCAGACCAAACAGCATCTCAAGATTGAGTGCCACGGTCAGCAACAGAACTGTTCGCCCGAAAGCCGCCCAGAACTTCACATCCGTCAGGGCCTTTTCATAGTTGAAAAAGCCCACCCAGTTGAAAATGCTGTCAGGCCGGGTCAGCCGATACGAGGTGAAACTCGAATATAATGACAGGACGAGCGGGATCAGCACGACGGCCGATAGAATAATGATGGCTGGCAACAAAAGAACCAACCACGGTGGAAGCTTCAAGCGATTCATCGGGATGTCCCATTGATCGGCACGGACCTGTGCCCGCGCATTTGGGTCAGAGGATGGTCAGGCGGCGCAACACCCGAAATTGCGAATTGCGCCGCCACAAGTCTGGCTTAGTAGACGCCTTCTTCCTGCATCAGATCGTCAACGGCCTCGGACGCATCCGCAAGCGCATCATCAACCGATTTATCACCAAGAATGGCGGCCTGAAGTTCAGGATAGATCAGGTTGGTTGCCTCGATCCAAAGCGGGGTCGGCGGAACAGCAAAAGCAGTTGCAGCCGTTTCCTTGAACGCAGCCAGAACTTCGCTGCGATACGGATCGTCTTTTGCCTGCTCGGAGACATATTCCCAAACCGCGGTACGGCTCGGAAGCGGACCAGCCGCACTTTCAAGTTTCTGGCTGTCTTCGTTGGTCAGGAATTCGACCAGCGATGCCGCGGCTTCCTTGTTCGCGCAATCTTCGGTCACGGAAAAACCGTGGAAGCCCGACCAACCGGTGCGCACACCTGCCGATCCTTTGGGAGCCGGTGCAACACCGACATTGCCAGCCACTTTCGAAGATGACGGATCATTAAAGAAACCGGCCCAGCCCGGCCAATCCAGGTTCAGCGCAATGGTGCCCGACGCAAAGCCGTTGCCAAGGTCATCCCAGAGATAGTTGGTTGTGCCGGCCGGAACGGCTTTGGCATTATAAAGATCGACAAACCACTGAAGGGCGCGCTTGCCTTCTTCGGAATCAAAAGCCGGCGAGAAATCGTCATTAAACAGTTTGCCGCCTTCGGCAACGACCATTTCATAGTAACGACCGACAATTGCCTCATCCTTGCCCGCATACTGGGTGCCATAGAAGTTTGGCGGATCGGCAAAGAAGGTTGCCTGATCTTTTACCTGCGCCCAGGTTTCCGGCACAGCAAGCGGATAGCCGAACTTGGCTTCGAATGCCTTGGCCTTGTCGGCATCGTTATAAAGATCTTTCTGGTAATACAGTGCCGACACATCGAACTGTGCACGCGGCAGCATCACCAGTTTGCCGTCAAAGGTTGCGGCCTTGATATTGGCCTGCACGAACTCGGCAACCACACCCTTGTCCACCAGACCGGTCAGGTCGGTATAGAGCGTCGGGTACTGGGATGCAAAAGACGAATGGTTCGATCCGACGCACCAGTCGGTGGTTCCGGCTGCGATGTCGGATTTGAATTCCTTGTCCAGCTCGAAATGGTTCTTTTTCGAGATGATATTTACCTTGGCACCAGTGGCGGCTTCCCATTCGGGAATGCGGGCATAAAGTGCTTCATATTGCTGACCACCGATAAGCTTTGCCTCGATGGTTACGCCGTCAAATTCACCCGCCTGCGCGGTGCCGAATGCAGAAATTACTGCCGTCAAAGATGCAGTCGCAAGCACGGCACGGGACGCACCGCTCAATAACGTTTTCATTCTATCCTCCCTGAAGGAACGGTCTTTCCCGACCGACTATCACTTCCGAGGTCATTCTTGCTGTGACTTTCATATTCGGAAGTATCTTTTATATTTAAACTTGACTTGATCGGTGAGTCAAGTTGAACTCCACAAGAAATCACCTTACAGCTGAAAAAACATAAGATCGCCGGGACGCAAGGTAGCACCACCTGTCGCGTGACAACCGGGAAACGCCGAACCAAAGAGGAAACGCCATGTTCATCGACACGCATCTTCACCTCGTTGCACGCGACCGGATCACCTATCCCTGGCTTAAGGATGTCGCTGCTTTGGATCGTGACTGGACGTTTCAGGATTATGAAACCATCGCACGCCGGATCGGGATCGAGGGCGTTTTGCACATGGAAGTCGATTGCGCGCCAACCGATATCGCCGCCGAAAACACCTTTGTCGGGGAATTGATGGCACAGCCCGGCAGCCTCATGCGCGGCGCAATTTCATCTGCAAGACCGGAATCCGGGGATTGTGAAGCATTCCTCGATACGCTTGATCTTGATGTCGTCAAGGGCATTCGCCGGGTGCTGCATGTCGTGCCCGACGACCTGTCACAAGGATCCCTGTTCCGCGAGAATGTCCGACGGATCGGCAAAAAGGGGCTTCCTTTTGATATATGTGTTCTGCAACGCCAGTTGCCGTTGGCCCGCGATCTTGTCGATGCCTGCCCTGATACGGTGTTTGTTCTTGATCATTGCGGTGTTCCCGATATTGCCGGGGACGGCTTCGCCGATTGGGCACAATCCATTTCAGCACTTGCAAAACGCCCGCATGTGAATGCAAAGATTTCCGGCATCACGGCCTATGCCAAACCCGACTGGACACTCGAAACCCTGCGTCCCTATGTCGAACATATCATTGAATGCTTTGGCTGGGATCGCGTGGTGTGGGGATCAGACAGCCCGGTTTGCACCCTGAATTCATCACTGGACCAATGGATGGCGGTAACACAGGCCCTGATCGCCGATGCGTCAGAAACCGAACGCGCATCCCTGACCCACCGCAACGCCCAACGCATCTGGTCGATCTGAACCGATATGACAGCGCCATCTCGCGTTACCCGGCAAGACCGATATAGAGACATCCTGCACGACGTGGCTGACCAGTCGTTTCAGCCATAATAATTGACCGAAATTCATTGCCGCTATGATTGTATCTTGGCGCGCAATTGAAACAATCGAGCTAATTTCGGTTGTGATGTTTAAATCCTTCTCAACAAACACAATCTATAGGCGAAGCCACCCAAACAAAGTCGCCCAGATAAGGTGACTTGAGGAACCAATGCATGCGCAGCTTCGTGACAGGGAATGTGAAGGATACATCTCGGTGGCTTTTGCCGATATGCATTTTGTGTTTGCTGACAGCTGCTTCGGGCTTCATTTTCTTTTACGAAAAGTCGGTTGAACAGGAAGTTTTCAGCGACACCAATCAGGACCTGCAGCAGCTCATTGCGCAGGGGCGTTCGGTTTTGTTCAACGATCTTTCGCGGTTTCGTGACAATCTGAGCTTCCTGCACGCAACCCCGCCGATCTCAGGACTGACGCGGGCGGAAAGCAATGGCGGCATTGACCCGTTTGATGGCACCAGTTTTGACCAGTGGAAGCTTCGTCTTGAGACGATTTTCATCGCGATGCTTCACAACAATGCATCGATCGATCAATTGCGGATCATTCGGACCAACGATGCCGGATCCGAACTTGTCCGGGTGAACCGCAGGGGCGGCAATATTTATGCGGTGCCCGATCAAATGCTTCAGGACAAGGGCACAAACGACTATTTCGCCCATTCCGCCGCCCTCAAACCAGATGAGCTGTTTGTTTCACGCATCAATTTGAACCAGGAATTCGGACAGATTGAATATCCGATCCGGCCAACCTTGCGGTTATCGCTGCCGATCTTTAACGAAGACGGCACGCGATTTGGCTTTTTGATCATGAATGTCAACGCGCAGAACCTTCTGACGCGTTTGCAAAAGGAAGCCACCGGCGCATTCGAAATTATCCTGACCGATGATGACGGGTTTTATATTGCCCATCCGCGTGAAGAATACCGGTTCAGCCGGGATTTGCTGCCGGAACATCGCTGGGACAAAGATTACCACACCCGTGAAAACGAACAAACCCGCGTAATCACCGCAACTGAACTCAGTTCGAACCGTCGATTTTATATTCAGGCATCCACCATTCAGTTTGCGTCAAATCCGGCATCGGTGTTGCATCTGTATGCCGCAATTGCATCGCAACGGGTCGCCGACGTGACCTGGAAAAGGCGCCTGTCGACTTACGGGTTTGCGGCGGTTTCGATTATCATTATGACCATCACGCTTTTGCTTTTGCTGCGTGGATACAGAAACAGCATTCATCTTGCCGATGCCCGCGCAGAACACGAAGCAATCATCCGCAGTTCTTCTGACGGAGTGATCGGGCTCAAGCGATCCGGAACGGTTTCCAGCGTCAATGAAACCGCCGAAAAGCTTTTTGAAATCAAACGCGGCACGGCGATCGGGCGCAATATCGCCGATCTCAACATCCTGCCGGATGTCGATTTTGCCGAAAAAATCAAACAGGTCACAACGTCAAAAACACCTATGTCCTTTGACGCTACATTTGTTTCGGCCAGCACCGACAAAAAAGAACTTCTTTTGACCTGTTCCCCGATCATTAGCGACGGTCGCGGGATCACCGGGGCTGCGGTAATTGCCCGTGATGTCACCCAGGAAAGGATCGCCGAACGCCAGATCCGCCGCGCCAATGCCGAGCTTGAGGAAAAAGTCGCCAAACGCACCGCCGAACTTGCCGAAGCCCACAAAAAGGCGCTGCAGGCAAGCGACATGAAAAGTGCCTTTATCTCGAATGTCAGTCACGAAATGCGCACCCCGCTAAACGGCATGGTCGGTGCCCACAAACTGATAGAACGCGATCCACTGACCGAAAATCAGCGCAAATACCTGCTGATGGCCGAAACCAGCTGTTCGACCCTGATGACATTGATCAACGACATCCTTGATCTGTCAAAGATCGAAGCCGGAAAACTCGAATTTGAAAGCAAGCCGTTCAATCCCCTGCAACTGTTTGAAGCCATTGCAAGTTCATCGGTCATTCGATCACGTGAAAAGGGTCTGGATCTGATCCTTGATACGGTCGATCTTGATCATATTGAACTGTATGGCGATGCCACACGCTTGAAACAGGTGCTCAATAATCTTCTGAGCAACGCCATAAAATTCACCGACGAGGGATATGTCGGTATTTTTGTGGCAAGCAAAGTTGAAGGCGAACGCATTCGGCTTGATGTTTCCGTCGAAGATAGCGGTATTGGCATTTCAGAAGAAAACAAACACAAGCTTTTCACCGCGTTCACCCAGGAAGACACATCCATTTCATCCGAATTCGGTGGCACCGGCCTTGGATTGTCGATCTGTCGGCAGCTTTGCGGACTGATGCATGGCGACATCAATTTTGATTCCACCAAAGGAACCGGAAGCCGCTTTTTCTTCCATGTGTATTTCGATGCCAAAACCGCCAAAAGACGTTTTGTTCCGGCACTTCTGAAAGACAAATATGTCTTGCTTGATCTTGCGCATGAACAAGCTGTCATTGCGGTATCGCGCCTGATCAAACGACTTGGCGGTGATGTCATCAACATGAAGACAGACGCAGTATCAGACAAAATACGGCCGCTGCCCGATGTTGCAATTACCGATCACACCGATCGCGAACTTGAAAATTTCTGTGCGTTTCTAAGCACCCTGACAACCGATGGCGATACACCACCGCACTTGCTGATCGTGCAGAACTTCCGGCGCAATCCGTTAAAATATTCGGGTAAGACAAACTGGCTGTCCGAACCGGTCAGCTATTCCGAACTGGTTGCCAATCTTGATCCGGATCATCGCCAGCAACCTGCCCCGCATATGCCGTCCGCGACAAAAGCCCCGCAACCGGTTACTGCCGACGTCCCCCAAACCAGTACCGCTGACGCCGATGCGGCATCTGACAAACTGGCGACCATTCTTATTGTCGATGACAATGCCATCAATATCGAAGTCGCCAAGGGATTGCTGTCGGGAATGGATTTCACCCTGCTCACCGCAACCAACGGTGCCGAGGCACTCGAAACCATGCGCCATGCTTCCGAGCCGATTCACGCGGTCTTGATGGATTGTCAGATGCCGGGCATGGACGGGTTCGAAGCCACCAAACAGATCAGAAGCGGCATTCTTGGCCCTGTCATGTCAAACATTCCGATCATCGCCATGACCGCCAATGCAATGTCGGGTGAAAAGGAAAAATGCCTGGATGCCGGAATGAATGACTATATCACCAAGCCGATCGAACCCGACCGGCTGGTGAACAAGGTCATGCACTGGGTCCAGAAGCAGCTTGCCAAAAGCCAATAGGCCCTTATGCAATCCGTCCCCTGCCAGAAAAGGCTTTGCAACATCGCCTGATGCAAATCATCGGCATTGATTGTTCTTCTTCAAAGCCTGTTTTGATTGATTTGTGATGATTACCCGATCTCACGCCAAAACGTACGGATCTGGTTTTTGATCTCAATAATATTAAGGGGCTTTTTCATCCAGCCAATCGGCGGCGATGTCGTGCCAGCTTCATCGTTATAAGATGACAGGTTGGCAGAACATATAATGACCGCCGTTCGGTGAAAGTTTGGCAAGCTGCGCAATTCCTGCAACAGCTGATCGCCGCTTGTATCTGACAAATTCATGTCAATCACCAGCAATTGGGGACCGAATGTTTCTTCAAGCGCATTGATCACTTCTGCGCCGGAATGAAAGAGCTTCAGCTCGAATTCCTGATCTTCTCCAATTGCAGCAAACCAAACCTCATGCATCAAGGGGTCATCATCAACGACCCACACATGCCTTAACGGATTGACACTGAACATATAAGTCACTCATTCACCGCCATTAGTTTAACTATTTTGTGATGTTAAACCATTGGTTGCCATCATTTCAATGTAACCTTTTATCTTTCGTGCAATGCGCCATCGAAACTTTTGATGATCGGGGATGCAAGATATTTGAACAGAGTTTTCTCGCCGGTGATGATATCGACCAGAACCGTCATGCCCGGACTGACCAGGAATTTGTCCTCTTCACCCACGATATAGCTGTTCATGGCGATGTCCGCCTTGAAGAACGGGGTTCCGTCTTCGTCAAAGAATGTCGATGGCGAAACACGCTGTACCGTGCCCTCGATTGTCCCATAGCGGGTATAGTCATATGTCAGAACTTTGATCTTGGCACTTTGACCGACGGTCACATGTCCGACATCATTTGTCGACAGACGAGCTTCAACGATCAGTTCGCTGTCATCGGGCACAATTTCCATGATCTGCGCACCCGGCGTAATCACCCCGCCGATCGTTTCAATATCGATCCCTTTGACGTATCCCGACACCGGGGACGTGATATCCAGACGTTTGACACGATCAACCGCACGTTTGATTGCCAGGCGAAGTTCAGCGGCCTCGGTGGCAAGCGCACTGAGTTCGGCTGTCAGTTCGGCATGGAACGTCATTTCCATTTCGATCATACGCTGGCGTGCTTCGACAACACGTTCATTGATACGGTCCGCATCCAGGATCAAAGCCATACGTTCGCTTTGAAGACGGGCAAGTTCACGCTGATCCTGAATGAAGTCCAGACGCGGGAAAAGTCCCTTGTCGACCAGAATCTGACGGCCGTCGACCTGATTCTGCATCAGATCGATTTGTTCGCCCAGCGCATTGGACTGGTGGGTAATCGTTGTCAGTTCAGCCTTGCGTTCGCGTTCCTGCTGACGAAGAACATCAAGCTGGCTTGCCAGACGCTGTTTACGACTGTTCAACGCTTTCAATGCCGTTTCGGCAATTTCGGAATAGACACCGGTCTGCATCAGTTCGGCGGGTGTCGTTCCTTCGGCGGCGGATTTCAGCAACCCGTATTTCATGGTGACGGCCATCAAACGGGTTTCAAGCTGTTCAAGTTCGGACTGCGCGATATCGGGGGCCAGGCTGACAAGCAACTGTCCTTCGGTAACGTGCTGACCATCCTTGACCGCAAGATGCGACAAAATCCCGCCTTCGAGATGCTGGATACGCTGGATCGCGCCAACCGGCACAATTTCGCCGGAACTGACCGAAATCTCGGCCATCGGTGTCTGGGTTGACCAGACAGTTGCACCAAGGAAGAAGACCAGCATGAAGACCACCGTAAACATGGCCGGCCGGTGGGTGGATTTTTTGTCAAACAGCTGGATTGCCGTCACAGGGGCGTCGACCGTAAACTTGCTGTTGTTTGGTTTCCCGGTATCGCCCTGTGGGATGGCGTACTTGTTCTTGCTCATGATCAAGCTCCCCGCTTCTGGGACAGTTCGCTTGGCGCACAGTTGCGCACCAGCATTCCCTGATTAAGAACCAGCACGCGGTCGGCAACACGAAGATATTCCGGCTCGTGCGTGGTGAAAATGGTTGTCGATTTGCCGCGTCTTTCTTCGATTTCCGACATGAAAAGATGACGCGACTGAATGCTGGCGGCATCGGGTTCATCAAGAAGAAGCAACCCGCGACGGCAATAGAACGCACGCGCCATCGAAAGAATGCGACCCAGGCTGCTTCGTGGGTCCAAATCGCAAAGCGACGTGTTATAGCGGTTTGGCAACCGCTGAACTTCGAATTCAAGGCCCATCTGCTTGCAGATCAGTTCTGCCGAGATCGTCTTGTCGAACGGATCGGCATGTTCGAGATATTCACGAATGGTCAGGGGCAGATGAATCGTATCCCGTGACATATAGGACATCGATTGACGCAAAACGTTCGGCGGCACATGGCTTGGCGATACGCCATCAATCGTGATTGTGCCGATCTGCGGGGCGGTTGTCCCGGCAATCACATCAAGCAGAACCGACTTGCCCGAACCGCTATGGCCGGTAATGGCAATGGTTTCGCCCGCGGTGATTTCAAGTGACACATTGCGAAGTGCCGGGGAAATACCGCGCTGGAAAGTAATGGTCACACCGCTGAGCGAAATGTTGCCATTGATGCCCTTGATCTGGTTGCCCGTGCCGTCGGCCGCCGAATTGTCAAACATCATGTCGGCATTGGCCTGCGAGACATCCATCGAATTTTTGGTGTCGTTCCAGCGCAGCTTGGCTTCAAGCATTGATGGCACCGGGGACATGATCCGCCAGACCAGCGCAACCGAGGCAATCAGGGCACCGACTGTCAAATTCTGGTCCAGAACGGCAATCGTGCCAAATCCAAGCGTTGCTGTGACAGCAAGCGACCCCAGACCCGACGAAATGATACGGGCAAGATGCAATTTGCTTTGACGCAGACGGTCTGCTTCTGACAGGCGGGCTGATGCATCACGGAACCTGTTGAGCCAGTTCTGCGTACGTGCCGCCAGTTTGATGGTCAAAAGACGACGGGCAATTTCATGACAGACAAGATTGAAATCATCGGCCTTCTGGATCGTCAGCATGTTGCGCGATGACGGCGGCGCCAGCAGCACCAGAATAAGCATCACACCACCACCAACCACAAGTGCCGGCACCGCAGCAAGCCAGCCACCCAACACTGCAAGTGCGATGAAATAGATGATGCTGACCGGGCCTTCGATCAGCGCCATGCCGACCGGACCGGTAATGAAGTTACGCACGGTTTCAACATCCCGCATCCTGGTCAGGCCAAGGCGGCTGTCAAACATCCGGGATTCGGTATGCGAGATTTTGAGCAAGCGACTGAAAATCCGGGTATTGCCCCGGAATTCGGTATTGGCCGAAACCTTGGCCAATACCCAGGCACGGATCATCCGTGCGCAAAACTCGCCAACCACGGCAAGCATGAAACCGACAATCACATAGGCAAGGATTGTTGTATTTTCGGCGGCAAGAACCTGGTCATAAATGGCAAGTGTGAATAGCGGCAATGCCAGACCAAGGGTACTTGATACCAGCGTCAAAAACGCAATCAGCGGCCCGTGCCCGTCAAGATATTGCGAAATCTGTTCAAAAATGGTGGCCCGGATTGAACCGGCATTGCTGCGATTGTTTTCGGCAACCGAAAACACCAATGCACGCCCGATCGAATCAAGTGCCGGCATTTCTGTTTCCAGACCATTATCGATCCGCAAACAGATGGGCGGGCCATCCCCGTTCGGGGTAATGGCAATCAGATTGCCTTCGCGGGTTTCGAAAACACACAGCAACCCGAAGAACAGCGTATCGCGCAACGATCCGTTCACCAGTTCCGGCGATGCGCCAAGGCTTAGCGAGAATTTTGCAACATCTTCAAGCTGCAAACGCTCATAATTCTGCGTGATGGTTGCAAGGTCTGCTGTCGTAACAGCCAAACCTGCCTTGACGAACAGCCTGTGAAGACCTTCGAAGCGAAGTTCCTCGAACGGATCCTTGGCATTCTCGGTTGTCGTGCGGCCTGCTGTGGTAACTGGAGTAAGCGTCATTTTGCTCTCGCCTCCACGGTTCTGATTTCTTGTAAGTGGCCTTCGGACAGCTTGAAGCGCCGCGACGAGACAGCCTTAAGGGTTTCACGGTCGCTGAAAATCAGGACAGTTGCCTTGCCCGACAGGGCCTTGATCAACCGCGACAGACGGATTTCGGTGTTGGCATCAAGACCGAATGTTGCATCATCAAGAATGATGAACTTCTTCTTCAGCGCCAGGGCACGTACGATTGCGACCTTTTGCAGGAAGCCGGTCGGCAGTGCGGTATTGGTTGAACCGATTTCGGTTGCATATCCCTTGGGCAGGCGCTTGACCGCCTGATCAAGCCCGATCAGATGGCTCAGATAGCGCACATCGGCATAGTTATCCTGGTTGCCCATGGTCAGCGCATCAATCACCGTTCCTTCCGGCAACTGGGGCGATGTCCCGATATAGGTTGTGTTGCTGCGAATGAGTTCGGCCGAACTGCCTTCAAGGCGGATACCATTGATGGTGATATTGCCCACGATCGGGCACAGCCCCAGAAGTGCCCGCGAAAATGTGGTTTTGCCATCACCGCGGCCGCCTTCGATGCTGATGATCGTGCCCGGTTCGATATCAACCGTAATGTCTTCAAGGCAGGCCTGATCTTCACCGACCCGGCAGACGCTGACCTGATAAAGCGAAAGTTTCGGCGCGGCATTCCAACGCGGCAACTTGACCGCTGACGATACCGCATCGGTCGCACGGCCCAGCTTCAGTTTAAGGATTTCACGCTGTTTGTTCAGACGGTGCAGCTGGAACTGCATCAGGAACTGATAGCAGGTTTTAAGCGGCTCGATCGAACGACCGGTCAAAAGCGTGCACGCCGCCAGACCACCATAGGTCATATTCCCCGACAAAACCGAAAGCGCACCAACCACGATCACCGCCCCGATCAGGGCCTGGGTGACAAAGGTAAATATCTCGACACTGGATGCTGACAGGAACTTCATCCGGCGCAGGCTTTCGGAATGCGCGCCCTGAATGTTTACAAACTTGTCGGAAAGCGCGACCTCGCATGCCAGCGATTTGGCATGGCCCAGATTGTCAAAAACACCCGACAGAAAATGCTGACGCGCATCTTCGCTATCGAAGTAGCTTTTTGACGCCCGTGTATGAAGAACAGCCAAGATCGAAATGACAATTGCAAACAGCATCAGCAACGTCACCGGCATCATGACCAGCCAGCCACCAATCAACCCGACAATCGCAAGAATGCCGATCAGAAATGGCAAATCCGCGATCAGCTGTGCCCGCAGCAAGGTAAATTCGCGTTTGCTGTTGGCGATATTGAAGGTCGAACTCAGAACACCGAACGGAATGCGTGCCGCCGTCGGGAAGCTTTGACGCAACAGGCGCGAAAATGTCTTTTCACGCAGGGAATAATCAAGCCGGGCGGAAACCTTGGCCAGAATGGCCTGCCGCGAGAACCGCAACAGCATGTCGCACGCCACCACGATGACGATGCCGATCAGCAAGACTGTCAATGTCGGAATGGAGGAGCTCGGCAATACCCGGTCATAAACCAGAAGGATCGCAACCGGCATCGCCAGAGCCAGCAGGTTCAGCATTGCAGACGCAGCAAACAGGGTTAGCGCTTCATTCAAACGAATGCCGCGTGTCTTTCCTGCTGCCTGCAAAACCTGTGTTTGGCTCGTCGTTGACTCTGACATGAAATTTCCCTGGTTGCGAATTGCCAGCTCAGTTCATGCTCGGAGTTTAGTACGAGGCGGAAACACCTTTCAGTTTTGGGTCTGTAGCGAATTGTTACGCGATTGTTTTTGCCGATACATCCGGCGAACGGTCAATTGTCACCGGAACTGCTGAAAACATATCCCTTGCCGCGCACCGTCTGAATGAATTCCGGCTCGGCGGGTTCGCGTTCAATCCGTTTGCGCAGACGCGCAATCAGGATATCGATACTGCGGTCCATATATTCCCATTCCCGGCCACTCACCGCGACAGAAAGGTCATTGCGCGACAGAACCTGACCGCTATTGCTTGCCAGGAAATACAGCAATTCTGCCTCGTTTGCCGACAGCGTAAACTCGTCACCATTGTCATGCGTCAGACGATGTGTCTGGGCATCAAGTGTCCATTTAGCAAACCGGATGTGCTTGTCGCCCGCTGCGGGTGCAGCAGGTTGGGCCGCATTGTTCAGATTGGTTCGGCGCAACAAACTTCTTATGCGTGCCAACAGGTTACGCGGTTCCAGCGGCTTTGTGACATAATCATCCGCGCCAAGCTCAAGACCGACAATCTGGTCGATGCTGTCGCTTTTGCGCGAAAGAATGATCAGCGGCGAAGTCAGCGTTTCGCGCAACTTCCGCGTCAGGTCGAAACCGTCCCCGTCCGGCAACATGATATCAAGCAGTATCAGGTCAATTGTCTGGCTATCCAACAATTCCCACATTGCCTGGGCTGTATGGGCAACAACGACCTCATACCCTTCTTCGGATAAATAAACCTCAAGAAGATTTGTGATATCAGGATCGTCATCCACGATCATGATGGTCAGGCTTTGTGTCAAAAAAGACCCCATTTCAATTGTACACCAGGCACTACAATCCAATAACATTTTGCAACCAAAAGTGCATTTCTTTGTTGCGCCCGCTTCTCCAGAATTCATCGGAATAACGACAAATCTATGGGCGAAAACCTGTTCGCCGACGGAATTCTTGGAGACGAATGATGGCTGACATACGTGATCAGGGACAAGTCAACACACCGAAAGTTCAGGCTGACGATGGCCAGAGCCTTCAGGTGTCACTGCGACAGGATACCTCGCTTTCCAGCGTTCATACGGGAAGCCGTCAATGGTATGACCCCCGTATCGAAGCGGCCCCGGATGAAGGCTATACGCAGTCACCCGATATTTCGAACTCCTCCGAAAACTACAATGAATCTGTCCTTCAGGATGGCGACAGCTCTGTTTCAAACATAGAGTTGGGCGGGTCCGGAAACAATGCCTCCTCGACCAAAATCGTAAACAATCAGGCCCCGATCGCAGGAAACGGGCAGGAAATTATCGAAACCAACAGCCCGCCTCTGCAACCGGTTACCCAGCCTGACACCGGCGACACCTTTGGCAACGGCTTTGGCGGCGGGGGTGGCGCTGGTGGCACATCGGGTTCTGGCGGCTCATCTGCGGCTGCCCGCTCGGTGGGCGGCGGCGGGGGTGGTGGTGGCACCACAACCATTGCTGGTGCCAGTGCTGATGATGCGGCGGCGGGGGCTTCGGGCTCCGATGTTCTTTCGGTGAATGATGTCGAAGGTGCGGGTGGTGAAAACCTGACACTGAATATCAATGTTTTCGAAGATAACTCCACCTCGATCTATATCATCCTTATCCAGGGCATGCCTGATGGCGCGACCCTTTCTGCCGGTGACAATCTCGGCAACGGGATCTGGCAGGTCAGCGTTGATGAACTTGATGGGCTGAGCGTTGCAATTACCGAAGAAACCATCGGCAATTACAATGTTACTGTCACTGTCATCAACACTGAAACCGGTGAAGTCGTCGATAGCGAGTCCTTTGAACTTGCTGCAAATGACGGTGCGGATGCCCCAACACTCAGTGTTGACCCGGCTTCGGGCAACGAAGACAGCGCAATTGCACTTGATATCACCGCGGGTCTGACTGATGCGGATGAAACCCTGTCGGTCACCATCAGCGACATCCCGGCGGGTGCAACCCTGTCGGCCGGCACCGTTAACCCGGATGGAACCGTCACCCTCACCGCTGCGGAACTGGCCGGCCTGACCATCACACCGCCGGAAGACTTCAGCGGGTCGTTCGATCTGACCGTCACTGCGACTTCGACCGAAGGATCGGATACGGCATCTGTCAGTGAAACACTGGCCGTCACCGTCGATGCCCAGGCAGACGCTCCGACACTCAGTGTCGATCCGGCATCGGGTAACGAAGACAGTGCCATTGCACTTGATATCACTGCTGGTCTGACCGATGCGGATGAGACTCTGTCGGTGACCATCAGTGACATTCCTGCTGGTTCCACTCTGTCGGCTGGCACCGTTAATCCGGATGGCACGGTTACCCTGACTGCCGGTGAGCTGGCTGGTCTGACGATCACACCGCCAGAAGACTTTAACGGGTCGTTCGATCTGACCGTGACTGCAACGTCTTCGGATGGTGCAGATACGGCGTCGATTGCTGATACGCTGTCGGTCACCGTTGACCCGGTTGCCGATGCACCGGCCGTCACGATCGATATCGATCCGGTCATCGAAGAAAATGTTCCGTCTGATCTGACCATCACCCTCGATCCGCTTGAGGCCGATGTTACCGCAGAAATCACCGTCACCGGTCTGCCCGCTGATGCAACCCTCAGTGCCGGCACCCAGAACCCGGACGGCAGCTGGACCCTTTCCGAAGGCGACCTCGCGGGCTTGACCCTCACGGTTTCGACAACCGTCAATATCTCCTTCACGGTGGATGTCACCGTGACACACACGATCAATGGCACAACCGACAGCACGACCCAAAGTGCGACTGTCGATGTGGTCGATGCTGGCGCACTGCCAAGTGTTACTGTCAGCTTCGATGGTGCCGTGCTGGAAGATGCTGCAACACCTCTCGATATCAGTGTCGCCGTTGAAAGCGGTGAAAGTGTTGTCGAAGTAACTGTTGACGGCCTGCCTGCCGGTACCACTCTTTCTGCCGGAACCGTCAATCCCGACGGCTCCGTCACCCTGACCCCGGGCGAACTGGCCGGTCTGACCCTGACCCCGCCTGACGATTACAATGGCAGCCTTGATTTCACGGTAACCGCTGAAACCACGTCCGGAGCCGGCACCGAAACCGTTACCGAAAGCGTCTCGACAACGGTTGAAGCCGTTGCCGGCACCCCGACCCTGACTGTCAATGGCGCCAGCGGCGCTGAAGATGGCGGTGCCATCACGCTTGATATCACGGCCGGTGTAACCGATGCCGGTGAAGGCCTGGAAATCACCATCAGTGACATTCCTGCTGGTTCAACCCTGTCGGCTGGTACCGTTAATCCGGATGGGACTGTTACCCTCACCGCTGGCGAGTTGGCAGGTCTGACCATCACCCCGCCGGAAGACTTCAGTGGGTCGTTTGATCTGACTGTGACTGCAACGTCGAGTGACGGCGCAGACACCGCATCCATCGCTGACACCCTGTCTGTTACGGTTGATCCGGTCGCTGATGCCCCGACGCTCAGCGTTGACCCGGCTTCGGGCAATGAAGACAGTGCCATTGCGCTCGACATCACTGCCGGTCTGACCGATGCTGATGAAACCCTGTCGGTGACCATCAGCGACATTCCGGCGGGTGCAACCCTGTCGGCTGGCACCGTTAATCCGGATGGCACCGTCACACTCACCGCTGCAGAACTTGCCGGTCTGACGATCACGCCGCCAGAGGACTTTAACGGCTCGTTCGATCTGACTGTGACTGCCACCTCCTCCGATGGTGCGGATACCACATCCATCTCAGATACCCTGTCGGTCACTGTTGATCCGGTTGCAGACGCACCGACGCTCAGCGTTGACCCGGCTTCGGGCAACGAAGACAGTGCGATTGCGCTTGATATTACCGCAGGTCTGACCGATGCGGACGAAACCCTGTCGGTGACCATCAGCGACATCCCGGCGGGATCCACTCTGTCGGCTGGTACTGTAAACCCGGATAGCACGGTTACCCTCACCGCTGCGGAACTTGCCGGTCTGACGATCACGCCGCCGGAGGACTTTAGTGGGTCGTTCGATCTGACCGTCACTGCAACGTCGAGTGACGGCGCAGATACCGCATCCATCGCAGATACGCTCTCGGTCACTGTTGATCCGGTTGCCGATGCTCCGACGCTCAGCGTTGATCCGGCTTCGGGCAACGAAGACAGCGCCATTGCGCTCGATATCACTGCTGGCCTGACCGATGCGGATGAAACTCTGTCGGTCACCATCAGCGACATTCCGGCTGGTTCCACTTTGTCGGCTGGCACCGTCAATCCGGATGGCACTGTGACCCTCACCGCTGCAGAACTTGCCGGTCTGACGATTACCCCGCCGGAAGACTTCAGTGGGTCCTTTGATTTGACTGTGACTGCAACGTCTTCCGATGGTGCGGATACCGCATCCGTTGCCGACACCCTGTCGGTTACGGTTGATCCGGTTGCTGATGCCCCGACGCTCAGTGTTGACCCGGCTTCGGGCAACGAAGACAGCGCGATTGCACTCGACATCACTGCTGGCCTGACCGATGCGGACGAAACCCTGTCGGTGACCATCAGCGACATTCCGGCTGGTTCCACTCTGTCGGCTGGTACCGTTAATCCGGACGGGACTGTGACCCTCACCGCTGCAGAACTTGCCGGTCTGACGATTACCCCGCCGGAAGACTTCAGCGGGTCGTTTGATCTGACTGTGACTGCAACGTCTTCCGATGGTGCGGATACCGCATCCGTTGCCGACACCCTGTCGGTTACGGTTGATCCGGTTGCTGATGCCCCGACGCTGAGCGTCGATCCGGCTTCGGGCAATGAAGACAGTGCCATTGCACTCGACATCTCCGCTGGTCTGACTGATGCGGACGAAACCCTCTCGGTCACCATCAGTGATATTCCGGCTGGTTCTACCCTGTCGGCTGGTACCGTTAATCCGGATGGGACTGTGACCCTCACCGCTGCAGAACTTGCCGGTCTGACGATTACCCCGCCGGAAGACTTCAGTGGGTCCTTCAATCTGACCGTCACTGCAACGTCTTCGGATGGTGCGGACACCGCATCCATCGCAGATACTCTGTCGGTCACCGTTGATCCGGTTGCCGATGCTCCGACGCTCAGCGTCGATCCGGCTTCGGGCAACGAAGACAGCGCGATTGCACTCGACATCACTGCTGGCCTGACCGATGCGGATGAAACCCTCTCGGTCACCATCAGTGATATCCCGGCGGGTTCCACTCTGTCGGCTGGTACCGTTAATCCGGATGGGACTGTGACCCTGACTGCTGGTGAGTTGGCCGGTCTGACGATCACGCCGCCGGAAGACTTCAGTGGCTCGTTTGATCTGACTGTCACCGCCACCTCCTCGGATGGTGCGGATACGGCGTCGATTGCCGATACTCTGTCGGTTACGGTTGATCCGGTTGCAGACGCCCCGACGCTCAGCGTTGATCCGGCTTCGGGCAACGAAGACAGCGCAATTGCACTTGATATCACCGCTGGTCTGACTGATGCGGATGAAACTCTGTCGGTCACCATCAGCGACATCCCGGCTGGTTCCATTCTTTCGGCTGGTACCGTTAATCCGGATGGGACTGTGACCTTGACCGCCGGTGAACTCGCCGGTTTGACCATCACGCCGCCGGAAGACTTTAACGGGTCGTTTGATCTGACTGTGACTGCCACCTCTTCGGATGGTGCAGATACTTCGTCGATTGCTGATACCCTGTCGGTCACCGTTGACCCGGTTGCCGATGCACCGGCTGTCACGGTCGATATCGATCCGGTCATCGAAGAAAATGTTCCGTCCGATCTGACCATCACCCTCGATCCGCTTGAGGCCGATGTTACCGCAGAAATCACCGTCACCGGTCTGCCCGCTGATGCAACGCTCAGTGCCGGCACCCAGAACCCGGATGGTAGCTGGACCCTTTCCGAAGGCGACCTTGCGGGCTTGACCCTCACGGTTTCGACAACCGTCAATATCTCCTTCACGGTGGATGTCACCGTGACACACACCATCAATGGCACAACCGACAGCACGACCCAAAGTGCGACTGTCGATGTGGTCGATGCTGGCGCACTGCCAAGTGTTACTGTCAGCTTCGATGGTGCCGTGCTGGAAGATGCTGCAACACCTCTCGATA